>Ga0193752_1000167_pt1 | contig 84724 bp, 89 predicted proteins | sample H1c1metaG_FD_144924 | JGI IMG/M metagenome (GOLD analysis project Ga0193752, IMG submission 144924) | Soil microbial communities from a riparian zone of the East river system, Colorado, United States - H1c1 | ecosystem: Environmental > Terrestrial > Soil > Riparian zone | place: USA: East River... | reverse complement strand
GTCACATGAAACCGGAGAGGTTCGATTGTTGGCTACATCAATAGAAGTGCTATTATCGTCTGACTAATGTCATCCGGTCGTCGACACAACTGCACACAACATAGTATTGGCAAAAGCGGGCAGCCGATACTCTGGCAAACAAAAAAGCAAGCTATGCCCGCCTTCGCCAATACTTCCACGTTGGCGGCAACTGAAACCCTGCATTTAGCGTTTTGAAAAACAACTAACCTAGTTAAACATGTTTGAACTTGTAAAACAAAAAAGCACCGGAGTTCGAATAATAATGGGCATAATAATTTTTGCATTCATTAGTTTGGTCCTTAGACTTGCATTCAACAGCCCAGTGAGTACTTTCAATGATGATTTAATAGGCGCTGCAAATCAAGTGAACTCTCATGCCCCCATTGTTATTGACAGTACAACCAGACTTGATAGAGTCGATGCTCTGAATGGAAACACATTTCAATATAATTATACATTGACAAATTTAGAGTTTAACCAAATAGACACGAATATCTTAAAATCCTCTTGGCGACAAGCAATAATTGAACAACTCAAAAAAGATCCTAAAGCAGCATTGTTCAAAGATAATGGAGTCATAATCCAAGCGAGATATGTTGATAAAAACGGGAGGCACGTTGCGATGGACGCCCTATACCCAACAGAATATTAATGAGTCGCTGTACAATAAGAAAGTTTCAACCAAACTACAAACCAAGCTGCCGCCAACATGATATTGGCAAAAGCGGGCGTCAATACTCTTGTAATTCAAACAGTATGCTTTGCCCGCCTTCGCCAATACTTTTCCGTTGGCAGCAATTTAATAGCGCTTCAAAGCAATGGGAATCACAATTCATTATGAAGGAAAACTCAACTCTGAATCCAGTTATGAACAGTTGGTTGAGCTGAGTGTCAATTTCGCGATCATGAACGAAATGACTTTCGAACGATTTGCTGTACCCGTGAAATGTTTAGACCGCGTTTCGAATGAAGAAGACTGGAGTTATGAGGGGCCAGTGAAGGGAGTCAAGATTTTCCCCAGTGAGAGTTGCGAACCGCTTTGGTTGGAATTCGATGATAACTTGGTTGTCCAGGATTTTTGTAAAACACAATTCGCGGACATTGAGGTTCATACAAGGATTATTGGATTGTTCGAGGCATTGAATCAATGCTTCGAAAATTTAAGGATTGCAGATGAAGGAGAATATTGGGATACGCGTGATGTTAATCGGCTACGAGAATTGAGAGATGAATGCTTCGAACTTATGGAAAGTGCGAAAGAACAAGATGGAACATTGTCGGGTCCCTTTCGCTTAGAGGACGGGCGAATCGTTGATTTGATGCACTAGTCCTCATGACGCCGACTGCAGCCAACATGGTATTGGCAAAAGCGGGCTGCCAGCATCATGTGGAATCAATTATCAAATGTTGCCCGCCTTCGCCAATACTACCACGTTGGCTGAAATCTAGCGTCCAGTTTCAAAGCGATTAAATTGAAAAGACGATCTTGTATGATAGTAATTAGCGATTGGTTGGAGCAATGTGATATAGAGCCTCTACGATGGGGGATGACTGAAGATGACTTGATCAAAGTGTCTTGCATTTCGCAGAAGCAAATAGCGGATTTGAAGAAACGAAAATATCCATATATTCCCATAGACCATGTAGACTTACATTTTATAGATGATTTGAACTACAGAGGATTGGTAGAAATCGTTGTAACAATTTTTACACCTGACTCTGATACAGAAAGCCAGTGTTTTGAATTGGGATGGCTAGGTGAACTGAGGTGTTTTGGAGAAATTTCAGATAGACTTACTCAGCTTAATGTTGAATGGGTTCCAATGCGAAACCCCTATTCAAAGGCCCTAGATATACGTGTAAAGGGATTAGGTATATTGGGCTTTGATCCGGACGGAGAAAACGATCAGTCAGCCGAATTGTTCAAAATATTCTTTGTAGAATGACTTCCGCCAACATGGTATTGGCAAAAGCGGGCAGCCAGTTTCATGTGGAATGAATTACCAAGCTTGCCCCGCCTTCGCCAATACTACCACGTTCTCGGCAAGCAGAAAAATATATCACTTGATTGCAAGAACAAACGTGACCCAAAGATTGACTCAGATACTATTCCTAATAACGATATTAATCTGGAGCTGCGACCCGCAACAACCGAAAAATTATGGAAAAGTTGATGCAAAGTTATTTCTTTCTGATTCTGTGCGGCAGCCTCTTGTTGTGGCATTTGGAGGCAGCGAAGGTGGGAATATCTATGCGCAAGACGAAACCAAGGAAGTGAGAGAACTATTTGTTAAAAACGGATTTGCTTTTCTATCGGTTGGTTATTTTAAGTCGGTAAATACACCGCCTGAAATAGATAGAATAGCCATAAGTGCGATTTATGACTCAATTAGAACTATTGCTAATCATCCAAAGATTGACAAGGACCGAATTGCCTTATTAGGAAGTTGCAAAAAGAGATGAAGTTTGGCCTTCAACTTTGATGGCGGAACAAATGATTGAAAGGCTGAAGAAAAACAATTTCCAATACTTTTATCAGCATATTCCAGTTGACGGCAATCATGCTGAACCTGCTAAGCATTTTGATTTAATAATAGATTTCTTAGTTAACAATATGAGATAGCCAGCCGAGAACAAGCGGTTTGGCAATATAGCGGGGCGACGAATATATGCTCAGCTTTGTGTTCGCTAATCGGCTGCAGTTCCGGCCGACGAATAACACCGAGCAATAGAATAAACAATGAACTTTTAGTTATAAATTTAGCAGCAATTACGGGCTGATGTTTTTCAAATACCGCCACATCGCCAAGCCCTAACGTTGGCTGCAACTTTACATGCGACCTAAACCTAATGCAGGCTAAGGAATATTAAATGAGACAATACATCTTGTTGATCTTGATTTTGATAATTTTAGGTTCTTGTGGGCAAAACAAGCTTCTAGAGTGACCGTTGTTTCCTTTGACAATGAAAATAAATATTTCAAGTTAAAGATTGATACCTTACTCAAAATGAAAGAGGTGGATATTTCCGAGACACCGATTGATGTATTTTTTTCATGTCAAAAATTTCATTTGCCATATTACGTCCCTACAGGTGGGATTTTTAATAATGCCGCGAAATCCAAAGAGTGTGACATGTCTATTTATCCAGCAAATGTTAAATGCTATAAATATGATTCAGAAAACCGCGTTGTTGAAATGAGTGTTAATGGTAGTGGGACAATGAATCATTTTTTTTACACCTACAATAAAAAAGACCAAATCATACAGATCACTGACATGGGTTCAAAATATACCCTTCATTATGATGCTGCAAACAACCTATCGAAGTTAATCCAGAGTAATGGACCAGTCACTAAAAAATTGGTATTTACTTACAACTAACCAATATGCAGCCAACATTGTATTGGCAAAAGCGGGCGGCCAATTTACATGTCGAATGTAACACCAAGTTGTGCCCGCCTTCGCCAATACTTCCACGTAGTGCGAAATCTATGAAAATCATTATCCCAAATATATGGATGCTATTGCTCAGAATTGCCTTGCTGGCGGTTTTCAGTTGCATGTTTCACTGGCATGATAGCAGCGAAAGCCAATTTTGGCTTGGGCTTGTATTTTTTTTAATGTTTCCAATTTATCTCACGTGGACACTTCTTGGCGTTATGTGGGTGACGATTTCTCACGATTATAAGCTGTGTCGTTTTTATTATCTGTATAAATGGATTGATGTTAATAGTTCGGATCCGGACAGTTATTATTCTACACAGCAATACGCGAAACTGGCTAATTTTAAAGGGTTGCTCATTAAAATAAAATCCGGCAAGACAATTGAAGTAACGGAATATAATCTAAGCTCAATAAAAGTGATCAAAAAATTTCTTAGTCACCACCGTGTCCCAATGAAAGGAGATAAAAGGTCCTGGTTTCCTATAACACGCCAAATCTGACTTCGCATAACATGGTATCCTCCACGTTAGCCGCAACGCAAGGACCCACAAAATCATGGACTCTAAACTTATTTTCATAAAATCAAATAAGCTGTTGCCGAAAGTGGCTTGGGAGTCGACACCCGACTTTGGTTGGAGATATTGCGGGAGGTCGGACGATTTGGAAGTGGCATTGTTACACCAGGCATTTTTAAGTCACCTTTCTACCAACCTTGTTTATTTTGTACCTGATCGAAATAACAGTAAACTGGTCGCCAATTCTGAGGTATTTAATTTGATAGCCTACAACATCGACAAAATTGAAATGGCTTTTTGGAATGAAAACTTTACTAAGGTCATTGAACTTAAAACATTTGGAGTCTTCCGCCTGGGCGAGGTGTTCGCGGAACTTGGAATGTAAGACTAGCCGGTATCTTTAATCCTCATTTACCTTAATTTTTGCGCCCGGCGCAAAACGATGTTCAGTAGCCACACCCAGCATTTGAATACACGAGCCTTGAACCGGAGGCGCTTCGGCTAAGATGATATTGGTAAAAGCGGGCGTCAATACCCTGGCAATTTGAATATCAAACTAAGCCCGCCTTCACCAATACTTCCATGTTGGCTGTAATCCTACCTTCCCGACAAATAAAATGACATGGACAAACCAAAAATATTTGACGTAATATGCTTTACTGCTGACACAAGACGATATTTTCCAGCGTCTATCGGAAAGCAGAATTGGATGACCGATAATTTTATAAAGCACACAGAAATCGATATCAACTTGGGACAATCAAGATACGGGGGGCCTATCATAGATCTCCCAGAAAACATTGACGTCCCTCTAAATCTTCGATTTGCTGCTCAATTAGACCTGGCTAAATTTTCGCCAATTGACAAAACAGGTTTGTTACCAAAAACGGGACAGCTGATATTCTTTGCAGATATCCGCAATAACACAGGAAAAGTTATTTATTCAGCCGCCCCAAGTGACAAACTGAAAAGACACATAGTCGAACATGAAGACAACTTTTTTGATGGGGTCCTTATAGACACAGTTTATGCCGGCACTGAAACATTTGAAGAGCGATTTATAAAGTCAGACGGCAACGATAACACTTGGGACGATTTTGCTGGAAGTGAAAAATCGAAAATTTTCGGAGTATACACAACCTACAACATGGCAAAAGCGGGCGGCCAGTTTCGTACGGAACAAAACATCAAGCTATATCCACATTCCAATATTTCCACGTTGGCCCCAGGCACTAGCCTAGCCACTCTGACAAAAATTAGTAACAATGGCATTTGCAAAATGTAACGGCATAAATATTTATTATGAAGTCAGTGGAGAAGGCCCCCCCTTGATCCTGATCAGTGGCCTTGGAGGAGACCACTTTTTTTGGGATTCCAGTTTGAAGATTTTATCCAAACATTTTCAGGTCATTACCTATGACACAAGAGGTATCGGAAAGACAGATGCCCCAAAGACCAGTTACAGTTTAGACATTTTCACAGACGACCTGATTGCATTAATGGATGAATTAAAGATTGAAAAAGCGCATATTCTTGGGTTCTCAATGGGAGGTAATATTGCATTAACACTGGCTCTGAAGTCTCCTGGGAGAATATCAAAACTTATAATTGCCGCATCACACGCTGTAATAAACCATCAAATAAGACTATTTGTTGACGCAGTTTTAAACGTTTACGAGTCCGGGATAAGTACAAAACAAATGTTCGACCTTATCTGTCCCTGGCTTTTCTCAAATTCATTTTTAAGTAACCCTAAAAATGAAATCTATCTAAAGTATGATGAAAATGAGCCCGACCAACAACCTTTATATGCCTGGAAAAACCAGTATTTAGCACAAAGAAATTATAATGTAGTTGATAGTATTGACAAGATAAAATTACCGACATTAATTATAAACGGGGAGTTTGACCTATTTGCGACATTGGAGGATGCAAAATTATTGCGAGACAAAATTGAGCATTCAGTTCTGAATGTCATCCCTCAATCCGGACATTTAATAAACTATGAAAATCCAGAATTATTTCACAAATATATTTTGGACTTTTTGATCGATTAACCAACCGGCCTGCGGTTAATATGGCAGTGGAATTATAGGGGCTGACGAACATGGGCTGAACTTTTGTAATTCTATTCAACTTTGGTGTAAGTATTAGGCTGGCGAATCTTAATTGCCTCTACAACTTGGCTGTTGAAAATAGCGATGGGGAAGATAGGCTATATGGGCGTGAATATTTCGAATAAACTTTTAAACAAAACAACAGCTGGTGCCCTTGCTCGCCAATACTTGTATACTATGGGCCGCTCTGAAATATGAAGCAGTCAGGAAATTTTTGGTTTAAGGTAATTGCTTTAACTAGTGGATTGGCAATTTTAGTGGTGAGCTTTTTGGATGACTACTTTTTCGACAGCTGGTTGGTTTCAATACCCGTTTTTTTAACTCTTGGGGGATTGTTTCTTTCACTGTCTATCTGGGGTATGCTCCGGCAGAATGATTTTTTTTTCAAACTGTTCCTTTTCATAGCGTTCGGAATCCTGGTAGGCAACTTGTATGATTCGGAAGTCTTTAAGAGTCCCCGGGCCCTGGAAGCGGAATTAAAAGACGACTTGTCAAGGTTAAGTTTGATACTCAGGGAAAATAATGATTTCGAGCTGTCGAGTCAGGACTTATTCTCAACGCAGGTATATGCTGGAAAATATGTTAGGAATAACAATCAAATTATTTTTTAAACCGTCCATATGATAATGACTTCATACCGGATACTGTAAATATTATAAACGATAATATTATCCTTCGTACTATTAACGGTGTCCCTGACACAAGTTTTGCTTCGTATTTTCAAATTCAGCGTTTGCGTTGAGCGAATAAATCTGAGTATCAAAATTTTGTTAGAAACTGGTATTTAAAAAATCAATCTAATTCTACTTTGTCAAATTCTTAAATATAGTTGCTTCTTTAGCAAACGCTTACCTGGCGGTTGCTTGGTAATGATTTCAGTCAGAAAGTCTTCCAGGGTGGTTTTCACAAAACCGAGTATATTTTTTAAACTTTTGAGCACATCTTGTGATGTCAGCCACAGATTTGATTGTTGGTAATGATATGTTTTTTCCTGGTTTAGGAACAGCTGTCCAAGCATGATCATTGCCATATGTTTATGCCGGCTTTCTTCGCTGCGGGTTTGGTATTCGTTCAGTCCTAATTCTTTTTTTCCTTCACGAAACGCTTTCTCTACCAAGTACCTTTTGCTTTGGCGATAAGCAAGTTCCCGGATGTCGCAATGCGGGCAGTGGCATAAACTATATTTAATGGTGCCGTCTTTATCGGCTCGTATTAATAAAGTAAGTTGTTGTCTTCGGCCAGTGAGCGGATTTAATATATAAACAGGTCTGGCATGAAACCATGCTTTCAATTTTCTTAATCCGCTCTGATGTCTTATTACCAGATATTTCCAATCGTTGTCTTTAAGCAAACTGCAATATTGTTTTATGCTTACCGAGTAAGGGCAGGCAGAAAGATACTTGTACTAACCGAACGGAAAGCCCATGTGGATATACTACAACATGACTACAGGGATTACAGGATTGAATACTTCAACAACCTGTTTAAACAGCACAATAAATATTACCGGAAGTTGATGAAGACGCGCCAACTTACAAACCTTGATGAAATACTATTGGTTTTTCAAGGTGCTGGCTTTTATATCAATACCACCGGAAATTTGCTTCCGGTTGAATGTCTTGATTTGCCATTACCTGTCAATGAATTTAAAGACGGTGTTATATGGAAATTACGTGTCAGTAACTATAATGAAGAGGAAGGAGTATTGAATGCAGAAATTATTGACTATGATTTCCCAATAAGCAAAGTTACAGATGGCAAACAGGGTGCATTTTATTTCTATGGAATTGAAAGAATTAAGTTCAGAAGCCTCGATACAAGTGGCTTCCTAAGATCCGTTACTCTGAAGTATCAGCCAGTTATTGAAACTAAGGCAATAGAAGATGAAAGAAAGGCACAGACACCTACCGAGTATGTTGTTCTGAAAACCATGAAAGTGCCTTTTGGGAAAATCAATTTCTTATTTGGAAGTGTTTCATTTTCCATCTTCATTGAGGAAATCAACCAGGAAATCCTATTCGAAATTCCGAATCCGGATATAAGACCAGAGTTTGCAGCGATCCGAGATTATTTTGTAAAAGCATTGAAGAAGAAATTAATCACCGTAGATATTACTGTAAAATATACAGAAAGCCAGGTGCTATCGCCAACAGCCAAATCAGAGGATATTGATAGTATCAACAATCACATGATCGATAGTGTGCGATTTGAGTTTGTAAAGCGCGAGATATTCAAAGGGAAAGGCCGGGCTGTAGATGATCAGTCTAATCATACGATGGATGATTTGTTGAGTTCGTATAACGAAGGGAAGAAATTATTTTCCTCTGAAGCCGCGTTATTTGATGACATTTAAACATCAAGGAGTCGAAGCATTATTTACAGCTAAAATATCTTTCTTCGAAACATGAAGCATCTGTTTTAAAATTGAGATTTGTCTTACACCCATTTTCTTTTTTATTCTTACTGGCTGGTGAAAAAAGATATCATATTATTTGGGAAACATTGGACAGCGAAGAAGCAACCTATATATGGCATGCCGATAAAACAAGGGAGTCTTTACGAATTGCATTAGGAGAAATTGAAGTTATACTCAGAGACATAAAGAACAGTGGTAGACAAGCTTTTTTAGAAAAGGAGAGTAATAATTTTAGCAGGGTCGTTCATGATTATGCGGATGCAAAGAAAGGATTTGTTGTGTGGAAAGGAATGCTGGAGGAAAAATTGATATAGCGTATTTTACGTTAGCTTACATATTTACAAAGTGACTGGCTACTATTTACTGACTTTCGCCAGTTCTCACATATCTGTTTAACAATTGTTTCAGGATGTTGATAACACCAACTCATAATAAGAAATAAATAACGGCGTATTACTTTGGAATGATTTTCAGATAACCTTCTTTGTGGGTCAAAAAAGCATCACACTCTTTTAAGTATCCTTCCATGTTGTCAAGATTGTCATCGTAAATATAACTGCTGAATTCCCATGCACGCAAAAGCATACGTATGTAGGCATCGCTTTCTCTTTGCTTGGTTAACTTTTTAATGGCTCCCATGTAATCTTCCCTGTATACTGTCGGGATAATAATTTTGGATAACCCTTTCGAGCTAAATTCAGCATTCATCATTACTCTTGCAATCCTGCCATTACCATCCAGAAATGGGTGCACTTCGCTTATCAGGAACATCATATACGCTGCTTTTGCGAAAGGATGCTGGAGCAGGCTATACCATTCGTATCCTTTTTTCAATGTTCCGGGCACAAGTTTCATGTCCACAAACTCGGTACTTCCGGCGCGATTATTCTTATCCTTAAACTCACCGGGGTTTTTAGATTTTCTGGCGCTCAATAACGCGGCATGTCTTTCTCTCAATAGCTTTAATAAATCATCCGGATTTTTTGGTTGAATTGACATTTCAGACCTGTTTGATACAATCTGGTAAGTTCCCAGCACATCATGTGAATCTTCATCTCTTGCGGGCAAGGGTGTGGTTGTGGTGATAATTTGTTTGGCTTCGTCTACGGTAAACTCTGTACCCTCAATGTAATTCGAAAAATATCCTTCGAAAAAAGCAAAATTTTGATAGGATTGAATACTCTTGTTTTTATCGGGATAGTCTGGATAGTCCCTTTTTACCAGTTCTTCATATAAGGATTCAAAAAGTTGAATTCTGTCCGGATCCATCGGCTCGCCAAGTACTCTTGCCCTGGCCACAGGACTTACCAGATTCTTTGATAATCCGGTACCAAGCAAATCAGTAATTAATTGGTTCAGCTCTGTGAGTTCCTTTTTCATATTCAGCAGAGGTGCGATTTTCTTTGCCCGGTCCCGGACCTGGTTGAGGGTGTCTTCGCCTTTTACTCTTAAAAAGGCGTCTATCTTTTCTTCTAATTGTTCCCGGCTGAGGGTTTTGGATTCCTCGCCAGAGCCTTTAGTTCTTTGCAGATTTTCCAAATAGGCACGGGCAAGCCCTGATGCTTTGAGATTTCCAAAAAATAACACATCATCCCCTAAAGGCTCTGGGCCTTTTATGAAGTGCAGTATCAGGCCGGGCAATTCTACCGTTCCCTTATAGCTGCGGGTAAGGTAAAGATGGCCCCCTGATGTTGGCATGCGTTCTAAGGCGCTTCTATGACTTAAGAATGCATCTGGAAAAAGTTCTGAGACGAGCCTGTACCAATTACGTCGAACAACTTTCTCAGGTGCCTCTTCTAAACTGGAGGTATATACCCTGGGAGCTATTTTGCGCACCAAGCCCTGATCTTCGAGTTTTCCGATTTCTTTCGATCGTTCTTTTGTTCCTACGATAATCTCTTGTATTCTATCCATGGTAATATTTTCGTCCTAATTCGAGTTTTCAATTCCAAGTGGGAATAATTTCACCCAAATATTTAATTTCTGGAAATATTTTCATCCAAATATATGCTTTATTTTCCTCCAAGTAGAGACAATAGAAATATTTTCCCCCAAATATTTAATTTCTGGAAATATTTTCATCCGAATGTAAATTCGTGTATATTAGTATAATACATATTTTATTGTCAATCAATTTATTATATGGTATTTGCTTGTAAATCGATAGCAATATTTATTCCATAAAACTGGAGTTAATGCCTAGAAAGCTGCCGCCGGGAAGAAACGGCGGCAGCTTGTATTTTTGTGATGATGGATTTAGGAAATAGTTGTTGAATTTTTTGTATCTCAATCTGAAGCGTAAGCATTCGGCAAGCCACGTCTTCGGCCACTAATTTCTCTGCTAACCTTTGCATACAAAAACTCATAAGTATGCGCGAAGACGTTCAGAACAAGATGTTCGATATCATTCAGAAAAAATCGTCGTCGACGTATCCTCGTTCTGCAAAGAGAACGGCATTGCCAAAGCAAGTTATTATTATTGGCTTAAGAAATTTCGGGATCAGCCACAAAAATCTAAAAAGACCGGTTTCGTTTCGGTATCTGTGTTGCCGTCAGCAGCCATTCCACTTATTTCAGTACAGTTGCAGGGCGGAACAGTGATTAATGTTTTTGACCGGGGAGCGTTTTCGTTTATCGAATCGATTATTGGTTAGTTATGTTGTCGCTCCAGGACAACCGACGATATTTTCTGTATCAAGGGGTAGCAGATGAGAAAGTCCTTTGATGGCCTGGGTGGCATTGTTCGTCAGCAGATGGAAATGAATGTGCTTGCCGGCGATGTTTATATCTTTATCAACAAACGTCGTAACCAGATTAAATTGTTACGTTGGGACAATGATGGTTTTTGTGTTTATCATAAGCGTTTGGAAAAGGGGACTTTTGAAATACCGCTGGCTAATGATGGTGCGACCATTACTCTTACAGCTTTGAGTCTTCAGCTTATTCTTGATGGCATTCAATTAAAATCGATAAAACATCGTCCACGTTTTAAGTTGCGCGCATGATCACGAAAGAACTTATCCACAACACGTCAATTGGTAAATCCAGAGTTTGATATTTTGAGTCCGTGCACACTTCCATAACCGGGGTATTTAGTGATTGCATTGCGTTCCGATTGATCTATAAGCCCTTGTTTTAAAAAATAAAAATGTGAGGGCTGTTTATCCACATCTCATATTGCCTTATGTAGCGATGCGCAGTTGGCTATAATGCCTGCCAGCACTACATTTGCACAAGGCATGAACGAACAGGAATACATACTAAAGCTCGACGCGATGAACAAGCAACTGCTTGATCAGGTTACGCAACTCACCTTTGAGCTGCGTGAGATGAAGCGGCTATTATTCGGCCGTAAATCCGAACGCTATGTACCAGATCCATCAGTTATACCTGGTCAACTTGATCTGCAGCTGGCTATGGATGAAGCGGCGCAGCCGGCAATGATTACAGAAGAGGTTAAGGTTGTAACCAAAGTAGTTCCAGCTCAAAAGCCGACCGGTCGTCAACCTTTACCTGCGCACCTGCAAAGAGAAGATACCATTCTTGAACCTTCGGTTGATGTCACTGGTATGAAAAAGATCGGCGAAGAGATTACTGAGCAGCTTGATTACACACCGGGCAAGTTGATCGTTAAACGCTTTATCAGGCCTAAATATGCACGCACAACAGCTGATGGCACGGGTTACACAGAAGTAGTTATTGCAGCACTTCCTGATTTTGCTATTGAAAGAGGTATGGCTGCTGCCGGCCTTTTGGCACAGATCATCGTTGATAAGCAGGTTGATCATCTTCCACTACATCGTCAGCTAAAACGTTATCAACGTGACGGCGTAAAAATTGCTCCGGCTACAATGGATGGATGGTACGCCGGATCATACAACCTGCTGGTACCACTAGGCGATGAGCTTCGAAAGACAGTTCTGGGAGCCGACTATCTGCAGGCTGATGAAACAGGGCTACCTGTGGGCCTATCATAGTCCGCCTCTGAATCTCATACTATATGATTTTCAACCTGGTCGCAGTAAGACAGGACCAATGGGCATGCTCAAAGATTTTAACGGATACCTTCAAACCGACGGATACACTGTGTATGAACATGATGCTATCGGTGGCCGGGCCGGCGTAACGCTCATGCATTGTATGGCGCATGCCGATATTTTGAAAAAGCGTTGGACACAGATAAAGAACGTGCCGGCTATTTTTTGAAAGAGGTTCAAAAACTGTATGCCGTTGAGCGGGAATGCAGAGAAGAAAATCTTTCGCCGCAACAAGTGCTGGAGCTACGGCAGTAACGATCTGTTCCTGTATTGGTAGCATTGAAAGGCTGGCTGGAAAAAACATATATCGAGTCCTTTAGCCAAGACGATTGCTTATTCACTACCACGTTGGGATAAGCTTTCAATTTATACCACCGATGCGAGACTGCAAATTGATAATAATCTTATTGAAAATGGTATCAATACCCGTAATTGTTGACACAGCACAAAACAGCGGTGGTGAAAATCATCTGGCGAAATCCGGAAATGCAGATATTCTTTGGATAAAGAAGGTGCTGGACAACTGGAATTACGTATGCCTGAATGAACTAAACATTGAAGTGAATACGTTGCCATGGATCATTTTTTATGATAGCAGTTCCGCCTGGCACTTGAACGCTGACGAAAACATGCTTCCTTCCTTCGAGAAAACGCCCGATAGCGTTGTGTTTGCAGGAATCAGCTATCAGCTTATCAGGATAGCCCACACAGAAAGCATCTGGGTACCGGACAGAGAACCTATTCCGTTGGCTTCCTCTCTGGTGACCACCATTCCTTATGCAGAGAACAAAATTTCCGGGCCTGTATTCGATGTACTGAATGATGGTGGTGTTCTTGTTATTGATGAATTAGATGCCAGTCTTCATCCTTTGCTGACACTTGCTGTAACCAGGTTATTCAATTCGGCAGATTTCAATCAAAAAAATGCTTAATTGATTTTTGCCACTCATGATACAAATCTTTTGAATTATGGTAATTATCGCAGAGATCAGATCTGTTTTGTAGAGAAGAATAAATATGGGGTTTCCGAAATGTATTCCCTCGTTGAACATAAAGAGGAAGGGAAAGCCATTCGAAAAGATCGTTCTTTTGAAAAAGATTATATAGAAGGTCGCTATGGAGCTATTCCATTTATTGGTAACCTGTCGAATCTTATAAAGGAATGGCAAGAAAAGTAAAAATTCCTAGTGAGCAGTTGAAACGGTTTGCCAGGGAAGAGCAAAGGCGTAAGCAGGATGTACGGGCTAAACGTATGTATTATCTTATGTTATTACCCATCAGACCTTCGATGGCCCTCGTGACGGATATAAACATGGAGACAAAGGAATGTCACATATTTACGCAGAATTATAATTTCTAACAATGGAAAGATATAGAAACAGAGGTGGAGATTCAGGAGTGTCTGCCTATGAAATTGGCTCAGACTTTATAAAGGTGAAGTTTTCGGGAACTTTAAGAATATACACTTATAGTTATCGTCGTGCAGGAAGTATGCATGTTGAAAGTATGAAAAGATTAGCTCAAATCGGCGACTTACTAACGAAGTGCTTAAACATTTGCGAGCGGCCCAAATTAGAATTTGATTAGAAAGTCGATAGATTACTGGTAATCTGTATCTTTCGTAATTGGATATCGATAGTATGGAATCTACCACGATTTTAATTATAGAGGATGAGAAAAAAATTGCCGATACGCTAAGGAATGGGCTTATAGAAAACGGCTACGATGCACAGGTGGCCTACGACGGGGAAAGGGGATTAGGTTTATTTGCAAAGGGCAAATTTCAAATGATCCTTATCGACATCAACCTGCCTGGAATAAATGGTGTTGATCTATGCAAAATTATCCTGCAAATGAACCCTTCTGTTTATGTGATCATGCTTACCTCCATGAATACGCTGGCAAATAAGATTGAAGGATATGAAGCAGGGGCAGATGATTACCTGGCAAAGCCATTTGAGTTCAGGGAATTGTTGTTACGCATCCGGGCCGTTCTTAAGCGGAGCCAACCCGAGAAACCCAGCGAACCAAACATACTCAGGGCCGCCGACCTCGAAATACTTCTAGACAGAAGGGAAGTTAGACGCAGCAACGAAAAGATTAGCCTCACGGTTAAGGAGTTCCAATTACTCGAATATTTAATGCTAAACCAGAACAAGGCGCTCTCTCGCGCAGAAATAGCGATCAATGTCTGGGGCATCGATTTCGACACTAATACCAACGTGATTGACGTATATATAAATTACCTCCGCAACAAAATCGATAAAAACTTTCAACCTCGGCTTATTCATACTCAGGTCGGTCTGGGATACATATTAAAGTCAAAAGAAAGCTGATGCCGGTACGATTGCGCATAACTATTTTGTTTGGTATTGGCTTTTGTGGCATACTCCTGGCGGTTTGCGCCACGGTTTATTATACAGCAAATACCAGCCGGTTGAATTTCATTAAGACCAGATTGCAGAACCGCGCTTCGTATACAAATAGCTTGTTGAGCAAGGCAGAAGTATTCAGCAGCGATCTTGTTGGCAGGCTGGATACCTCCGTGACGGGTTTAGTGCGCAGCAAAGAAATCCGCGTATACGACCGACATAACCAATCAATCTATTTCTACACAGATATACCTGAGTTCTCGTTGAAGATCGACACTTTGTTTCTTGAGAGAGTGCGTCAAGAGGGTAGCATTTTTTTTAACCACGGCAAGAAGGAAGCAATAGCTGTATATTATCCATCTTCTGAATTGCTGGTGATATCGGCCACGAAGGATGACGCTGGGAAAAAATATTTAACACAACTTAAAACCATCGTTTGGCTTAGCCTCATCGGTGGCATATTGGTCTCTTTTGGAGGGGGATATTTTTTTGCCGGCCGGCTGTTGCGGCCGGTGAAGCGGATTGCCGACGAAGTGAATGAAATTTCCGCCAAAAGCCTTACACGTCGTATTAGAACCGGACGCGCACACGATGAATGGCATTACCTGTCAGAAACGCTGAATCAATTGCTCAATCGGTTGCATCATAGTTTTGAAGTGCAGCGCCAGTTTATCGCCAATGCTTCGCACGAATTATGCACGCCACTTACATCTATCTCCAACCAACTTGAAGTATTGCTGCAACGTGAACGTGACGTGGATCATTATCGTAGCGTGATAAGTTCCACCCTTCAGGACGTAATACGTATGAATCAGCTTACCCAAGCCTTGCTCGAAGTGGCAAAGGCTTCGGGAAGTCCAGGAGGTCTCAAAATAGACCAGATTCGCATAGATGAAGTGCTTATGCAAATACCAGTTGAATTGGCTAAACTGAACAGCATATGGAGCGTAGTTCTCGATTTCGAGCAGCTGCCGCCCGAAGATGAACAATTATTGGTTTTTGGCAACGAAGAACTCTTGTTTACAGCGATCAGAAATATTGTGGTCAACGCCTGTAAATACTCCTCCGACCAGCAGGCTTCCATCCACGTCCAAATTTTTCGCGGTCAAGTTCGGATAGCAATATCCGATAATGGCCCCGGAATAGCACTGGTTGAACGGGAGAATATCTTCCTTCCATTCTACCGGATTCGCAATGCAGGGTCAAGAACTGGTTTCGGTCTTGGGTTGCCGCTAGCCAATCATATTATTCAACTACACAATGGACAGATTCGCGTAGATGCAGGCATTCGACAAGGCTCCGTATTTACTATTAGTTTACCCCAGGCTGCCAGCCATCCTTCCCAAATCGATTAATACCGGATTATAGAACCGTTAGAAGGCAGTTAGAAGATTCTAATATCCCGCGTCTGGCATGTTCCTTGCCCCGAATATTACATCCCATGGGGCTTGCTAATGGACCTCAATTTATTAATTAAAACAATGATCTACATGAAACGAATCTTACAATCTGCTGTTCTGTTATCTGTTATTATTATTGGTCTTTTTGCTTTTCGCGTCGCACAGAATTCCGGTATAAAGGGAACTGTGTCGCCTGCAGAAGGGACAGGAATGGTATGGGCCATTAGTAGTTCGGATTCTTTAAAAATGACGCCCGAAAAAGGAACATTTGCCTTTTCCTTAAAACCTGGAACATACAAAGTCATTGTCCAGGCAGTTTCCGACTACAAAAGCTTCATTAAAGAGAATGTCGTAGTGGAAGACGGTAAAGTAACCGACCTGGGAACTATTACGCTGGAAAAAATAATTCTCTTACTCCGCAAGGCGTAACCACTATGGTTCTGCTAGGCAATGCCTGCAGGAAACAGTCGGTTAGTTCCATCTGTTTTCGGGGCAGCGCTGGTCAGGAGAGGCCGCCTCAAAAATATGAGGCGACCTCTCTTTTGTTTTTCTTTGTGCCTATTGCGTTTCTTATCGGCTAGCTGCAATCGGCAATAGCAATCCACAATTTTTAGCAAAGTATGCCTCCAACCAGAACCACGAATGAAATTTCTAACCTGCCAGTTATATTTGTCGTTTATCAAAAAGCAGGAAATCAATGGATCATCCGAACGACAATCAAAATACCTTCAGGCATAGTAAAACGCAAATGCTTGAGTTGCTAAATGAATATGATAAAACCGAGGGTAATTGAAGTTCTTAAAACTGCACATATCCTTTTTAATATGAGTTTTTATTAATAAGTAATATATTGATTTGGATGGTAAAAGTCCTTGAACATTCATTCCTTTCCATTGGCGATATATGGGTAACTTATGACGCTGCTGGCAAAAAGGTTATCAATGAATACGAGTTAGTAGATAGCAACGGAAATATAAGCAACCACACCAATTTGATTAAATTGATTGAACAAAGTAAGTTATGTGAAGAAGTAAAATCAGCTCTACTTCATTACTTTACATGGGCGTACAACCTGTTAGCCGGAAGATCGGTGCATAAAAACCTGGTGAGTAAAGAAGGTAATGAATATGAAGCATGGGTAAAGTTGAATTTCAAAAACAGGCTGGACGACGGCAACCATGAAATGAAACAATGCACAAAAAAATATGGCTTTGAACTAGAAAATGTGTTGTCCAAATATCCCATCAAAGAACTGACCAATGAACAATATAAACAATCACTTATTGATTCACTCCACAGGGGTAATCTGCAAAAAGCTACGTTTGTGGATAAGGATGACGGGAAGAAAAGCTGTATGTATCACCCAATATTACGCTCGGAGCCTTGAAAGTATTTGACCAGCAAAAGCAGCGCATTCCAACAGAAACGTTGGTTGAAAAGCAATACATCAGAATCGAACCGGCTGAGGAACTCAAACAACGTGTCAGCCAGCAACAAAAGCCGGAGCAAACGCAAAAGCAGGAACACGCTACCTCACAGAAACAGAAACAAAACCAAAAGCAAGCCCAGGGACAGAAACAAAAGAATGATGCACCCGTAAAGAAACAGACCCGTAAACAGAAAGTAAAATAGGCAATGGACTTTGATTCGGCATTATATGGTTTTATGAATCTGGTACCGGAAGATCCGCGCATCGGGCCTTCCTATATCAGTTTATTCGTAGCCATCCTGCATTATTAAAGAATACAAGAATACAAAATGCCTGTTTCAGTCTACAGCAGGTATTTGATGAAACAAGCTAAAATTTCAGCAGGTGGAGCTTATCATAGATGTATGCGGGATTTAAAAGATGCAGGATATATCCGTTACATCCCCTCGTATAATCCTGTATTGGGTAGTTTAATTTATCTATTAAAAAATGAAGCATGAGATATTATATTGTCAATGAGGAAGAGCAACTTACTTTATTTAAAGTCGCCAATGAACTGGTAGAAGATTTTGAAAGTAACTACTTGGAAAAGGTGATCGCATCAGGGATCAGTATTGCAGATGCATTATTGAATTTTGATCAAGCGAATTATCGACAAAGAGAACAGGTGCTTGAGGCAAAGCCGGTAAAATATAGAAAAACGTCTCATTAGTTTATGTTAATCACTTTCAAAAATTAGTTGTATGGCAATTGAGGCTGTGACGAAAGAAGATTTAGAACTACTAAGAATGCAATTACTGGATGATTTTAAAGTCATACTTGGTCTACATCAACCGCCGGTAGAAATGCCAGAAGGTTATAAAACCAGTCATGTTCGTAAGATACTCGGGTGTTCAACAAATAAATTACAGGCACTTCGTATAGCTGGAAAACTTCGGTGTAAAAAGGTTGGCGGAACAATCTATTATAAGAAGGAAGATGTCAAAAAGTTATTAAATGAAGGATTTTGAAAATACGTCTTCAGAAATGAAGGGTAAAAATGAGCGTTGACACATCAATTTTCATTTGTCAGTTCTTTATAATATCTGCTAATGATGCGCGACTAACAATGCCGCATCTGTGTGTTTTTTTGGCGTTACTAAACGTATGGGTTGTTAATTTATATCAAAATCCGGTTATAATTACTAAGTCGCAAAGTAAGCATTCGACAAGCCACGTCTTGGATCGTGTAATTATCTTAACTCAAGGACTTCCATTGATCTGGAAGAAGACTTCGAAGCTTGCTTGTTTTGGTGGTGGGCATTCGTTCAAGAATATCTTTTAAATATTGCCAGGAATGAACGTTATGTTTCTTGCAGCTTTCGAGTAGCGAATAAAATAACGCAAGTCTCTTTCCTCCTTCATTTGAGCCAGCGAATAGAAAATTTTTTGGGGCCAGATTATGTAAAGCTTTACATAAAATCGGACGTAAGAACTACCTCTTCGCTGGTTCACATCGTGGCGGTGAACGCGCAGCCATCATGTATAGCCTGCTAAACACCTGTAAGCTACAAGGTATTGATGGATCTAAATGACTGGATGATATCTTTCGAAGAATTACAACACAATCGCCGGAAAAACTCATAGAACTATTACCCCAAAACTGGAAACCACAACCCGCACTAAATCATGCAAAATCCGCCAACGACTGAATTATTTTTTGCCAGTCTGTTCAAATGGATCATATACATTTTGATTGCCGATCTCCAACTGAAGATTATTATAGCCCAGGATCTTGCTTAAAAACTCATCCATGGCTATAGGATCATCAAAACTTTTAATACCCCCCCATGGCTAACGATCAGCTTATTGAGCCAGGGTAACGCAAGAATACATGATTCCTGGATCGGTAAGAAAATGGTTTGGTACAATTGTATGTCTGGAAACCTGGAACTATCTTATTCTGTTTAAAACATACCCGTATCCGGCATCGCCGACTTTTGGAACCATGTTCGCATCCAAAATGAATAGCAGGGTTTCATCAATCTTCCAGAATGACTGATAATCTGCCGGAGCGCCGGTGGTAAGCTGGTAAACAATATGAGATGTGTCTAATGATGTGCCCTGGGAAATGTCTACAATTCCGCTATTGGATACTCTTTCATCGCTATCGCCTACATAAATACGGGACATAACATAGGTGGACGGCGAACTGGTTTGAGGATCTTTATAAATAGCAAGGGCAAATTTTAATGTCTCACAACTCTCGCAAGGAATCCTGCTCTCAAATACTCCCAGAATCGGATGATTGCTCTCATTGGTTTCCGGGTACCAGGGCTGCACGACACCCGCCAGATCTTTCTTACAGGATAGCATACAAAAAAGAATAGCAATGGTGGCTAGTACTTTGGCTTGAAGAAAAAAGCGATTCAAAATCCGGCCAGGTTTGAAATTGCTTTTAGCTACTTGCTTTCTCATTTTACTTATTTTAAGGTAAGGATTGTCAGAGATCAAAAGTAAGAGCATACCGGGGTAAGCTTCCTGTAAGTTGCTATAAAATTAATGGATATAGGTGTTATTCCGAACTCAGGCTTTTAACCGGGTTCATCAGAGCCGCTCTGACGGATTGAAAGCTTATGGTTGCCAGGGCGATGAACACAGTTGTCAAAGTTGCCAGCGCAAATATCCACCAGCTAATAGTTGTCCGGTATGCAAAATCGTTCAGCCATTCGTTCGTAAAATACCACGCCACAGGCGACGCAATGACGATCGCTACGAGAACCAACTTTAAAAAATCATTTAAGAGCAAAGAGACAACACCCATGATACTGGCACCAAGAACTTTCCGGATTCCTATTTCTTTTCTGCGTTGTTCCGCCGTAAAGATGGAAAGGCCGACCAGACCCAGGCAAGCGATGAGTACAGTAATTACAGTAAAAACATTGAAGATACTAAAGATCCTGTCTTCAGCTTTGTACATGGTTTCATAAGCGTCGTCCATAAAATAATATTGAAACGGCGTATCCTTGTCATATTTTTCATAGAGGGACTTCAGTTGTTTAATCGCAGCGGGAATGTTTGCGCCAGCTTGCAATTTAGCGAATAAACAACCTCCGGAATCACCCCAGGCAGAAGCAGTATCTTTGGATATGACCAGACAAGCTCCGTCTATTTTGTCATGCAGTGATTCATAGTTGAAATCTTTCAAAACTCCTCCCACCTGATGCTCAGTATCCCAGATATTTATTTTTTCGTTGATCGCTTTTGCAGCAGTAAGGTTTAACTTTTCTACCGCAGACTCGTTCAGAATAACTGCGTTTTGCATTTGATTGTAAAGATTGTTGGTTGGAGGGTTTTTCCATTGCAAACCCAGCAAAGAAATAAAATTTTCATCAACAGTAAGCAAGACAAGTGTGGCGTCCTCATCCTTGTTTTTTATTTTTGTGGAGAACATATCGTATCCATCATAGAGCGGATACCTTGAAGCGGTCACTTCCTTTACAGCGGCGAGGTTGGATGTTTCCTTTTTGAATGTGTTAAAATGTTTACCAGCGGCAGGACTGAATGGAATAAATACAATATTCTCCTGGTCAATTCCTGTATACGTATTCTTAAAGAAATGCAACTGCTTGCCGATGACAATAGTGCAAACGATCAGGATAACAGAAATAGCAAATTGGAATACCGTAAAAAATTTTCTCATGCTGATTCCGGTGCTTTGTTTATTGAATTTTCCGTAAAGAACCATGACCGGTTTATAGGCAGATAGAAGGAAGGAAGGATAGGACCCTGACAGCAGTACACTGATTATAAAAAGGCCCAGAAAGGATAAGAGGAGATAAGGATGGTATAAAAAGTTGTCGTCAATGTCAATTTGCAGAAAACTAAAAAACAATGGTTGAAACGCGATACACAAAATATAACCGGCGGAAAAGGCGATGAGGGTATACAATGCCGATTCTACAAAAAACTGAGTTGCTATTGTGCTTCTCATAGCTCCCATTACTTTTCTGACTCCTATTTCTTTTATACGGGTAGCGGAACGTGCTGTGGAAAGGCTCATATAATTCGTTAGCGCCAGTAATAATATCAGGGCTGCAACAAAAGGGAAAATTTTAAGGTATTTCACACTGGATGTGCCTCCGTAATTGATCATCAGGTGCGTTTCAGTGAGTGGTATGGCAATGTATCTTTTATTGTCCTTGCCATTCTTATTGGTGTTTCTGTAAAGTTGTAACAGGTTTGTCTGAAGCTGTGAAGCCTTCCCTGCATCCCGGAGTAGAAAATAGGTGGAAAACGGACCTGTTTCTATTTTCTGCGATGCAACAAGACCTTTTTTATCCTGGATGGCGGAAAGACTGGATACAGCCGCGACAAAACTATAATCGATGCTTGAATTGGAAGGCGCGTTTTGTGCGACGCCGGTGACTGTAAAATCATGTGTATTATTATACCGGATAATTTTACCCATGGCATTTTGTACATCGCCAAAATATTTTTCAGCTGTTTCACGAGATATTACAACCGTAAACGGATCTTTCAGTGCCTGAAACTTATCTCCCTGTAGCAATTTAAAAGTGAAAAAACTGAAAAAGTTGCTGTCAGCGAACAAAAATTTATCTTCTGAAAATTTCAGTGATGGGTTCCGGGGATTCTGAATAATTGTGTTGTTATCTGCCTTCATAAAACGCATAAAGCTCTCCACACCGGGATTGCTTTGTTTAACAAGTGCTGCTGCGGCATAATTCATCCGATTCATATATATGGAATCATTCCCATTATAGATTTTGGTTCTTATCCAGTAAGTCCTTTCTCCATTCCTGTGAAAACTGTCGAATGTTGATTCATGTTGTACATATAGCACGATCAGCATACATACGGCCAGACCCGTGCCAAGGCCCATAAGATTGATTGCAGAATATCCTTTGTGACGCATCAGATTCCTAAATGCAACGATGAGATAATTTCTAAACATAACTGATGATTGTAGTGGTTATGAATGTTAAAGTATTTTAGTTATTGTTTCGGCAGGGTCAGTGTTTGCATAAGCCTTCTCTTTCTGTCAATAATCTGCGTGCTGAGACAAACCTTCCGGTTTTAACGCTTAAAACATGCCAGGGATTAGAAGACATGATTTCCAGTACTTTGAAAATAAAAGTAAATTTGGTTTGTTCGGTTTTGATACAATGGCCGCGTCATTTTAATACAACCTGACGTAGATTACTGCTGGCAACCAGGTGTTCGAACTGGTCATTTCAAACAATATAAGAATTGGATCTAAACAACTGTCGCAAGCAGACGATTTGAACCTATAACTTTATTGCCTGCGAATGACATGATAAAATCTGCTTCGGAAAAAAATAGAAAGTTATGCCAGGAACATCATGATGCGCGTGTTCGAATTTGAAATTATTTTTATGGGCTTAATTCCAACATTTTCCCCTGACAGCCCTGATATGGTTCCAAATGTCGTAACAATGGCGGCTAAACACCGGGAGCCTTTTTTAAAATAGGGTTTAACTTTAGACTTTAAAAGAATGAACATGAATAATAAGATCGCTGAGAAAATCAAGACTCCTGGAAAAAATAGTGGACTGTCACAGGAAGCGCTGGCTGAAAAGGCTTGTATCAGTACATATATCCTTCAAAGAATTGAAAACGGGCAGGCCCATCCAGGCCTGAAAAAAAAACCTGCATTTATCAGGGGATTTAGATTTATCCTCCTCCTCATCTTTATCTCATGGAATTTAGTGACAGTCGCTCAAACAGAAACCCCCGCAAAACCATACCCGCCCCCTGGACAACTGATCGATATCGGCGGCTGGAAACTTCATATAACAGGTGACGCAAAGGTAAACCAGGGCCCTGCAGTAGTTCTGGAAGCCGGTGCAGGAGATTTTTCATTTGACTGGAGTCTGGTTCAACGCGAGGTAGAGAATTTTGCCCGGGTTTATTCTTATGACAGGGCAGGCTCAGCATGGAGCCAACTTGGCCCGGGACCACACACAATGCAACAGGCAGTATACGAACTTCATACTCTTTTGCAAAAAGCAAATATTCCTCCACCGTATATCCTCGTCGGTGCTTCGTATGGAGGACTTCTCGTTAGGCTATTCGCTGATAAATATCCCGGGGAAGTAGCGGGAATGGTGTTGGTGGATGCTGGTTATGAAGATGGAATCTCATTCATCAATGGTAAAATGTTACGGCCTTCGAAGAATGCCAAAGGGGAGCCCATACCTCCTGTAAGAACTTCCGCTAGTGACACAGATAATAAGCTGGCACAGACTCCGGAAGCAAAAAAAATAATCGGTGATGCTCTCAGTAAGGCAGGAATGCCGCGTACATATCTCGATGCTCCTTATAATAAATTACCCGATTCGGTGCAAAAGATTCGACTATGGGCAGTTACTCAATTTGAATATTATGCAGCCACTGATAATGATTATATGATGGAGGAAAAAGCGCTTATGATCAGGAACAGAAAACTGAATGCACAGCCCCTGGAGAAGAGGCCGCTGATTGTTTTAACAAGAGGCCGGACCGATAAGCCTGCTGCAGACTCCGGCGAGATAGAGAGAAAACGCATACAAGCCGGATTTACAGAATTGTCTGCAAACAGCAAACAGATCATTGCTGACGGTAGCGGGCATCATATTCAACTCGAAAGACCTGATCTGGTGGTCAAAGCAATCCGGGAAGTAATGGATGCAGTTCTGAATAACAAAACTGTACGATAGGCAGTCAACGGCCAAACAACGATATCAGAATGTTGATTTTTAGTAGAAGCAATTCAGGGAGAAAATGACGAATGAGTAGTACTTTGTGTTAACCCAATAATAATCAATGCGAAAAGTTGAAGAGATGATAAACATCCGGACAGAACCTGAAATAATCATATCTGCTTTTACAGAGCCTGAGATGTTGCTTGACTGGTGGGGTGTTCAAAGAACGTTGATTGATAAGCGGCCAGGGGGCGTTTATACGCTTGCCTGGAATATCAGCGATAAAGGATTTGGTTTTCTCTCCACCGGTTTTATAAAAGAATATCAGCCCGGCAAACTATTGGTCGTGGACAATTTTGTTTATTGTAATCCGGAAAAACCTTTTCTCGGGCCTATGTCGCTTACCATACATGCCAGAAAAAAGAATGATGGCATCTCCGAATTATTTCTTTGCCAGGATGGGTACCAGCAAGGTCCTGATTGGGACTGGTATTATGAGGTGGTGAAACAGGCCTGGCCGGAAGTTGTCAATACCTTGAAGGAATATCTTGAAAAAAACAAAGTCATAACCAAATCTGACTGAGAATCATGAAGACTGGGAATCCTGACCAGCCATTGATAACTTTCATTGTATTAGTTTTTGCCTGAGCATTATTTATCGGTCCTGACCGGTGTTACCGGAGGTGCGGCAGGCAGGCTCAGAGGACTCGGTGTAAATGATTAAAAAACATATGAAGAACTTTGAAGAAAACCAGGATCCGGCCAGGCCATCAACCGACCGTAAATCCGGAGAAAAAATGCAAAGATTGATCCGGCCTGAGGCTTTAAAAAAGGATGAGCCTCTATTCTGGTCGCCCGGAAAAGGCACGGATGTCTGGGAAATGTTTTGTGCCGCGATCAACGGCGACCTGCAAACAATCGAACTACTGGTGCAAAATGATCCGTCGCTGGTGCAAAGTCAGTATGAGGGCCGGACTCCGTTGTATTTCGCTGTGTGCGAAGACCAGATGGCAGTTGTTTCTTTTCTGCTTGCAAAAAAAGCGGATCCACATTGGGGAGGCGGAGATGATTTACTTTCTGAGATCGCACGCTACCGCGGTTACACCGCTATGTTGAAAATACTCGAAGATGCATTGACTGCTAAGAATATTTCTCCGGAAGCGGAGAAGATCGCCTCCGCTATACGTGAAAGGAATCTTTACAAATTAAAAACACTCCTTGATGCTTCTCCGGAACTCGTACTCTCCGGTGATTCAAGCGGAAACCAACCCATTCACTGGGCCGTTATGACCCGGCAACCGGACATGATTAATGATTTGGTTGCCCGGGGCGCTGACCTTAATGCAAAACGACTCGACGGCGCCCGTCCCATTCAACTCTGTAATGGCGATTATTCATTTCGTGGCTGGAGGGATGTTCCGGAGAATGTAGCTACCCCACGTGAAATACTTCTGCACTTAAAGTCATTGGGCGCATACGTCGATATCTGTACCGCCTCACATATCGGAGACCCGGTACGTGTTCGGGCGTTATTGGAAGAAGACCCTTCATTAGCTAACAAACCTTCCGATTATGTAACCTATTATGCATGCTCGGGAACACCGCTTCGTAATGCAGCAGGTGCCGGACACATGGAGATCGTAAAACTTCTGCTGGAAAAAGGGGCCGATCCGAATTTACCAGAAGAGGGTATAGCCCCGCGGGGAGGAGCCATTTACAGCGCCGTAAATGGCCGCCATTATGAAATTGTAAAACTGTTGCTGGAAAAAGGTGCTTATCCGAATCCACCCTGGGAAAGCTCGGCCGATGCCTTATCGATTGCATATCGCAATGATGACCTGCCGATGATCGACCTGCTCTGTTCGTATGGAGCATCCAGGGATATAGATCTCCTCGCATATTACGGCGATGTCTCAACTGCGGCAGAGGTCTTTGCCGCCAACCCGTCGATGGCAGATAATCCGGGTGCCTTTCAAAATGCGGCAGGAAATGGTCATGAAGGATTTATGCGATTGATGCTTCACTACCAGCCAAACCTGGCTACCAGAATCAGCGGTGCTGCGCAAACCCCGGAGTTAACAGAATGGCTTTTTCAATTAGACATGCCCGTTAACCACAGGAATTGGCTGTCTGTTACACCACTTCACCAGTTCGCCAAAAAAGGAGATATTGCAAATGCCGCTATATTTCTCCGGCACGGAGCTGATCTGCATGCGAGAGATCAGGAGATATGCTCAACTCCTTTAGCCTGGGCAGCAAAATATGGCAAAATAGAAATGGTGGACTTTTTATTGCAACAGGGGGCAAAACCTTTGTTGCCTGACGATGAACCCTGGGCCACCCCAAAGGCATGGGCCACTTTCCGGGGACATACAGATATAATCAGGATACTGGAAAACAGGTAGCCGGATTTCAGCATGTTGCAATGCTACTTCTGCATAAAAACATTGGCCGTTATTAAAACAACATATACGTCAAAATTAAAGTGATATGAAATTAGAAATTTGGATTTGTTCCTGCGCATAAGTGGAAAATAAAATGTCCGTATGATGTTCCGGCAAATGTATTTATGGGGATTGAACTTGTAAAGGGTGAACTAAGAAACGTTACAGGAACTGTTCAATATCCAAAGGAATTTGAAGAAGTATAGAAGTTGCGTCTGATTGATCCGCGATGGACGACTAAAAGCATTTACAAAGCCCTGTGTTGCCTGATTACTTTTTTAAGGCCTGATGTCTCCCGGATGTCGTCTAAAAGTCGTAACAAAGTAGCGCCGGGGCTTGACAAAAACAACGACTTTTACATAAACATTTTTTATGGACATAGCCAACCGGATTCGGGAACTACGATTAAAAAAAGGATTAACACAGGAAGAACTTGCTGAAAAAACAGGCATGTCCACCAGAACCATCCAAAGAATAGAACAGGGAAAGGTTTCTCCCCGCTCATATTCTCTGCAAAATCTTGCCATTGTTCTGGATGTAGCATTTGAGGAACTCAACGACAAGCTGACACAGAGCGAACAAAACAAGACCGGTAATGAACAAAACTGGCTGTCTTTGCTTCATATAAGCGGTATTTTCCTTTTACTGATTCCGCCAGTAATTATCTGGGCGTGCAAGAAAGGTGCAATAACCGAAATGAGGCAACAAGGTATTGATGTGATCAACTTTCAGTTAAGTATGCTGGTGATTCTGATCCCGGCAGGCCTTCTTGCATTCACTATGGTTACCTTACCCATTTGCATCTTCATCGGAGTTTATAGTACCATAGTCATAGTGTATAATAGTATACTGGTTTTGAATGACCAATCGTATAGATACCCGATAACTTTTAAATTTCTAAAGAATTGAAATTTTGACTTAACCAGTCAGCACTTCAATGTCTTTTGTTTCTGAAACTCACTTGTCAAACTCGTCGTCAAGCATGATCTTATGTTGGTCATTCCTTAATTTGACATAATCAACGGCTCCGGTGCCACTAAAGTTGAAAACCAATCCTACCAGTTTCCTGAAATCATTTTTAAAGGTAATTGTATAAACAGGCTGCTTCTCGAGATAGATTGTTGCGACCTTATTGACAACCTGTACCTGCAGGTGCTGCCACTTAAGTTTTCTGAACCCTTTCAAATAGATAGTTCTGAATACTTTTTGATCCCGAAATTTGTTGACAATGCAGAAATGTATGGCAAAGGAAAAGGTTACTTGCCCTGGGGAAACTATAGTGACATTTTGTTTTACAATACAAAAACAGATCAGGCAAAGAAATTATTCAATGGGCAATTGATGTTAATACAGCCATTTTCTTCCATCTCTTATCATGCCGGCAGCCCTAAAGAAGTTATACCGCCAAACTTCCTGCCAAATCATATTATTTATTTAGCGAGGGTTGAGAACTACAGTGGTGACAACGCTCTCGACAACGACGACCCCTTGTATTTATTCATTTCAACAAAAACGGGAGAGGGCTTAAAGCAAATCACTCCAAAGGGTTTGAACGTTGTATCATGGACTGCTTCCAGGAATAAGGAAATGATTTTAGTAAAAGTCCAGAACGATAAAAACGGGAACAAAAAGTTTGGTAATGGCGACGAAGAATTATTCTACAGATTAGATTTAAATACAGACATTTAAAAAATTCATTGTTATCAGGTAAACTTGTAGGGCAGGATCGTAAAAAATTATTAATGCTAAAAAGACATAGCGTTCTGATAGGTACTACAATTGCAATATCACTAATGCTAATTGCAATTAGGGTGTATCCGGGAGGCTCTTTTTCCGACAAAGATTCTATTGGCTTTGACTGGACAAAGAATTTTATCAGCAACCTTTTTGATGCAAAAGCTGTGAATGGTGCAGACAATTCTTCCAGGGTCTGGGCCGATGCCGGAATGATATTCCTTTCTGTCAGTTTCTCAATATTCTTTATTGAATTTTCAAAAAAAATACCATTGAAGGGTGCCGCAAGGGTTATAAAATGCTTTGGAGCCGGCGGGATGCTATTTAGTTTTTTGATAGTAACTCCATTACATAATATGATGGTTTTATTAGCAGGTACGATGTACCTGGTCAGTATATTTTACATAACTGCTTTTATTTTAAAGTCAAGACTTCATTTGCTTAAATTCTTATGCATTATCTGTCTACTTATTTTTTATTATACAATGTTTCTTTACGGTACACATAATCTTGTTTTGTTACCGATCATGCAGAAAGTAACATTTGCCAGTGTGATAATCCTGATTTTGATCCTGGAATATTTTACGAAAAAGGAGGATTTTCAAAATGTCGGAGCAGCGAGGCCAAAGAAATCAATAGACCAATAAGAAAAGTATTATATTCCGAAGCTACGAGAAGAGGCGTTGCGCAACTGACTACATGAAGAGTAATATGCAAAAATTTGTTTTTTATCAAATCATGGGCTATTCCTTAGCCATAGCCCTGGCATTGATATTTACAAGGATAGAAATTTTCGATTTCAAACTGAAAACTGTCATTTACCCATTGGCCTGGATTGCATTTGGAGTGATATTATATAGATCTTCAGTAAAGCTACGTGGAACGAGATCAGCTATAAGGAGGACAGTATTAGGGATAACATTTGCTTTATATGTTTTTGGTACCTTATTCCTCGCACTGAAATTTGCAATGTGTGGCGAAGGATTGACGGATACGAAATATGTCAATCGCGAAGACGATAGACTTTTCCTTGTTTGCAGAATCTACGACTGCTATGAAGAAGTGAGTAAATGTCAATTTATGGAAGTTAAAACATTTGTACTGCACATCAGGTGGGTGACAAAAGTTGACAAAGATCGGGTTGATTTGAGCAAGTGGAAGCGCACAGATAAATATGAATAAGCATTGTCACTAATAATACTGCCCAGGCCGCAATTTTTATCACCATCTCTTACCCGGTTTTCATTTCATTAGTGAACATTCCCAACAGGAAAAAACCCAGCGTCCATTTCCTCCAATGTTTTTCCTTTTGTTTCTTTTATTTTTTTCAAAATAAATCCAAATCCAATAAAACAAATTACGGCATATACATAAAATGTTTTGTCCTGCAACCTGTTGTACAAAACAGGAAATGTAAATGTCAGCACAAAGTAGGCGCCCCATAAACTTAACACTGCAATAGAGATTGCATTTCCCCTCACCTTATTTGGAAAAATCTCCGAGATCAAAACCCAGGTAACCGGTGCCAGCGTTAACGCATAAATACCAATGGCCGCCAATAAAAACCACGAAACAGAAGATGATTTAATCCCCAGCAACTGCGAAATAAATATGTATAGAATTGCCAGCCCGGCAGCGCCGAAAAGCATTAGCGGCTTACGACCTGTTTTATCAACCAGTAACATCGCCAGGACAGTAAACACCAGGTTTACCCCTCCGATAAACACAGTTTGAAGCAGTTGGTCATCTTTTGAAGCGCCGATGCTTTCAAAAATAGTAGCTGTATAATTAAACACTACGTTTATGCCACAGAGTTGTTGAAACACGGCTAAGCCAATCCCGATCATTACTGCAGGCAATACATTCTTTTCAAAAATGGCGCTCATCTTCATTTTAGCTGCATGCTGAAAAGATTTTTGCATTTCTGTAATCGTTGTATTACTAAATGCTGTACCGCCGATTTTCGTGAGTATGTCGGCTGCTTTTCCAGGATTACCATTTTGAGCAAGCCACCTTGGGCTTTCGGGTAGCCATAAAACGCCGAGGAAAAATAATAAGGAAGGTATGGCCCCTAATCCAAACATCCAGCGCCATGCATCTTCGCCACTATTCCGCAGGGAATAGTTGACAAGGTTTGTAATTAAGATCCCCAACACTATCGTTAACTGGTTTATAGCTACCATCCTGCCCCTGAAAGAGGCGGGCGCGATCTCAGCAATATACATGGGCGATAACATGGAAGCCATTCCCACCCCGATGCCCGCCATAAATCTCGCAGCAATAAAAAACTCCCGGTTTGGCGCAAACGCCATAAACAATGATGAAATCCCAAACACCGTAGCTGCTACCAGGAGTCCCGGTTTCCTGCCTTTTTTATCTGCAATTTTCCCCGAGACAAGACAGCCAATCATGGCACCCAATGCCAGGCTAGCCGTTGCAAACCCCTCCCAGTATTCATTAAGATTGAATTTGTCTTTTAAGAAGGGCAGTGCGCCTGAGATAACAGCAAAATCAAATCCAAATAAATATCCACCCAAAGCGGAAATAAAAGAGAGCGCGACGATATAGGTCGTATTGTAAGAAGGGCTACTCGCCATGGTAGAAATCGTTTAGGTTCAGCAAAGCTGAGTCCATTTAAGCGGTAAAAGATAGAGTTTGTCTTGAAAATAATGGATAATCTTATTGCAGGCCCTACAAGGCTTCAACTTTATTTTTTTTCTTACCCCTGTATTTGTTCGGAGAAATGCCGATGATCTTCGTAAACATTCTTGAAAAATAATAAGGATCCTCTATTCCTAACCGATCGGCAATCTCGTTGATACGTAAATCTGTAAACTGCAGGTACTGACAGGCTTTTTGAATTTTCAGATGATTGAAGTATTCGATAATGGAGAACCCGGTACTTTTTTTAAATATGGCGGCGAAATGCGACACAGAGAGATTTACCGCTTCCGCAATTTCCTGCAATGACAATATTTTGTCGAGGTGTTTCTGCAGGTAGTTAATGCATAGTGTGATGCTATCTTTTTTATCATGCTTCGCCAGGTAGTTGTAATTATTGTCAAAGCAGCAGGAGCCCAAAAAATATTGAAGGCTTAAACTGGCATAACAGATATTGTCTGTACTATAACCCCTTTCTACACTGGTATAAATTTCTTCGAATAAATGAAGCCTGTTTTCCTGGAATGAAATAGCTGCTACATGGTCTCCCATTCTTTTCAACATCATATTAATAAACTCCTGGCTACTGGTTCCTTTAAAATGCATCCAGTAAATTGTCCATGGATCGCGTTCTTCTGCACCATATTCATGAGGAGTATTGGCGGGTAATAAAAAAAAGTCACCCGGAGTAATGGTATACGGGTTGCCACCGATTTTAGCCCATCCGTTTCCCTTGACGCAATAAATCAGGATATGCTGGTTTATACCATGATTTCTCTGCCTGTGATGATATTGTGCGTTGGGATAGTAACCTATATCGGTCACATATAACAGTTTTACAACCGGATGCGCGTCACAATGCCGGCTGAGGATCTTCGTTGGGATAACGATGGCCCGCTGACCTTCAAATCCATCCCTCTTTTTTGTGACACGCATAATTGCAATATAATAAAATAGTCCAGTAATTTCATCCGATACTCTATCTACCCAACGATAAAGCCATTTAGATTTGATCATTGAACCCTTCAAAAACCTGGACTATTTTAAAATCAGCAAAAGAAGGAAGCATATGAAAAAAATATTTTCTTTATTCCTGGCGATTTGTTTGATTATCCTTCAGACTGGGTTTATATATGATAATTATGTAAGCGCAGAAAATGTTCAATTAAGAAATGAGCCTGATCATAAAGAGCCAAAAAAAGAGATTGGTTTACAAAAACTATTTTCAAACAATACCGATTCTTCATTAACCTTATGGTATACCCAACCTGCCAGGCAGTGGATGTTACAGGCTTTGCCCATTGGTAACGGAAATGTGGGTGCTATGGTTTTTGGAACCGTCAAAAAAGAGCATCTGCAATTCAATGAAAAAAGTCTTTGGAGCGGAAGGCCTCAAGCAGTAACCAATCCCCTGTATCAGCCCAGGATGGACAAAGTAAAAAAATTGCTTGCATCAGGCAGTATACCGGAAGCCGATTCGCTGCTGAAGGAAGCCGGAGGGTTTCCCCGTGAGCATTTTGGTGCTTTTCAACCTTTTGGTGATTTATATATGGAATTCGATCATGGAGATGAAGCCACGGATTATCGTCGTGATCTTAATTTATCCAAAGCGCTTGCCAGTGTTAATTATCGGATTAACGGGGTGTCTTATCGAAGAGAATATTTTGCCAGTTTTCCTGACCAGGTAGTAGTGATGAGGATTACAGCCGATCAACCCGGCAAGATAAATATGCATGTAACAATGACTACTCGCCAGGCACAAGGAAAGTTGATAGTGAGCAATGGCTTAAAGCTTATAGTAAAAGGAACTATGACGGAAAATAAACTTCAGTATAGTTCGCATGTAAAAATTAACCCGGATGGTGGAACCACCAGTACAACTGCAACGGGAATTGAAATAAAAAAAGCAAATAGTGTTGTACTGTTATTAACTGCAAAAACAAATTACGCGATGAATTGGCCAGGTTGCCTGGGAGACTTTGATCCAGACCAGGTGGCCAGCAATTACATTGAAAAAGCTTCAAAAAAAACATACGAACAATTATTAAATGCTCATTTAAAAGACTATGATAATTTGTTTAATCGCGTGCAATTGAAATTAGACCGGCACGATGACCGTAGATCTTTGCCAACAGATCAGGCACTGATTGCCTACACCAAATCCAACGAGCAGAAAATGCAAGATGGTGGCGATCCGACACTTGAAGCATTGTTGTTTAATTATGGACGTTACCTGATGATCGCGTCTTCACGTAAAGGATCTTTGCCGGCGAATCTCCAGGGAATCTGGAATAATTCTAAAACACCAGCCTGGGACAGCGACTATCATACAGACATAAACCTGGAAATGAATTATTGGATAAATGGTCCTACAAATTTACCAGAGTGTTTCAGCCCATTTACAGACTATGTTGACTTCCTACGCGGGCCCGGTAGAAAAACTGCTAAAGATTATTTTAATGCAAACGGATTTTTCGTCAATATTTATACAAATCCATGGGGTTACGCTGAGCCACGTTGGAGCTGGACAGGGGCAAGTGGATGGCTTTGCCAGAATCTCTACGACCATTTTCTTTTTTCGGGAGATCAGGATTATTTGCGAAACAAAGCATACCCAATTATGAAAGAGGCTTGTTCGCTTTACCTGGATCTATTGGTTCCTTATAAAGACAAGTCCCTGGTTATTGCACCTTCTGTGTCACCCGAAATAAATTTTCGTTTTAGTGATAATAAAACTTATCGGACAAGCGCGGGAGCAGCTATTGACCAACAAATTGTTTACGACCTGTTTGTGAATACCATTGAAGCAGCCCGTATTCTTAAGACTGATCCTAGTCTGATCAATACACTGACGGACCGCTTGAAACGGCTTTCAGCACCGGTGAAGATTGGCAATAACGGGATGCTACAGGAATGGGTGGAAGACTGGCAGGCTGAAGATCTTCAGCATCGTCACATTTCACATCTTTATGCACTTTACCCGGGAAGGATGATAGATCCTATAAAGACTCCTGAATGGACAAAGGCCGCTATGAACTCGCTTACATTACGTGGAGACAATCAAACTGGTTGGGGAACAACATGGCGAATCGCCTGTTATGCTAGGCTTGGTGAAGCTGAAAAGGCCCATACATTTTTCAAAAGTATTATCAGGCATTGCATCGATACAAGTATTGTTTATCGTAATGGAGGTGGAGCTTATGATAACCTGCTCACCTGCCATTCGCCTTTCCAGATCGATGGCAATTTTGGTTATTCGGCCGCGGTTGCAGAAATGTTGCTGCAAAGCCATGTTGGAAACTGGCAACAAGGATACGAGATTCATTTATTACCAGCCTTACCAAAAGCGTGGCCCAATGGTATGGTGAAAGGGCTGATGGCGAGAGGTGGACTCACGGTTGATGTAGAATGGAAAGCCGGAAAACTGGTGAAGGCTATGATTTCATCTGAGCTAGAGAAGACCACAAAAGTCACCTATAAAGGAAAAACTATTGAAATAAAGATAAGTAAAGGGAAACCGTTATCGCTTGATGCTGAGCTTAAAAAATTAAATAGTTAAATCATCTACAGATTTGATTTTTAAACCTGCACAACCAGTAAATTATCCATTACCTGAGTTTTTACATCCCCGCAGTCGTTATAGTTAAGCTTGTAGTAAAATGGAGATCTCCGGATGTTACTATATGTGACTACGCTTATATCTGCCTATTCGCTTTCTTCATTCATTTGTCTGTATAACTATCTGTATTTCAGCAGAACTGGTACCGCAAAGGCATACGAGCCGAACCAGGAACCGCTATCAGTAATATATAATTCCCGGTCTGTCCATTATATTCTTATGGCTTTGAATAAATCTTGCGCCAAATCAACATTCCTGTTTTTCCACAAATACATTTATTTCTATATCAGCATCTTTAGTTTAATCATAGGATAATCCATTAATACAATAAGTTATTCTATCTGTAATTAGTGGAGGGTTAGTAGTTTTGGTATCGTGCAATTGAATCAATAACGCATTAATGCTATATGGAAAAAACGGTGTTAGCCTGGCAGGAGACTATTTTTTTACCGACCTATAATATTGGGAGCCCAGAAAAAAATCCGGTTTTCCTGGAGAAGAGGGTTTACCAGGGCAGCAGTGGTGCCGTGTATCCGCATGCAGTAGTTGAGAAGATTGAAGATGAAAAAACCGATAAAGCTTACAAGGCTGTGTTTTTGGAAAATGATTTTTTGAAGATCATTATCCTGCCTGAACTGGGCGGTCGCGTATACCGCGCTTATGATAAAATCAGGAACCGTGATTTTGTTTATTATAACCAGGTGATAAAACCAGCACTAGTGGGTTTAACCGGTCCCTGGATCAGCGGCGGCATTGAATTCAACTGGCCACAGCATCATCGTCCATCTACTTTTTTACCGGTTGATTTTACAATCAAAGAAAATGCAAACGGCAGTAAAACGATCTGGATAAATGAAGTGGAGATTATGTTCCGCACCAAATGCCAGGCCGGCTTTACATTGTATCCCGATAAAGCTTACCTGGAAATTACAGGCAAACTCTTTAACCGTTCATTATTGCCACAAACATTTTTGTGGTGGGCCAATCCGGCAGTGAAGGTGAATGATCATTACCAATCGGTTTTTCCACCTGATGTACATGCAGTATTTGATCACGGGAAAAGGGATGTATCGGATTTTCCGGTGGCAACAGGTACTTACTATAAAGTAGACTATTCGCCAGGTACAGATATTTCATTGTACAAAAATATACCTGTACCTACTTCTTATATGGCCATTAAATCTGATTATGATTTTGTTGGTGGATATGAACATGATACCCGTTCAGGAATTCTGCATGTGGCAAATCATCACATATCGCCAGGGAAAAAGCAATGGACCTGGGGCAATGGCGATTTTGGCCAATCCTGGGACAGGAATCTCACCGATAAAGACGGGCCCTATATTGAATTAATGACCGGCATTTTTACAGACAATCAACCGGATTTTTCATGGTTGCAACCAAACGAGGAAAAGACATTCGAACAATATTTTATGCCTTATTATAAGGTAGGCATGGTAAAGAATGCTACCAAAGAGGCCATGATCAATGTAGAAATAAAAGAGAAAACCATTTCGATCATTGTTTATGCTACTGCTGCTTATCCAAACAGTGACATCAATATTTATAATAAAGGCGAATTACTAACTGTTTTCCAGGCAAGTCTTTCTCCTTCAGAAATATTCGAAGATAAATTTGAAATACCAGGTGAGTTTCAGGTACACGATCTGAAAATTGCAGTTGTGAATGAGGATGGAAAATCTTTGGTTGATTATGAGTTTGGTAAAACAGAACAAAAGGAAATTCCACAACCTGCAACCCCTGCCAAACATCCTTCAGCAATACAAAGCATCGAAGAGTTGTACCTGAACGGGCTGCATATTGAACAATACCGGCACGCTACCTACCAGGCTTCTGATTACTATGAAGAAGCTTTAAGACGGGAGCCAAACGATAGCAGGTGTAATAATGCTATGGGATTAATATCCTTACGTTATGGGCAGTTTGCAAAGGCTGAGAAATATTTCCTATCAGCCATCAAAACAATCACGTCGCGTAATCCAAATCCTTACGATGGTGAATCATACTATAACCTGGGGATAAGCCTGCAATTACAAGGAATGTTAAAGCATGCATATGATGCTTTCTACAAAGCGACCTGGAATGACGCATGGCAACACAGTAGTTTTTTACAGTTGGCCAAAATAGATACGCTGAATCATCGCTACGATGAGGCCCTGAATCTGGTAGAAAAATCATTGGTGAGGAACTATCACAGCCATTCAGCCCGGCATTTAAAAACTATAATTCTAAGAAAATTAAATAGAATTTCCGAGGCTTTTGATTGTATCACCGATTCATTGGAGATCGATCTTTTCAATTTCGGGTGCAGCTTTGAACGTTATTTAATACTGGTCGAAAAAAAAGACCTAATAACCGCGGAACAGCAGTTGAAAGCTATCCGGGTATCAATGAGAAGCGAGGCAAATAACTATTTAGAATACGCTTTTGATTATGCCAGTGCCGGATGTTATTCCGAAGCCATTGTTTTATTGAAATTATATACGCAAGGGGTCGCGGAGGCAAACCCGATGGCATATTACTGCATGAGTTATTTTTCTGAAAAAATGGGTGAAGAGTTGACAGCCCGGGAATTTACACAGAAGGGATTTGCCTGTAAACCCGATTATTGTTTTCCTAATAAGCTGGAAGAAATAGTTGTGCTGCAATATGCCATTGACGCCAATCCTTCTGATAGTAAAGCACTTTATTATTTAGGCAATTTATGGTTTGGCATGAGGCAGTATACTGAGGCAATTGAATGTTTTGAAAAAAGTATTGCATTAGATGCATCATTTCCTACTGCATACCGCAACCTTGCCCTGCTGTATTATAATAAGAAGCAGGATCCGGCGAAGGCGCTGAAAGCAATGGAAACAGCATTCCAGCTGGATAAAAATGATGCGAGGGTTTTGATGGAGCTGGATCAGCTATACAAAAGACTGAACTATCCGATTCAAAAACGATTAAAAATACTAAACAAAAATTCTGCACTTGTAACATACAGGGATGATCTATACCTCGAAAAAATAACGCTGGAAAACAGTTTAGGTAATTATCCTGATGCCAAAGAAATGCTGGAGGCAAGGATATTTCATCCCTGGGAAGGTGGTGAAGGAAAAGTAATTGAACAGTTCCTCGTATGCCATGTGGAGCTAGCGAAGCAAGCTATACTGGACGGGCAATTTGAAACCGCTATTTATTTATTGGAAGCCACAGAACAATATCCGCAAAATTTAGGTGAAGGAAGATTAGAAGGAAAGCAGGAAAACGATATTTATTTCCTGAAAGGATGTATATATCAAGGTATGGGAATGAAGGTGCAGGCGAATGAAATGTTTAACAGGGCGACCAACGGTATTAGTGAACCAATGCAGGCAATTTTTTATAACGATCCCCAACCTGATAAAATATTTTACCAGGGCCTGGCCTGGTTAAAATTGAACAATGCAGAAAAAGCATCACAGATTTTTAACCGCCTGGTTGAATTTGCAAATGAGCATTTCAACGACGAAATTAAAATTGACTATTTCGCTGTTTCACTCCCCGATTTGCTGGTATTCGATACTGATTTAAATGAAAAGAACAAAAATCATTGCCGGTATCTGCAAGGTCTCGGTGAATTGGGTTTGGAAAACTTTGCGGCTTGTGCCAGGCATTTGAATGAGGTGTTGCAACATGACAGTAGCCACACAGGTGCCATTATTCATTTGAACATGATTGATTTTTTAATAAGGCAAAAGGATATGATGTCAAACATTCCTTATTCAAAATAAAACGGGGAGAACAATCAAAACAGGGAAAATCTTGTAAGGATCAAAATAAAAAGTATTCAACCGAAACTCTCACATAAACAATTTTAAAACCTAAACTCACAACATGAAAAAGATTGCTTGTCGGATTTCCAGGTGGCAGATCCTGCCTCTAAATCCACGGGTGCTGATATTTACTGTCTTTGCCATGACGGTATTATCGATGACATTTAATGACCTGAATGCCCAGCAGGTAAATCCCCCCATAAAAGGAAAAGTAATCGATGAGGCAGGGAAACCTTTGCAGGGAGTTACCGTAAAAGTAAAAGGTGATAAAGCTGTAGTTACTACTAATGAGCTCGGTGAATTCAATATCAGCTTGCCTGAAAAAGGAAATAAAATACTTGAAATTTCCTATGTAGGCATGGAGCCGCAGGAAGTGAAAGCCGGTGATCAGCAAAACCTTATTGTTTCGCTTGCACCTGCTTCCGGTGGGGAACAGGAAGTAGTGGTTGTGGGCTATGGTACTCAAAGGAAGCAGGCAGTAACCGGGGCAGTAGTACAAGCTGATCTGAAAACATATGAAAAAGTTCCTGTCAATAATATTATGGAAACCCTGAAGGGTACGGTTGCAGGATTGAATGTTGGAGAAGCAAACACTGCTGGTGGTGTACCGGGTTTTACAATAAGAGGAACAAATACTATTGCTGCTTCCACTGCTCCGCTGATTGTTTTGGATGGAGTTATTTTCAGTGGCTCAATGGCTGATATTGCTCCATCGGATATAGAAAGTGTAACGGTGTTGAAGGATGCAAGTGCAGCTGCTGTGTTTGGTTCCCGTTCTGCCAATGGAGTTATTTTAATAGAATCTAAAAAGGGAAAAAGTGTAAATGGTAAACCTAAATTTGAAATAAACGCAAATTACAGTAGCATCAACGAGCTGCAGCGTTTAAAGGTTTATGACGCCAAGGGCTACATGCAACATTTGTACGATGTCTTAATTGATAATGGTACAAATCTGACTTTCGACCAGACCCCCAATTTTCTGCAAACTATTGAAAAAGAAAATTACAATGCTACTCCCGATCATGCACCTACTTTAGCCGATCCCTATGGCCCGTTTCGCCGCACAGGAAGCAACCTCAATGCCACGGTAAGTGTTTCACAAAGAACTGATAAAATGAATTATTATTTATCAGGAAGCATGGTAGATCAAAAAGGAGTAATTATCAATGATGATTTTAAACACTACTCACTGAGATTAAACTTAGAATCAAAAGTTACCAGCTGGCTAACACTGGGTGTCCGGTCTTACTACAGCTACAGGGATTATCCTGGTGATAGAATATATGGTGCAGGCGCCGGATCAAGTAGCCCGGCCTTATTTAGTCCATATGCCAGTTTATACAATGCTGACGGCAGTTACAATATGTATCCGCAAACAACTACCTCAATGGTGAATCCATTTTTAGTTCTTGCAACGGAAGCATATAACCGCACTAATAACTTAAACGGCATATTAACAGGCACCATCAGAGTTCCCTGGGTAAAGGGGCTAACCTATACGGCCAATTATTCCAAGACTTTGAATTCAAGTGAGACGGGTTCATTTTATGCGAAAAATACTTATTTGGGCCAGGCTCCAAAAGGTTCAGGTTCCAGGAATTATTCAAGGTTAACAGCTACATTATTTGATAACATCATCAAGTATAACCGAACTTTTGCGGGTGTACATAATGTAGATCTGACCTTATTACATTCAAATCAAAAGAACGAAACCTATGGACAGGGCGCATCAGCTACAGGCTTTGATAATGATCAGCTAGGTACCAATCGTTTATCTGCAGGTGCCATCCAGGCGGTTTCTACTTCTGCAGCTGAAAATGAAAGTGTCGGTCAAATGGCAAGGCTTACTTACACTTATAACGACAAATATTCATTAACCGGAACTGTTCGTCGTGATGGTTATTCAGCTTTTTCAGCGAATCACAAATACGGCAATTTTTCTTCTTTGGGTGCTAACTGGAATATTACCAAAGAAAAATTTATGGAGAACTTGAAGTTTTTTAATTTCCTTGCATTGAGGGCTTCTTATGGTACCAATGGAAACCAGTCGATCACTCCTTATAGTACACTGTCCAGGATCTCTAATGGCTATTATTTCTACCAGGGAGATGCCAATTACACGTATACACAATCTATCTCTACACTTGGAAATGAGGATTTGGTTTGGGAATCAACTACCGGTTTAAATTTTGGGCTTGATTTCGAAATTCTTAATAAAAGAATTTCAGGTTCAATAGATGCTTATTCTACAAAAACAAACAACCTCGCATTTACGCTCAGCTTACCAGGCGCATCAGGGTTTACAACCATTACAGCTAATGCCGGTGAAATAGCCAATAAGGGAATTGAACTGAACCTGAGATCAATTAATATTCAAACTCCATCATTCAGCTGGAGATCAGAGGCAGCCTTCTCGCTAAATAGAAACAAGGTGAATCATTTATTGGGTGACAGAGATGGCAACGGTATCGAAGATGATATTGTATCTTCTAATTTATTTATTGGAAAATCTTTGACTTCAGTTTATAACTACCAGGTAACAGGTATGTGGCAACAGGGAGATAAAGACAATGGTTCCATTATGGCCGGCTTCCAGCCAGGGACTTATAAATTACTCGATGTAAATAATAATGGTAAAATAACTTCTGATTCAGATAGAGTGTTTTTAGGCAATACCAATGCAAATTTTCGCTGGAGTTTTACCAACACATTTACTTATAAAGGACTCTCGTTATTGGTTTATGTAAACTCTATCTGGGGTGGTAATGGTTGGTTTATTAATGGTGGAAATACTCCCTGGAACGATGGCTACACCAACAGGGGTGATCTGAACCACCCGGTATTTGATTATTGGACTCCAACCAATACCAACGCAGAGTTTCCCCGCTTAAGTTATGTTAATAAAGCCACGGTACGGGCCCCGAAATATTATGACAGGAGTTTTATCCGTCTTCAAAAAGTAGCGTTGAGTTATGAAGTGACAAAATATGTGAAAAAATATGGGATCAATGGCTTAAATGTTTCCATTAGCGGGGACAATTTAGCCACCTATGCTCCGCATTGGATTGGCCTGGATGCGGCAACGGGTAGTGGACTTACAATGACTTCTATTCCTTCGCTCAGAACCTATTCGATGAGCCTTAATTTTAATTTTTAAGCAAATTGTTTATGAAAAAAATACTCATTCTCTTAATCATGTTTGTAACAGTTGTTACAAGTTCATGTAATAAAGATCTAACCGAAGTTCCGCTGGATTTTTATACTCCTGAAAATTCGTTTAATAATAAAGAACAATTCGAGTCGGCTTTGGCTGGAATTTACCTGGGTTTCAGAACGGATATGTATAATACCACTGATGCCTTTTCAAACTTCGACATGCTTGGCCTGGACCTGGACCTGGCCGATGTTGTATCGAATACTGCAGCAGCAAAGCAGCAATATTTCGGATGGAATACAATGAACGCTGACAATGGATTTGCCAGCAAATGGTGGACACGTTTTTACAGGTATATATCACAGGCGAATACAATTATTGACAGGGCGGAGCTGCCGGCAGCTATATGGTCAACTCCTGCTGACAAAAATGCTATTGTTGGAGAAGCCAGGTTTCTTCGCGCTTTTTCTTATCATTTCTTAGCCAATATGTGGGGCGGAGTTCCATTGGTACTGGAAGAATCAACAACAACTAAATTTGATTATGTAAGAGCCACCCAGGAAGAAGTGTACCAGCAATGCAAACAGGATTTAGAGTTTGCGGTACAATATATGCCTAACGTTGATCTGTTAAAGGGTGGGAGGGCACCACGTGAAGCAGCTTATCATTTATTATCGGAAATTAATATTTCTCTAAAGGACTATGCGGGAGCTATAAATGCTTCGACGGCAGTTATCGGGGGTGGAAAATGCAACCTGATGACCGCAAGGTTTGGAGTACTTAGAACTTTTACTTTTTCCGGGTACGACTACCTCGGTCCGCTCTTGCCCTGGGGTGATGTATACTGGGATTTATTCCAGGAAGGTAATATGAATTGGAAAGAAGGGAATAAAGAAGCGATCTGGAATATTTCCCAGGATGTTGCTATAAAAGGTGGTAACAATATTGACGTGAATTCAGCCGGAGGTTTGTTTGTAATGGACAGATGGTGGGGTCCCATTCCATGGCAGGCAAAAGATAAAAATGGAGTATCAAACTGGTTGATGGATACCTTGGCAGGCCGGCCTGTTGGATCTTTGATCGCTTCAGGTTATTCGGATACAACTATCTGGAATTTTAAAAATGATTTCACAAAAGACGTTCGTAATTCTGAATACAATATTCAACGTAATTTCTATTTTACAAATCCTGCCAGTGCATATTACGGCCAGATTATTACTAAATCAAACGTGGATGCATCAACGCTGGCAATTTGGGCGCCAAGAATTTCGCCTCATTTCAAGAAATTTATCAGGCCTGTACCTTTAGGCCTGGCAACCGATGCCAGCAGTAAAAGAAAGAATGACAATGGTAGAAACTGGAAAGATTGGTATATCATGCGTTTGGCTGAAACCTATTTGCTGAGGGCAGAAGCAAATATGTTGAAAGGTGATTTAACTGCAGCAGCTTCAGATATTAATGTGGTTAGGGCCAGAGCGCAGGCAACTCCTGTAACCGCGGCAGATGTTAACATGGACCTGATCTTAGCAGAAAGGGCCCGGGAATTATATGGTGAAGAATTCAGATTAAATACACTCATGAGAACCGGAAAATTGGTTGAGTACCTGAATAAATATAATGGGTATCTAAAAGACAATAACCTGGTTGCACCGGCTTATGTGAGTAAACTTCCTATCCCCAGAAAAGAAATTGAATCGAATACAGGAGATATTATGACCCAGAATCCGGGGTATTGATTTGCAGTTGGTGTTTTAGCTAAATGCCTGTTCTGAAGAGGGCAGGCGTTTTTTCTCTTTGATTTTCGGATTATTCTTAATCATACGCTCTTCCCCGGAAATAAACCATATATAATATCAAATGCAAAAAAGATTAGTCTTTCTTTTACTTTCCCCGTTTTTACTTTCCAATATCTTTGGTCAGCAACAGCATAACATCTATATATCTACTACAGGAAGTGATGCTAATGTTGGCTCTATTAACAAACCACTTGCCACGCTTGAAAAAGCAAGGAAGCATATAAGAAACCTTAAGGATAAAAATAAAAATTCCGGAACTATCACCGTTTATCTCCGAGGTGGAGAATATTTCCTGGACTCCACTTTTGTGTTATACCCGGAGGATTCCGGTAACCACGGTAACAGCATTATTTATTCCTCCTATCCCGGGGAGAAGGCAGTACTTATTGGGGGAAGACAAATCAAAGGCTGGAAGACGCTGAATGAAAGTCCCGAAATAAGTACTGCAGCGCGGGATAAAATATGGGTTGCCGATGTGCCCGGGGGATGGCTTTTCCATTACTTGTTTGTCGATGGTAAGCTTGCGATCCGGTCCCAATCAGATCATCGTTTTTGGAGGCAATGGAATAAGGATCACAAACCTGGAAAGCCAGATTCCAACGGGCAGCTGATATCGTTTAGCGACAAACAGCAATTAAAATACTTGCCTTCAAATGGTGACGCAGAAATGGTTTGCATTATGGCGCAGTATGGGGTTATGGGAAATGGTGTTATAAGCGATGTTGATACGGCCAAGGGAACGCTTCGATGGAACAGCCACCAGGTTAATATCACCGGATCAAGGGATAGTCATGAACGAGGTTATCGTTTTGAAAATGCATTGTGTATGATTGATCGGCCAGGTGAATGGGCTGTGAATTCAAAAGCCGGTAAGCTGTATTATTTTCCGAAGGAAAACGAGGATATAAATTCAATCCGGGTTATTGCGCCCCGACTCTACGAATTAATCCGGCTGCAAGGTGATGAAAACAGCCAACGTTATGTGCAATATATCGAACTGAGAAATCTTGAATTAAGATATACGGATCGTTTGCCGGAAGATCAATGGCTGTATACCACCCTCATGCGTCAATGGGAAAATATTGATGCTGCTATTTTTTTGACCGGCACCATGAATTGTTCCATCACTGGTAATAAGATATTATATAGCGGTGCATATGGTATTACACTAAATCATTTCAATCAACAAAATTCAATTAATGGTAATGAAATTGGATTTACCGGTAGTGGTGGAATATTCTTAGAAGGATATGGCCCCGGAACAATGGATGTTAATAAATTCAACACCATCACTGCCAATTATATACATGATCATGGGCTTGGAAATTACTGGCACTCACCCAGTATACAGATATATCAAAGCGGTAATAACACTATTTCTTATAATTTATTACAGCGTTCGGCTTATAGCGCAATTTCTACTGTGGGAATTGATCCCGGAAGAATGAGCGATTCAACATTTTATACACCTGGCAATTTTGAAGGGCAGGTGCAGAAATGGAATATGGCTCAAATCCGGTTCGAAGACTTTGATCCCGGAATAAGAGAAGGATTGAGAAATGGCAATTTCAAATTTGACCGGGAAACCATGAAGCCATACCTGCATTCTAACAACAATTCGATTACTTATAATATTATTTCGGAACCACACAGTTTATTAAATGAAGGTGGGGCCATTTATGAATGGTGTTCCGGAAAAGGTAACCTATGGAAAAATAATGTCATCTTCAAATCAAGAGGCATGCCAGGTTCATCAGTGCTTGCTCTTGATGATTTAGCCGAATATACCACAGTTGAAAATAATTGTTTTTGGGTAGAGGGAACTATATTGAATGGCGTGGGTTCAAGAAAAACGGAAAGAGGAAATATAATAAGCAATAACTATCGTGTTAACTATAAAACACGGTTTGCAGCAACAGCTTCCCTGGACAAAATCGGTGTATGGTGGATGAACGAACCGGGCCGGGAAAAAATGGACGAGCTGGTTAAAATCATAACGAACAATGTTCGCAAAAAAGGTGGTTGGCCCGGGAATTCAGGCATCGGGATACCAGGGATTGGAGAAGAGATTACTAAATATGGGGAGTCAGACGATCTGCCAAAAGACTCACATGTTACAATTGAAGAGAAATAATTTACAAGCAGCTACTATAACCAATTTGAAGGTATAATAATGAAAAACAAGAAAACAAATATCATATTCCTTTTTCTTCTCCTGCTTTCATTTTCAGGACAATCACAAACTGCAAAACAAATATTTATTTCGCCTTCAGGAAATGATAAAGGACGAGGCACCATTGACAAACCATTTGCCACTTTGGAAAAAGCGCGCAATGCCGTTAGAAAGATCGTGCAAAAAGAAAAGAATATTTCTATTACCGTTTATTTAAGGGCAGGAAATTATTCATTAAAAAATAGCGTGGTATTTGACAGCCTCGATGCCGGATCAAAAGAACACCCTGTTATTTATTCCGCTTATAATGATGAACCGGTTTTTATATCCGGGGGTATTTCCATACCTGTTAAATATGCAAAACCGGTAACGAATAAGGCCGTTTTAGAACGGTTTCCATCAGCAGCAGCCAACAGGATATTGGAGGTCGATTTAAAGAAGGCCGGCATTACCAATTTTGGTACCATGACACCACATGGTTTTGCCAGACCTTATCAACCAGCCCCGATGGAACTGTTTTGTAATAAAAAAGCCATGCGTTTATCCCGGTATCCCAATGATACTTTAATTCCTATCGGTAAAGTTTTAGATAAGGGTTCAATACCCCGGGATGGAGATTTTTCGCATCGTGGTGGAAAATTCCAATTTTCAACGGATCAACCCAACCGTTGGACAAAAGCAAAAGACATCTGGATCTCCGGATTTTTTCGTTACGGGTATGCTGACGATGCTGTGCAGATCGCAGACCTTGACCTGAAAAATAAAGTGATTACTACCAAACAGGAAACTATGTACGGATTTGCCAGCGGTGCCAATTTTCAACGCTGGTTCGCCTACAATTTAATGGAGGAGATTGATTTACCTGGCGAATATTATATCGATAGAGCTGCGGCTGTATTGTATTTCTACCCGTTACAGGAGGATTTGAAAACGATTGAATTGTCGATGATGGAAGAACCCCTGATACAATTAAAGAATGCATCATTCATTCAATTTACTAAGTTAAATTTCGAGTGTTCAAGGGGAATGGGTGTATATATTGAAAAAGGAAAGGAAAATAAAATTGATCACTGCCTTTTTAGAAACCTTGGCATTCTCGGCGTTTGTATTGGAAAAGGAATTGAGCCTTTCACAGAATTAACACATGAGGGAGATGGGCAACCAGCATCGGGCCGGCTGGGCAGTTTATCGAATCACCTGTATAAAAATACCACCTATGATCGTGAGGCAGGAACTGGCCATATTGTTTCCAATTGTGAAATTTATAATACGGGAGCAGGTGGTGTTAGTTTAGGTGGAGGAAATCGTTTAACCCTCGAAAGAGGAAATAACCAGGTAGTTAATTGCCGCATTCATGATTTTACCCGTTTGGATCGTTCTTATAAATCGGGTGTGAATATTGACGGAGTGGGCAACCATATCCGTAATAGTGAAATTTATAATTGTCCCGGAAGCGCCATTGCACTACATGGTAATGATCATGTTATAGAATATAATTCAATTCATCATGCGGTAACAGATGGCGACGATATGGGATCTATTTATTATGGAAGGGATCCCAGTGAACAAGGTAATAAAGTACAGTATAATTTCTTCCACCATATTGGCAATGACCACGGGCTTATTGTAGCTGTGTATCATGATGATGGCGCCTGTGGTATGACGGTAACCGGCAATATCTTTTATCTCGCGGGTTCCAGGAACATCCTGGTGGGTGGGGGAAGTGACAACGTGTATAGAAATAACATATTTATCGAGGCGCCAATGGCGTTTCATCTTGATAATCGTTTGATGGGTTGGGCTAAATCCAGCCTTGACAAAAAAGGCATTTTTCAAAAACGTCTCGAGGCAGTAAACTATAAACAAGCTCCTTATTTGACTGCATATCCCAAACTCAGTAATTATTTCGAAGACAACCCGGCATTACCAAAAAGAAATTTTATTGAAAATAATGTATTTATCAATGTGGATTTGGTTCACAACGGCAGTGCCGGCTGGTCTTATTTCGGTAGAAATTATATAGCCGATGGGGATCCCGGTTTTGAAAATTACAAGGAGATGAATTTCCAGCTAAAGCCATCATCAAAAATATTCAAAATCCTGCCTGATTTCAAAGCAACAACTTTCAGCAAAATTGGAGTTCAGGCTCAATAGTAAAATGATAAATAGTCAGCATCAAAAATTTAAAGCCTGGTGAAAAGAATAGGTTTATTTTTTTTATTCTTCATCGTCAGCACCGGGCTACTTAATGCTCAAAAAAAAGCATTAAGCGACTATGATTTAATATGGCTGACACCTGGCCTGAACTCCCAGGGATCTATGCCTTTAGGCAATGGAGATATTGGTGTGAACCAATGGGTGGAAGAGAATGGCGATTTTGTTTTTTATATTTCAAAAACAGATGCATGGAGTGAAAACGGGCATTTGCTGAAATTGGGATTAATAAGGATCTCCCTGTTTTCAAATCATTTAAATGGCAAATCATTCAATCAAAAACTTGAATTGGAAAAAGGGGTGATCATTGCAAATTATGGAGACGCCCGGATCAGGCTTTGGGTGGATGCTAATCACCCCACTATTCAAGTTGATATTGACAGTAAAACACCTTTAAAAGCAAAAGTAAGTTTCGAAACCTGGAGAAAGGAACGCAAACTTGTTAAAGGAACAGAAACAAGTGGAATTTACGGTGTGAGTGATGTGGATAAAAGCATGAGTTTTATAAATCCTATTTACACTGAAGCCGATACCGTAATATCTAATAATAACAACAATATTATCAGTTGCCATCATAACAGCTACTCTCAATGGAAAGCAAACCTGGAGTTACAGGCGCTGGATGAAATGGCAAAAATCAATGCTGACCCGCTTTTAGACCTTAACTATGGAGTTTGTATTGAAGCGGATGGCTTTGTAAGTTCCTCTGATACATCCCTGCTCAGCAAATCATCATCAACTCATTTCCAGGTAAATGTTTATCCGTTTACCCAAACAGGATCGATCGCTGACTGGAAAGAATCGGTAGTCAAAAAAAAGGAAGACGTAAAAAAACTTTCTTCTCAAAAAAGGCAAAAAGCACATTATCAATGGTGGGAAAAATTCTGGAATAGAAATTACATTTTTATCACCTCCAAAGATGCGGCTGCCCGCCATGAGGCAGAAATGGTTACGCAGGGTTATATACTTCAGCATTTTATGAATACGTGTGCTGGTCGCGGCAACTTTCCTATAAAATTCAATGGCTCTATTTTCACGGTTGACACTTACAACAGGAAAGGTTCCGGGGAGGGCCTTGATGCAGATTTTAGAAGATGGGGCGGTCCCTATTGGTGGCAAAATACACGTTTGATATATTGGTCAATGCTTATCTCTGGTGATTTTGAGATGATGAAGCCGTTGTTTAAGATGTATATGGATGCATTGCCATTGCGCCAGGCTGCAACAAAAAAATATTATAATCATGAAGGTGCTTTTTTTCCTGAAACAATGAATTTCTGGGGCGCTTTTACAAATACCAACTATGGAATAAACAGGGATAACCTTGCCCACGGAGAAGTAACTAATAGGTATATCAGGTATTATTGGCAAGGCAGTCTCGAACTTTCTTTGATGATGCTTGACTATTACTCCTTTACAAACGACAAGGAATTTGCAAAAAATACGCTCGTCCCATTTGTATCCGAAATACTTATTTTTTTTTATCATCATTGGAAACGGGGTGAAGATAAAAAAATCCTTTTCTCACCTGCAATGTCATTGGAAACATTTCATACTGCCGTAAACCCATTACCAGAGATTGTAGGAATAAGAAAAGTTGCGGAGAAAATGCTTGCATTGCCAGGAGCTTTTACTTCATCACAACAAACTGAGCTATGGAAAAATTTGATACAGGATCTGCCGGCGATTCCACAACGGGTAATAAATGGCGATACACTGCTGGCACCGGCACAAACATACAGTGATATAAATAACAAGGAAAACCCTGAGTTGTATGCTGTGTTCCCTTACAGAACGTTTGGTATTGGTAAACCGGGTATGGATGTAGCTTTGAATACTTTTGAAAAGCGAACGCATAAAGACAATGGTGGATGGATACAAAATTCTATCCAGGCTGCTTATCTCGGCTTAGCAGACAGCAGCAAAAAAATGATTGTGGAAAGTTTTTCTACCTGGGACAAAAATTTCCGCTTCCCTGCTTTCTGGGGACCTAATTATGATTGGACTCCTGACCAGGACCATGGCTGCGTGGCAATGAACGCGCTTCAACGAATGATCATCCAGTATGAAGATAACGAGGTGAGATTATTACCGGCCTGGCCAAAAGAATGGGATTTAAGTTTTAAGGTCAGCGGACCCAATAAAACAATTTTCAGCGGAACTATTGAAGAGGGAAGGATAACTACCCTGAAAGTAAGTGGCAGAAAAAGAGTAGACATTATCAAGTAGAAATGATTGAAATAAACAGACAAATGGATAAAATTATAAGCTGCCTCTGTGTAAAAAGATCTGTTTTATATTTATTGCTATTATCCTTTTTAATACATCATACACTTTATTCACAGGATAAATTTGCAGACATTGCCACACGTAAGTATGATACCAGGCTCCAGTTCCTGGTAGAACCGCAACCTCAGGTATTGCCACAAATCAGTTTGCCCGTTTCTAATAACCCGGCTGCCGCCTTTAAAGAAATTAAGCCGATTTCTACCGCGCAGGAACTCTATGCTGAGCTGGCAAAAGTCAAAAAAAAGTATGAGCCGTTTATGCAGAACCTGGCTCCCTTACCCTTAGTTACAAGAAAAAAAATTCCATTAACTTCTTTTAACTGGCGTATTGAAACGCCGGAAGATCTTGCTGATTTTTCTTCAACATTAAAAGGAGAAGGTAAATGGGATAAAGTAAATATTCCTCATTTCGGTCCGCCACTTGGCCGTGCTGTTACTTATTATTTTAAAGAATTAGTGTTAACAAAAGAAGATTTTTCAAAAGGTGCCTTGTTTATCTGCTTTAAAGCGGTGGATTACAAAGCCTCCGTATTTGTCAATGGCCGCTTTTGCGGTTCTCATGAAGGCTTTTTTGCCCCATTCGAATTTGACATTTCAAAAATAGCCCACGATGGAAATAATGCTATCCTTGTTAAAGTAGAAAACGATTTTACAACAACCGGTGGTAAGGATGATAAGGGCAATGCTGTAATAGGCGATAAAATATATGCGATGAGCGGTTTGGGTTATGATGACCCGGATTATGGCTGGCATACCTGCCCCGGCGGAATGGGTATTTACCAGGATTGTTATATTGAATCGAGGTCACCACTGCATATCAATGATATTTTTATCCGCCCCCTGTTGGAGAAATCAACAGCTGAGGCCTGGATAGAAATAAATAATTTTGAGCCATACCCGGTTGATGCCAGCTTAAGAATTTCGGTATACGGTCAAAATTTTTCGGAAACAGTGGTGGAGAACATGGAATACATTCCTTCAACTACCTATATACCTGGTGTAGGAGATCTTGCCAAACCTTCAGACTGGGAAAAAACAAGATTGAAAATGGGTTATGGAGCCAATTATTTGCGCATACCCATAAACATGAAATCATACCGCTTGTGGGATCCTGCTACACCCTGGCTTTACCAACTGCAGGTAAAAGTATACGATGCCAAAGGGAATCTTACCGATACCCGGGTGCAACAATTTGGCATGCGAAGTTTTACCATGGATACGGTGAATACGCCAAAAGGAAAAATGTACCTGAACGGCAAAATGATTCGTTTGCGCGGAGCCAACAGTATGGGCTTTGAACAACGCTCGGTTTTTAATAAAAACTGGAATCAGCTAACCGATGATTTGTTACTTGCCAAGCTTTGCAATCTTAATTATTTGCGCTTTACCCAAAGGCCGCTTCAACCTGAAGTATATGATTATTGTGATAAACTTGGTCTTCTCAATCAAACAGACCTTCCGCTTTTTGGAGCTCTTCGCCGTAACCAGTTTGTTGAAGCTGTTAAACAGGTGGAAGAGATGGAACGCCTGGTCCGCAATCATCCATCTACCATTCTCATTACCTATATCAATGAAAGATTTCCTAACGCTGAGGGTAACCCGCAGCGTAGTTTGAACACTGCAGAAGAATATTACCGGTTGTTTTCGGCCCTGGATCAGGCTGTATTACTGAACAACCCTGATCGGGTAATAAAAGCCGGTGATGGTGATTATGATCCGCCTTCACCAGGACTTCCGGATAATCATTGTTATAATACCTGGTATAATGGTCACGGACTTTCACTCGGAAAAATGTACAAGGGATATTGGCAACCGGTAAAACCCGGATGGGTATATGCCTGCGGCGAGTTTGGTGCTGAAGGACTTGATCCAATCAATGTGATGAAGAAATATTATCCGTCATCATGGTTGCCGAAAAATAAAGAAGAAGATCTTACATGGACAGCTAACCGGATATCGATGTCTCAGACACATCGTTTTCATTATATGTGGTATAACCCCCAAAATAGCTTGGATGGTTGGATTAATGCGAGCCAGGATTACCAGGCCTGGGCCATGAAATTTGTAGCTGAAAGTTTTCGTCGCGATAACAGGATGGTTTCATTCGCCGTTCACCTTTTTATTGATGCCTGGCCTGCGGGCTGGATGAAGGCTATCATCGATGTTGATCGTCAACCCAAGAAAGCTTTTTTTACCTATCGCAATGCCCTGGAACCGCTGATGGTCTCTATTCGCAGCGACCGCAATAAGTTTTTTGCCGGTGAAAAAACTGCTTTTGAAACCTGGGTTTGCAATGATCTCAATACAATGCTTCCAGGCTATCATCTGAAATATCAGGTCGAAAAAGAAGGGAAGATAGTGTGGGCCAACCAGGTGGCAGCAGATATCCCGGTTAACAGTTCACAGTTCCAGGGTTTTATTCAATACCAGGCTCCTGGGGTGAGTAACCGAACATTGTACAAGCTGCGCCTGGCGCTGGTTAACGAAAAAGATGAAAGTGTTTATCAGAATGAGTTTGAATTTGAAGTGTTTCCTCAACCAGCTACCCCAAAGAAAAATGTTTACATTGTAGGTGAAGCCAATGGAAAGGCAGCTGAACTGGCCAGGCAATCGGGTTATGGGATCACATCATCAGGTGAAACCGCCAGTGCAATTTTAATTGATGATTTTGAAAAATATAAAGCTATTGAATCAACAATAAATGATTGGGTGAAGGCGGGTAAATCTGCGGTGTTTATTGAACTTCCCGCGCAACAATATTCAATCGCCAGTACTGCAATTTCTATTGAGAAAAATAGCATGGGAGATTATTATTTTGCTTCATCGGTTACAGGACATAATCTCGTAAAAAATAATCGTCCATTTGATTTTCAGAATTGGTACAGTCGAAAAACAGATTGCATAGAACCCATTCTTTCTTATACCATGTCGGCTGCTGGCTGGAGTTCTATTTTGTCGAGTGGCAATTCAAATTGGTTGGGAGATAAGGGAAAGGTGATGGCAGCGGGAGAATTAAAATACGGCAAAGGTGTTTTCAGGATCTGCGAATTGCAATTGGTGGATCGCGTAAATGATAACCCGACAGCTTTGAGATTTCTTAATTCACTGCTTGGTAAATAGAAATTTAATTGAACCGGATATTTTAATATTATAATAATGAAGCTGACGAAAATCATATTGATGTCATGTTGTTTTGTTGCCATTGCACAAATAACAAATGCACAGCAGTCCAAAGAATTAAGTTCTCCTGACGGAAAGCTGGTTTTTTCGTTCAGTTTGTCAGATGAAAAAGCACCTCTATATTCCATCCGATTTCAAAATAAACCAGTGGTGCTTTCTTCTGTTTTGGGGTTGAATGGCTGGGACAAAGGATTTACATTGTCCGATTTGTCTTTTTCAAAAAACGATACGATATGGAAACCTGTCTATGGCGAGCGTAACCAAGTTCGTGATAATTACCAGGAAATGATGATCACTTTATTGCATAGCAATAATGACAAATTGAAATTTCAGATCCAGGTAAGAGCTTACAATGAGGGCATTGCATTTCGCTACCTTTTACCAGAAAACCCGGAAGGCGGACGGGATATCAGCATTCAAAAGGAAATGACTGAATTTACAATGCCGGAAGGCACAAAAGCCTGGTTCACCGATAGGGCACAGGGCGAGTACAATTTATTACCTATGAATAACTGGCCCGATGAAGGCGAAAGGCCATTGGTATTACAACTTCCTGATGGAAAATATGCTTGCCTGGCTGAGGCAGGAATGGTCAACTACTCAAGAACAAAATTCGCGTTAAATCCAATTAAGGCCAACACGGTAATTTGTTCTATTTATGATCGTGTAGATTTTTTTACACCGTTTAGTACACCATGGAGAGTTGTAATGATAGCAGAACAGGCGGGACAGTTACTAGCCAACAATGATTTGTTGCTGAACTTAAACCCGCCATGTGAAATCGAAAACACTTCGTGGATAAAACCGGGGAAGGTGATGCGTGAAATATCTCTTTCGATGAAGGGTTCAAAGGACCTGGTAGATTTTGCAGTAAAACGCCATTTGCAATATATTCATTTTGATGCTGGTTGGTATGGATATGAATATGTAGTGGCTTCAGATGCAACAAAGGTAAATGTCGACCCCCGTCGAAACCCTAAAAGCGACCTGGATTTGCAGGAAGTTATTCGTTACGCTAATGGGAAGGGGATAGGCGTATTTCTTTATGTAAATCAAAGGGCATTGTATAAGCAATTAGACGAGCTTCTTCCTTTGTTTCAGAAATGGGGTGTGCGTGGTGTCAAGTTTGGTTTTGTAGAAGTAGGTTCACATAAGTGGACGACATGGCTACATGATGCCGTAAAAAAATGCGCGAAATACCGGTTGATGGTCGACATTCATGATGAATACAGGCCAACTGGTTTCAGCCGTACTTACCCGAATTTGATGACCCAGGAAGGTGTGCGTGGTAATGAAGAAATGCCTGACGCAACGAACAATGCCACATTACCCTTTACCCGTTATATTGCCGGTGCCGCGGATTATACCATTTGTTATTATCACCGTCCTGAACTTAAAGCAAGTTTACAAAACTCGCAGGCCCCAAGAAAATTGAAAACAACTTCTGCCCACCAGATGGCATTGTCGACTATTTTTTATAGCCCCCTGCAGTTCATGTATTGGTATGATTTGCCTTCTGATTCGAATGACGAACCGGAGTTGGAATATTTTGATAAGATTTCTACAGTCTGGGACGATACAAAAGTGCTGGAGGGCGAGATTGCAAAATATATAACCATTGCACGTCGTAAAGGTGAAGAATGGTTCGTAGGTACCATTACAAATAATGATGCCCGTGAATTGAAACTGAGCATGAATTTTTTAACACCTGGCAAAAAATATGAAGCCAGTATTTATTACGATGATCCCAGTTCAACGGTGCGAACCAAAGTTTCCATAAAAAGAATCAGGGTGGACGCAACTACCGTGCTGAATACAAAATTGATGGCTTCCGGCGGACAAGCTGTTTGGATAAGACCGCTTTAAAAATTAATAATGCCTTACGGGGACTTTTGCATAGAGAAGGGTTAATACAAAATACCTAAGCTGCTATAAACATGTTATTAGAAAACAAAGTCGTACTGGTCACGGGTGGAGCACAGGGCATCGGTTTAGAGTGTGCCAAAGCTTATGTTGCCGAAGGCGCCATGGTAGCGATAGTTGATAAAAAAGAGGGTTTACTTGAGCCAGCCTTAAATAAACTTGGTTCAGGCCACTTAGGTATATATTGTAATGTGTCAATCGCGAATGAAGTGCAATCAGCCATTCAAAAAACACTTGAGCATTTTGGGAAGTTGGACGCCATTCACAACAATGCCGGCATAGCACATCCGTCAAAAGCCTTGCATGACACTACAGAAGCTGAATGGGATGAGTTAATGAATGTGAATTTAAAAAGCGTCTTTCTTACCACGAAATTTGGCATCACTGCATTAAAAAATTCAAAGGGCTGCATACTCAATACAAGCAGCCTGGTCGGTGAAATAGGACAGGAGTTGCATGCTGCCTATTCTTCCACAAAAGGAGCAATGAATGCGCTGACGAGATCCATGGCATTGGATTATGCAGCTGATGGGGTGCGGGTAAATGCAGTTGCACCTGCCGGAGTCTGGACGCCGATGTTGAGGCAATGGAACAGCGAACAAGCCTTACCGCATTTGATGGAAATATATTTGCAACGGATACATCCACTGGGTTACTGTCCCGAAGCTGATGTAGTGGCGAGTGCCTGTGTGTTCCTGCTTTCCGACATGGCCCGGTTTATTACCGGTTGCATCTTGCCTGTTAGCGGGGGAGCTGAATTGGGATATAAAAATTCAGTCCAGGGCTGATTGCAAAAAGAAGAAGCCAATTAGTCAAAATCCACTGAAAATAAATTGATTTTATTTATGGTGAATAACCCGTTAAGATGATCAAAAATATTCAGGTTTCAGACAGACGTTTTCCACTTGCAGCAGGGGCAGGCAGTGATGCTATTCACAGGGATCCGGTTTATTCTTATGCAATAACAAATTTGATAGATGATAGAGGATTCACAGGGACCGGTTTTGCTTTTACGCTCGGCGAAGGCAATGACCTGGTTTGCAAGGCGGCTCAATTTTATGCACAGCAATTAATCGGAAAAGATATTGAAGAAGCCATGGCTTCATTCGGGATATTGTTTAACCAAATGTCCAATGAACAGCAATTCAGGTGGCTGGGCCCGCATAAAGGTGTAGTACATTTAGCATTGGCTTCGGTAACGAACGCCTGTTATGATCTGTGGGCAAAAAAAAGGGGAGTGCCCCTGTGGAAATTATTGATCGATCTTTCACCAGAACAGATTGTTGATACCCTTGATCTTTCTTATCTCGAAGATGCACTAACAAGGGAATCATCACTTGATTTGCTAAAAACACAGGTAGCAACAAGACAGGAAAGAATGGGAATAATAGAAAAAGGTTACCCTGGTTATGATACTTCGGTCGGTTGGTTCAATTACGATGATGAGAAGGTAAGAATCAATACCCGTAAAGCAATTGACGAAGGCTTTACAGCCATGAAATTAAAAGTAGGATCTTCTGATCCGGAACGGGATATTCGTCGTGCGCATATTGTACGTGACGAAGCCGGAGATAATAGTAAAGTAATGCTGGATGCCAACCAGCAATGGACCCTGCCGCAGGCATTAAAAATTTGCAGGGATATCCAATCCATGAATCCATATTGGATAGAAGAACCGACACATCCCGATGATATATTAGCGCACAAAACGCTGTCGGATGCTATTGCTCCCGTCAAGTTGGCCCTGGGAGAACATGTTCCGAACAGGATCATATTTAAAAATTATTTGCAGACAGGTAGTGCAGGGTTTATCCAGGTAGATGCGGTAAGAGTTGGCGGAGTAAGCGAATTTATCACCGTTAGTTTGCTTTGTAAGAAATTTGGAATCCCGGTAGTACCACATGTCGGCGACATGGGGCAACTGCATCAGCACCTGGTTCTGTTTAATCATATAGCTATAGGCCATGAAGCATTGTTCCTGGAACATATCCCGCATTTGAAAAATTATTTTGTGCATCCTGTAAAAATTGACAATGGAGTTTATCTGACTCCGCAGGAAGCCGGAAGCAGTTGTGATTTAAAAGCTTAGAAAATAGTAGATGCAATGATAGTGTCACCGAAAGTTATATGGTGAGAATCAAATTAGAATTGAATTTATAAGGACAGGGCTTACGTGGACTGGATATAAAAATAATAAACGTGATTAAGACTATCGATATCATTATCAGCATTAGCTATATCCTTGGCATCGTAATGATAGGCCTGTGGGCGGGCACAAGAAAAAACAAAACAACGGCAAATGCTTCAGGCGAATATTTTTTAGCTGGGAAAAACCTGCGTTGGCCCGTAATTGGGCTTGCTCTGTTTGCCACCAATATTTCCTGTTTGCACCTGGTAAGCCTGGCACAGAGCGGCTTCGATACCGGATTGTTAAATGGTAATTTTGAATGGATGGCTGCGTTTACATTGATACTGCTGGCATTGTTCTTTGTCCCATTTTATATCCGGTCTGGTGTTGCAACACTTCCTGATTTTCTGGAAAGAAGATACAACCGCGCATGCAGGGACTGGCTGGCTTTTATTTCCATTGTCTCAGCAATCATCATACATATTGCATTCTCTTTTTTGGCCGGAGGTATTGTGCTGGAAACATTATTTGGCATAAATATGTACTACAGTATCATTGTGATAGCAATACTCACTGGCTTTTATACGATCGTAGGAGGATTGCGGGCAGTGGTGGTTACAGAATCCATTCAAACCGTAGTGCTGATAGCAGGTGCCATCATTATTACAATTGCTGCCTGGAATAAAATGGGTGGTTGGCAGCCCATGACAGCGGTATTAAAAGAGAATAATTCGATGGATAAACTCTCCATGATACGACCGGTTGGAGACAGCAGCGGTATGTCATGGGTTGCAGTATTTTTAGGTTACCCGGTATTGGGTATCTGGTACTGGTGTGCAGACCAGACGATTGTTCAAAGAGTACTGGGAGCAAAGGATGAAAATCATGCCCGGGGCGGTGCATTGTTTTGCGGTTTTATCAAAATTCTGCCGGTATTCCTTTTTGTGCTGCCGGGATTGTTTGCCTATACATTATATCAAAAAGGTCTGCTGAACCTGGGTTCAATACAGGAGGTAAATGAAAAAGGGCAGGCTATAATAAATACCAAAGGGATATATACTTTAATGATCACTCAACTGGTACCCAGCGGATTAGTTGGGATATTAGTGGCAGCGCTGTTATCCGGCCTGATGAGTCAAATTTCAGGGGCACTTAATTCAATTGCTACCCTTGCCAGTTATGACCTGTATCAGCGTTTCAAACCACAAACAAGCGATAAGCAACTGGTGAAAGTAGGAAGATGGTCGGCAACGATTGCTTTGCTATTATCTATTGGATTGTTGCCTTTACTAAACCAGTATCAAAGTTTATTTGAGGGAATCAACGATGTGATTGCACATATTGCACCGCCTATTACCTGTGTTTTTTTACTTGGTATTTTCTGGAAGAAGGCCTCCGCAAAATCTGCGCAATACACGTTATGGCTGGGTTCATTAGTTGGCGGACTTGTGTTTGCCGTAAATAAATTAGCGCCCGGAAATTATATGGGACATATTCCCTTCATGATGATGGCCTTTTATTTGTTTTGTCTTTGTGTGATTATGCAAATTGGTTTTTCATTTATTTATCCGGATCAGCACACAGAAGGGAGCGAAAAACTTTACTGGACATCATTTTGGGAACCATTAAGCGCAAAAGGATGGAAAGGTATTGGCAATTATAAAATCCTTTCAATCGCTTTGTTGTCTATAATGGGAGTTTTATATTATATTTTTAAATAACGATGCATAATACTTATTTCCTGACCTTCGCTACTCCGGCGAAGTTGAACTGATAATGATGCTGGTTTTCGGAATGCTAGTCCATTGAGGCAGCGATGACATACTATCCGGCCAATCGTTTGGCAAATTGAAATAAAGTAAAAATGAAAAAACGAATTTCAGCATTCATCTCCCTGCTATTCTTTTTTAATGCTGCTTTTGGAACCTGGTCCATTATTATGATTGACCCAAAAACAAAGGAGATTGGGATTGTTGGAGCCCCCTGTTCTTATAATTGTTATGGGATAGGAAAAATTGTTCCAAATATGGGGGCCGTTATTGTACAAGCAATGAGTAACAACCAGGCAAGGGAAAAGGGAGTGCAAATGATTCTTGCTGAATCCACGCCTGCACAAAGACAAAAGATGCGGAAAGCAAAAGGCGACCAGTGCTTTTATTATTGTTGCCAATGCAAATGATAAAAAACCGTATTTAAACTTAAGTATATTCGGACAAGCGAAAGGTGGCCAGAATGCTGTGGTGATGCTGCGTAAAAAGTTTGAAAAGCGGAAATCAAAACATTAAAATTCGAACTAAGACCGTCCCAGGAAAACTCCCGGTTTGTATTTGACCAATGAGAGTCTAATCTTAACTGATCGAATATGCATTCGAAAACATTAGTAATGCTTCTGATATGCCTGGCCATTGGTCAGACAGTATTTCCCCAGGACAAAAAAGCCAGGTTATCTGGAATAATGCAGGCCTATCATAACTATAATATGTTTGATGGCGCAGTGCTGGTTGCTGAAAATGGTAAGATTATTTACCAGGATGCTTTTGGGTTAGCCAACAGGGAATGGAATATCCCTAATAACACGGATACAAAATTTATGATTGGATCGGTGTCAAAACCTTTGACTGCTGTATTGATGTTGATACAGGTCCAAAAAGGATTAATAAATTTAGACAACCCAATTGAGGATTATTTACCTGAATTAAAAAATAAGCCTGGTGCAAAAGTAAAAATCAGGCAATTGCTCAATCATACATCAGGCATCCCAAATTATGATATTATCAAAGACTTTTTTCCAAGGATAAGCCGGCAGAATTTTACCCGGGAAGATTATCTGAAAATATTTATCGATTCATCACTAGCTTTTGCACCCGGAACTCACTATGCTTATAGCAGTTGGGGATATTTTACATTAGGGTTTATCATGGAAAGGGTAACAAAAAAATCTTATTCCGAATTGATGTCTGATGACATTTTCAAGAAACTGGAAATGAAAAATTCAGGTTCTTATTTTCACACCCAGGTTGTGCACAATAGGGCAACAGGTTATGATTATAACTTTGGTGGTTACACTTCATCGGATTTCAGGGATCAATCAAATACCATGGGAACTGGCGACATCTATTCAACAGTAGAGGACCTGTTTAAATTTCATATGGCCCTGGCAAATAATACACTGCTAAATAAAAAACTGACGGAGGAAATGTTTACACCCGGCATCGAACTTGCACAATATGGGTATGGATGGTTCAACAAACAATTTAAATATACAGACAAGGACAGTATTGCTTCAAATTTTCATCTCGGAATGACGGATGGTTTTATTTCTTTTATCCGGAGAATTTCGTCAACAAATAGTTTAGTGGTGATTCTTTGTAACAGTTCGCCGACTGATTTTTTTGGCATAACAAACAATTTGTATAAGGTTTTATTTAACAAACCAGTTACGTTAAAGGCGCCGGTACATAAGAAAATGGAAACATATATTGAGAAGATAGGTGTTGAAAAAGCGCTTGCTGAATATAAAAAGATGAAAGCTGATTCGGCACATTATTATATTGACTGGATTTCTATGAATTTTATAGCTCAGCAGTTACTCACTTTAAAGAGGGTTGAAGATGCAAAACTGATTTCAGAAAACAATGTCAATGAGTTTCCCGATATGGATTTAATATTGGTGACAATGGGTAATATTTATCTTGCTTTAAACAAAAAGGAAGAGGCCGTTAAATCTTTTAAAAGAGCACTTCAGATAACTCCAACCTATGAAGAAGCAAAAAACAGGCTAAGGGAGTTGGAGCCCAAATAGCGGATAGGATATGGTAGACAAATTTCTTAGTCCTGGCGGTATGAAGAGATAATCATGCAAGTCAGCTAAACAAACGAAATGGATAATCAAATTATTGAGAAGACCATAGAGATAAAAGCACCACTAAACAAAGTTTGGCGTGTTTTTACTGACCCAGAACTCACAAAACAAATGGGTGGGTATTATGAAACGGATTGGAAAACAGGAAGTGCTATTGGCTGGAAAGGCCTGGACGGCAAACTTTACACCAATGGAATAATCCTTGAATTTGAACCTAAAAAATCAATAAAACACAGTTTGTTTGATATGAAAGACAGTCGTTTGCTTTCCGTGATAACTTATGAATTTCAGGAAAAGGTTGCAGTGACAACTATTTTTGCCAAAGAGGAAATCATGTATAAATTGACCGAAGTTAAATTCATAGAGGTCAACGAAGGATGGGAAATTGCACTGCAAGCAGTAAAAAATGTTGCTGAAAAATAGGTTAATATGGCACTTTTCCTGTAAAAGTGTTCCCACTATAATCTATACTGTCCCAATGGCTATCCTTCCCCGTTAGTATGCAATAATTCGATTTTTTATTGTAAGTTGGACTGACAATAGTTTAACCCCTTTGTCAATAAGATATTTAGTCTTTTTTCTAACACCATTTTTTCTGTCTGGACTCCAGGCCCAGGAAAATAACCCCTTTAACAAATTGAAGTTTGATAAAGTGATATTCTATGATTTTGAGGGGAAAGGAGACAAGGGATTATCAATTATTGATTCCAGCGGCACCTATCAACAAAAAATCGTTAAACAGGTTTTGCTTGATAAGCCAACATTGACATCGTTCAATAATAAATTAGTTGATAGAAACTCATATGGTGGAGGAACTGCCAGTTGCTTCGATCCTCATTGTGGGTTAGTTTATTTTCTAAAAGGCAAGGTAGTGGCCCAAATTACAATCTGCATTGGTTGTAACAGGCTGTATTCAACAATTGACATTCCCGCTAAGAAGCAGGGAAAAGTGGGAAAGGGAAATGATGCATATTATTTAAAAGATGGTATGAGTAAATCATTCCGGAAATATCTAAATCAACTTCTTAAAAAATATAATTTTTCAAATCAGATTGAACCAGGTTCTTTTTTTGACAAATGACCGATTGAGCTTCAGGGCGATGTTGTTAAACAGTTTATTTAAATGCTAAAAGCAACAGTCCTGATATTATTGCTACTGGGTTTTGGAATAATTGCATTTCAGTTTTATCCGGAACCAACTCTGCCTGTTTCTTGCGTGATAGACAGTATTGCTGTTCACAAAAAAGAAAGGAAATTATATGTTTATTCGTCGGGGAATTTGATGAAGACATTTCGGATTTCGCTTGGCAAAAATCCCATCGGTCACAAGCTTGAGGAAGGTGATAAGAAAACTCCGGAAGGCAGGTATTTTATTATTTCCAGGAATGACAAAAGCAGGTATCATAAAAATCTTGGGATTTCCTACCCAAATGAAAAGGACAAGGCCCTGGCAAAGAAGTTAAACAAAAAGCCTGGGGGCGATATTAAAATTCATGGTCTAAAAAATGGATCTGGCAACATAAGTAGGCTTCAAAGAATGAAGGATTGGACAAATGGTTGTATCGCCCTGACAGATAGCGAAGTAGATGAGTTATATAACCATGTGCGGATCGGTTCCCCAATTTCAATCTTTCCTTAAACAAAGGCTATACCATCAATCCAAATAATGTTTATTTTACCCAAATTATTTAAACTTTACTCCCTTATGAAAACTATCAGTTTTATTATTCTCGCTTTTTTCACTACCAGTTCATTTGCCCAGTCATCGCCGAATTATGATGATGTAGAGCTCACGCAGGCTTCAGACTATAAAATAGCCGATTCCTTTGCACTGCAAGCTTCGAACTTTTTATTTGCAACCCCTTTTGAGAAAAATAACATTCAAAGGTTGAAGTCTTTATCCTTTATAATAAAATGGATGAGCGGCACACCGGATTATTCATTCACACTGGACGAAGTTGCAACAAAATTAACGAAGGGAAGCGATGATTTATTAGGCTTGTACATGGCTGCCATGACCAAATATTCTTTAGAAAATAAAGAATCGTCTAAAGATCAAAAGCTTGTCAAATTGAATTCTTTAACAATCCTGCTTAATTATTGCGAGAATGCAAATAATAATATTAAAATGACCAAACAGCTTAAAAAATTATCTGAGGCAAAGGCAAAAGGTCAACTTGAACAATCAATTTAGACAGTCTGAATTCTGATCAAAAACACTACTCAATAAATATGAATCAGATTTTTAATAGCATTCCCAATGATTTTCTCTTACAGTTGTATTAATCTTATGTATTAATGATATCCTTCAATAAGTCGTACTTCTTAGCCGCCGTCATCCTTTTCATTGTGGAGATTCTTATTGCATTATATGTGCACGATCGCATTGTACGTCCTTATATCGGTGACTTTTTAGTGGTGATATTGCTTTATTGTTTTGTCAGGGCATTCATTGAGGCAAATGCGGTTAAGGTAGCGGTCGGGGTGTTGATATTTGCATATTTGATAGAATTCCTTCAGTACCTGGATCTGATTGCTTTTCTTGGACTACAAAAGTCCCGGCTGGCTAACATTGTTTTGGGAAATTACTTTGAATGGATTGATATAGTGGCATATACATTAGGAATTGTTACCGTCATAATCTTTGAAAGTGTGAGGGAATATAAACGGAAAAGGCTTTATTCAACTTAAGCATGTCAAATACCTGGATGTCTTTATTTAGATGACACGAATAATTTGATCCTCGAACTGCCTTGATATAAATGGACTTTACTACCTTTCTAAGGGAAACAATATTAATAACAACAAAACGAATGATTATGCCAATCGTAAAAGTTATTGAAGTAATTGCTTCATCTGAAAAGGGAATTGATGATGCCATTCAACAGGCTGTTGCTGAGGCATCAAAGACAGTAAGAAATATTGATTCAGTTTTTGTTAAAGACATTAAGGCCCATGTTAAAGATGGCAAAGTATCGACGTATGGATGCGTATGCAAAATCTCTTTCAGGCTGGATTGAGCTTAACAATATCAACCTGGTAGAGATACCAGGTTGATGGTATTTTTCAAAAACGATCCTCTATGGGTAAATTAGTAGAAATTAAAACCAAAGAGACCTCCAGTAGTGTAAGCGACTATATTGATAGTATCCCAGATGAGCAAAAGCGAAAAGATAGTCAGCTGTTGCTAAAAGTGATGGAAAAATTGACAAATGAACATCCAAAAATGTGGGGAAGTTCGATGATTGGATTTGGAAATATAAGGTATAAAAGTCCGGCTACCGGAAGAGAAGTAGATTGGTTTAAAATTGGTTTTTCCTCACGCAAAGCAAATTTGTCTTTACACCTGGGTCTTGATATTAATCGGTACGCTGAGGTCCTAAAAAATTAGGTAAACATAAGACAGGCGTGGGTTGCCTTTACATTAATAAACTGGAAGATGTTGACATAAAAATTTTAGAAGACATTATTGAAACGGCTATAAAAACATAGAAACCATGAGTAAAGTTGAAATAGAAGAAATTACTTTAATTGGCCTGCCTCTTAACGGCAAAACAACCAATGCAAATGGTCAATCAGGCATTGATTGTGGAAATTTATGGCAGCAGTTTGAAAAGGAACAATATGCACAAAAAATTCCTGGCAAATTAAGTGAAGAAATATTTGCAGTATATCACCAATACGAGGGTGATAGCACTCAGCCATTTTCATATCTTATTGGATGCAAGGTAAAACCAGGTACTGATGTTCCGGAAGGGCTGAAAAATTTATCTATCCCTTCGGGGACATACCGGAAAATAATAGCGAAAGGGAAAATGCCGGATTGTGTTGCTGATGCCTGGAAAAAAGTATGGTCGTCCAATATTTCAAGAAAGTATGAAACAGACTTTGAAGTTTATGATGAAAGAAGTAAGGACTGGAGCAATGCCGAGGTGAACATCTATATCTCAATTAAACCATAATTCATAGTTGTCTGTTTCATTTGGTCAACAGCTTTGATCGCGTCATAGTACTGATATGCCACTGATAATAATAAAATCCTGAATTACTTGAAGAAAATTTTAAAATACCTGCTCCGGCTGACTTTGATAATAACAGGATTATTTGCCTTCTATCTTCTCTCTGCATTTTGTCTCTCAAGAATCACGGTCAATAGAGATGTAAAAGCATCTGATGATGTAACCATTTATATCAAGACAAACGGGGTCCATGCCGATTTGGTAGTTCCTGTGAAACATCCCCAGATGGATTGGAGTACACAGGTCAAATTCTCGAATACTGTACTGAATGACAGCACCATGAAGTGGCTGGCTCTTGGTTGGGGTGACAAAGGATTTTATTTACAAACACCTACCTGGGCAGATTTGAAATTTAGTGTGGCTTTTAAGGCGGCATTTGGTTTAAGCACAACGGCAATCCATGCAACCTTCTATAAAAATCTGACTGAAAGTAAATCCTGCAAAAAAATCAATATCAGTGAAGAGCAATATCAGGTATTGACTAAATATCTATTGGACAGCTTTCAAAAGGATTCAACAGGGCAGGTTAAATTCATAAACACAACTGCTAAATATAACAATAGAGATGCTTTTTATGAAGCAAATGGAAAGTATAGTCTGTTTAAAACCTGTAATACCTGGGCAAATACCGGACTTAAAATAAGTGGTCAGAAAAGTTGTTTCTGGACGGCATTTGATACGGGTATTTTTTTGAAATATAAATAGTACAAACCTTTGCAATTAACCCAACTTTCATATGAATAAGAGAGAAAAATTCAGAATGTTGGTCCTTCGGGTATTGATATTATCTGTGAGTGCTTTTGTGATCCCGATTAGCCGGTTGTTTTTTTAATTATGGGCGTAAAGCAGAAATGGCTACTTATTGAGACTTGTTTCATTCTAAAATTATGGCTGACAATTGTGTTTTAGCAACAGTAAATCGGGTGTCGACATTTTCGTAATACTTTTCAATTCTTTCAATGCAGAAACTAGTTTGTATGGTATTTCTGATCTTTTGGTTTTCCGTGTTATATTCACAGAAGCCCAAAGATGGCTTATATAAATATTCCATAGCATTTGCTGAATGGGATGGTAAATCTTTAAATGCCACATGCCATGTGCGAATTAAAGGGGACTCTATTTATATAATCAATGATGGTTCTGTAACGGGGACAAAAGGCCAAATTATGGACGCAGGATTGATACTCAAGCATAAGAGAACAGGCAAGTGGATCATTGCCCATCGTCCCCATGATATAGATGCCAAAGAGGTTGGGGGCTGTGGGGAAGGTCCGAGCGTAATTGATTTCAGGAGAAAGAGGTGGTGGTCATGTTAATATCCTGACAGGTAGTTTCATTTAAACATGGAAAAAGTTCTTGTTATCAAAGCTATGGCAATAAGAACTATTTGACATAATCCTTGTTAGTTGAAAATTATTTGTTCATTCGATTACTCGGAAACTTATTCCAAATACAATCCAAATTAATCATTGAAATTTATTCGCATACGAATAACCATACTAATTTCTTTCTTTACCCTCATTTTAAGCTATTCGTGTAATCATGCGGGCCATCACGGAAGTATGGATACCTGCTTCGTTGATACCGCAAAAGCTTTCTCGAAGGATATTCCTCACTACCCATACCATTCAAACCGACTTTATGCCTTTGATTACCTGCAAATCAACGGATGGCAGCTTGGAATTGAAAATATCGAAAACGGGTATAATGATTTACAGATAAGGGTGTGGTTAGGACATTCTATGGCAATTTACAGGCAATTGGTAATATTGAAACTCAAACACAATAGATGGTCCGCACAGATTGTCTATTTCAAGGAAAAGGAGATTGTTACCCATGTTACATCACCTTACGAGGTTATTAAAGAAATTAAGGTGAGGCATGCGATTCCTAAATCGGGCTGGACGAACTTTATAAATCATTTGGATAGTTTAAGGGTCTTTTCGCTGTTATTGGAACAGGATATTTATGAAATGAAAGGATGTAGTGGTAAAGATGGGATGACTTACTATTTTGAGATTGCAACACCCAAAAGATACCGATTTATAGAACAATGTTATCCTGAAGATAATCTCCTTGCTTTTGCTTTATACCTGGAAAAAGAGTTTGGATTCGAATATCTGAAAGATTAATATACCAACTGGGAAGAGCCCGGATTTTTCCGGCATTATCAAAAACAACCGACAAAATTGTTAACTTTCTTAAGAGAAACTCGCTTCAAATTCTAAACAAATTTTAAACGACCTGCCATGTCTGACCAAAATCAGCAAATTATTCCAATGCTTTCTTATGAAGAAGGGGTTGCAGCAATGTCCTGGTTGTGCAGGGTATTCGGTTTTTCGGAAAAAGCCAGGATGTTAGATGAAAATGGAATCCTGATCCATGGAGAAATAGCTATGGGTGATGGAATAGTTATGCTGGCTTCCCCGACACCTGACTATCAAAGTCCAAAACATCACCGGGAAATTTGTAAAGACACGGCGCAATATTATAAGGTCCCATATGTGATTAATGGCATTTTAGTCCATGTAGATGACGTTGAAAAACATTATGAATTGGCAAAGGAAAATGGTGCAGTAATTCTGTCTCCACTGGAAGGTGGTGGGCCGGGTTTGAGATACAGGGCCGAAGACTTAGAAGGTCAGCGTTGGATGTTTATCCAAAGATGAGTGCATCAACGCATAATAAAAATCTTATTGATTATCTTACACTAAACCAATAAATCAATTAAGATGAAATTACGTGTAGTCGTTCTTGGTGCTGGTTTCGGCGGTCTTGAATTAAGCACAATACTTTCTGAAAAATTAGGCACCAATCTTGATCTTACCCTGATAGACAAAAACGAGTCGTTTTTTTTCGGGTTTTCTAAATTTGATTTGATGTTTGGTCATAAAACATCAGATGTTATAAAACTTCAGTACGTTAACATTGTAAAGCCGGGTGTAAAGTTTATCCGTGGCACTGTTACAGCTATAGACCCTGTTGCAAAAGTTATAACAACAAAGAACCAACGTTTTGAAGCTGATGTATTGGTAATTGCTTTAGGGGCAGATTACGATATGAATGCCACACCCGGATTAATTGAAGGAGGCAATGAATTTTATTCACTGAAAGGTGCGGAACGTTTACGTGAAGTGTTGCCGGTATTTTCAGGAGGGAAGGTAATAGTTGGGGTTTGTTCAGCACCTTTCAAATGTCCACCTGCTCCAAGTGAAGCGGCTCTGTTGATGCATGATTATCTTGTAAAACGAGGTCTTAGAAATGATAGTGAAATAAGTATTGTTATGCCCTTCGGCCTTCCGATTCCCCCGTCGCCGGATACTTCCAAAGCATTGCTCGCTGCATTTGCCGAGCGTAATATTAATTTCATTCCAAAACATGTGGTAAAGGCTATCAATCCATCCAGTAAGACAGCGGTGCTGGATGATGGAACGGAAATGCCTTTTGATTTATTCCTCGGGATACCCCGGCACAGGGCTCCTGAAGTGGTAGAAAAAAGTGGAATGACCGTAAACGGATGGATCCCGGTAGACAAAACAAATCTTAAAACACAATACCCGGGTGTATATGCCATAGGTGATGTAAATAGCGTCGGCACACCGAAAGCAGGAGTGTTTGCTGAGGGCGCTGCAAAAGTAGCTGCGGCATCCATTATAGCAGCATTTGAAAATGGCCAACAACCATCACCGTACCAGGGAAACGGTACCTGTTATATAGAGTTTGGCGATGGCCGTGTTGGAAAGGTAAACGTTGACTTCTTCTCAGGACCAGCCCCTTTTGGCACCTATACTGAAGCTGCCACGGAACTTGTTGCCGACAAAGAATATTTCGGGTCATCCCGTATTGAGCGTTGGTTTGATATTAAGTCAGCTGCCGAACCCGGTTAATGATTTCGCAATACTTCCCTTTGAGTTTTAAAATTTGCTAAAAGAGGTAGGAGATAACCTGCAGGCATGGTTGATGTTATTATGGTATCTTCACCAACAATCCTCATCATAACCTCAACTATTTTATTGGAAAAGATTTTTGATACCCTCGTTAGCAGCTTCATAGATAATAAAATAGGAATTGCGGAAAACTTTTTAAGTCAGTCAATTGCGTTTCATCTAAAGGAGAATCTTATTGCGCTTTATGGGGAAAAGCTCATGGAACTTGCTGGTACGGGAGCTAAAGACAATTTGAATCATGATGACTTGTTTAGAAGCGATATCATCTACTGGCTTGATCGTAATCACGATAATATTCATGAAAACAGTTTTTTTGATCTCATGGATGCGTTTATCATTTATTTAAATGAAACTTGTTATACCGGAATTACCAGCTATGAATTTCATTATACCCTGTATGAGAAAGGAAGTTTTTACAAAAAACATATTGATCAATTCCAGGGGAATGACAGCAGGAAATATTCCATGATTATGTATTTGAATGATGAGTGGGAATCAGCAGATGGAGGCGAATTGCGGATCCATCATGAAGGCAGGATGGAAGATATCTTCCCGGTAAACGGCAAGAGCGTCTTTTTCAGAAGCAGTGAATTGGCACACGAGGTGTTGGTCAGCAATAAGCCGAGAATGAGTATTACCGGGTGGTTGAAATCGTAACCTATAAATACTTTATTCAAGAATATAAATTTAGCGTGTGAACGGGTTTAAGCCAGTTAGGAAATTCCTTCGCGTACTTACGCTTCTGGTGTTTTGTATCACAGTTTCTTTTTATTCCTATAGCCAAAAACGGGTCGGTCAGCTTCTATTAATCACCGTTCAGTGACTTTGATTAAATTTGATAAGGACAAAGGACAAATAAAATATTGGAAATGCAGACCCATTTTGAAAAGGAAAAGAGCTACTCTTAGGCGACCTTTACATTGCGAGCCATCCCATGGATTTTTGATCTTTGATAAGTTGAAAGATAGAGGCAATCGAAAACGAGCCCGGTAAATTCTTTTATTAAGCAGATACTTTCGATTTTTACAACGGTTATTTCCGGAAATTCGTTTTATTGCATCTAAAAATCAATTTATGATCACAGCATATCTGAATTTCAACGGCAATACTGAAGAGGTATTCAATTTTTATAAAACCGCTTTTGGTGGTGAAATATCAAGTTTGCAAAGATTTGGTGACACGCCACATGGTGACCAAATGTCAGATGCAGACAAGAAAAAGATCATGCACATCAGGATGGAGTCGCCGATTGGTGTAACATTAATGGGTAGCGACTTTATGGATTTTATGGGTAGGCCTTTTATTGCCGGAAACAATTTCTCCTTATCACTTCATCCGGAAAGTGAGACCCAGGCGGATGAATTATTCACCAAACTTTCAGAAGATGGTAGCGTAACCATGCCATTGGCAAAGGTATTCTGGGGTGCTTATTTTGGAATGTTTACAGATAAGTACGGAATTCAGTGGCTAGTTAATTATGAGTATAAATAAAACGGTCAATTAAGTCAATAAGTTCATTGCCGATTTGTACGATTTTCACAATCGAAAACGGTAAGATTACAAAAGACTATACTTACTATAACAATGGTGCGCCATCTTCATCAAAATAACATCCTTTGCTGAAATTAGCTCTGAAATTAAGGAGGGATAAACAGGCATAATGTTCGCTGCATCAGTAGTAATAGGTTTAATGTTTGCTGCGATCATTTTGTATGTTGGTTGGAAAAGATTGAATTCCGCGGAACTTCAACCTGACTCTGATTCGGCCAGGCCATCACAACTACTGTTGCCGACCGAGACCAGGCAAAATGATAAGCTTGTAATCGTCAAAGATGTCGCTTACATGGACATAAAAAAGGTACTTATCGGCTTTTGCAACATGTACAATAAAGACAACTACCTGGCTATACCAAGGTTGATAAAACTTATGGAACGCCAATTTGCCATTGTCTTCCCTTATGATATTGACTTTCAGACTTACTGTTATTTCATAAACTATCTTGAATTTCCGTTAGAATTAGAGAGGTCGCTGGACGTTACCGGTTGGGCAACTGTAAATGGCAGCGAACCAGGGGTGATTCCGGGAATAAAAGGAAAAAAAATAATGCTCTTTATACCAACGCTTGACACGGAACACGATAATGTTTATGTAACGACTGATAACAATATGGGCTTTAAGCTCGGGTTTGCAGTTGGTAAACAAATTCAATTGCCGGGCATGCCTGAGAAGAGATATAGTTCGCCTGCCTATATTATTACTGAGTTGCAGGATAAAGAATTTGAGGAATTCAGGTGATTGAGAGCCAGCTCTAAATTTTCATAGTATGAAATATCGCGTTTGCCTTTCACCCGAACTACAATATCATCTTAATTAGTTAATTTCCTTTCTGTCTGGAAGGCTAGCTCGCCATATTCAGTTTTGACCTTTCCGGGTATAATTTTGAATTATTGATAAACAGCTAATATGAATCTGAAAATAAATCGTCTCCAACATATTGGGCTACCAATCGTAGACATGGAAATATCCAAATCATTTTATGAGCGCCTGGGATTTAGTAATGCTATGAGTTCCACTTTTATGCACCAGGGAGCCGAGGGTAAAGTAGTAATGATGAAACGCGATGATATCATTATTGAGTTATATCAAATGCCTGAACCGGAATTAAGCGATATAAGAAACAGGAAGAATGGTCGTATTGACCATTTCGCTTTTGATGTAGATGACATTGATGAAACTTTTCAATTAATGAAAAGCGCAGGTTTTTCGATCCCTGAAAAAGAACCGGTATTTTTAAATTTCTGGGAGAAGGGATGCAAGTATTTTTATATAATAGGACCAGATGGAGAACGACTGGAATTCTGCCAGATTTTATAAAGTCCGGGATTAGCATGTTGTAGTAATATCATGCTTTCATTGAACTGAGTGGATATTTATATTTTAATCTATGAAACAAGATCTGGAGGAACATGGATTTGTCGTGGTTAAAGATGTTTTCCAGGCAAAACAAGTTGACAATATTCTAAAAATTATTGGAAGAGTAGATATTTCTAACCCGGTGTTTCGAAAATCAAAGGAGCTTTTTGCGATCCGTCAATTTTTTAAACAGATTCCGGAAGTGGTCGATGCCGTAATGCAACCAGGGTTGAAACATATAATACATGAGATAGCGGGAAGCGACTATTTTATCGTTAAATCAATTTATTTCGATAAACCATCAACTTCAAATTGGTTTGTATCCTGGCACCAGGATTTGACAATTTCTGTTGACAAAAAAATCAATGTTACCGGATTCGGTCCCTGGACTGTGAAAGAAGGACAGTTTGCAGTACAACCGCCGTTGGCAATCCTGGAAGATAATTTCACTATCCGGGTTCACCTTGATGATACAACAAAAGAGAATGGAGCTTTGAAGGTGATTCCGCAATCTCATCTGAAAGCGATCTATCGTGCTGAAACTATCGATTGGCAAAAAGAAAGGGAAATAGATTGTGAAGTGCCCATGGGAGGCATCATGATCATGAAACCGCTGCTTCTTCATTCTTCGGGAAGAACGACAAACAACGAAAGTCGTCGCGTAATTCATATTGAATTTAGTCGTAGCGAGTTGCCTGTGGGATTGCAATGGGCAGAGCTGGTTCCGCGACAGCTTGCTGGAGAAATTTAAGTTCTGAACATGCCCCAGACAAGAAGAAATTGGTTAATGAAAAATCAGTCTTGCTGTTGCGGGTACCATGCTTGCAAAGGCCAAAACTTTTGCTTTGCCAAAAGCGAAATTTCCTCGTAACTTAACTGAAGGCTCACCAGGCCAGAAAACCCCTCAACGAAATATTATGAAACCAGGTGCATTTTCAGTCAGCCTTAATGTAAAAGATCTTAAAACATCAAAAGAGTTTTATGAGAATCTGGGCTTCGAGGTTTTTGCGGGAGATTTTAAGCAGAACTATCTCATCATGAAAAATGGAAATGCCCTGATTGGCCTGTTCCATGGAATGTTCGAAAAAACCATCCTGACTTTCAATCCAGGCTGGGATGAAAATGCCAAAAAGATGGAAAAGTTTGATGACGTCAGGGATATTCAGAAAACGCTGAAAAGCAAAGGTGTTACATTGTTAATGGAGGCGGATGAAAAAACTTCAGGCCCTGCCAGTCTTATGCTTGCAGACCCGGACGGTAACCAAATACTCTTTGACCAACACGTTTAGTACAAACCATCAAATAAATTCATTTACCGCCTGGTCTTCACTTCTTTTGAAATCCCCATTTTTTTTTATATTTTTCGAAACATGAGTCTGAGCCTGCCGGTTTTCGAGCTACGAAATGTCAAAAGGTTTTTTTATTATTTCCTGGCATTCAATGCCCTTGTTTCTATTGTAAGTATAATAATAAAGGCACTATTTACCTTTAATATTCCGGGTGATAATCTTATTACCAACAATACCTGGCCTATCCTGATAATTCTTCTTGTTGCTTCTTATGCTGTCGGTTGGAAAAGCAAAAAGGAACTTAAAACAGTTCTGAAGACTTCTGATATTGAAGTCCAATTTGTAAAATACGAAACCTATTACAAGAGAAAACTGGTTTGGAATGCTTTTTCGATCGTTGTCTCCGCAGTCTTTTTTTTGGTAACCAATAAGTATTTGTTTTTCTATATATTGATTACTCAAATGATTTTATCGATTGCCTTTTACCCACGTAACAAGTTAATCTCTACTGAACTTAAGAATGCTGAGATTGTATTCGCATAAATCATTCCTGAACTTTTCTCCGCCATTTATGACTTATCTACATGCTCAAAACATCGAATTCAATGAATGACGGAAGAAACTTGGATGGATATGAAAAGGATTAGCATGGGCAATTTGCTTAATTAGTTAAAAACAGGTTTGTTATGGCTTACAGTGAAAAACTTGCTGAAAGGATAAGGGTGGCGCTTGCTGATTTGCCAAAAGTCGAAGAAAAAAAAATGTTCGGCGGATTGGCATTTATGGTTGATGGAAAAATGTGTATCAATGTTGGTAAGGATCGGATCATGTGTCGCATAGATCCGGTGATTCATGATAAGGCAATAACAAATAAAGGAGCACGCACAGTAATAATGAAAGGCCGGGAATACAAAGGCTTTATTCACGTGGATGAAGCGGCGATAAAAACAAAAAAGGAATTAAATTATTGGATTGAACTTTCAGTCGATTATAATAAACATGCTAAGTCTTCTAAAAAGTAATAAATAATCTATGCAGGAATTTAGTTTTGAAACTGACCTGCGGCAGGATTTTGCGATTTATTTTACAAACCAATATAAGGTTGGTGACAAGGTTAGTGTTTATTATGACATTAAGAACCCTGAAAATTTTTTAGTAGACACAAAACAGTCTTCGGAAAAGGCGAATCAAAAAAGTTCATCCAGTAAAATCCAAAACATCGGCTCAATGAGGTGTGTAAGTATTCCTGTATCCCTATTTATTCAAAATAAGCTAATCGAAAGTGCTGAGGCCAGATAAGTTATCAGATTTGGAGTTGTTCCTCCTGGCAGAAAACGATAAGTTTTCTCCTTTCATTTCGAACGTCATACGCGATGAATTGAAGCGAAGGGGTCTCGATAGCTTTTCCAGTGGGACGAAGAATGAAAAATTGAAACCAAAAGACATCCCCGAAACGAGCCTGGCAAATTTGGAAAAATACTTCATTTTCATTTCCCCCTTGTTCCTGATTCTAACAAAGATTTTTTTTCCATTGTTGATCGTCGTACACTCTTTACTGGCAAACAGGCATGTTTCAAAAGCAAGTTTAAAAAAACGGGATAAGCATTGGCGATATTTTAAAATTACTTACTTAGCATATACTATAGGAATATTGATATATTGTCTATGGCATAGACTAACTAATCCTACGGTATAATAGTTGGTAAGGTGCATCACTTACATGGTCTCAATCAAATTCCTACCTTTGCAATTGATTTTAATGAATATGCCAATAAACACTGAAGTCTATAATATCTACTTTGATACAGACTCGAACTGTGTAATCATGGAATGGAACGGCTATGCAACCAGTGCGCAGTTTAAAGAAGGTACGGAGCTAATGCTTAACACTCTGATTAAAAACAATGCCAACAAGGTGCTGGCCAATATCAGGGATATGGTACTGATAGGCAGGGAGGACCAGGAATGGCTCGATCACCATTTCCTTCCCCGGGCCACAGAATTCGGTTTTAAAGCACTTGCTATCATCAGACCCGACCATTATTTTAACAAGGTAGCTGTTGAGAGTATTTCTTACAAAGTGGATAAAAACAAACTTGCAGTCAACATCTTTGATGATATCGATGAAGCTAAGGGATGGTTAAGAGGTATCTGAAAAACATCAAATACTCAACCAGTATTGAATACCATCAATATTAATGATAATTCTATTTTTTCAACTCCACATAGTCAAACACAAAATTACACAACGCGTTTTTATCTTTTAAGAAAGGGTTGAGATTTGCCATATGTAAGTGTGCGCCACAACCATTCCATCGGGCCAAAATAGAAATGCCTTATCCAGATATGACTGAAGATCGCCTGAAAGGTATAGATCGCAATTGCAATCAATGAGAGATTTGCCGGACCAATACTTGCTTCTAAAGCCAATCCATAGCTCATAAAGATGAAAACACAGATCACTGATTGCATCAGGTAATTGGTTAACGCCAGCTGCCCGACCGGTGCAAAAACATTCAATAATTTCTTCCAGCCTTGCTTATCATACAATAAAGCGATAGCTGAAGCATAAAACAGGCACAACGCCGGTACTCCATAAGCATAAACCAAAGGTTGTATAATGCCGGTTGACTCAAGATTATAATATGCTTCGGTAGCCATCATATTTGCGAGTATGATATTGCATGGTATACCAATCACAGCACCCCAGATCATCACCTTAAGAATGAGCGGGCGATTTGCCTGCACGTTCGCGTAAATCATGTTTTTTGAAATGTAAAACCCGACAAGAAACATAGCCAGGACCCTGAAGAACCTGCCGGTAAAAAAAAGATCGGGATATCTTCCGAAAATCAGCCCTCCCAGGTTGTTTTTGACGATATCAATAAAGGACCCGGTCCGGTATGTCTCAATCATGATATCAAAAAAGCGTGGCTCATCGGTGGGGGGCTCTATTACCACTGCGGGAGGATTGGCAAGGTTCATTCCCCAGAAAATACTATACTGGATAACCGGGAGCAGCAACAGGACAAATGCAGAGCGCAACAGGAATTTATTGGATGCATTGCGGAAAAGAATAAGCACAAATCCTGTCAAAGCATAAACGGTAAGTATATCACCTACATACAGGAAGATGGCATGAACCAAACCGAAAATAAACATGATGAGCAGTCGCCTCCGGAACCTTGCAGTAAAGTTTATATCAAAGGCCGCGGCCCGCTTCATCTGCAAAGCAAATCCAATCCCGAAAAGCATCGAGAAAAGAGAGTAGAATTTTCCATCGATCAGGAAATGCTCCAGCCATTCTACAAGATGATCTGTTTGCGTTAGACCAAGGGCTTCTTTACCGGTTTCTGATAAAAAAAAATAACCGGAATGAGTTGCCATATTGGCGAGCAAAACTCCCAGTAAAGCAAAGCCACGAAGAACATCCAGCAGGCGGTGGCGCTCGGTTAGTGTTGTTGGTTGAAGGGGGGGTGTCATTCTTCCTACAGTTTTGGTTTATTATTTTTCAATTTAATCAAGGTCATCCAGCTTCCCAAGTTTGTTCGAAGTTTCCTGGCCTTTTTGTTCCCAGGTAAATATCTTTTTTTTGCAAGTATCTATTATGCGCAAAGGGTTTGTAGTCCGAAGTTCCTTTAACCGTCGACAGAAAGTAATCAACTTTTCGTCAATAATTCAGAGATTTCCTGCTTTTAGGAGGATTAATCGTGCAGCAGGATTAATTCGCCTGGTTCATCATTCCGGGACCCATCGGCGGAAGAACAACTCCAATGGCCATCGATTAAGAGAAGGTCAGGCAAAGGGCTTATTTGGTGCCCAGATCCTGACGACTTAATTTTACCCGGTGAATCGATTTCTTTTATTCGTTATACTCTTCGCCTGTTTTTCGTTCCGCCCCTGGCAATCGCAACGTTTCCGTATCAGTGGCAGGGCACAGGGAACAACTTACAGTATTACATACTTTGCAGCCGACTCTTTTGTAACTAAAACAAAGATAGATAGCCTCCTGGGCAGCCTGGATGAATCACTTTCCATATACAAAAAGGCATCGTTGATAAACAAGTTCAATGAATCCGGGGAAGGTGCGCCAATCGATCATCATCTTTACAAAGTAGTTTCTAAATCCCTTGAAATTTCAAAGGAAACAAATGGCCTCTTTGATATTACCGTAATGCCGCTTACACAGGCCTGGGGTTTTGGGACAAATGCAAGAGCAGATCCACCAACCAAAGATGCGATCAAAAAGTTACTGAACTGTGTAGGTAGCCAGCATCTGCAGTTAGAAAACAGTTTCCTAAAGAAAGATCTGGCCTGCACAATGATTGATGTTAATGGTATTGCCCAGGGCTATTCTGTGGATATGCTGGCGAACCTGCTGGAGTCTTATGGAATCAGTAACTATGTGGTGGAATTGGGTGGAGAGATCAGGGTGAAGGGGCGGAAGCCAGGTAATGAAAAAATGAAGGTGGGCATTGAATCACCTGTTTCAGCTGAGCGGGACCTTGGTATGATGCAAAGAGTGCTGGTGATTGATAGCGGGGCCATAACAACTTCTGGCAATTACCGCAGATACTATGAAAGTGAAGGAAAAAAAATATCTCATCTGCTCGATCCAAAAACCGGTTACAGTATCAGTAATGAACTGATCGCCGTAACGGTATTCGCAAAAGATGCCATCACTGCCGATGGTTATGACAATGCCCTTATGGTCATGGGGCTAAACAATGCCTTGAAATTTGTTGAAAGTAAACCGGGGCTCGCAGCATACTTTATCTATAAGGACCAGGACGGAGCCGTGAGGGACACATCAAGCCCCGGTTTTAATAAGTTATTCCTGGTAAAATAGACTCATCAATTTCAGTTATTACAAACAATCTCATATCTTCCTGCAGCTTTATGATGGCTAAATACATATGTCTGAAATCACCATTGCCATTTTTATAAATCCCCTGGCGGGCACTGGGAAATACCGCCGCATTAGATCTGAGATCACTGGTTTGTTGATAAAAGAAAAATTCATCTTCACAGTTTATGATAAGGCCTGGCCCTCAAAGCTGGAGACAGTCACGCATATTTTCCTTGTAGGGGGCGATGGCACGCTGAATCATTTTCTGAACAATTATCCCGATACAAAAATTCCAATTTCTTTGTTCAAGGCGGGTACCGGTAACGATTTCGCCTGGAAGTTGTACGGCAACACCAGCTTGAGCGAGCAGGTTTATACCGCGATCAATGGTGTTCCCCATGCGATTGATGCAGGCATCTGTAATGGCCGTTATTTTATAAATGGGGTAGGTATAGGTTTCGATGGTGCTGTGGTAAAAGATTTTATAAACTGCCGGAAATGGTTACAGGGAAATCTCGCTTATTACTGGACGGTAGTGCGAACATTATCGGGATACAAATCGAAGCAACTTGGTATGAGTATTGACGAAGGAACCCGGCATTTGAAAGCCAGGTGTTTTATGATTACCGTTGCTAATGGTTCAAGATTTGGCGGGAATTTTATGGTGGCACCACAGTCATCATTAACCGATAATCAGTTTGACCTGGTAATCATAGAAGCTGTTAGTGTTTTAAAAAGATATTTCTATCTGCCAAGGATGAAAAAAGGCAGGCATCTCAGCCTGCCTTTTGTAAAGACTTCAAAAATTCAATCTATTGTTATCTCAGCGGAAAAACCAATTGCTGCTCATCTCGATGGAGAACTCATGGTAGCTGAAAACTTCGACATAAAAATTTTACCTGGCCATTTCTTCTTTCGTTATTAAGCGAATTCTTCAACTTTTGCTATTCTTAATCCACACGTTTTTCCTTAATCACTTTAACCGCTAATTTACCAGGTTACTTTAATTTACCGGGTTACTTTCTACATTTTTATCAATGGTAATCACAGGTATCTTAGAATCGTATGAAAGCAATTTTCGGGTTAACTTATTCCAGAACCCAGGCATGATAAACTCCGTCAAAGGATTTGCCATGATAAGATCCGCATTGATTCTTTTGGAAAACTCCAGGGTCGATTTGGCAAGATTTTTCCCCTCCAGCATAAAACATTGAACAGGTATGGTAGACAGGCTCTGTATCACTTCAAGTGCTTTGTTAAGGATGTTTTCAGTTGCGTTGGCATCCTTTCTTAAACTAACCAGGTAAACCGTAGATCGATATGATCTGGCCATCATGGTTGCCAGCTGCAAACGACGGACAGGAATTTCACTGGTTAATGGCAAAACGATTTTTTTGAAATGACTCACTAATCCGCTGGAGCGTATAGCCAGGACCGGGACATTTGTTTTTCTTGCGAGCTTTGATATCGAAACCGATGAAAGAACCCGGTGAATAAGGTTGAATCTTGAAAGTCCGACTACCACCAGGTCCATCTCATATTGCTCAATATATTTTGCCAGCTGTTCGCTTTTATTACCTTGCAAAAGACTTATCTCTATGCTACCTCCACCACAAATATGATGACGATAGGTATCCCTCATTGCCTCCAGCTTCACCCTTGCATTATCCAGGTCTATCGCGATATCGTAGGGAAATATACTGCTTGCCTCTATCGGTATGAATGGAAAAATTTCGCTGCTAACTACATGAACCAGGTGAATATTACAATTAAAATTATTTGCCAGGTCGATAGCTTTACTGATAGCCCATTTACTTTTGACAGTAAAGTCGACCGGAACAAGAAGGTTGTAGAAAGTTTTTGGCATAGACGTTAGATTTAGTGGTGATCAATGTTTTTTCAGGCAAGACTCAATAAACTTTGAAAACTCGACTCCTGTATATTACGAAAAGCAATTGTATTTAGCAACTCGTCCTTGCTGCAGAATGCAATCCCTTTGCCAGCATGTCCAACGATACACCGATCGTCGGAATTGTCGCCGGCTACAATACAGTTTTTAAGGGGTACATTGTATTTTTCACAGGCGTACTGGAGTGCATTGGTTTTGCAATATGCATGGCCGCAGACACTCTCAGGAGAGCCGAAAAAGTAGGAGGGAAGGTTCACTTCACCTGTCGCAATCCCATCAAAAAATTCAAGCTGATTCGCATAGGAAAAATCGGCCCCGATTTTTTGGCGTAGGTAATTGGTAATCAGGCTGTAACTGTGGCTGATAATGCCGGTGATATATCCCTTTTTCTTTAATTCCTTCACCACCTCTTTGATATCTTCCACCATGGCAATTTGTCCGGCAACCTGTAACAGTTCGTCCATTGTTCTTCCCTCAAGTAAAAGAGCTATTCTTTTTGTCAGTATTATGGGATCTTTTTCCTTGCTTCGAAGATCTTCCAGTTTTGCAGTAAACCCATAAATCCGGGCACATTCATCAATAAATCTGCCCTTCAAAATGGTATCATCCATGTCCCAGATTACCATCTTATGAAACACGGATAACTTCTCCCTTAATATTTTGTTCATTTCCCGGTTGATGGTTTCAACGGAATGAATTTCTTCTTCGTTGATCTGCCCCGATTGTCTTCGCTGGCTCCGGGAAATGATGGCCTTCGAAACTTCCTTGCTCATTTTACCAAGGGCTTCCCAGGGCTTGCTCTTATTTTCAATATACCCGATATTGACTTCCTTGATCCTCGCCTGCATCAGGTACATATCTATCAGTATTCCAATATCTACTCCATAGTCATTAAAAAAATCGATCATATCAAAGAACGATTTTTTACCGGCTATCATGCCGCTGAGCGGTTGAGTAAAACCGGAAAGGCCAGGATAGAAAATAGTAAGCAGCGGTTTAGCAACAAGTTCAGTTACACGACCTGCATTCCGAGCAAATGTTCCTTTTATAAAATCTGCTTCATCGTCTATCAACGGTTTCGCAAGGTCGGCAATGGTGTTTTCCGGGTATGGATCGATGTCGCCGTCAAGAAATATGAGTAATTCATTCCGGCTTATTTTTATTCCATCCTTCATTGAAATCCCTTTGCCGCGGACCTCGCTGATAATAACGGTTGCCCCGGCTTTGCGGGCAATTTCAACTGTATTATCCTCCGATTTATCATCCACCACTATCACCTCGGTCACCAGGCTGTTTTTGAGACAGAAGGTGACAACATTATGGATAGTCTTCTCTTCATTTAAGACCGGGATAATCACTGTTAACATAGGCTCTACCTGATTTTTATTCAACTCTCACAAAATATTTACCGGTCGGGAAGTTTTTCGATTGATGAACCGAAAGATGAAATCCACAACTCATGTAAATTGTAAACAGTGTTGTTTGTTGGACGATAAAACAGCAATAACAAACAACAGTTCAGTAAAGTTTAATAGCCAGACAAACAACCGTCAAATCTTCGATATATCTGTTGAACATCACCAGGCAGCGCCGTGAAACTCAAATAATTTTTAAGTAGTCAAAGTTGTACAAAACTTAGATTCTTTTCTGTTTTGCCATTTGCCGACAAAAACCAATATACCTGCGACATATACACTAAACAAAACTTCAAAAATCAATATATCATGTCAATACCAAAATAAAGCGGGAATAATACTGGCCCGGAAAGGAAAATACAGGATTTACATGTATGCAAATGCTATGCCTATCATTACTTTAGGAGAAATCCTGAAAAAAAAATGCCCGAATAAACCATTCCGTTCATCCCGTTTTGATACCTGTCTTTAGATCGAATTTAAAGAATTATTTAAGGTAATTGGGTATTAAATGAATATTAAATCCGCACTCTCAGATTAGCATTTTTGAGATATGGTTATTCCGAGTCGGAAATAGGAAAATGTATAGGCAGAAAGGTCAGAAATCGGCAGGCGGACATTAATTTATATCAAAAATTGCTGAAATAACTTAAGATTGGACTGAAAACCGAGTGTCGGAAACTTTCGGATCTTCACAAAGAGATAACATATAGGATATGTCTAAGAGATAACATGTCGGATATGTCTGCAAACAAAAAATCCTTTCTCGTGAGAGAAAGGATTTTGAAACAAAGATGTATCGTTGAAGATTAATAATCCCTGTTATAGCCACCGCCGCCACCGCCACGGTTAAAGCCACCTTTTTTATAACCGCCGCCGCCGCCGCTGTTACCGCCGCCGCCGCCGCCACCGAAGCTTCTTTTCTTGAATCCACCGCCACCACCACCTTGTGGTTTTGGTTGAGCTTCGTTCACGATGATCTTCCTTCCCAATACTTCTGAATCGTACAGGCTGCTCAGTGCATTTTGAGCTTCAGTGTCTTCAGGCATTTCTACGAAACCGAAGCCTTTGCTGCGTCCGCTTACTTTGTCCTTAACAATCTTTGCTGATGTAACTGAACCGTACTGTTCAAAAAGGGTTCTCAAATCCTCGTCGGTCATCTGCCAGGAGAGGTTCCCTACGTAAATGTTCATTGTAACTAAAAATTTAAAATGTTCTGAAATCCGACAATGACAGTAGTTACACTTGAACTGAGAAGACCAGGAGACAGGTAAGGCTGCAGAACACGAGAACTAAGTCCATTAATCAGCTTCGAAGATATAAAATATTTTCATCAATACTACAAAATTATCTTTGGTCCAAATAAACAGGCTTAAAAAATAAATTATGGTTGATTTCTAGAAAAATAAATGGCTCAAAACATTTCCGGCTGAGCTGGTTTTAGGCTTAAGGCCAAGCAAGCTTTTGAATTGTGCGGCAGTTACTGCTGTTTTTAGTCCGCTCATCAGCTTTTCCTTGATACCACTGAATTTAGAAGTGTAACCAGCCGGATCGGTTTTGGCCTCGGAAACTATACCTGATTTTGCCTGCAGGAAATCTGTCACCACGCCGAGCACTTTTGGAGATTGTGTTTCAGTTAATGACAGCTTCGGTTTTAATACGCTCAGAATACTGTTTGCAGTTTGTGCAACATCTCCGATAGGAAGAACATCGAGCGCTTTGCCGGCTTTTTGGGCTTTCTCTAACACGGTCTGCGCTTGTAACGTAGCCGTGGAAAGGGTTCCCAAAAGCAGCGATAAGATGATAATTCTTTTCATAGATCAACAATTTAATTTTAGTAAAACAAATTCCGCTTTATTTGAAAGCAAAGATCAGGCTAACAAAATCAAAATTTTACATGCTTTATAAAAATAAAAAACCCGCGATCTGGATGATCGCGGGTTCACTTAAATATTAATAAGGCACCGATATTAATAAGGCACCGCCTTTTGTATCGTAGAAATTACTCGGCTCCTACTTCAAATTCAACTTCGGTGGAATTGCCGTTCGCAAAGTCGATTGTTGCTTTGTAGGATCCCAGTTCTTTTACATCTTCCGGAATTGTTATTTTCCGGCGGTCAATTTCATACCCTTTTTGCTCACGGATGGCGCGACTGATCTGCAAAGCAGTGATACTTCCGAAGATCTTTCCGCTTGTTCCGGTTTTAGCTGTCAGCTTAACCGGTCCATCTTTCAATTTGGCAATTACCAGATTGATTTCAGCGAGCATTTTGTCTTCTTTCTTCCTGAGTTGCTTCAGCTTTTCTTCCAATTGTTTACGGTTGGAAGGATTTGCTTCAATAGCAAACTTCTGGGGTATGAGAAAATTGCGGCCATATCCGTTACGAACCTTCACCACTTCATGAGCGGCTCCCAGGTTATCAACATCTTTTATTAAGATTACTTCCATGTTAGCTTACTTTAAAAGGTCAGTGACGTAAGGTAATAAAGCCATCTGGCGCGCTTTCTTAACTGCCTGTGACACTTTACGCTGGTATTTCAGTGAATTACCGGTAATACGTCTTGGCAGCATCTTCCCTTGTTCATTAATAAATTTCTTGAGGAACTCAGCATCCTTGTAATCGATGTACTTGATGCCCATTTTCTTAAAACGGCAGTACTTCTTTTTAGGTTTCTCAGTTTTGATCGCCGTGAGGTACTTAATCTCATTTGGTTTTGCCATGACTTATGCCTCCGCTTTTTCGGTTCCTGAAGTTACACCACTTCTCTTTCTACCATTGTACTCGACGGCGTATTTATCGAGCACAGTGAACATGTGACGCATCACGTTGTCGTCACGCAGAAGCTGAATTTTCAGCTTCTCATTGAAGTCGGTTGGCGCTGAATATTCCATAACCCAATATAAACCAGTGGTTTTTTTGGCTATGGGAT
>Ga0193752_1000166_pt1 | contig 84810 bp, 50 predicted proteins | sample H1c1metaG_FD_144924 | JGI IMG/M metagenome (GOLD analysis project Ga0193752, IMG submission 144924) | Soil microbial communities from a riparian zone of the East river system, Colorado, United States - H1c1 | ecosystem: Environmental > Terrestrial > Soil > Riparian zone | place: USA: East River... | reverse complement strand
ACGCCATGTACGAACCACCGTTCGTATCGGCCATCACCTTCGTCAACGCCGCCGTCAGCGTCGTCTTGCCATGGTCCACGTGGCCGATCGTGCCTACGTTGACGTGGGGTTTGTTGCGTTCGAACTTTTCCTTCGACATGACGACGAGCTCCTGAAGAGTTTTATCCGGCTAACTGTTGAAACTATCTATTGATGATGCCATCGGCGATGTTCGGCGGAACTTCCATGTACCTGGAAAATTCCATCGTGAAGGTCGCGCGGCCCTGGCTCATCGAGCGCACGGTGGTCGCGTAACCGAACATTTCCGAAAGCGGTACTTCCGCCGTGACCGTCTTGCCGGCCGGCGTGTCTTCCATGCCCTGGATCTGGCCGCGGCGGCGATTCAGATCGCCGATCACGTCGCCCATGTAATCCTCGGGCGTCACGACCTCGACCTTCATGATGGGCTCGAGGATCACCGGCTTCGCTTTGCGGAAGCCATCCTTGAAACCGAAGATCGCGGCCATGCGGAAGGAAATTTCGTCCGAGTCGACGTCGTGGTACGAACCGTCGAACAGTGTGACCTTGGTGTCGACCACCGGATATCCGGCCATCACGCCCGTCTCGACGACTTCCTTGATGCCTTTCTCGACGGCCGGGATGAACTCGCGCGGCACGCTGCCGCCCTGGATCCCGTTGATGAATTCGTTGCCCTTGCCCTGTTCGTTGGGCTCGATCTTGAGCCACACGTGACCGAACTGGCCGCGGCCACCAGACTGCTTGATGTGCTTGCCTTCGCTCTCGACCTTGGCGCGAATGGTTTCGCGGTAGGCGACCTGCGGCTTGCCGACGTTGGCTTCGACCTTGAACTCGCGCCGCATGCGGTCGACGATGATTTCGAGGTGCAACTCGCCCATGCCGGAGATGATGGTCTGCGCGGATTCTTCATCCGTCGCCACGCGGAATGAGGGATCTTCCTTCGCGAGTCGCTGCAGCGCCACGCTCATCTTTTCCTGGTCGGCCTGCGTCTTCGGTTCCACGGCCACCGAGATGACCGGGATCGGAATGTTCATTTTCTCGAGGGTGATGACCTTCTCGAGATCGGAGAGCGTATCGCCGGTGTAGACATCTTTGAGACCGACGGCCGCGGCAATATCGCCGGCGCGCACTTCCTTGATCTCGCTGCGCTCGTTGGCGTGCATCTGCAGCAGCCGTCCGATGCGCTCTTTCTTCGACTTCGTCGGCACGTACACCGTGTCGCCCGAATTGAGCGTGCCCGAATAGACACGGAAGAACGTGAGGTTGCCGACGAACGGATCGTTGAGGATCTTGAAGGCCAGCGCAGAGAACGGCTCTTCATCGCGCGCGGTACGCGTGATGGCTTCGCCGCGCTCCGAGAGCCCCTTGGTGGGCGGCATCTCGATCGGCGACGGCATGAATTCGATGACGGCGTCGAGCAGCGCCTGCACGCCCTTGTTCTTGAACGCGGTGCCGCACATGCAGATCACGATTTCGTTCTTGAGCGAGCGCGCCTTGAGTCCCTGTTTGATCTCCTCTTCGGAGAGCGTCCCGCCGTTCAGATATTTGTCGGTGAGCGCGTCGTTGCCCTCGGCGGCGGCTTCGGTCATGAGCGCGCGATATTTCTCGGCGTCTGCCCTGAGGGCGGCCGGGATCTCGCGGAACTCGAATTTCATGCCCTGGGTTTCCATGTCCCAGTAGATAGCCTTCATCTTGATGAGGTCGATGACCCCTTCGAAGGAATCTTCCGCGCCGATCGGCAGCTGGATGGGCACGGGGTTGGCACGCAGGCGCGCGCGGATCATGTCGACGACGCGCAGGAAATCCGCGCCGGCGCGGTCCATCTTGTTGACGAACGCGATGCGCGGCACGTTGTAGCGGTTCATCTGCCGCCACACCGTTTCCGACTGCGGCTGCACGCCGGCCACCGAATCGAACAAGGCGACCGCGCTGTCGAGCACGCGCAAGGATCGCTCGACTTCGATCGTGAAGTCGACGTGCCCGGGCGTGTCGATGATGTTGATGCGGTGTTCGGGGAAGGACTTGTCCATCCCCTTCCAGAAACACGTGGTCGCGGCCGACGTGATCGTGATGCCGCGTTCCTGTTCCTGTTCCATGTAGTCCATGACGGCCGCGCCGTCATGGACCTCACCGATCTTGTGAGAAACGCCCGTGTAGAAAAGGATGCGCTCGGTCGTGGTCGTCTTCCCGGCGTCGATGTGCGCCGAAATGCCGATGTTCCGATAGTGCTCTATGGGCGTATGTCGAGGCATGAAACTGCTGAAGCCGGTGATTCGCTTACCAGCGGTAGTGAGCGAACGCCTTGTTGGCTTCAGCCATGCGATGCGTGTCTTCGCGCTTGCGCACGGCGGCGCCGCGGTTTTCGGCGGCATCCATGAGCTCATGGGCGAGACGGAACGCCATCGACTTCTCGCTGCGATCGCGCGCGGCTTCGATGAGCCAGCGCATCGCGAGCGTCTGGCGGCGCTGCGAGCGTACTTCGACGGGCACCTGGTAGGTGGCGCCGCCGACGCGGCGCGACTTCACCTCGACGACCGGCTTCACGTTGTCGAGCGCGGCGGTCAGCATCGCGAGCGCATCGGTGCCGGGCTTGCCGGTCTTCTCGACGATACGGTCGATCGCCCCGTAGATGATGCGTTCGGCGGCCGACTTCTTGCCGCTCTTCATGACGACGTTCATGAACTTGGCGAGCATGTCGTTGTTGAATTTCGGGTCCGGCAGGATGTGACGGACCGGAGCTGCTGTGCGACGTGACATTAGTTAGCCCCTTACTTCTTGGCGCGCTTGGCGCCGTACTTGCTGCGGCCCTGCTTGCGATTGCCGACGCCGGCGCAATCGAGCGTGCCGCGCACGGTGTGATAACGAACACCCGGGAGGTCTTTCACGCGACCGCCGCGGATGAGCACCACCGAGTGTTCCTGGAGGTTGTGGCCTTCGCCGCCGATGTACGAAGAAACTTCGTAACCGTTGACGAGGCGAACACGCGCCACTTTGCGCATGGCCGAGTTCGGCTTCTTCGGGGTCGTCGCGTACACGCGCGTGCAGACGCCGCGCTTCTGCGGTGACGCGCCGAGCGCGGGGACTTTCGTCTTCTCTTTGTTGACGCGACGCGGATTCGCGATCAACTGACCGGTTGTGGCCATGCTTACTCCAGGTTCTTGATTCGGACGCGGGATACGACATCCCTTGCGGACGAGAAAACACCGGGCCGACGCCTTTTCAGAGGTCGGCCCGGTGGATTTGTCCGCTATTTACGCCCCGCCCGGTTTGGGGGTGGAGCGACAAAGGCCGGCGATTCTAGGTTTGTGACTCGGGGGTGTCAACGAATGCTGCGGCGCAAAAACATGCTCGTCGCCGGCTCCCGGGTTCCGGCACATATAAAGGAGGGGAGTACGGCTGCCGGGAGCCTGTTTCGGTGGCTCTATGGGGCTCTCTCGTTGCCCGGAGCCTACTTGAACACCCTTGGTTCAGCAGGCCTTCTTCCAGTATTTCTCGCCATCGGCGCAAGGCTACCGGCCGCTGAGCCGGAAGTGCCGGTTCTCACGATGAAAAACGGGGCCGCTGTCGCCAGCGGCCCCGCCCTATCGCTACATTGTCAGCCGCTCAGAACTTGAAGCGGGCGCCCAATGCGTAACGCGGCCCCAGTTCCTCGAGATACCAGAACTGACTCACCGAACGGCCATGCGTGCGGATGTCTTCGCCGGTCAGATTCAGACCCTCGAAGGTCAGCGCCAGATGGTCGTTGATGTCGTATCCGACCGAAAGGTCGAACTGCTGATACGCCTCGACGTATTCGGGGCTTCGGCCCGAACCGCGGTTGGAGCTCAGCAGGTACTCGTCGCGCCAGTTCCAGGCGAGTCGCACCGACAGCCCGAACTTCTCGTACATCGCCACCAGGTTGGCCGAATCGGACAGGCCCGGTAACGCGAACTGGTTGACGCTCGGATCGGCATCGTTGTCGTACTCCACGTCGCCGCGCACGACGGTGTAGTTCGCCTGCAGGCCGAACCCGGAATCACCGAAGAAGTGCTGACCCGCCAACTCGAAGCCGTGCAACTTGGCTTCCTTGTTGTTGATCGGCCGGCTGGTGAGGAACACCGTTTCCGGATCGGACGCATTCGCCGTCATATCGTAGATCTGAGCGATCTGCGTCGCCTGCAAGCCATCGCCGGTGTAGTCGGCAGCGCCGCCCGGGAAGGCCGCCGGATTGTCCAGGATGGCGGCCATCACGAACAATTCCGTTTCGTTCACCGGCGCGCCGGCTGGACGAATCGACGTCGGCAACGCCAGCACCGCATCGCGTGCCGCGATGGCGCGTGGACCGTTCGTCACGTCGCGAATGCCGAAGAACGTCGACTCCACCTGCTCGGTGCCGATGAAGTTGGCCACCCGCTTCTCGAATGCACCCGCCGCGAGATAGCTGCTCTCGCCGAAGTACCACTCGAGAGACAGATCGATGTTGTTCGACTCGAGCGGTACGAGCGCCGGATTGGTTTGCGACGCACCAGGCACACCACCGTTGATGGTCGGTGCGTTCGAGCCACCGATGTTCACGGCCGCGCGCAGCTGATCGTACTGCGCGCGCGCAATCGTCTTGCTGTACGAGAAGCGCGCCTTGAGGTTGTCCGTGACCCCGACGTCGAAGTCGAGACTCGGCAGCAGGTGGCTGTAATCGATCTGCCCTTCGAGCGGCGTTTGCGTAGTCGCACGATCGATGCGGAAGTCGTTGTTGTCCGTCCAGACGATATTGGTCGGCACGAGCAACAGAGAAGTCGATTCGACGTCGGTCTTCTCGTAGCGCGCACCGATCAGGGTATGCGTCGGCCGGCCGGCGAGAGTGCCGGTCATGCCTATCTGGAAGTAAACGGACTTGGTGTCTTCCTTGACCGTGTTGTTCTGGTTGTAGTCGCGTGATGCGACCGGGTTGATTCCATACGCGTCCGCCGCCCACTCCGCGAGCGGAATCGGATTCGCCTTGAAGCCGACTTGCGCGATGTCCGAGTTGCTGAAGTCGTCGAACTGGCACACCACGCAGAAGTTCTGCACGAGGTCGTCCGGGATTTCACCGGGCGTACCAATGCCCCAGTCGCCCAGCGGGAAGTAGGCCTCCGAACCGCGCTGATGCATTTCCATCGAGCGGGTTTCGACGCCGAACTGCACTTTGCCGTCTTCGAACTCGAACCCGCCATCAAGTCTCGCCTGCGTGATGTCGGTGACCTGGTCCTGGTAGAACAGCCGCAGCGGCTGGCTGCCAAGATCGCCGATGTCGAGCACGCCGTTGTTGTTGCCGAGCGTCTTGATGACCGTATCCGGCGTCGCCGGATTGTTGTCCGCGTCTCCCATGATGAAGGAGTCGTCTACGGTGTACTGGAACTTCGGCAGCTTGTTGTTGAACTCGAACGCCTGCGTATCTACCACCGCGCCGGCGACCACGAAGATGACGCCGCCGCTACCGTTCCAGCCGGTCGGCAGACTCTCCATCTTCGATTTGTGAACGTCGAAGCCCAGTGTGAACGAGTCGGTCGGCTTGAACTCGGCGTTGAAGCCGATGGAATTGAGCGTGTTGGTCTGATCGCGCAATTCCTGGCCGTAGCTCGTGTCCTTGGACTGGTAAACGTCTTCGGAGATGAACGTCGGCGTGGCCACTTCGTGGCCCGTGTCGAACGTCACCGCGTTTGCGGTACGGATGAACCACAGACCCTGGTCGCCGCGCAGCTCTTCCAGGTGATTGTCGGCGTAGGTGTAGTCGGCCGTGAAGGTCATGTTTTCGGTCGGCGCGAACTGCACGGTCAGCTGACCGTTGATGCGTTCGCGTTCGCGATCCGAAAAGTGATACACGACGTTGTTAGGCAGGCCGTACAGCTGCCCGACCGCCGGCGCGTTGGTGACCACCGCCCCTGGCGTGAGCTCCATCGATCCCGGCTGTCCGGGGGTGACCCAGCGCTGGATGCGCCAGTCGTTTTCATCCGCCTGCGCCGAACTGCTGTCGCGTTTCTGGTAGCTGCCGGAAAGGCCGATACCGAAGGTCTGACTGTCGTTGGCGAAGCTGAAGATGCCGGAGACTTCCGGCGTGATGTCATCGCCCGTGACCGCGGTCGTGTCGTTCACGGCCTTCAGACCGAAGCTGCCGGTGAATCCGGCAGCGCCGTCGAGCGGCCGCGCCGTCTTGATGTTCACCGTGGCGCCGATGCCGCCGGTGGCGATGTTGGCCTTGCTGGTCTTGTAGACCTCGACCGCGCTCACCGCTTCCGAGGCGAGGTTCGCGAAGTTGAACGCACGCGAGGTACCCTGGTTGCCCGAGTAGGCATCCGCTGCCGGCATCATTCGGCCGTTCAGCGTCACCATGTTGAATTCGGCGCCGAAGCCGCGCGCCGTCACCAGCGCACCTTCGCCGTCACGCCGGCTGATCGAAATGCCGGTGATGCGTTGCAGCGATTCGCTGAGATTGGAATCGGGGAACTTGCCGATGTCCTCGGCATTGATCGCATCCACGACGCCGATCGCGTCGCGCTTGGTCTCCATCGACGCCTGCAAGCTGCCGCGCAGACCCGTGACGACGACTTCTTCGAGCTCCTGGCTCGACTGTTCCTGTGCCAACACAGGCACCGTGCCCAGCAACATCGCGCCACCGACGATGCCTAACAAGGCTTCCTGTTTTCGATTCAGTACGTTGTGAATTGACCTGCTTAGTTCGGACCGCAGAAAATCCCCGTTGCCAGGCAACTGAGTATTCCTCGCCATGATTGAGTGCTCCCGTCTTTAGTTCTTCAACTATTGACCACGCTCTTCATCGCGAACTCATGACGTTTCTCTCCGCACCCCCGCTTTCCCTGGCGTGCAGCGAGTCCCTCCGCATGAGTCCCCTCGGGGTCGGATACTAAGTGAATGCGCGCGCAGCGCGGTGTGAATTTCGCCACGTGTTGCGTTTGAGGGACGCCAAGTGGTTAGGCGAACGGCGTTGGCTCGGCGATTGTCTTATTGTCCATCGCGTCGCAACATGGACAGCTGAAAGACAATGATAGCGTGAACACCCGGCAGCCAATGCGCTCGATGGGGTGGACGTCTGTCTACCTCGAGACAGCGCGTCCATCCACTACTGGTCGCAGCCCACCGGCCAGTGCACCGCGCAGTGGTTAGCCCTGCCGGTGTCGCCAAAAGAAAACGCCGGGTCGTGACGTTGCGCAAAGCAAGAGGCCGGCATTTCTGCCGGCCTCTATCTCTTCTCTTCCTGACGCGTACTAGCCTTCTACAGCAGCGCCCTCACCGACCGAGCCGCCGTCATCGATGTCGGCGACGCCGCCGCCTACATCCATGAAGCTGCCGCGATCGTTGGCGTCCGCCTTGGCGCGGCGATGCTCATGGGCAGCAAAGCCGGTGCCGGCCGGGATCAGACGCCCCACGATGACGTTTTCCTTGAGTCCGCGCAGATCGTCCTTGAGGCCACGCACCGCCGCTTCCGTGAGGACGCGGGTGGTTTCCTGGAACGAAGCCGCCGAGATGAACGACTCGGTGGCCAGCGACGCCTTGGTGATGCCGAGCAGCACGGGCTGCAGGGTCGCCGGCGTCTTGCTGTCCTTCGCCAGGCGCTCGTTCATCATGTTCGCGCGGCCGCGATCGAGCTGTTCGCCCTTCAGATAGGTGGAGTCACCGATCTCGAGCACCTCGGTCTTGCGCAGCATCTGGCGGATGATCACTTCAATGTGCTTGTCGTTGATCTTCACGCCCTGCAGGCGATAGACGTCCTGGATCTCGCGCACGAGGTAGTTGGCCAGCGCCTCGACGCCCTGCAGGCGCAGGATGTCGTGCGGGTTCAGCTCGCCGTCGGCGATCACTTCGCCGCGCGTCACGCCTTCGCCTTCGAACACGTTGAGCTGGCGCCACTTCGGGATCAGCTCTTCGTACTTCTCCGCGTCCTCGCCGGTGATGACCAGGCGACGCTTGCCCTTGGTTTCCTTGCCGAAGCTCACGGTGCCGCTCTTCTCGGCAAGAATTGCCGGGTCTTTCGGTTTGCGGGCTTCGAAGAGATCCGCGACGCGCGGCAGACCGCCGGTGATGTCACGGGTCTTCGAGGATTCCTGCGGGATGCGGGCGATGACGTCACCGACCGAAACGCGTGCGTTGTCTTCCAGCGCGATCAACGCGCCCGGGGGGAGCGTGTATACGGCCGGAATGTCGGTGTTCGCGAAGGTGGCTTCCTTGCCCTTGGCATTGATGAGCTTCACCGTGGGGCGAAGATCCTTGCCGCCGCGCTGCTTGGAATCGAGCACCACGGTCGAGCTCAAGCCCGTGACTTCGTCCACCTGCGTGGTGACGGTCATGCCGTCCACGAAATCCTGGAACTTGATGTGACCGCCCACTTCCGTGATCACGGGGTGGGTGTGCGGATCCCAGGTCGAGACGATCTGGCCGCCGACGACCTTGTCGCCTTCCTTCGAATTGATCACCGCGCCGTACGGGATCTTGTAGCGCTCGCGCTCGCGGCCGAACTCGTCGACCACGCCGATCTCGCCCGATCGCGACACCGCGACCAGGTGACCCTTTTCGTGCTGCACGGTCTTCACGTTGTGGAAGCGCAGCGTGCCCTTGTTGCGAACTTCGAGGGACGACGCGGCCGCCGCTCGTGACGCGGCACCACCGATGTGGAACGTGCGCATCGTGAGCTGCGTGCCCGGCTCGCCAATCGACTGCGCCGCCATGACACCGACCGCTTCGCCGATGTTGATCTGCCGGCCGCGAGCGAGGTCGCGTCCGTAGCAGGTGGCGCATACGCCGTAGCGCGTCTTGCAGGTGATGGGCGAACGGACCTGGACGACGTCCACGCCTTCCTGTTCGATGAGACGCACCATCTTTTCGTCGATGAGCGTGCCCACCGGCAGCAACACGGTGTCGGTGCCCGGCTTGAGGATGTCTTCGACCACGGTACGACCCAGCACGCGTTCGCCGAGCGCTTCGACCACGTCACCGCCTTCGACCAGCGGCATGACCGTGAGACCCAGCTTCGTGCCGCAATCCGGCTCGGTGACCACGAGATCCTGCGCGACGTCGACGAGGCGCCTTGTGAGATAGCCCGAGTTCGCCGTCTTCAGCGCCGTGTCGGCCAGACCCTTGCGGGCGCCGTGCGTCGAGATGAAGTACTGCTGGGCGTTCAGACCCTCGCGGAAGTTGGCCGTGATCGGAGTCTCGATGATCGAACCGTCGGGCTTGGCCATCAGGCCGCGCATGCCGGCGAGCTGGCGGATCTGCGCCGCGCTGCCGCGGGCGCCGGAGTCGGCCATCATGAAGATCGAGTTGAACGACTTCTGCTTCTGCATCTTGCCGTACGAATCCATCGCATCTTCAACGCCGAGCTTTTCCATCATCGCTTTCGCGACCTGATCGTTCGCGCGCGACCAGATGTCGACCACCTTGTTGTAGCGCTCGCCGTTCGTGACCAGACCCGAGGAATACTGGTCCTGGATTTCCTTCACGTCCTTGTCGGCGGCCGCGACGATCTTGGTCTTCTGTTCCGGAATGATGATGTCGTCGATTCCGAACGAGACCGCGGAACGGGTGGCGTACTGGAAGCCCGTGTACATCAACTGGTCGGCGAAGATGACCGTGTCCTTGAGGCCCAGCGCGCGATAACACGCGTTGATCGTCGCGGAGATGATCTTCTTCGTCATGTCCTGGTTCACGAGATCGAAGGACAGACCCTTCGGCAGAATCTCGGACAGCAGCGAACGGCCAACCGTGGTGTTGACGACGCGCACCTTCTCGGTGAATACGCCCTCGAGGCTCTTCGACCACTCGCGCACGCGCACCTTGACCTTGGCCTGCAGTTCGATCTGCCGGCCTTCATAGGCGCGGTGCACTTCCTGTGTGTCCGAGAACATCATGCCTTCGCCCTTGGCGCCGACTTTCTCGCGGGTCATGAAGTACAGGCCGAGCACGACGTCCTGCGACGGAACGATGATCGGGTCGCCGTTGGCGGGCGACAGGATGTTGTTGGTGGACATCATCAGCGCACGGGCTTCGAGCTGCGCTTCGAGCGACAGCGGCACGTGCACGGCCATCTGGTCACCGTCGAAGTCGGCGTTGAACGCCGTGCAGACGAGCGGATGCAGCTGGATGGCCTTGCCTTCGATCAGCACGGGCTCGAACGCCTGGATGCCCAGGCGATGCAGCGTCGGTGCGCGGTTGAGCAGCACCGGATGCTCGCGGATGACTTCCTCGAGGATGTCCCACACTTCCGGACCTTCTCGCTCGACCAGGCGCTTCGCGGCCTTGATGGTCGACGCGTCGCCGCGGATCTGCAGCTTCTGGAAGATGAAGGGTTTAAAGAGCTCCAACGCCATCTTCTTCGGCAAACCGCACTGGTGCAGGCGCAAGGTCGGACCGACCACGATCACCGAGCGACCGGAGTAATCGACGCGCTTGCCGAGCAGGTTCTGACGGAACCGGCCCTGCTTGCCCTTGATCATGTCGGCGAGCGACTTGAGCGGGCGCTTGTTCGTGCCCGTGATCGCGCGGCCGCGACGGCCGTTGTCGAGCAACGCATCCACGGCTTCCTGCAGCATGCGTTTTTCGTTACGCACGATGATGTCAGGAGCGTTGAGCTCGAGCAGACGACGCAGACGGTTGTTGCGGTTGATGACGCGGCGATACAGATCGTTGAGATCGGACGTCGCGAAGCGGCCGCCATCGAGCGGCACGAGCGGACGCAGGTCCGGCGGCAGCACGGGCAGAACCGTCATGACCATCCACTCGGGCTTGTTGCCCGAATCGATGAACGCTTCGACGAGCTTCAGACGCTTGCTGAGACGCTTGAGCTTCGTCTCGGACGAAGTCTGCGTCATCTCTTCGCGAACCTTCAGCAGCTCGGCCTGCAGGTCGATGCTCTTCAGCAACTCCCACACGGCCTCGGCGCCCATGCGCGCGTCGAACTCGTCGCCATGCTCTTCGATGGCTTCGAGATACATTTCATCGGTCAGCAACTGGCCGCGCTGCAGCGGGGTCATGCCTGGATCGATGACGACGAAGGCTTCGAAATAGAGCACGCGCTCGATCTCGCGCAGCGTCATGTCGAGCATCAAACCGATGCGCGACGGCAGCGACTTCAGGAACCAGATGTGCGCCGTCGGGCTCGCGAGCTCGATGTGGCCCATGCGCTCGCGGCGCACCTTGGCCTGCGTCACTTCGACGCCGCACTTCTCGCAGACGACGCCGCGATGTTTGAGGCGCTTGTACTTGCCGCACAGGCACTCGTAGTCCTTCACGGGTCCGAAGATCTTGGCGCAGAACAGGCCGTCACGCTCGGGCTTGAACGTGCGGTAGTTGATGGTTTCCGGCTTCTTCACTTCGCCGTACGACCAGGCACGGATCATGTCCGGCGACGCCAGACCGATCTTGATGCTGTCGAACTGTTCGACCGGAGCGTGCTGCTTGAATAGCTTGAGTAAGTCTTTCATGTAGTTAGCTCCTTAGTCCTGTTCCAGCTCGACGTTGATGCCGAGCGAACGTATCTCTTTGACGAGCACGTTGAAGGATTCGGGCATGCCCGCGTCCATCTGGTGATTGCCGTCGACGATGTTCTTGTACATCTTCGTGCGGCCGTTCACGTCGTCCGACTTGACGGTGAGCATTTCCTGCAGCGTGTACGAGGCGCCGTAGGCCTCGAGTGCCCACACTTCCATCTCGCCGAAGCGCTGGCCACCGAACTGCGCCTTGCCACCCAGCGGCTGCTGCGTGACGAGCGAGTACGGACCGGTCGAACGCGCGTGCATCTTGTCGTCGACCAGGTGGTTGAGCTTCAGCATGTACATGTAGCCCACGGTGACCTGGCGTTCGAATTTCTCGCCCGTGCGACCGTCGTACAGATGCATCTGACCCGACAGCGGCAGGTCGGCAAGCGCGAGCAGACCCTTGATCTCGGCTTCCGAGGCGCCGTCGAACACCGGCGTCGCGATCGGCACGCCCTTCGAGAGGTTCTTCGCGAGCGTGATGACTTCCGCGTCGTTGAAGGAATCGATGTCTTCCTTCTGGCCGCCCGTCTGGTTGTAGATCTGGTCGAGGAACTTGCGGATATCGACGATGGCCGCCTGCGCCTCGAGCATCTTGCCGATCTTGAGTCCGAGCCCCTTCGCGGCGAAGCCGAGATGGGTTTCGAGCACCTGGCCGACGTTCATGCGCGACGGCACACCCAGCGGGTTCAACACGATATCGACCGGCGTACCGTCGGCGAGGTACGGCATGTCTTCGACCGGAACGATCGAGGAGATGACGCCCTTGTTGCCGTGACGGCCGGCCATCTTGTCGCCGGGCTGCACGCGGCGCTTCACCGCAAGGTAGACCTTGACCATCTTGAGCACGCCCGGGGCGAGATCGTCGCCGGCCGTGATCTTGGCTTTCTTCTCATCGAGACGCTTCTCGAGCGCCTTGCGCTGCAGCTTGAGGCGCTCGGAGGCCTGCTCGAGCTGGCTGTTCGCGTCTTCGTCTTCGAGACGAATCTCGAACCACGTTTCACGCGCCACTTCATCGAGATATTGCGTCTCGATCTTGCCCTTGAGCCGGTTCGGACCGCCGGCGGCGACCTTGCCGACGAGCATGTCGCGCACGCGCGAGAACAAGTCGTCTTCGAGGATGCGCTGCTGGTCGCCCAGGTCCTTGCGGACGCGTTCGATTTCAGCCTTTTCGATCGACAGCGCGCGCGAGTCCTTGTCGACGCCATCGCGCGTGAACACGCGCACGTCGATGACCGTGCCGTCCATGCCCGGGGGAACGCGCAGTGACGTGTCTTTCACGTCGCTCGCCTTCTCGCCGAAGATGGCGCGCAGGAGTTTCTCTTCCGGCGTGAGCTGGGTCTCGCCCTTTGGCGTGACCTTGCCCACGAGGATGTCGCCGGCGCGCACTTCCGCGCCGATGAATGCGATACCGGCTTCGTCGAGTTTCGCCAGCGCCGCGTCACCCACGTTCGGGATGTCGGCGGTGATTTCCTCGGGACCGAGCTTCGTGTCGCGAGCGACGCAGGTCAGCTCTTCGATGTGGATCGTCGTGAAACGATCTTCCTGCACCACGCGTTCGCTGATGAGGATGGAGTCTTCGAAGTTGTAGCCGTTCCACGGCATGAACGCGACCAGCAGGTTCTGGCCGAGCGCGAGCTCGCCCAGATCCGTCGATGGACCGTCAGCCAACACGTCGCCGCGCGCGATCAGGTCACCCGCGTGCACCAGCGGACGCTGGTTGATGCAGGTGTTCTGGTTCGAACGCGTGTACTTGGTGAGGCCGTAGATGTCGACGCCCGCTTCGTTCGCGTTCGTCTCGTTGTCGTTCACGCGGATCACGATGCGCGAGGCGTCGACGGAGTCGACCAGGCCACCACGCGTCGCCACCACGGTGACACCCGAGTCGATGGCTACCGGGCGTTCCATGCCCGTGCCTACCAGCGGCGTATCCGCACGCAGGGTCGGCACCGCCTGGCGCTGCATGTTCGAGCCCATCAACGCGCGGTTCGCGTCGTCGTGCTCGAGGAAGGGAATCAGCGAGGCCGCGACCGACACGATCTGCTTCGGCGATACATCCATGAAGTTGATGCGATCGACCGGCATCAGCGTGAATTCGTTCTCGAAGCGGCAGGAGACGAGGTCATCGGAAAGGTTGCCCTTCGCGTCCATGCCCGAATTGGCCTGCGCGATGGCGTACTTGCCCTCTTCGATCGCCGACAGGTATTCGATCTTGTCGGTGACGTGGCCCGCTTCCACGCGGCGATACGGCGTCTCGAGGAAGCCGTACTGGTTGGTGCGCGCGTAAACGGACAGCGAATTGATGAGGCCGATGTTCGGACCTTCAGGCGTTTCGATCGGGCACACGCGGCCGTAGTGCGTCGGATGCACGTCACGGACTTCGAAGCCGGCACGCTCGCGGGTCAGGCCACCCGGGCCGAGCGCCGAAACGCGACGCTTGTGCGTCACTTCGGACAGCGGGTTGTTCTGGTCCATGAACTGCGACAGCTGCGAGGAGCCGAAGAATTCCTTCACCGCGGCCGCCACCGGCTTCGCGTTGATCATTTCCTGCGGCATCAGTGGCTCGCTTTCCGCGATCGTCAGGCGCTCCTTCACGGCGCGCTCGACACGCACGAGGCCGACGCGGAAGGCGTTCTCCGCCATCTCGCCGACGCTGCGCACGCGGCGATTGCCGAGGTGGTCGATGTCGTCCACGCCGCCTTCGCCGTTGCGGATGCTGATGAGCACCTTGAGCACATCCAGCACGTCTTCCTTGGAAAGCACGGAGGAACCCGTGATCTCGCTGCGGCCGACGCGACGGTTGAACTTCATGCGGCCCACGGCCGACAGGTCATACCGTTCCTGGTTGAAGAACAGGTTGTTGAACAGGTTTTCCGCGGCGTCCTTCGTCGGCGGTTCGCCGGGACGCATCATGCGGTAGATCTCGACCAGCGCTTCGAGGCGGGTCTTGGCCGGATCGATGCGCAGCGTGTCGGAGATGTACGGACCACGATCGAGATCGTTGGTGTACAGCGTCTTCACTTCGGTGATGCCCGCTTCGATCAGCTTCTCCATGGAAGCCGCGGTCAGCACTTCGTTGGCCTTCGCGAGCACTTCACCGGTGTTCGTGTCGACGACGTCGTGCGACAGGATCTTGCCGTAGATGTATTCACGCGGAACGGTGAGCTTCTTGACGCCGGCGTCTTCGAGCTGGCGGACGTGGCGCGCCGTGATGCGGCGGCCTTCTTCCACGATGACCTGGTCACCGATGCGGATTTCGAACGTCGCGGTCTCACCACGCAGGCGCGCGGGCACCAGCTCGAGCGACACTTCGTCGCGGCCGATGAAGAAATGGTTCTTCTCGAAGAAGGTGTCGAGGATCTCGCCTTCGTTCATGCCGAGCGCGCGCAGGATGATCGACACCGGGAGCTTGCGGCGGCGGTCGATGCGGGCGAACACGGCGTCTTTCGGGTCGAACTCGAAGTCGAGCCACGAGCCGCGATACGGAATGATGCGGGCGGAGAACAGCAACTTGCCCGAGCTGTGGCTCTTGCCACGGTCGTGGTCGAAGAACACGCCGGGGCTGCGATGCAGCTGCGAGACGATCACGCGCTCGGTGCCGTTGATGACGAACGTGCCGTTGTCGGTCATGAGCGGCAATTCGCCCAGGTAGACCTCCTGCTCACGCACGTCCTTGATGGGCTTCTTGGCGCCCGCGGCTTCCTTGTCGAGCACGATCAGACGCACCTTGACGCGCAGCGGCGCGGCATAGGTGAGGCCACGGAGCTGGCACTCTTTCACGTCGAAAACCGGGTCACCGAGGCGATAGCTGACGTATTCCAGGATCGCGTTGCCCGAATAGCTCGAGATCGGGAACACGGTCTTGAAAGCCGCATGCAGCCCGATGTCCTCGCGCTTCTCTTCGGGCTTGTTGGCCTGAAGGAAGGTGCGGTAGGAATCGAGCTGGATGGCGAGCAGGTACGGCGTCTCTAAGATGCTGCCCTGCTTGCCAAAATTCTTGCGGATGCGCTTTTTCTCGGTGAAGGAATAAGCCATCGGTCGTGCTCCTATGCGGCGCCTGCGGCGTCGCCTATAAATCAAATACTTACGCTTCTTACGGCTCGCGCCCTTGCGGGGCATTCGCCGATCAATCGTCGAATCACGGGGGGTGCCCCTGTATGGGGGCACCCGCCGTTTTTTCTATTGCTCAGGAACTGGTCCAGTTCCTGGACGCGGCCGGATCAATTACTTGATCTCGACCTTCGCGCCCGCGTCCTCGAGCTTCTTCTTCATGCTTTCCGAGTCGGCCTTGTTCACGCCTTCCTTGACGAGACTCGGCACGCCCTCGACGAGGTCCTTCGCTTCCTTGAGGCCGAGGCCCGTCAGTTCGCGGATGACCTTGATGACGCCGACTTTCTTGTCGGCCGGATATTCCTTCAGCGTGACCGCAAACTCGGTCTGCGCCTCGACCGGGGCGGCGGCGGCGGCGGGGCCCGCAGCAGCAGCAGCAACCGGGGCGGCGGCAGTCACGCCGAACTTCTTCTCCATGTCGGAGATCAGTTCGACCACCTGCATCACGCTCATGTTGGAAATCGCGTCTAGGATTTCGTCTTTTGAAACAGCCATTTCAATTACTCCAAAATATTTTCAGCTAACAAACTATGCGACAAGTTATGCGGCGGCCTGCTTCGCATCGCGGACGGCCGCGATGGTTCGCACCAGCTTCTGATTCGGCGCGGCGAGCGTGCTGACGAACTTCTGGATCGGCGCCTTGAGCACACCGAGAAGTTGCGACAGCGCTTGCAAGCGCGTCGGCAGACTCGCGACCTTGTCGAGTTCCTTCGCGGAGAAATCTTCCCCACCGATGGAAACGAGAGTCGCGACCAGCTTTTCGTGGTCCTTCGAGAAGGCCTTGACCACGCGCGCAGCGGCGCCCGGGTCGTCCTTCGAGAAAGCCAGAATCAGCGGACCCTTCAATTTAGGTCCTACCGGTTCGAAAGCCGTGCCAGCGAACGCCTTGCGTGCCAGCGTGTTCTTGACCACACGCATGTACACGCCGGAGGCGCGCGCCTTGGCGCGAAGGTCTGTCATCTGCGTCACCGTGAGACCACGGTATTCAGCAGCGACCACCGAAAGCGCGGTTTTCGCGACTTCGGTTACTTCGGCTACCAGCATTTTCTTGTCTTCGAGGTTCAGTGGCATAACCCTTCCCTCCTGGACAAAAGTCACCAAAATCCGATTCCCACCCAACGCGGGTAACCGGGCCAATCGACAGCGACCTTCATCCAGTGCAGCTACGGCCTCCTCCTGCGAGGAAACCGGAAAAACACCGGTGAGCGGTACACCATCTGCGCAGGCCATTCGCGATTAAGAAGCTTCCGGGTAGTTAGCCCTCGACTTCGCCTGCGGTCTTGGATGGAACCCGCCCATCCTTCATGGGCCAGGGCGGGTCCGCATCAAACCTTTAAATAAAAACTTCTACAGGCCGAGGGATCCCTGATCGACCACCACGCCCGGACCCATGGTCGAGGAGACGGTGATCTTCTTCAGGTAGATGCCCTTGGACGTCGCCGGCTTCGCCTTGTTGAGGTCGTTGATCAGCGCGATCAGGTTGTCCTTGAGATGCGCTGCCTCGAACTTCGACTTGCCGATGATGCAGTGAATGATTCCGGCCTTATCCACGCGGTAGGTGACCTGGCCCGCCTTGGCGTTCCGGACCGCCGTCGCGACATCAGGAGTAACCGTGCCGACTTTCGGATTCGGCATGAGCCCGCGCGGTCCCAGGATCTGACCCAGCTGACCCACGACGCGCATGGCATCGGGGCTCGCGATCACGCGATCGAAATTGATCTGGCCGGCCTTCACCTGTGCGGCGAGGTCTTCCATGCCGACGATGTCGGCGCCCGCGGCCTTCGCGAGTTCGACGTTCTTGCCCGAGGTGAACACCGCGACGCGCAGCGTCTTGCCCGTGCCATGCGGCATCACGGTCGAACCGCGCACCTGCTGGTCGGACTTCGCGGCGTCGATGCCGAGATTCACGGCGCAGTCGACGGTCTCGTTGAACTTCGCGGTGGCGAATTCCTTGACCATCTTGAGCGCCTCGTCGATCGAATACTGCTTGCCCGGCGCGATCTTGTCTTTCCAGGCTTTTTCACGTTTTGCGATTGCCATGACTTACTCCACCACGTCCACGCCCATGGAACGGGCGCTGCCTGCGATCGTGCGCACCGCGGCGTCGAGATCGGCGGCCGTCAAGTCCGGCGTCTTCGTCTTCGCGATCTCTTCGAGCTGTTTGCGCGTGATCTTGCCCACCTTCGCGGTGTTAGGCGTGCCGCTGCCCTTCTCGATGCCGATCGCCTTGCGAATCAGCACCGACGCCGGCGGCGTCTTCATGATGAAAGTGAAGCTGCGATCCGAGTACACGGTGATGATCACCGGGATCGGCAGGCCCTTCTCCAGCTTCTGCGTCGCAGCGTTGAACTGCTTGCAGAACTCCATGATGTTCACGCCCTGCTGACCGAGCGCGGGCCCGATCGGCGGCGCCGGATTCGCGGCGCCTGCAGGCACCTGCAGCTTTACGTAGCCGTTTACCTTCTTTGCCATGTCAAAACCCTCCTGGGTGCCAACGTCACCGTAGAACTAACTACAGCGACTCCCCATGCGCGTCCCTGCCGTTGCACCCGGGCTTCCTGCCCGGGCGTTGAAAATCTTCAGGCTTTTTCGACCTGACTGAATTCGAGCTCGACCGGAGTCGAGCGGCCGAGAATCTGCACGGCCACCTGCAGCCGGCTCTTCTCGTAATTCACGTTCTCCACCACGCCGTTGAAGTCGTTGAACGGGCCATTGGTGACACGCACCACCTCGCCCGGCTCGAACAGTACTTTCGGACGCGGTTTATCCACGCCCTCTTCGACGCGACGCAGAATCTGGTTCGCTTCTTTCTCGGTGATGGGCGCCGGTTTGTCGGGCGTGCCGCCGATGAAGCCGAGCACCTTGGGCACGTCGCGCACCAGGTGCCAGGTCTGCTCGTCCATGTCCATCTGCACCAGGACATAGCCGGGATAAAACTTGCGCTCGCTCTTGCGCCGCTGGCCGTCGCGCATCTCGACCACCTCTTCGGTGGGAACGAGGATCTCGCCGAACTTGTGTTCGAGGCCGTCACGCTTGATGCGTTCTCTGAGAGCCTCGGAGACACGATGCTCGAAGTTCGAATAAGCGTGGACGACGTACCAGCGTAGTGCCATATCAGGTTCCTGAGCCCGTGAAAAACTTGGTGGCGTACGCCAACATCAGGTCGAGCAGCCAGAAGAACGCGCTCGCGATGACCACGAACACGAGCACAACCATGGTGGTGGTGAACGTCTCCTGCCGCGTGGGCCAGAACACCTTGCGCAACTCGACGCGCGACTCGAGGACGAACTGCCACAAGTTGCGACCATATTGCGAGAAGGCAAACACCACTACGCCGAGCAGCAGGCCGCCAAACAGCGCGACCCAGCTCATCCAGACTTCCGGACGGCTCTTGAAAACGTAAAAGGCCACGATGCCGCCTAAGCCTAAGCAGATGGCGGCGATCAATTTAGCGGTGTCGGCTGTCGCCGGCACCGCTGATGGTAGTTTTGCTTCGTCGTTCATGTTCAACAGGTGGCAGGCCAGGAGGGAATCGAACCCCCAACCTGCGGTTTTGGAGACCGCCGCTCTGCCAATTGAGCTACTGGCCTATTCACGAGCTGCGCTCGGGATTCAATCCGGGTTCGTTCCGAACCCGGTCCGAGAGCAGCTCTTCCACTTCGTTTAATCTTTTCCTTACTTCAGGATCTTCGCGACGACGCCCGCACCGACGGTGCGGCCGCCTTCACGGATGGCGAAGCGCAGGCCTTCTTCCATCGCGATCGGGTTGATCAGCTCCACCGTCATTTTGATGTTGTCGCCCGGCATCACCATCTCGGTGTTGCCCGGCAGCTCGATCATTCCGGTGACGTCGGTCGTGCGGAAGTAGAACTGCGGACGATAGCCCTTGAAGAACGGCGTGTGACGGCCGCCCTCCTCCTTCGTCAGCACGTACACCTCGCACTCGAACTGCGTGTGCGGGGTAATGGAACCGGGCTTCGCCAGCACCTGGCCGCGCTGCACTTCTTCGCGCTTCGTGCCACGCAGCAGCACACCCACGTTATCCCCGGCCTCACCCTGATCGAGCAGCTTGCGGAACATCTCGACCCCGGTGCAGATGGTCTTCTGCGTCGGGGCAATGCCGATGATCTCGATTTCGTCGTTCACCTTGACGATGCCGCGCTCGATGCGGCCCGTGACCACGGTGCCGCGACCGGAGATCGAGAACACATCTTCGACCGGCATCAGGAACGGCTTTTCGATCTCGCGCTTGGGGACCGGGATGTAGGAGTCCATCTCCTCGACCAGCTTGATCACGGCCTTCACGCCGATGTCCGAGGCATCGCCCTCGAGCGCCTTCAAGGCACTGCCGATGATGATCGGGGTCTTGTCGCCGGGGAATTTGTACACCGACAGCAACTCGCGAACTTCGAGCTCAACCAGCTCGAGCAGCTCCTTGTCGTCGACCATGTCGGCCTTGTTCATGAACACGACGATGTACGGCACGCCGACCTGGCGGGCCAGCAGGATGTGCTCGCGCGTCTGCGGCATCGGACCGTCGGCGGCCGAGACGACCAGGATCGCCCCGTCCATCTGCGCGGCACCCGTGATCATGTTCTTCACGTAATCGGCATGCCCGGGGCAGTCAACGTGCGCGTAGTGGCGGTTCTTCGACTGGTACTCCACGTGCGCCGTCGAAATCGTGATGCCGCGTGCCTTCTCTTCCGGCGCCTTGTCGATCTGGTCGTACGCCATGTACGAACCACCGTTCGTATCGGCCATCACCTTCGTCAACGCCGCCGTCAGCGTCGTCTTGCCATGGTCCACGTGGCCGATCGTGCCTACGTTGACGTGGGGTTTGTTGCGTTCGAACTTCTCTTTTGACACGGCGATAACCTCTGAACCTTATGCCTAACTACCAAAACTAACTACCAAAGATGCCCCAGCAGAACTGGAGCTCACGAGCGGGATTGAACCGCTGACCTCGTCCTTACCAAGGACGTGCTCTACCAACTGAGCTACGTGAGCTTTACTGGAGCGGGTGGCGGGAATCGGACCCGCGTCATCAGCTTGGAAGGCTGAGGTTCTACCATTGAACTACACCCGCCGATGACGCCCGAGGCTCACGCCTCACAACCTTGCTCGCAATCCCCCGACTAGCCACCCCTTCGCCAGCTCTCCACCATCCGCCCTCACACGAGGACGCAATGGTGGAGGGGGAAGGATTCGAACCTTCGAAGGCGTAAGCCGGCAGATTTACAGTCTGCTCCCGTTGGCCGCTTGGGTACCCCTCCCAGGAAAATCGAGCCGCGTATTCTCGTTTCGACCCCCCGGAGTGTCAACGACATTGGCTCGTATTTTGCTAAGACTTTCCGGGCACCCGAGCCAGCCCGGCCACCCCAGAAGCGCCACTCATTTATATAGGGACCCAGGACGCGCAAATTCACCAGCCGGAGCCCCAAATGAGAGATTTGGCCAGAATGGCCCCATCAGCCTTACCTGGCGGAAAATGCGCGACCGTTCGGCGCTCGTTATTTGGATTTATCCGCGAACGCCTTGAGGCGTGCGAGCTGGCCGGCCATGACCTGGTCGACGCCCGGCGCAAGTTTCTTCGTATCCATCGCGATTGCACCGGACACGCTGTAATTCATGGTGATGCGGGTGCCGGAACCTTCAGGCGTCAGCTTGAACGTCAGGACTCCTGTGACCGCCATCTCCTGGAACGGCCCGAGCGCGCCGTCGATCCGCAGCAGTTTTTCCGGGTCGGCGTGCACGACGCGGCCATGCTGGACGGAGCCGCCACGCGCAAGTTTCTCGCAGAAGCAGCCACCGGCGCGCATCTGAAGACTCAGGTTTTTTGCGGCGCCCGACCAGGTGTGCGCGGAATCCCACCACGCGGCCACTTTGCCGAGGGCCGCGTACGTGGCACGCGGCGAAGCGCCGGTCGTGACGCTCGATTCGATGATCAAGGAGTTGTCGCGCGTCTCGCGTACCTCAGCCTGGGCGGCGGTACACAGCACCAGCAATGCAAGCGAACTGGCGGCGTTTTTCATGGCGCGCAAGCGTAGCACCGGGCTGCTCGGGTCAGGCCTTCCGGACGGCCGGCGACGCGAGACTCTTGAGCGCTGTGATGCTCGAAGCATCAAGGTGAATGAACGCACCACCGCGTAAATCACGCGGCAATTCAACCGAACCGTACCGCAGGCGGCTCAATCTGCTCACAATGAAGCCTTCATGCTCGAACAGGCGCCGTACCTCCCGATTGCGCCCCTCATGCAGGCCGACTCGATACCAGGAGTGGCTGCCCTCGGTGGATTCGGGCTCGATCGAATCGAAGTTGGCCCGCCCGTCTTCGAGCTCGACGCCACGGCGGAGCCGATCGAGCACGGCGAGCGAAGGCGTGCCGCGCAGGCGCACCAGGTACTCCCGACGGACTTCGCTCGAGGGGTGCATGAGCCGGTGGGCCAGATCGCCATCATTGGTGAACAGCAGCAACCCCGAGGTATTCACGTCGAGCCTTCCCACGACGATCCAGCGGCCGCTGTGCGGCTCGGGCAGGCGCTCAAAAACCGTCGGCCGATCCTCAGGGTCACTGCGCGTCGTCACTTCGCCAACGGGCTTGTGATAGAGCAGCACTTCAACTGTTTCAGCGCTGCCGCCGAGATCGAGCGGTTTACCGTCGAGACAGATGCGATCGCCGCTGGTGGCGCGATCGCCGAGCGCGGCCACGCGATCGTTGATCGTCACGCGGCCGGCGCGAATCCATTCTTCGATGCCGCGGCGCGATCCGTGACCCGCGCCGGCCAGTAACTTTTGCAATCGTTCGCTCATTTCGCAGCCAGCATAACCAACCGTTATATAGGTATGCCAAGCCCGGTCTCGTCTCCCACAGGGGGCCAGCCTAGAGTCGCCGCACCATGCTCTACGACAACATCCTCGGCACTATCGGCCGCACTCCGATCGTCAAGATCAATCGTCTCGCCCCCGCGGGCACGACGATGTACGTGAAGTGCGAATTCTTCAATCCTCTGTCGTCGGTGAAGGATCGCCTTGCGATCGCGATCATCGACGACGCGGAGCGCAGCGGCACGCTGAAGCCCGGCCAGACGGTGGTCGAAGCCACCTCGGGCAATACCGGCATTGCGTTGGCGATGGTGTGCGCGGCCAAGGGTTATCCCTTCGTCGCCGTGATGGTGGAAACTTTCTCGATCGAGCGTCGCAAGATCATGCGCATGCTCGGCGCGAAAGTGATTCTCACCCCCGCCGCGGAACGCGGCCAGGGCATGGTGCGGAAAGCCGCCGAGCTCGCGCAGAAACACGGCTGGTTCCTCGCCCGGCAGTTCGAAAACCCGGCGAATCCGGCTTACCACCGCAACACCACGGGCCCGGAAATCATCCAGGACTTCGTCGGCAAGCGTCTCGATAACTTTGTCACCGGCTGGGGTACCGGCGGCACGCTCACCGGGGTTGGTGAAGTGCTCAAGCTCACCCGCCCGGACGTGAAGATCATCGCCACCGAACCCGAAGCGGCGCAGTTGCTGGGCGGCAAGCCATTCGCGCCGCACAAGATCCAGGGGTGGACGCCGGACTTCGTGCCTGCGGTACTCAACAAGGACATTCCCGATCGCATCGTTCCGGTGACCGACGTCGAAGCCATCGACGCGGCGCGCGCGCTGGCGCGCAGCGAAGGCATCTTCGTCGGCATCTCGAGCGGCGGCACGTTCGCCGCGGCGCTCAAGGTGGCGCGAGAAGCGGGTCCAGGTTCGGTCACCCTCGCCATGCTGCCTGACACGGGCGAGCGTTATCTATCTACCGCGCTGTTCGAAGGCATCGCCGACGGCGGCGATCCTGAACCGACGTGAACGCGCTGCCGCGCCGAAAAATCCAGCATGCTTCGCGCGCGGCGGCGGCCACGGGCCGGCTTGAGATGAGTGCGGGTCCGGCAACCAAACTACTGCAGCTTCCGGATCCTTTCCCGTTCTGGCGCGGCGGCCAGCTGCGCGATGGTCGCGTGGCCTATGAAACCTGGGGCGAACTCAATGCCGCGCGCGACAACGCGGTGCTGCTGTTCACCGGGTTGTCACCCTCCGCGCACGCGGCCTCGTCGTCCGCCGACAGCCAGCCGGGCTGGTGGGAAAAGATGCTCGGCCCCGGCAAGGCACTCGACACGAATCGCTACTTCGTGGTGTGCGTCAACTCGCTCGGCAGTTGCTTCGGCTCGAGCGGCCCCGCCTCGATCGATCCGGTCACCGGCCACGCATATCGCCTGGATTTTCCGGACCTGTCGGTCGAGGACATCGCGCGCGGCGGCTACGAAGTGGCGCGCGCGCTCAAGATCGAGAAACTTTCCGCCGTCGTGGGCGCCTCGCTCGGCGGCATGGTCGTGCTGGCATTCGCCGCGCAATTTCCCGCATTCGCGCGCCGCGTCGTGAGCATCTCCGGAAGCCCGGCCGCAACGCCCTTCGCGATCGCGCTGCGCTCGCTGCAACGCGACGCCATCCTCACCGATCCGGATTGGGAAGACGGCCAGTACGCGGGCGGCGTTCGCCCAACTACCGGCATGCGCCTGGCGCGCAAACTCGGCACCATCACGTATCGCTCCGCCGCGGAATGGAAGCATCGATTCGGCCGACGTCCCGCGGCCGAGCGCAAGCACGAGGCGCTGCCGCCGGGCCGCGCGCATTTCCCGTCCGAATTCGCCGTGCAGGACTACCTCAACGCGCAGGCCGACAAATTCGTGTCGGTGTTCGATCCGAACTGCTACCTGTACCTGTCGCGCGCGATGGATCGCTTCGACCTCTCTGCGCACGGCGGCAGTCCCGCGGGCGCGCTCAAGCACGCGGCCGCCGAACGCGCGCTGGTGATCGGCGTCGAATCCGACATCCTGTTCACCATCAGCGAACAGCGCGCGGTCGCCGACGCGTTCGAAACCGCGGGCACCGCCACCAGATTCGTTCCGCTGGCCTCGCTCGAAGGGCACGACGCTTTCCTGGTGGACATCGAACCGTTCGCGGTGGTAATCGGAGAGTTCCTCGCGGACTAACTACCGCCCGCCGGCGAGACGATCGGCGGCAGCGGGCAGTGCAACACGGCGCAGACCGTGCGCAGCAATTCACCTTCCTCGATCGACAGTTTCCGATCGTGCGCCACGCAGCGCACCATGCCCTCGATGAGCACCTGCTTCGCGAACGGACGCAAGCCAGCGAGCCGGGTCAGCGCGGCGCCGAGCTGCTGCGGCCAGTCCGGCCGCTCGCGATACGCGGGCCGTGGCTGCGGCAACACCGCGGCAATGCCGGCGTCGTAGGCGCGACGCGCCTGCTCATCGTCGTCCGACCCTTGCGCCGCAAGGATCGCGAATGTCACCGCGATCGCGGCGCTCTCCTGCAGCAGCGATGCGCTGCCGTGCGACGCTCCGCCTTCGAGGTCGGTAAGGCTCGCCGCAAGCAACAGCGAGAGGCAGCATTCGAACACGTCGATGCGCGCATCGGCGCGGGCCAGCTTGTCCACGGCGTCGCGCAGCTGCTCGCGTTCGTTCAGTGACAGCCGCCGCAACGCGGGAAACAGCTGCTGCACGACCGGCAGTCGCAGCGCCGGCGCAAGCGTGTCCACCAGTGGCCGCATGTCGAGCACGCGCGCGGTGAATTCCTCGCCATAGGTCGCAACCAGGACGCGCCGCTGTTCGGCCAGCACTTCGGGTGCTTTGCTGAGCAGCGCCAGCAATGTGAGCGCCCGGGCCTGATCGGGTGACCCGACCAGATTGCGCAGCGCTTCTGGAATGGCGGCGCGCGCGCCTTCCGCGTAGCGCACCTGTTCGTCGCCCATGGTCCCCACAAGCGCGGCGATGTCGCGCGCCGCCGGAGCGTTGACGCGCGTCTCCGCCATTTGCGCAAACGCAGCCGCAACCTCGGGCATCGCCGGCGTTCGCGACGGCGTCTGCGCGGCATCGGTCGAGCGCAGGCGCTCTGCATCGCGCATCGCCGCCGCGGCCAGCGCCGGCAATTCGCTGGCGCGGAACCTGGGATCGAGCTCCTTCAACCGTTCTTCGAGCGACGGATGCGTGGCCAGCAGCCGCGCGAAGCCGGGCGCAAACAACATGTGCGCGACCTGCTCCCCTTCGGGCGCGACCAGGCGCGAGCCCTGTGCCAGGCCGGCAATCTTGAGCAGCGCGCCGGTGAGCCCCTGCGGATCGCGCGTGAATTGCACGGCGGACGCGTCCGCGAGACGTTCGCGATGACGCGCCACGGCCGCCTGCAACAGCCGGCCGAAGAACACGCCGACGTACCCGAGCACCATGATGGCGAGCGCGGCGAGAATGAGCGCGCCCGCGCCATCCTTGCGGCCACGGCCGCCGCTGCGTGGCGAACTCTGCAACACGACGCGCGCGACGATGGCGATGGCCAGCAGCCCGAAAATCCAGCCTAACAACCGCAGGTTGAGCCGCATGTCGCCATTCAGGATGTGGCTGAATTCGTGGGCCACGACGCCCTGGAGCTCGTCGCGCTTGAGCCGCGTAGCCGCGCCGCGGGTGACCGCGATGGCCGCGTCGGCGGGCGAATTGCCGGCCGCGAACGCGTTGATGCCGTCCTCGTTCTCGAGTACGTAGACCTCGGGCATCGTGACCCCCGAGGCAATGGCCATCTCCTCAACGACGTTGTGAAGTCGTCGCAAGGCCGGATCGCCGGTGCTGCGGTCGATGCGCGTACCGCCCAGCGAGCGCGCCACCACGCCGCCGCCGGCGCGCAGGGTCAGGGTCTTGAAGAGGCTCGCGCCGCAGATGACTGCCAGCGCCACGACGGTGGTGACGACCACGGCGCCCGCGGGCGAGTGCCCGGGTTCGGTGAAGCCGAACACCACGACCACCACCGCATCGATGGCGAGAACCACCAATGCCACCGACACCAGGAATGCGAGCAGGAGCCAGCGCGTCGTGCGACGTGCGGCCTCCTGGCGGGCGTAGAAATCCACGCCTTATCCGTTCAGGTGAAGCTGACTTTCGGCGCCTCTTTGATCTCGGGCTTCGCGAGCTCGAGCAGCTGTGCCGGCGTGAAATTGAACATGCCGGCGATCACGCTGCCGGGGAACATCTCGCGCTGATTGTTGTAGCTCATGACGGCGTCGTTGTAGGCCTGGCGCGCAAACGCCACCTTGTTTTCCGTGGAGGTCAGTTCCTCGGACAACTGCATCATGTTCTGGTTGGCTTTCAGATCCGGATAGGCCTCGGCGAGGGCAAACAACCGGCCAAGAGCGCCACCCAGCTGGCCCTCGGCGCCAGACAAGGCGGTCATCGCGGCGGCATCGCCCGGGTTTGCGGCCGCAGCCTTCAGGCCACTCATGGCCGAGTTGCGCGCGTTGATCACGGCCTCGAGCGTTTCGCGTTCGTGCTTGATGTACCCCTTGACGGTTTCGACCAGGTTCGGGATCAGGTCGTAGCGGCGGGTGAGCTGCACGTCGATCTGGGCGAAGGCGTTCTTGTAGCCGTTACGCGCACCGACCAGGCGGTTGTACAGGGCGACGACGAACCAGATCGCGACGACGATTACCGCAAGAAGTATCCAACCACTCATTTAAGGGACTCCCTAATAAGCGCCCGTGGCGCGCGTGAAATATGGGTGTGGCGTCAGGGCAATGCAAGCACGCGGCGGACCGCCGTCCGCGGCGGCCGTTCCGCGCTGGCGATTATGTACTGTCGCAGTGAGAACTGGTTCACGCTTTGCGGCCACTCGTCGGCCGGCCCAAACCACTCGTCGGTGACCCAACACGAGCGCTCAAAGGTTGCGCAGCATGCTGCCCATGAACAAACGCGCTCGCGGATTCACGTTGATTGAGCTCATGGTGGCGATCACGGTGCTGGCCGTACTGCTTGGCCTTGCAGTTCCGTCGTTCCGCGAAATCATCAACAGCAATCGCGTCACGGCGCAGACCAACGACTTCGTCTCCACGCTTAACTACGCGCGCAGCGAAGCGCTGAAGCGCAGCAACCCCGTAACTGTCTGCGCCAGCACAAATGGCGGGACCTGCGCCGGCGTAACCAACTGGAGCACCGGGTGGATCGTATTCGCCGACATCAACGCGAACGGAGCGCTGGACGGCGCAGAAGTCGTGCTACAGCAGTCGCCTGCGGTCCCTGTAGGTCTGACTCTCAATTCGACCACTCGGGCCTTCGTGCGCTACTCCTCATCCGGCATGAGTTCCGGCGCGGAAACGTTCGCCTTGCTCAAAACCGGCTGTACCGGCAACCGTGCGAGAGAGATCGCGATTTCGACGACCGGCCGAATTGCTTCAGCCGTGAAGGCATGCCCATGAGAACCGAGAAACCATTTCTGAGAATGAAGAAAGTCCGCGGCACCACGCTGGTCGAAACGCTGGTTGCATTGCTGGTGCTTTCCATCGGCCTGCTCGGTGTCGCGGGAATGCAGATGACCAGCCTGCAGAACAACCGCGGCGCGCATCTGCGGTCGCAGGCCCAGGTGCTCGCATACGACATTGCGGACCGGATGCGCGCAAATCGCACCGTCGCACTCGCGGGCGGATACATCATCGCCCTCGGAGCAACAGTGGCCAACGACGGCACCATCCAGGCGATCGATCTCGAAAGCTGGAAAGGAGCACTCGCCGTCACGCTGCCGGGCGGCGACGGACAAGTCGATCAGATCGGTCTCAACCTCGTGCGTATAACCGTGCGCTGGACCGATTCGCTCGGCACCCAACAATTCACCACGCAGACGCGGATCTGAGATGACCATGCACGCTAACAAACAGAGCGGCTTCAGTCTTGTCGAGCTCATGGTGTCGATCTTGCTCGGCCTTATCCTGATGGGCGGCGTCCTGTCGATCTTCTTCAGTTCCAAGGTTACGTATTTCGCCAATGAGAAAACCGCGCGCCTGCAGGAAAATGGTCGAGTCGCTCTCGATTTCCTGACGCACGACCTGCGTTCGTCGGGCTATCAGGGCTGTGCGCGCAACATGGAATACACGGCGACGATCAACAGCCCCGCATCATTGTTATGGAGCTTCGTGTTTCCACTGCAGGGGTTCGAGTCCGACGGCGTTGGGGCCTACGCACCTGTATTGCCGATCGCGCTCAATCCCGCGCCGCTCCCGGACAGCGACATCATGGTGGTCCGCACTCCTTTGCGCGATAGCCGCATGATGCGCGTGCAGACGAACCTCGCGAGCGGCACCGCGAATATCCCCGTGCTCAATGCAGTCCCTGCGCCCGTGACCACAGGCCAGGTCATGATGATCACCAACTGCGAGTACTACAGCATTTTTCAAGTTACCGGGTGGACTGCCGGCGCGCCGAACGGCGTTATTCAACACGCGATTGGCGGCAGCAATCCTGGCAACCTAACCAACGACCTCGGCACTCCCTATTCCAGGGGTGCGCGCGTGTTGGCGCTCCAGACCGTTATCTACTACGTCGCCAATGATCCGGTCACTGGCAACCCGGGCTTGTACCGCCAGACCGGCGCCGTCCAGCCGGCAGAATTGCTCATCGACGACGTGCAGGCGCTGCAGATCGCCTATGGCGAAGACACCGACTCCGACCGTATCGCCAACATCTATGCGACGGCCAACGCCGTCGTAAATTGGTATGACGTGGTCAGCGTGACGCTGTCGATGCTGGTCCGCTCAAATGAGAATGGCACGAACGTCGATGCAAACAACTATCCGATGCTCACGCCAGCCATAGGCGGCAGGACTCTTGGACCGTACAACGACCGGCGCCAGCGGATGGTGTTCACAACCACGATCGCGCTGCGCAATCGAGTGGAATGACCGTCATGAAAACCAATATGAAAACTCGTCAAAAGGGAGCGACGCTGGTCGTCGCGTTGCTGATGCTGCTGGTACTCACGGTGCTTGGTCTCGCGAGCATGCAGGTGACCCGCCTGGAGGAGCGCATGGCCGGCAACTCGCGCGACGTCAATCTGGCCTTCCAGGGCGCCGAAGCAGGCCTCCGCGACGCTGAAGAGCGCATTCGCACGTATACCGAGGCCACCGTTCCCGTTTCCTGCGCGGCAGCCCCTTGTACGGTGTGGCAGATAAATGTCCTGCCGCAGGATTTGCGCGATCAGACGTCGGCGTGGTGGGTCTCGAATGCCACCGAGTATGGCGTCGCCGGCACGCAAGAACTTACCGAAGTGACCCGGGATCCTCTCGTGGTCGTCGAAGATCTGGACTTCGTTGCGGACAGCCTGACGGGTCCCACTGCCTATAGCTGTAAACCGGGACGCAACTTCTACCGAGTCACGTCCGATTCGAATGGCGCAAGCAATACGGCTGAAGTCGTCCTCGAATCCACTTTTGTTCAGCGGTACTGCTAACCGCGAAGCGCCGAAATTTCTTTCGCGGATGCGCCGAGTGCATTCGTTCTGGGAGCGTAAATATGAGTTCCAAATCTTTCGTGGTTCGAATGCTGCACGTGGCGGTGACGGCGGCTCTGGCCGCGATGACCGGTGCGGCATCCGCCGCTCCGCTGGCAATAACCGACACCCCGCTTTTTCTAAACAGCGTGGTCGCGCCGCTCAACATGCTGGTGGTGGGCCGCGATCACAAGCTGTTCTATGAAGCCTACGCCGATCACGCCGATCTCACGGGGGACGGCACGCTGGATGTCGGCTACCAGGGTCTGGTGGTGAAACCCGACGGCAAGTTCAAGATCGACTACTACGGCTATTTCGATTCGTACAAGTGCTACACGCACAATGGCAGCAACTTCGTCCCGGCGAGTGTCAATACGACCAAGAAATGCTCGGCACAATGGAGCGGCGACTGGCTCAACTGGGCGACGACATCGCGCATCGATGCGCTGCGAAAGGTGTTGTATGGCGGCAAGCGCAGCACTGATTCCCCGACGGACACGGTGATCGAACGCTCGCTGATTCCGCAGGACGCGCACAGCTGGGGCAAGGAATACACGAGCGCGGCGATCGACCTCTACAACATCAGCGACGTGACTCCTTACTCGACGCCCACTGCCGGCACGCGTCACTTTTTTGCGAACACGACGTTGATGACCACGACCGACTGGACCACGAACACCGACGCGCCGCTATTGCGAGTGTTGCTCAACCAGCCGAGTCCGCGTCGCATCTGGAACTGGGTCAGCAAGGAATCCCCCGTTGCGGGCGGCTCCATCGATATCGGAGCCGGCAATATTTCGGTGACGCCGACGGACCTGCCCGTGCGCGTGCAGGTATGCGTGGCGTCTATGCCGGAAATCAATTGCAAGCAGTACCCCAACAATTACTGGAAACCCACCGGACTTCTTCAGGACTTCGGCGAAAACGACACCATGTTGTTCGGCTTGCTCACGGGCAGTTATCAGAAGAGCAAGAGCGGCGGCGTGCTGCGCAAGCAAATCGGCACGATCACGGATGAAATCAAACCTGCCGACGGCACCCTGCTTCCGTTGGTCGGCATCATCCGCACGATGGACCTGCTGCGCCCTGCGGGCTATGCGAATTACACGACCCAGGCCGGCGGTTTCGGCACGGTCTATAACGGAGGCCTCGTCGCGGACCGACCCTTCAATGAAGGTGAACACGGCGGCAACTGGGGTAACCCGGTCGCCGAAATGATGTACGAGGCGCTGCGCTATTTCGCTGGCAAGAACGTCCCGACGGCGGCTTTCGACTACGCGACTCCTGGAATCGACGGCACCGCTCCGCTGAGTCTGCCAAAGGCCTCGTGGACCAATAGCGATCCCTACCGGACGGGCAAGCCGAGCTGCGCCAAGCCGTTCGAAACGGTCATGAGCGACGTAAACACGTCATACGACTCCGACCAGTTGCCTGGCTCTTATTTCAATGGCTTCACCGGCGATCTGGCGGGCATGAACGTTGCGACTGAGGGTGACAAGATCTGGGGCTCTGAATTCGGTGCCGCGGGCAATTACTTCATCGGTCAATCCAAGACGGACTACGACGGCGCACCGACGCCCAAGAGCGTCGACAGCTTCGCCACCATTCGCGGACTTTCGCCCGAAGAACCCACGAAAGAGGGCACGTATTACTCGGCAAGTGTCGCCCATTACGGCCTCACTACCGACCTGAGCGCTGCGACTGGCAACCAGAAGGCTCAGACATTCGCGATCGCTCTGGCTTCACCGTTGCCGCGTATCGAGATTCCTGCGGGCGGACGCATGATCACACTGGTCCCGTACGCCAAGTCCGTCGGCGGCTGCTGTGGCGTGGACGGGACGAAAGGAAGGTTCCAGCCCACCAACCAGATCGTCGACTTCTATGTGGAATTCATTGCGGCGGACCGCAAGTCCGGCAGCTTCCAGGTGAACTTCGAAGACGTCGAGGCGGGCAATGATCACGACATGGACGCTATCGTTCGTTACACCTACCTGGTCAATGCAGACAACACCGTTACGGTGACCCTGAGCAGCGATTACGCGGCCGGTGGCATCATCCAGCACATGGGCTACGTGATTTCGGGCACTACCCGCGATGGCATCTATCTAGAGGTTCGCGATCGCGACACGACCGCGGATGTCGACTATTTCCTCGACACCCCGGACGCGTTTGTCGGAACTCCGCCTGCGCCGAACGCCGGCGCGGACAAGTGGAGCGATGGCGCTCCGCTCGCGTTGCTGCACTCGCGCACGTTCACTGCCGGCGCCACTCCCAGCGCCGCAGTGCTCAAAGACCCGCTGTGGTACGCGGCCAAGTGGGGCGGCTTCGAAGATTCCAACTCCAACGATGTTCCGGACGTCCAGTCCGAATGGGACCAGAACGGCGACGGCAATCCGGATAACTACTTTCTCGTGACGAACGCGCTCAAGCTCAAGGATCAGTTGTCGTCGGCATTCGATGAAATCATCCGGCGCACGGGCTCGGCCTCGTCGGCCTCTGTAAACACGGGGTCCATTTCGAGTGATACGCGTGTCTACCAGGCCAAGTTCAACAGCGGTGAGTGGGGCGGTCAGTTGCTGTCGTACCCGGTGAATCCCGCCGACGGTTCATTGCTGGCCCCGGAGTGGGATGCCGCAATCAAGCTCAATGCGCAGACGCCCACGAGCCGCGTCATCATCACGAAGAATGCTGACACATCAGCGGGCGTCCCATTCCGCTGGGCCAACATTGGCACCATTCGCCAGGGTCAGCTGCAACCCACCGCCGACGGGCGCGGGTCGCTGCGCCTCGATTATCTGCGTGGCGACAGCGCGCAAGAGCAGACCAGCGGCGGTCTGTTCCGCGATCGCCCGACAAAATTGGGCGACATCGTGTCGTCCTCCCCGACGTATGTCGGCAAGCCGCCCATGGGCTATCCCGATGCGCTCGAATCGCAGCCGTATTCTACATTCGCCGCTACCAACGCCAATCGCCCGAAGATGGTTTACGTGGGCGCAAACGACGGCATGCTGCATGGCTTCGACGCCGGCACCGGCGCGACCAAGGGCCAGGAAAAATTCGCCTTCATTCCGGGCGGGGTATTTTCCAATCTGCACGAGCTCACCAAACCTAACTACACGCATAAATTCTTCGTCGATGGCACGCCCACAGTTGGCGACGCCTTCTACGGCAGCGCCTGGCACACCGTGCTGCTGGGCAGCCTTAACAAGGGCGGCAAGAGCATTTTTGCGCTCGACGTAACGAATCCCTCCGGTTTCTCGGAAGCCAACGCGTCCAGCATTTACCGCTGGGAATTCACTGACGCGGATCTCGGCCTGACCTACAGTCGTCCGGTCATCGCGAAGCTGCACGACGGCAAGTGGTACGCGATCTTCGGCAATGGCTACAACAACACTCAGGGCGCCACCCCGGTTTCCACGACCGGTCGCGCCGCGCTGTTCATCGTCGACATCGAAACAGGCGTGCTGGCCAAGAAGATCGTCACCAATGTGGCTGGAAATCCAGGAGCGCCCGCTACTCCTAACGGCCTCGCAACGCCCGCGCTCGTAGACACCGACAGAGATCTGGTCATGGACTTCGCATACGCCGGGGACTTGCTCGGCAACATGTGGAAGTTCGATCTCAGGGGCGCCACGTTCGCCTCATGGGTGGTCGCGTACGGCGGCGTGCCGTTGTTCGTCGCCAAGGATGCAGCTGGCGTTCGGCAACCCATCACCTCCAGACCGGAGGTGGGCCGCGGGCCCAAGGGCGCGGGCCTGGTCGTGCTGGTTGGCACCGGCAAATTCATGGAACCGGTCGACAAGTCGCCGACGCAGACTGAGAGCTTCTACGGCGTGTACGACAAAAATACGTTCGTGACGGCCACCGATGTATTGCCGGCCACGGTTCGCAGCGTGCTGACCGCGCAGACGATCCTCGCCGAGCAAACATTCACCTTCACAACCCCCGCAGGCACCTCGGTCACTCTCCCATTGCGTGTCACTTCGGATAACGCCATCGGCACGAAGCGCGGCTGGTACATGGATTTCCTGTCGCCGCCGTCGGCAACATTTCGCGGCGAAATGCAGGTTTCCAATTCAATTTTGCGCAACGGTCGCGTGATCTTTACCACCCTGATTCCAGACGCAAATCCTTGCAGCGGCGGCGGCACGAGCTGGCTGATGGAAATGGATTCGTTGACTGGATCGCGGCTTGAGGAATCGCCGTTCGATTCGAACGAGGATGGCATTTTCAGCGAGGCTGACATGGTGACCATTACGTTGGCGGACGGCACGATCATCACGGCCCCAGTGTCGGGGCTCCAGTCCGAAGTCGGTATCGCACAGGCTCCTGGCATCCTCTTTACGCCGGGTACGCCCGCGGTGCCGGGTGGGCCGGGTGGGCCGGGTACGCCCCCGCAGCCCCCGATGGAATTCAAGTACCTCTCGGGCAGCTCACCCAACGCGTCAGGCAGCACTTTGCATCGCGTGCGCGAGAATCCAGGCGTGAACTCGAAGAATCGCCAGTCGTGGCGTCAAGTCAAGTGAGCTCCGCGAGAGCTCGAGGACGACTCATGAAACGCAGACAACATGGCGTGACGCTTATCGAGCTCCTGATCGTCGTGGTGGTGATCTCGATCTTGGCGGCGATCGCGATCCCTTCCTATCGGCGCTATGTCATCCGCGCCAACCGCACCAGCGGCAAGGTCCTGCTGATGCAGACGGCCCAGGCTCTGGAGCGGTGTTATACGAACTCCACGCCTTACGCGTACAACAGCGCAACTTGCGTCGCCTCCGTGACCTTGCCCATCACCAGTCCCGATGGCACATACACAGTCGGCTTTACCGCCGCGACCCCCCCCACCGTCAATACGTACGCGTTGACGGCGACGCCACAGGGTACACAGGCCCAGGATAGCCAGTGCGCAAACTTCAGCCTGAACCAGGCTGGAACCCAGACCGTAAGCGGTACATTGTCCGTTGCGGAGTGTTGGCGCAAGTAGCAGGTTGTGGCTAGAGCATGGACTAACTACCCTGGCGCGCGTAGCGCGATCTGACTTGGCTCAGACTCCGCGGTATTTGTTCTGCCTGTATCTTGCGATTGGCGCGTGGGTAGTGGCCGCATCCTGCAGGGGTGCGACGCCGCCGGAACTCAAACTCGCGACCTGGAACCTCGAATGGTTCATGACGCCCGAGACACTGCGCGCATTGACCCCAGCCTGCTCCGCGCGCGACGCGCCGCGTGACGGCGCCCGCCGTGCAGTCCCCTGCAACGTGGCGCATGAACTCGTACGCAGTGGCGAAGACATCGCGGCAATGCGTCGCTACGCGCGCATCCTCGATGCGGACATCGTCTCCTTGCAGGAAGTCGACGGCGCGGAAGCCGCGCGGCTGATTTTTCCGGATTACAAATTCTGTTTCTCCGGCCGCATCGCCGTGCAAAACAATGGCTTTGCGATCCGGCCTGGCGTGCCGTTCGCTTGCGGTGCGGACGTCGCGGACCTGTCGTTGAACGACGATGTGCGGCGCGGCGTCGAGTTGCGTGTCTATCCCGGAACGCCGCAGGAGCTCACGCTGCTGTCGGTGCACCTGAAGTCGGGCTGCGCGCGCGACACGCTCGATTCGGCAAAACCCAGCTGTGCCGAACTCGCGCGCCAGCTGCCGGCCCTGGAACGCTGGATCGACGCACGGGCGGCCGAACATAAGCCCTTCGCCGTGGTGGGCGATTTCAACCGGGATTTGCGCCGCGAACCGGCCGGAATCTCGCTATGGGGCGATATCGACGATGCCGACCCGCCTGGCGCGGACCTTGTCAACACGGCTGAGGGACAAACCTTTCAGAACTGCATGCCCTCCCAGACGTTCACCGGCTTCATCGACTACATCATCCTTGGCCGTCAGATGGCCCAAGGACTGGTCGAAAACTCCTTCGGACGCGCCATTTACCGACCCCGGGACGCCCAGCGGCGGAAGTTGTCAGACCACTGCCCGGTGTTCATCAGGCTGAAGGTGGCAGACGCCACCCGTCCGGCACCGTAAACCTGAAAACGTGAAATTTTTCGCGAAACCCATTAAGTTGAGTTCCGATCAAATCGCCCATCTCGCTAGGCAATAATCCCTAGAGGAGAGCCTGATGAGCAAAATGACGACAGCGGGGATTCAATCGGTTGAGCGCCGGTTGCATACGAGGCATCGCGCGCGCACGACGGTGTACATCACGACACCGACCGGCCGGAAGAAACTCTGCCGTGCGATCAACCTCTCCGCTACCGGTGTGTTCGTCGAAACCACCAATCTCGGACTTCGCAAAGGCCAGCAGGTCGAACTTGCCTTTGCCATCAACCTGGGCGCAGTGACCAAACTACATCGTCGCACCGCGGTGGTTGCGCATGTTTCGCGCGGCGGCACCGGCCTCATGATGGACGCTTACACCGCCCGCTAACAGCAGCGACGCTTCTCTTGTATTTCACGGACGTCGGCCCTTGGCCGGCGTTTTCCTAAGTGGCGCTTGCGCCTAACAAAGTATCGAGACCCACCGGCGGCGACACCTCGAAACTCTGCACGAAATCCACGCCGAGCGCGGTCAGCCAGTTGCTGTGATCGCCGCCCATCACGCGCTTCGCGACGGTCTGCAATCCCATCACTTTCGCGGTCTGCACCAAGCCAACCACGCGCGCCTGCGTGAGGCGATGCTGGAGCGCATTCGTCGTCAAATCGGCGTCGATCTTCAGGAGGCGCACCGCCGGATGATCGAGGATCGGCATGCCGGCGCCGACCACGTTGAAGTCGTCGATCGCCACGGGCACACCGATGCGCGCGAACACGTCGAGTGCCGGGATCACCTGTTCCGTATGCGTCAGGCAGACGCGTTCGGAGAATTCCACGCCGATCAAACCCGGCGGCAGCCCCGACTTTTGCAGACAACTCTCGACGAAACTGATGAAGTGAGGCTCGATGACCGCGGCATCCGAGAGGTTCACCGAGAACGACGGCGGATCCTTTTTCCACACCGTGGGATTGCGATGCAGCCACGCGATCAGTTCGCCGATGACGCGCCGATCGATCATCGAGGCGAGCCCGTGATTGGCTGCCGTCTGCATCACGCGTTCGGGAGACGTCTCCTCTCCGTCGACCATGTGGCGCAGCAATACTTCGAAACGTCGCACCCCTTCGGCTTTGCGCAGGCGCACCAACTGCTGCACACGCAGCACCACTGCCTGCTGACGAATCTGCGCGTAGACGGCTTCGAGCGGCAGCGGCACCGGCGGCTTGGGTTTGGCAGGCATGGCGCGCGGCATCGCGTGCAGGGTCTGCGCGACCTCGGAGGCGATATCCGCCAGGATCGTCATGACCGCCGGCGTCAGAAAACGTGCGGCGGGATCTTCGTCTTCGAGCGGTGAATCCTCGACCACGAGCAGGCATACGCCCTGCAGTGCGGTCGTCAGATCGCGCAGCGCCAGCATGACCGCGGCGCGGGTACCCTCGCCGCGCAGGAAACGCGACTCGCGCGCCGCGCCCAGGACGAACGCATCGAGCGCGTCATTCAATGCCTGGCGAAATTCGATGCCGAAATCGGTTGAGGTGCAGTGCAGCACTTCGCCGCGAGCGTCGTACAGCGCAATCGCGCGATAACGCGCGTGCGGCAACGCCTGCTCCAGGTTGGCGACCCAGCCCGGCGCGACTTCGATGACCTGCTCATTGAGTACAGACGCACGAATAGTGGTCTGGCCCGTATCCATTGAAGAGGCGGCCAATGTGGACTGACGTGGGTCCATTCCCTGCTTTTCTCGAAGAGCTTCCCGAACGGGAGGGTTACAGAATCCCGACCCACCCGACGTGATGCGGCTCGCGGTCTTATCCAAGTGTTAAACGCCTGCTTGAATTGACATATCGCGCTGCAGGTCTGTCCGCGCGATACCCCGATTTCGATCACAATCGTGCACGTTCGGCCAAGGAGCGTCACGATGAGCAAGGAGTCTCTCGGCGGCGCACTGACACTCTCGCCCGAAAACGAGTGGGGGAAACGATGAAACAGGTTCGCTGCTGCGCGGCACTGGCTGCCTGCGCGCCGGTGCCGTGAGGATGCGCCGCGGCTGGACAGTCGCGCTGACGCTGCTGCCGGCACTGGCGGCCGCCGCAGGCGCGCCGCGCACGCTGATCCTGCCGTTGTCCGGCATGGGCGTGGCGGGCGAAGCGCCGATCTACTGGGATTTCAAGCTCGATGCCGGTCGCGGCAGCGGCGCGTGGAGAAAGATTCTGGTGCCCTCGTGCTGGGAGCAACAGGGCTTCGGCGCCTATTACTACGGCACGCAGGGCCGCGGAAAGCCCGACGACGACCCGGTGATACCGAAGGAGACCAGCACCTATCGCCGCAACTTCGAGATTCCCGCGGCATGGGGCGGCCGCGAGATCCACATCGTGTTCGAAGCGGCGATGACCGATACCGACGTGTCGGTTAACGGTCAATCGGCCGGCCCCGTTCACCGGGGCGGCTTTTATCGTTTCGACTACGACATCACGAAGCTGATCAAAGCCGGCCGCAACGAACTCGAAGTTCGTGTCGCCAAGGAGTCCTCCAACGGGAGCGTGAACCACGCCGAGCGGCGCGGCGACTACTGGACGTTCGGCGGCATCTACCGGCCCGTGTGGCTGGAAGCACGGCCGCGCGATCACATCACCTGGACGGCGATCGACGCGCGCGCCGACGGCAGCTTCTACGCACGCGTTCACCTCGATCACCCGGCGCCCGCCGGCGCGCACATCCGGGCGCAGTTGACGGATGCCGCCGGCAAACCCTTCGGCGCGGCCTTGGACTCGGGTGCGCCCGCCGGCGACACGGCGATCGTCACTGGCAAGTTCGCGGTGCCCGCGCTGTGGACGGCCGAGTCACCTCATCTTTATTCGGTCAGGTTCGCGCTGGTGAATGGCGGCAGTCCGGTCCACGAGATCGAACAGCGCTTCGGGTTCCGCAGCCTCGAAGTGCGTGCGAATGACGGCGTGTATCTGAACGGCCGGAAGATCGTGCTGAAAGGCATCAATCGCCACAGCTTCAATCCCGACACCGGCCGAACGCTGACGCGCGCGCAGAACTACGCCGACGCGCGGCTCATCAAGAGCGCCAACATGAACGCGGTGCGCATGTCGCACTATCCACCGGATCCCGCATTTCTCGAGGCCGCAGACGAACTCGGGCTCTACGTGCTCGATGAGCTCGCGGGCTGGCAGGGCTACTACGACGCGCCGACCGGCGCGCGGCTCATCGGGCAGATGGTGCGCCGCGATGTGAATCATCCCAGCATTCTTTTCTGGGATAACGGCAATGAGGGCGGCTGGAATCGCGAGAACGACGCCGAGTTCGACGCGTACGATCCGCAAGCCAGACCCGTGTTGCATCCCTGGGCGATTCACAGCGCCATCAACACCGATCACTACGAGAACTACGACAGCACCGTGAATTTGAGCCGCGGCCCCGAAATTTTCATGCCGACGGAATTCCTGCACGGGCTGTATGACGGCGGCATCGGGGCGGGCCTGCGCGACTACTGGGATGTGATGGGCCGGAGCCCAACCGTGGCTGGAGGGTTCTTCTGGGCCTTCGCGGATGAGGGCGTGGCGCGCAGCGATCGCAATGGACGCATCGACAACATGGGCAACGCCGCGCCCGACGGCATGGTCGGGCCGCATCACGAGAAGGAAGGTTCGTTCTTCGCGGTGCAGGAAATCTGGTCGCCGGTGGAAGTGCGACGGCTCGCGTTCGCGGACGGCGGGCTCAGCATGGAAATCGAAAACCGTTACGACTTCACCGACCTCGCGACATGCAGTGTCCGCTGGCGCGCGCTGCGCCTGCCGGAACCGCACGGCGGCGGCGCCAAACTACTCGCACAGGGTACGGCGCGCGCGCCCGCACTGGCACCAGGCAAGAGTCTCGCCTGGACCCTGCCGGTGAAGCCGCAGCGGCTGGCGGCGAACGACATCATCGAGTTCTCGGTGTTGAATCCCGAAGGCCGCGAGCTGTGGAAATGGGTGGCGCGCGGGACGCCATCGCGACCGCAAGCTGAAAGCGGGCAAGCGGCGCGCATCGAGCGCAGCGGCCACACCGTCAGTGCCGGCGCGTTCGCACTCGAATTCGATGCCGCGAACGGCGAATTGGTGCGCCTCGCCGACGGAGCATTGCAAGTGGAGTTGCGCGGACCCCGCATCACCGCCTGGCTGCGGCGTCCCGGCACGCGCGGGTTCGATGACCTCGCGGCAGCTGCGAACCTGCTCACACTCGAGCTGGCGCCGTCTGACGCGCACGACGTGCTGGCGCGCGCGACCTACGACGGACCGCTGCGGGCGGCGACCTGGAAGATCCGCGGCGGCGAACTCGTGCTGCAATATGAACTGGCGTTCGAAGGCCGCGCCGACATTTTCGGCATACGGTTCGATCCTGCCGGTGAACGAGTCACCGCAAAACGCTGGGTGGGCGCGGGGCCTTACCGCATCTGGAACAATCGCCAGGCCGGCACGAAGTTCGGACTGCACGCGACCAACTACTCACTGTCGGTGCCCGGAGAGACTTTTCAGTACCCGGAGTTCGAGGGTTTCTTCGGCGAGTGGAACTGGCTGCAGCTGCACACCCGTGGCGCGCAGATCGTAATCCGCAATGCCAGCGGCGTGCCGTTCTTCGGCCTCTATGCTCCCGCGCCAGGCGAAAAGCCGATCCTAGAATTGCCGGACATGGGCTGGTCCTTCCTGCATGCCATCCCATCAATCGGCACGAAATTCGCGCCTGCCGAGGTGTTAGGGCCGCAGTCACAGTCCAAACAACTATCGGGCGCGATCCACGGCGAACTCACCTTCTCGCTCGCACCGCCCGGCAAATAGCAGGCATTTTCCTTGAACGAATCGCGCGGGTATCGGTCGATTCCCCGGTGATGCCGACCTACCAGGCCATCCGCACCGCGTACTTCAGGTGATATCTGGCTCGAACCAGGTGGTGCTCGCGCCAAATGCGCCGTTCGACGAGCCCACCAACGAGATCGACGCCGCTTCCATCGAGTTGCTGCTGAATCAGCTCGCGGTCGCTTCGATGGAGCGCGTGGTGTTGATCACGACGCACCAGTTCCCCGACCTCGGAAGGCTCAACCCCGGACGTGTTAGACCTTCAGATCGGATCGTCGGCAGGCGGCGGCAGCCGGCCGGCGACATCGCTCGACGGTCGCGCCGCGTAGGGATTCACGCGTCGTACTGGCGAACTCCAGCTGCGCCGCCTCTGCCACGGCGCGGGATACGGTTCGAAGCCCGCGGGCACGGTGAAACCCGCTTCTCGCCCAGCCCGCTCCACCGGGTGCTCGGGCGGCGCAATGTTCAGCAACCAGCGCACCGCGCGATAGAGGAAGCGCCACAAGGTGAGCGTCATCAGCGCCTCGCCGAATGTCATCGCGAACGCAACGATCTGGTTGCCGAGTGCCGCGCGCGCCGCCATCTTGAGCTTGAAGCGTTCGCGCGAGATCTCGATGCTGTCGTAGAAGCTCGGCACCACGAGCAGCGTGAGCATCGTCGAAACGATGGTGCCGCCAATGATGGCCACCGCCATCGGTGAGTAGAATTCGCCGCCTTCACCCATGCCGATCGCGACCGGCATCATGCCGGCGATCAGCGCGAACGTGGTCATGAGGATGGGCCGCAGGCGCACGCGGCCGGCGTGCATGAGCGCCTCCTCGCGATCGATACCGCGCCGCTCCTCTTCACGCGCGCAATCGAGCAACAGGATCGCGTTCTTCGCCACCAGTCCCATCAGCATGATGACGCCGATGAAACTCATCAGGTTGAGCGAGCCATGGGTGACCGTCAACGCCAGCACCACGCCGATCAACGACAATGGCAGCGACAATATGATTGGCACCGGTGCCGTGAACGAACTGAACTGCATCACGAGCACGAGGTACATGACGCCGACGCCCATGAACAGCGCGATGAACATTTCACCAAACAACTCATCCTGGTCGCGCGCCGCTCCGCCCAGCCCCAGACCGAAGCCCGCCGGGAAATCGATCGTCTCCGCGAGCGCCATCGCCTTCTTTGTTACCGTGCCGGCATCGACATCCTGCACGTTGGACGAAACAGTCACGGTGCGCTTGCCGTCGAAGTGCTGAATTCGTGACGGCCCCTTGTCTATGGTGATCGTGGCGATCTGCTCGAGCGGCACCATCATGTCCGTGCCCGCGACCCCGATCGGCAGATGCTCGATGTTCGATGCATCGACGCGGTCTTCCGGCGACAGACGCACGGCGACATCGCGCGATTCGCCAATGGGATCCACCCAGTCGCCGACTTCGACGCCGGCAAACGCCACGCGCAAGGTCTGCGCGGCGTCGTTCACCGAGATGCCGAGCTGATTGGCGAGGCCGCGATCCATCTCGATGCGCAGTTCGTCCTTCGGATCCTGCTCCGAAAGGCCGACGTCCACGGCGCCCGGAATCTGCCGCATCTTTTCCATGAACTCGTTGGTGATCTCCATGAGCTTGCGCGAGTCCGCGCCATAGAACTGGATCTGGATCGGCTTGCGCGCGCCGTTGTTGAGATCGTCGAGCACGACGTATTCCGCGCCGACGAGGCTCGCCAGCTTGCCGCGCAAGTCCGCCGCCAGATCGGTGAGTGAGCGCGAGCGATCGGTCTTCTTGCCCACGTCGACCCACACACGTCCGCCGGTCGAATTGATGCGGCTGTCGGTGTTCTTGGTCTCCGGCATGAGGCGAGCGAGTTCTGCGGCTCTCTCGACCTTGGCGCGCGCGTACTCGAGGCTGGTGCTCGAGGGCGTGCGGACTTCGATCGCAAGCGTGCCGTAGTCGGACTTCGGCAGGAATTCGGTGCGGCCCTTGGTGAACTGGAAACCCAGGAACACGACCAGCAGCGCGAACGCGCCCCAGGTCATGTACCGGCGGTGATGCAATGCCCACTCGATGACCTTGCCGTAACGATTCGCCTGGTGGTCGAACCAGGTGTTGAAGCGCGCAAACACCTTGCCGATGCCGCGGCGCTCGGCCTTGCCATGCCCCGGCGGATCGCCCCAGTACGCTGACAACATCGGGTCGAGCGTGAACGAGATGAACAGGCTGACCAGCACCGACGACACGACCGTCACGGCGAACGGACGGAACCATTCGCCGGCACCGCCGCCCATGAAGGCCACCGGCACGAACACCGCGACGATGGAGAACGTGGTGGCGGTGACCGCCAGCCCGATCTCCGCAGTGCCATTACGCGCGGCGGTGATGCGGTCCTCGCCACGCTCCATGTGCCGCACTATGTTCTCTCGCACGACGATGGCGTCGTCGATCAGCACGCCGATCGCGAGCGACAGGCCTAACAAGGTCATGAAATTGAGCGTAAAACCGCACAGCCACACGGCGATGAACGCAGCGACCGCCGAGGTGGGCAGCGACAGGCCGGTGATGAGCGTCGAGCGCCAGGAATTCAGGAATGCGTACACCACGAAAATGGTGAGACCCGCGCCGAAGATCAGCGCATGGATGACGTTGTTGAGGTTGTCCGAGGCTTCTTCGCCGCCATCGCGAGTCACCTCGAGCTTGGTACCCTCGGGCAGCGTCTTGTTCAGCTCTTTGACTTTCTCGCGCACGTGCTCCGCGACCGAAACCGTGCTCGCCTCACGCGAACGGATCACTTCCAGGCCCACGTTGGGTTGCCCACTGCGCAGGCTGTAACTGCCCGGTTCCGCGAACCCGTCTTCGACCCTTGCCACCTGCCCCAGCCGGACGATTTCGTTGCCCTGGCGCTTGACGACGATGTCGTTGAATTCGGCCGGTGACTCGATGCGCCCGACGAGACGGATGTTCTGCTCGTCGAGGTCGCCTTTCACGCGGCCGACGGGCGCGTTGGTATTCTGCGCGCGCAGAGCATTGACGACGTCGCCGGCGGACACGTTGTACTCGCGCAGCTTCTGCGCATGCAGCAGGACCGAAAGCTCGCGATGCAGCGCGCCTTCGACCTCGACCACTGCAACTCCATCGATGGTGCGCAACTCATCGGCCAATACGTCTTCGGCCAGGCGCGAGATCTCGGCATGAGTCTGCTTGGTCGACGACAGCCCAATGTTCATGATCGGATCGGCGGACGGATCGCGGCGGTACAGGACCGGCTCGCGCATCTCGACCGGCAACTTGTAGCGCACCGACGCGATCGCATTGCGGATCTCGTCGCCGGCCTCGGACATGTCTTTCTTGAAATCGAAGACGATGGTGAAGTTGGCGTTGCTTTCCGAGGCGTTCGACCAGATCTCGTAAACCTGCGGAATGCTCTGCAGCGGCTTCTCGACGCGATTGATGATCTCGCGCTCGACCGTTTCCGGAGACGCGCCCGGATAGGGGAAGTTGATCGACATCACCGGGTTTTCGACGTCCGGTATCTGGTTTACGCGCAGGTTCTTGAGCGCGAGCAATCCGAGGCACATCAGCACGATGACGATGGCGATCGTCGTGACCGGCTGCTTGATGCTGAAGTTGGAGAGGAACATGGACTATTTCTCCGCAACGACGGTGGGCTTTTCCGGATTGCCGGACTGCACCACCTGATCTTCCTTCAGCGCCGAGTTCGGAAACCGCAGGACCCGGTCGCCTTCGTCGAGACCTGCTTTGACGGAAAATGCGCCGGAGCGTGCATCGCGATCGCCCAGCGCCAGCTTCACCTTCTGCAACTTACCGTCGTTCACGCGCCAGGCGAAGGCGTTGTCGCCCTCGCGGACGATGGATGCGCTGGAAAGACTCAACGTTGCGATGCTGTGAGTCTCGATGTGTCCTTCGGCGTACAGCCCTGCCACGTTCGGCTGCTGTTTGGCATCGTCAAAGGCGACCAGCACTTCGACCTGGCGAGTCGTCGCGTTCGCAGCCGGATTCACGCGCGTGATGACGCCCGTGAAGTCCTTGTCCGCGAAACCGTGGATCCTGAACCAGACCTTCTGCCCCGCCTGCACTTCGCCGACGCTGTCGGCCGAAACGAAACCTTCGAATCGCAGGCTCCTCGGGTCGATGACCTTGAGCAGTTCCTTGCCGATCTGCGTGGTGTCGCCCGCCGACACCTTGCGATCGCTGACGATGCCATCGAAGGGCGCGCGCACTTCGGTGCGCTCGAGCTGCTGGCGGGCGGTCACGAGGCGCGAACGCGATGCCTCACGCTCGCTCTGCGCCGAGTTGCGCGCGATCTCAACATCTTCGAGCTGCTGCATAGAGACGACGCCAGTCTCGCGCAGCTTCGACATGCGCTCGTACTGCCGTTGCGCCTGGTCGTAAGCCTGCGAAGCTGCGCGCGCGGAGGCGTCCGCGGAATTGAGGCTGTCGCGGATCGAGGTCTGATCGAGGCGCACGAGCAGATCGCCGCGCTTGACCGGGTCGCCGTTTTCCTTGAGCACCGCGAGCACGACGGCCGGTACTTCGGCGCGCAGATCCGCACGACGCTCCGGTTGGACCGAGCCGGTAATCGAAGGACCGGACGTCAGCGCGTTATTGGCGAGCGTGATCACGTCCTCGGACGAGAGCAGCAACGGCGGCGGTGGCGGCTTGTCCGCAGTAGCGCTGGCGCCTTTGCCGCAGCCGGCAAGATTGGCGAGGGAGAAAACGAGGACGGCTGCCAGGCTGGACCGGCAGAGAGTTCGGATGATTGTCTTCACGCAATTTTCCTTGGAGGCCCCGCTATACGACGGTCGGGCACCCCTTCGGGTTGCACGACGACCGTCGGTTTCGAGGAAATTCTCACGCTCACGGGCTCTCGGCCTAGCGGATCGAGGCAGTCAGGGCAGCTGCGAAGCTGTAGTCACGCTGCGCGAGCTTGGTCTCGAGCGAGCTCGTGAACGTGTAGCTCAGCACCAGGGTCACGGCGAGTGCAGCAAACGCGCTCGCTACGGATTTGAAATTCAGGGTCATCATGATCGTTCCTTCGGTTTCGAGGCGCCTCGCCCGATGCGATTCGCTCTACGTGTTGGTGTTATATATAACTATAACACCAACTCAGAAGCAAGCGCTAACCAAAGAATATTCGTGGTTCGTTGCAGGCCATGAGGCGATTTGAACGGCAGCGGCTGGACGCGCGCCCCTCCTCTCCGGAAGGGCGGCAGTTTAGTAAGTCGCTGATTCGATTAAAAGGAACACGCGACGAAAACGTCGCCGAAGCGTTGATCCGGGCGCGTCAGCGGGCCAGCAACGCGGCTTCCCAGGCCGGCGCCTCCGAACCGAGTATCAAATGCACGCTGTCGGCGGCTGGACGCGCCACCGCGCGCACGGCTCCGCGCAACGCAGTCTCGTTCACCGCCGCGGGATCGCGCAGCGAGACACACAGCCGCGTGGAATTGACGCGAACGCTCGAGATATTCGCCTTGCCACCCAACGCGTTGATGACCCGATCGACGGCGGACTTTTCCGGGATCGACACTCTCGCCGCGGGAGTGCTGACCGGCACCACGCTGCGCAACGCGGCGCGAATCTCGGACGCCAGCTGATCCGCGATCGGGCCCACGACCACCTGCACGGCGCCATCGGCCAGGCGCAACACGCCGCGCGTGCCCAATCTCGTCAATGCCCCCTCGTCGAGCAGCGCAGGGTCGCCAACCACCAGCCGCAGGCGCGTGGTGCAGGCTTCGACCGCGCGCAGATTGCTCGCGGTGCCGAGCGCCTTGATCCAGGCCATTGCCGGTGTCAGCGCGCCGTCATCGACGCCTGCGTCCACGGCCGCGGCGGCCTCGATTTCGCGCCCCGGTGTCTGCAGATCGAATCGCACGATGCAGTAGCGAAACAGGCCGTAGTACAGCGCGAAGTAGCCGAGGCCCACGGGAACCAGCAGCAAGGGCTTGGTCGACAGCGAAAAGTTGAGTAGATAGTCGAACAGACCCGCCGAGAAGCCGAAGCCGAGGTGCACGCCGAGCGCATGCATGAGCGCCATGGCAATACCGGTGAGCAGCGCATGTATGGCGTACAGCAGGGGTGCCAGAAACATGAACGAGAACTCGATCGGTTCGGTGACGCCCGTGAGAAACGAGGTCAACGCCATCGAGGCCAGCAACCCGCCGACGGCCTTGCGCCGCTCGGGCAGCGCCGTGCGATACATGGCGAGACACGCGCCCGGCAGTCCGAACATCATTACCGGGAAGAAACCCGACATGAACGCGCCCGCAGAAGGATCGCCCGCGAAGAAGCGCTTGAGATCGCCGGTTACGCCGTTGTAGTCGCCCAACAGGAACCAGGCGATGTTGTTGATGATGTGATGCAGGCCGGTGACGATCAGAACGCGGTTGAGCACGCCATACGTGAACACGCCAGCGGTACCCGAATCGAGCACCGCCTTGCTACCTGCGTCCATGCCGGCTTCGAGTATTTGCCAGCCGAACCCGAAGCACAGCGCGAGCACGATGCCCGCACAGCCGCTCACGATGGGCACGAAGCGGCGACCGCCGAAAAACGCCAGGTAGCTGGGCAGGCGGATATCACTGAAGCGGTTGTACGCCCAGCCCGCGATCAATCCGGAAATCAGGCCGACAGGCACACTGAGCTTGGCAAGCTCCGCGTCGCGGAACGCGCCGGCAGCCAATTGGCTCATCTGGGCCGTGAGCCCGGCGGTCACTTCCGGCGGGACGTCGATCAACACTTTCGCGCCGTTGGTGGCCACGAGGAATCCGACGACGCTCGCCAGACCCGCCGCGCCGTGGTTCTCGCGCGCGAGGCCCACGGCGACGCCAATGGCAAACAACAGCCCGAGGTTCGAGAAGATCGCACCGCCGGCCGCGGCGATTGCCGGCACGTCCAACAAGTCGGGCGCGCCGAGCCGCAGCAGCAGCGCGGCCACCGGCAACACTGCGATGGGCAGCATCAATGCGCGACCCATGGGCTGCAGTTTCGCGATGAGGTTTTTCACGGAACCACCTTAGCTAGTGACGAGTGCGCGCACGGCGGCGACGCTGGTCTGAGCGAGTGCGCGGGTCGCGAGTTCGCGGCAGGCATCGAGCGTGAGCCCGCGAATCAGCGCTTTCGACTGCGGGATCAGTTTTGGCACGACCGACAATTCGGTGACACCGAGCCCGATCAGCACGGGCACCGCCTGTACGTCGGACGCGAGGCCGCCGCAGACCGCCACGGGGCGGCCGTGCCGTGCCGCGCCGCGCGTGGTGGCTTCGATCAGGCGCAGCACCGCCGGATGCATGCCGTCGATGCGCGCCGCGAGTTCGGCGTGGCCGCGATCCATCGCGAGTGTGTACTGCGCCAGATCGTTGGTGCCGATGGAAAGAAAGTCGACCTCGGCCGCGATGGCGTCGGCGAGCAGGGCCGCGGCGGGAGTTTCGATCATCGCTCCCAGCGGCGGGCGCGCCCGGCCGAGTTCGGCGCACAGCGCATCGAGTTTGTCGCGCACGGTGCGGACCTCGGCGACGTCCGTGATCATGGGCAGCAGGATGCGCAGCTGCGCCGCCGGCCTCACACCTAGCAAGGCGCGCAGCTGCACCTCGAGCAGATCCGGGCGCCACAGACTGGTGCGCACACCCCGCAGTCCCAGCGCCGGATTGTCCTCGGGCGGCAGCGGTAGATAGGGAATCGGCTTGTCACCGCCAGCGTCGAGCGTGCGGATGATCAACGGCCGGCCGGCCAGCGCGCCAGCCACCTGCTGATAGCTCGCGAGTTGCTCGCGCTCGTCGGGCGCGGTGTCGCGCTCGAGGAACAGGAATTCCGTGCGCAGCAGGCCGCAGCCCTCGGCGCCCTGGGCGACCGCCAACTGCGCGTCCGCCACGGTACCTGCCAGGTTCGCGAACACCTCGATGCGCTCGCCGCTCCCGAGCCGGCATTCGGATTGGGCGGCCACCAGGTCCTGGCCGCGACGAACCTCACGCTGCGCCAGCGAGCGCCCCGCAGCTTCGAGTTCCTGGGGCGAAGGCGTTACTCGCACTTTGCCCGCTTCGGCATCGAGAATGATTGCAGTACCGGCCGCAGTATCGAGCAGCGCCGCGCCCGCCGCGACCAGCATCGGCACGCCCAACGTGCCCGCGAGGATCGCGACGTGTGAGGTCGGACCGCCGCCGGCGAGCGCGATGCCGCCGAGTTTGGTCGTTTCCAGCTCGATCAATTGCGAAGGCGTCAGATCGCGCGCCAGCAGGATGCCGCCGGGCGGAATCGCGGTCGTCTGTGCCTCCGCGCCGGTGAGCTCCAGCAACACCTGGCGTTCGAGATCCCGCAGGTCGTCGACCCGTTCGGCGAGGCGCGCATCGCCGGTCGCCCGAAGGGCCGCGGCGCTGGCGTCCAGGGACGCACGCCAGGCGAAGGCCGCGCTCTTGCCGGCCGCAATCGCGCCGCGCGCCGCATCAAGCAGTTGCGGATCCTCGAGTAGTTCGAGATGCGCCGCCAGGATGTCACGCACCGTCGGCGACGCCGTGGCGGCCAATTTCGTGAGGCGCGCACGCACGACCTCGCGTCCGCGGTCGAATCCGGCGTGCTCGCGCGCGACCCCCGCGCCAGCCTCGACGACCGGGATTTCCGCGGCATGTAGATAGAACGCCGGACCCACCGACAACCCGTGGCTCGCCACTACGCCGCGCAAGGTGCCGGGCTCGGCGGAAGCGACCGGCGCCGGGGCTGCAGCGGGTCGGTGAGGCGCTGCGTCGGCGAGATTGCGAATGAGCTTGGCGAGTTCTGCAACGCCCGCCTGCGCCTCCGGTACGAACCCGTTGATGACCAGTTCGTCGCCGCCGCGTACTCCCAGTGACATCAGCGCCACGGCGCTGCGCGCGCTGGCCGCACGTCCGCGCGCGCGGACCTCGAGCTCGTAGGGCAGAGTCTTGGCCAGCCGCGCGATCAATGCGGCGGGACGCGCATGAATGCCGTGTGCATGGGCAACCACGACAGATTCGCTCACCAAGGGCGCGGCGGCTGCGGAGACTTCCGCGGCGTGCGGGTGCGCCGCAATCTCGGTCAACTCGAACAATACGTCGCCGATCGCCACGAGGCGATCGGTGCCGGCAGCCGAGACCCGGAAGCGATCGGCGTTCGTCACGATGACCGGCGTCATCACGCTCGGCGCCTTGCGCGACAACAACTCGAGGTCGAAGCTCATCAGGAGATCGCCGGCGCGCACGCGCTCGCCATTGCGCACTTTCACATCGAAGCCGGCGCCCGCCAATGCAACGGTGTCGATGCCCACGTGAATGAGAATTTCCGCGCCGGCCGCCGTGCGCAGCGCCACCGCGTGGCGCGCGGCCGCGATCGAGATGACCTCGCCGTCGCAGGGCGCGCGCAGCTCATTGCCGGTCGGATCGATGCCCACACCCTGGCCCAACATCCCCTGCGCGAACGCCGCGTCGGGGATCTCGGCCAGCGGCGCGCACCAGCCGGCGAGCGGCGCCAGGATTTTCAAACCCACGATCAGTTTCCGACCAGCTCGATGCTGCTGATGGCCCAGATCGGATCGATCTTGGCGCGCGTGAACCTGAAACAGATATCGTGCGTGCCCTGTTGCTGACCGATGTTGAGCGTCGGCAGACGCGTAAGCGCGTTGTTGGATACGGCGGAATCCAGGGAGATCGTCTGGAAGACCGGCCCGTCGCACTTGTCCAGGCGGATCTCGAGTTCGCCACTCGGCGTGCGTGGCTTCTGCAAGGGGATCTTCGCCGCGTCCTTGCCGATCTGGAAGTTGAAGGGAATCTGCCCGACCGTCACGCGCAGGGACTGAACCTTGGAAAGATCGGCGCCTTTCCAGATCCAGCACGGGTTCGAGATGTTCACCAGGAACACGGCGCGTTCGCCCTCGATCGGCGCATCGTCTTCGAGCGACAGCAGATAGCCGTCGCCGCATTGCGCGAGATCGTGGCTCACGCGGCGGCGCGGACCCGGTTCGACTTTCACTTCGCGGCCGTAGGTGATGCCAAGCAACGTGTAGCGTTCGAGCTGCGGCGTCAGGCGCCGCTGGAAATCCGTCCAGTCGATTTTCTCGGGCGCAGACCAGGCGACTTCGGCGAGCGCGGCAGCGCGCGGGAAGGCCATGTATTCGACGCGTTTTTCCGAACGCATGAACTCGGTCCAGAGGTTCGCCTGCACGCCGAGAATGTGCTTGCGATATTCTGGCGCGATCGACTCCGGTTCCGGATTGAAGCCGTACACGTCCTGGAGCGACAAGGTGTTGCTGCGTCCCGGCGACAGATCGCCCGCGCTCTGCCAGTGGTCGAGGTACAGGTCCGGCGCGGGTGACAGCACGGTGTCGTGACCCGCCTTGGCCGCGGCGATCGCACCGTCGATGCCACGCCAGGACATCACGCTCGCGTTCGGCGCGATCCCGCCTTCGAGGATTTCATCCCAACCGATGAGCTTGCGCCCCTTCGAGTCGATGAACTTGCCGACGCGCTGGATGAAGTAGCCCTGCAGGGCATGTTCGTCCGCGACGTTGAGTTCCTTCATGCGCGCCTGGATCTTCTTGCTCGCCTGCCATTCGTCCTTCACGGCTTCATCGCCGCCGACGTGGATGTATTCACTCGGGAAGATGTCGATGACTTCGGTCAGGACGTCTTCGAAGAAGCTGAACGTGGCATCGTCGGCGTTGAACAGCGTGGTGAACACGCCCCATTCTTCCGGCACGGCTTCAGGCGGATGGTCGGTCACGCCGAGCCGCGGATAGGCGACGACCGCCGCGCTCGCGTGCCCCGGCATCTCGATCTCGGGCACCACGGTGATATGGCGCGCGGCCGCATACGCCACGATCTCCTTCGCCTGCTCCTGCGTGTAAAACCCGCCGTACTGGCGCGGCTTGCCGGTCTTCTGATCGATGTCCGTCTGCGCGGCCGCACCGGCCGGTACCCGCCACGCGCCCACCGAGGTGAGCCGCGGATATTTCTTGATCTCCAGGCGCCAGGCTTGATCGTCCGTGAGATGCCAGTGCAGCACGTTGAGCTTGTGCAGCGCCATGGCGTCGATGAACTTCTTGATGAACTCCGGCGACTGATAGTGGCGCGCGGAATCGAGCATCAGGCCGCGCCAGCCGAAACGCGGCGCGTCGTTGATGTGGATCCCGGGTAACTCGATCGTGAGGTCATGCCCGGTCCTGGCCGTCATGATCTGCCACAAGGTGACCGCGCCGTAGAAGAGGCCCGCGTTGGTACTCGCTTTGATCGTGACCCCGTTGCCGCCGATCGCGAGCGAGTACCCCTCGGGGGCGAAGCCGTCCTTCTCAAGCACGAAGTTGATGCCGCCGTTCTTCGCGCCTTCCTTGGGCGCGCGCAATTCCAGCTGGCGATCGCGCTTCACGATATCAACGAGAAAGCGTGCGACAGCGGCCGTGCCCTCGTCACCGGTGTAGGTAACCGGCGTGGGCACCTCGACGAGGAATCTTCCCGCGTCCACGCTGATTTCGCGCGGCACGGGTACCAACCCCATCCAGGCGGTGTCCACCTTGGCGGCGTTGGGATTTGCCGCCGGCGGCGTGGGAGATCCACAGGCCGCGACCAGCGCAAACGCGCCACACAAGGTGAGGCGAGACAGGTATGTGTTCTTCATGGGACCCTCGTTATCGCACTAACATCGGCTGTGTCGACTGAACCGGTGGTTCTGCGAAGCTGAATCCTGCCTGATTCACGCGCTGGAGTAACTCGCGATGCGCCGGCAATGCCGCGACCGCCCGCCGCGATGCATCCTGCACGCGCGCGAATTCGGTACGCGCGCGGGCGCCCTCACCGAGTTGCCCGCGATCCGGCTTCAACAGGGTTTTGAAACCCATGCCATACAGAATGAACTGGTAATTCGCGGGCGCGAACGTCTCGTGCGCCATGTCGAAATCGGCGCCGGTCGGCGGATGCTCGCGCCAGGTTTCGAGATGTGCCAGCAGCGAATCCGGCGCCGAGGAGACTTGCGCGTTGTCGCGCCAGAAAGCCGAGTCGGTGCGTTGCGTCAGGAAATAATGCAGCTTGATGAAGTCCACGATGCGTTCGTAGCGTTTCAACATGTGTCCATTGAACGCCCGCGCCGCCGAATCGCGGTCGAGACCGCGACGGTACAGAGTGACCAGTTGGTAGGCCGCGGCCTCGATCAGGATGATGCCGGTGGATTCGAGCGGTTCGAGAAAGCCACCTGACAATCCGACGGCCACGCAGTTCTTCACCCAATGATGTGCGCGCCAGCCCACCTGCAATTCCAGGTGCCGCACCGGGAGATTCTCCGCAGCCGTACCCACGTACTCGCGCAGAACGGTTTCCGCACGCATGCGATCCGTGTGACCCGAGCTGTACACGTAACCGACGCCGCGACGCTGTGGCAGCGCGATGTCCCAGGTCCAGCCCGCTTCGTGCGCGGTGGAGATCGTGTAAGGCGGAACCGGCGCGTTGTCGTCCGCGTGCGGCACCTGCACGGCGACGGCGCGATCGACGAACAGCACGTCTTGCTTCGATTTGAACGGCACGCCGAGCGCGCGGCCGAGAAGTTCGCTTCTGAACCCGGTGCAATCGATGTACAGGCCCGCGGTCAACGTGCCGTGCTCGCGCGTGATAACGCCGGCAATGGCGCCGGTCTCGTCCAGCTCGACGCGCTCCACGGTGCCCACGCGGTGCTCGACGCCGAGCTCCCTGGCCAACGAACCAAGGTATTTGCCGAAGCGTACGGCGTCGAGGTGATACGCGTAGTTCATCGGACCGTGAAAGCCCGCATCGCTCTCGCGCTTCGGCGCGCGGCCCGCGTCGCAGACTTTTTCCTGCAGCGTCACCGCATCTGCAAATGAAGAGTCGCCCGCCTCGCCCGACAACCAGTACGGCAGCAGTTCGAGGTTGTCAGACCGGCGCGGTAACGCAAAGGGATGGTAGTAGTGCCGACGCCCATTGTTGACCGATGGGGCGCCCGGCGCGTGGCACCAGTCGACGAAGCGGATGCCCTGCTTGAACGCTGCCGAACTCTCGCGCATGAACTGCGCCTCGTCGGCGCCGAGCACCGCCAGCGTGCGCGCGATCGTCGGAAAGGTGCCCTCGCCCACGCCGATCGTGCCGATATCGGCGGACTCGATCAGCGAGATGCGCACGCCCGCCGCGCCGCCGAGGTGCTTGGCGAGATAGGCGGCCGTGAGCCAGCCGGCGGTTCCACCGCCCACGATCAGAATGTCATCGGGCATGGCGGTCATGGGAAGACATATATAAGGAGAGGCCGGATGTTACTCCGGCCTCTTCCGTGCGCCTGCAAGAGGGGGCCCTATCTCCCCAGGTTGAATCGCACGCCCAGGTAATAGACCGGACCGTTGTCGTAGAAACGCGCCGGCCGGCCTTTGTCGTTGTCGTAGTACTGGAACAGCTCTTCGTCGAGCAGGTTCACGCCGTCCAACGTCAATGACAGGCTGTCGGTCAGGTTCACGTTGATCGACAGATCGAGACTGTCGGTGGCATCCGAATACAGCTGCCGGCCGCGGTCATTGTCGATGAAGTACTCCGAACGGTAGTTGTACGAGAGCCGCGCGCCGAAACGATCGTTCTCGAAATACGCCGTTACGTTGCCCGAGTTCTTGGAATTGCCCGGGATCGGATCGTCGGTCTGGGAATCGGCTTGCGCGTAGGTGTAGTTCACCAGTGCGCCGAACCCACCGTAGATAGGCTGCTGCCAGGTCAACTCCACGCCCTGGATCTTGCCGCCCGAACCATTCACCGGACGGTCGACCGAGTAGATGCAGTTGTAGAGAGCGGGCCCGATCGACTGGCAGTCCGCATCCGGATCCGACAGCCGTGCATCGTTGGGATCGATGATTTCCGTCGGCAGGCGTTCCGGACCCGCACCGTTGATCACGTACGACTGCACGTCTTTGTAGAACAGCGCAGCGGACAGCAACGACTCGGGTGCGAAGTACCACTCGGCCGACAGATCGAACTGGTCGGCGCGATACGGATCGAGCGTCGGATTGCCGCCCGCACCCGTGAACAGCAGCGGCGTGAGCGAGGTGATCGTCGGCGCGATGCGGTTGTACTCAGGTCTCGCCATCACACGGGATGCGCCCATGCGCAGCAGCAGCGAATCGCTGAGATCGAACACCACGTTCGCGCTCGGCAGCACGTCGGTGTAGTCGTGATCGATCGACAGCGGCGCCATCAGGCCGAACGGGTTGGCAACGGCACCCGGCGTGGCGGCCGGCACGCCCACCGCCCAGCCATCGGACGTCTGCTTCGTCTGCACGACGCGCACGCCGAAATTGCCGCGGAATCCTTCACCCGCGAAGTTGGCCATGGCGAAACCGCCCAGCGCCTTCTCGTTCACCGTGAAGCTTTCCAGCGGACCGAAGTGGTAGGTCGGGAAGTTAGGCCAGTTGGCGACGATGTCCGGATCGTTCGGGTCGTACTGGATGAAGTCGAGCGCGCCGTAGATCTGGCGCAGACGTGCTTCCGACACGAGACGATAACTGTCGACCGTGCCTGGGCGGGCGATGTCGGCCAGGAAGTCGCCCGGCGTCACCGATCCGGCGGCATCCACGAGGCCGCAAGCATGTCCGTCGCACCCCGTCGCGCCGAGCAATCCGCGTGTCTGGCCGTAGGTGATGTTCACGTCGCGTTCGTGGTCGGTGTATTTCACGCCGAACTTGAACGAGCTGATCGCGCCCATCTCCACTTTGAATTCCGCGTCGCCGTAGACGTAGAACTCGTCGTCGTCATTCAGGAACTGGTTGTCTGAAGCCCAGCCGAGTGTCGGCAGCGAATTTGGATCGGTGCGATCCGCGATGTCATTGAAGCTGATTTCCGGCACGCCACGGCTGAAGTCCCAGGTGAAGCCGGTGTGCGCCTGTGTTTCCCAGAACGGCTGGTCGGTGGTTTCGCCCTTGGCCTTCGTGTAACCGACCTGGGTGTGCAGCGTGAGCGAATCGGTGGCCTTGAAGGACAGATCGATATCGCCCGACATCGTTTCGGTTTTCGCGTCGCGCAGGATCGCGTCGTACACCACGCCGTTGGCGACGGGGTCCATGGCGAACGTGCCGCCAACCAGCGTGCCACCGGCGTTGACGGTGGTGTTGGTGGGTTGCTGCGCGCCGATCATCTGGCTGAACCACGCCATGTAGTTGTGGTTGAAGTTGTTGGCGTCGAGCTTGGAATAGAGGCCGGTGATGTTGATGTCGAGTTTGTCGCTCGGCTTGAACTGCAGGCCGAAGTTGGCGCCCGTGCGCACGCGTTCCTGCACGAACAATGTCGACCCGAGCAGGTCGGGCAAGGCCAGGACGGCACCGTCCTGATCATCGATCGCGTGATCCGAATAACCGAGAAATTCGATGCCGTCGCGGCGCAGGTTACGTTTCTGATAGAGGCCTGCGATCAGGACACCGACGGTGTTGGCGTCGTTCTTCCAGCTGAACAGCGCGCCTGCCTGGGGATCGGTGCTATCGGAAAGCTCCGTATAGGAGCCTTCCAGCGAGGCGGCGAACGTAGCCGCCGGCATGTCGAGCGGATTGCGCGTCTTGATGTTGACCGTGCCGCCGATGCCGCCTTCGTCAAGATCGGCCTGCGAGCCCTTGATGACCTCGGTCGAGCCGATGACTTCGGTGGGCAGCATCAGGTAGTTGAAGCTGCGGGTGGCCGACAGCTGATCGAGCACGAACCAGTCGGCGGTCGCGATGGCGTGCCCGTTAAGTAAGGTGCGATTGAGGTTGGGCGCCGAGCCGCGGATTGAAACGCGCTCGCCGTCACCGAAGTCACGTGAGATGCTCACACCACTGACGCGCTGCAAGGCCTCGGCGACATTCTTGTCCGGAAATTTGCCGACGTCCTCAGCATTAATAACATCAACAACAGCAGTGGACTGACGTTTGACCTCCAGCGACTTACCCAGACTGGCGCGGATGCCGGTAACCAGCACGGTCTCGACTTCCTCGCCACCCGACGGGTTGGCTTGCGCGTCTTGCGCGCCTGCGTATTGCCCCAAGGCCAGCGACACAGCAGCCGCGACCAACGTCTTCGAATATCTAGCGTTCATAACCCTTCCCTATATTTGGTTTTCGTGCAGACCAATATGGTGCCACTATAGTACCAATCGATTCAAAAAAACCAGTGCCTTGCATACCATTGGTCCCGCATTCGGGTTTTACGCACAAAAACAGGGCGTTACGATGGCGTCGTGCATCGCGACGGTACTAAGTGGTATTGTTTTGGTCTTATGGCCATGCGATGTTTCAGTTAGATCAGGGGGGACAGATCTTGCCAACTCTCTCGCAGGTATTACCGCCGCTCGATGAGAAGAGCGCTCAACCGCTGTACCAACAACTGCAGCGCGCGCTGCGCGAAGCCATCGAAAACGGCGTAATCGCGCCGGAAGACGCCCTGCCGCCGGAACGCGATCTGGCGGAAATGCTCGGCGTGTCGCGCATCACCGTGCGCAAGGCCATCGACGAACTCGCCGAGGAAGGGTTGTTAGTCCGCAAGCAGGGCTCGGGCACGTTCGTCAGCAATCGCGTCGAAAAGAATTTCGCGAAGCTGACTTCGTTCTCCGAAGACATGCGCGCGCGCGGCCGCGAGCCGCGCAGCGTCTGGCTCACCAAGGCCGCCGGCACCGTCACTCCCGAAGAATCGCTGGCGCTGCGCTCGAGTCCCGGCACGCCGGTGTTTCGCTTTCATCGCATCCGCTACGCGGACGACGCCCCGATGGCGATCGAATACGCCACCGTGCTCGCGAACTGCCTGCCGTCGCTCGAGGCGGTGGCAACCTCGTTGTATGAAGCGCTCGAGCAGACCGGCAATCGCCCGGTGCGCGCGCTGCAGCGCCTGCGCGCGGTGTTGTTCACGGCCGAGCAGGCCAAGCTGCTCAAGGCGCAGGAGCGTGACGCCGGGTTGTTAGTGGCGCGCGTCGGATACCTCAAGGACGGGCGCGCAGTGGAGTTCTCACAGTCTTACTACCGCGGAGACATCTACGACTTCGTGGCGGAGCTCAGCGCGTCATCGTGAGTGGACCCAGCCGGATGTTTCTCGAGGCGGCGGAGGCTCCCGCCGTGGTGCGCGCCCAGCTCGCGGCGAATGCGCCGCTGCTGCGCGAGCTCGGCAGCCGCTTGCGCGGCGCGCGGCCGCGCGCGGTGGTGACCTGCGCGCGCGGCAGCTCGGATCACGCGGCGACCTACGCGCGTTATCTCATCGAGGCGCACACGCAGATCCTGACCTCCTCGGCCGCGCCCTCGATGAGCTCTATCTACGACGCGAATATGGAAATGCGGGGCGTGCTTTTTATTGCGATCTCGCAGTCGGGCAAGAGCCCCGACTTGCTGGCGGCGACGGAGGACGCGCGCGACGGCGGCGCGCTGACCGTCGCGTTGTGCAACACACCGGACTCGCCGCTGATGCAGATGGTTGACGTGGCGGTGCCGCTGCACGCCGGCGCCGAACGCAGTGTTGCTGCGACCAAGTCGTACATCGCATCGCTCTCCTGCATCGTGCAATTGCTGGCGAACTGGCAGGACGAGCGCGACTTGTCAGCGGCGCTGCACCAGATCCCGGACCAGCTTGCGCGCGCCTGGGAATGCGACTGGACCCCGGGCGTCGAGACGTTGCGCGAGGCGGTGAATCTCTTCGTGGTGGCGCGCGGTTTCGGCCTCGGGATTGCGCAGGAAGCCGCGCTCAAGCTGAAGGAAACCTGCGGCTTGCACGCCGAAGCCTTCAGCTCGGCCGAAGTCAAACACGGCCCGATGGCGCTGGTGCGCGCCGGCTTCCCGCTGCTGATGTTCGCGCAGGCCGACGACACGCGCGCGGGACTCGAAGAACTCGCGGTCGAATTCGCCGCACGCGGCGCGCACGTGCTGCTGGCCGGCGCCGAGGCGCACGGCGCCACGGTATTGCCGTCGATTGCCGCACATCCGGTCATCGAGCCGATCCTGCAGATTCAATCTTTCTACCGCATGGTAAACGCACTGGCGCTCGCGCGCGGGCTCGATCCCGACCGTCCGCCGCATCTTCACAAGGTGACCGAGACCATCTGATGTTGCAGGCCTTCATCAACGGAAAGGTGCTCACGGACGCAGGAATCGAGAGCAACCGCACGCTGCTGGTCCGCAATGGCCGCGTCGAGGCCGTCGTCGGCGCGCGGCAAGTCGTCGGCGCCGACCGCACCATCGATCTGCAGGGACAGTTGTTAGCCCCGGGTTTCATCGACGTGCAGGTGAATGGCGGCGGCGGCGTGCTGTTCAACGACGATCCCAGCATTGCCAGCATCCAGGCCATCGGGCGCGCGCATCGGCGTTTTGGCACCACGGGGTTTCTGCCGACGCTGATCAGCGACGACCTCGATGTGGTCGCGCGTGCCATCGAGGCGGTGCGCGCGGCGATCGACCAGGGCGTAGCGGGTGTGCTCGGCATTCACATTGAAGGGCCGTTCCTCAATGCCGACCGGCGTGGTGTACACGACGCCGGCAAGCTGCGCAGCCTCGATGCCGCCGCCGTCGAACTACTGAGCACGCCGCATGGCGGCCTCACGATGGTGACGCTCGCGCCCGAGCGCACCACGCCCGAGCTGATTCGCGCCCTGAACGCGGCCGGCGTCATCGTATCGGCCGGGCACACCAACGCCACGTTCGACGAGTTGCAGCCGGCGCTCGCGGCGGGCCTGCGCGGATTCACACACCTGTTCAATGCAATGTCACCGCTGACGTCGCGCGAGCCGGGCGCGGTGGGCGCCGCGCTCGCGGCGGAACTGGCGTGGTGCGGGCTCATCGTCGACGGGCATCACGTGCATCCCGAGGTGATGAAGCTCGCGCTGCGCGCCAAACGTCACGACCGCTTCATGCTGGTAACCGATGCAATGCCGAGCGTGGGTTCGGACTTGAAGTCCTTCCGCATCCAGGGGCGCCTGATCACGGTCACCGGTGACAGGATCGTCGACGAAGACGGGCGCCTGGCCGGCGCGCATCTCGACATGGCGAGCGCCGTGCTCAACGCGGTCAAACTACTCGGCGTCGAGCCGGCCGCTGCGCTGCGCATGGGCAGCCGCAATCCGGCCGAGTTCCTCAAACTCGAAGACGTCGGGCGCATCGCGCCGGGCCAGCGGGCCAACTTCGTCCTGCTCGACGACGAGTTCCAGGTGCGCGGTACCTGGATCGACGGAAACGACGCGTAAGCGGCGCGCACCGGCTGCAAGATCGAATCCAGGCGCATTTCAGTAGGACATTTCGCCGTGTCGTTGGCCAGACTCCCCGTCACTGCGCCGGCAATATAAGATCGCCCCAACGTCATGCGACGCGCGTACGCGCGGGGAACGAAACGATATGAACGCATCAACCGAACGCGCGATTCTCGCGGGTGGCTGCTTCTGGGGAGTGCAGGATCTGCTGCGCAAATATCCGGGCATCAAATCCACCCGGGTCGGCTATTCCGGCGGCGACGTGAAAAATGCCACCTATCGCAATCACGGCACGCACGCCGAAGCCGTCGAGATCATCTTCGATCCGAAGGCCATCAGCTTCCGCACGCTGCTCGAGTTCTTCTTCCAGATTCATGATCCGACCACGAAGAACCGCCAGGGCAACGACATCGGTACCAGCTACCGCTCCGCCATCTTCTACACGAGCGCGGAGCAGCAGCGCGTCGCCGAGGACACGATCGCCGATGTCGAAGCGTCGGGGCTGTGGCCGGGCAAGGTGGTGACACTGATCGAGCCGGCCGGCGATTTCTGGGAAGCGGAGCCGGAACACCAGGACTACCTCGAGCGTTATCCCGACGGATACACCTGCCATTTCATCCGGCCGGGCTGGAAACTGCCGGTGCGGGCGCAGGCGCGCCAGGCGTAGTCAGAGGCTCTGCGCGGCCTCGAGCAGCGCGACCAGCAACGCGTTCATGGGCGTCGCGATGCCATGTTGGCGTCCGAGTCGGACGATCACGTCGTTGCGCGCGTCGATTTCCATCGGTCGCCCGGCGCGCCGGTCGGCGAGCATGGAATTCGCCGCGTCGCGCGGACCGCGCCGCATGCGTTCGATGATGCCTTCCGCGATGGAGTCCTCGAGCGTCGCGCCCTCCGCGCGGCCGACCGCGATGCACTCGCGCACGATCGCGCGCATGATTTCGGCGACGCCCTCGTGATGCACGATTCCGGCGGGCTTGAGCAACGCGGCGCACACCGCACCCGCGCTGTTGAGGCAGAGCTTCTTCCACGCCGCCGTGGTGAAGTCGCGCGACTGCACCACGTCGAGATTCAGGCCGGCGAATAGTTCGACGAAGCTCGCGCCGTTTTCGCCTTCGGGCACGACGATGTGGATCGGTCCGCGCTGCGTCACCTTGCCGGGCGCGATACGGTCGGCAGGAACATCGATCATCACGGGCAGGATGCGTTCGCGCGGCAGATACGGCGCGAAGCGCTCGACCTGTTCAACGCCATTCTGGATCACGGCGACCCGGGTTTCCGGGCCGCAGGTGGTTTCGAACCAGCTGGCGGCCGCCGCGCTGTCATAGGCTTTCGTTGCGATCAGGACCCAGTCGGCGGGCCGTGCCTGGGCTCTGTCGATGAATACTCGCGGTGCGGCGACGATCACGCGCTCCGGCGTCGTGATCTCGAGCGAGTCCAGACGCGTGCGAACGGCGACCGCGACTTCGTTGCGCGGATTCTGTGAAAGCCAGGCGGCGAGCGTGGCGCCGATCGCGCCGGGACCGATCAACGTGATGGATGGCATGCATCCAAGAGCTTACGGCAGCCTATTTCTTTTTTCGTTCGGAAATCAGCACCGTCCAGCTGCGTTCGCCGATTCGCACCAACACCTCGAGCGGCAACCCGCCGGCAGGAGTTGAGTTCGCGACAAAAGACTTCTCGACGGGCACGTATCGAAGCCACGACGGCAGTGCCTCGCCATTGCTGAGCGTCACCTGCACTGGCGCAGCACCTGCGGCCTGTGACAGTTCGGCAGGCAGCGGAAAGCTGAATGGCATCCCGGGCGCAACGATCTGCCCGGGCAACTCGACCGATACGATGGCAGGGCGACCGTTCTCGACGCGCTCAACCAACCCGAAGCCGAAGCTCGCCGGCAAAGTCACATCCAGCAATGCGATCGGCGTCGCCGGAGTGATTGCCGGAAGCGGCCGCGGCAATACCGGTGGCAGCGTCCAGGTCGTGCTGGCGCCCGCCGCGAGCGGCCCGGTGATGTCGGCCGTGGTCGACGCGCCGTCGCTGGCCAACAAGTAATTGCCGCTATCGGCACCACCGGTAATCCGGATTCCACTGACGGCAATGGGCTTGTCGTCACCCGCGTCTGCGTCGGCGAATGCGGCGCCCGCGTTCACCAGCGACAGTTCATCGCCGGCAATGCGGTTGTCCGTGAGAGCCACGGTCGCCGCCGTGGTCCCGTCGTAGGTTTTGGATTCACCCTCCGCGCCGACGATCAAGGTCGCCGCCGAGATGTCAGCGGTGGTCGATGCCGTAGTTGCGGGGGTGTAGTTGCCCGCATCCGCGCCGCTCGCGCGAATGCCGGTGATGCTGACGGATTTGTCGGTGCCGGCGTTCTTGTCGTCGAATGCTGCCGAGACGAAGCTCAAAGTAACGTCGTCGCCCGCCAGCGGTGTGCCCGCGATGGTGACGCTGGCCGACGTGTTGCCGTCATAGACCTTGCCGGCACCGGTCGCGCTGATCGCAAGTGTGGCCGGCGTGATGCTGGCGAACGCATTGGTGCTGCCGTTGGCCGCGTAGTTGCCCGCATCCGCGCCGCTGAGCGCGATGCCGGATACGTCGACGAACTTGCCCGCGCCCACGTTCTTGTCGAGGAACGAACTATGGGATGTGATCGAGACGGCATCGCCGGCAATGCGGTTGTCCGTGAGAATGACCGTCGCACCGGCGGTGGCGTCGTACACCCTGCTCGCGGCGGTAGCCGAAACGAGCAGCGCGCGTTGCGTGATGCTCGCCGTCAGGCCGGCCGGCTGCACGAGCGTGTAGTTAGCGGCATCGGCGCCATTCAAGGCCACCGTGCCCGCACCGATCGTCTTGTCCGTGCCCACATCCTTGGTGAAGAACGTGCCGCTGAAAGCGCCGAGACTGACGTCGTCCGCTCCGAACACGCCCGACGCATGGGCCGAGCGTGTATCGAGGCTCACGGCGGTGGTGCCGTCGTAGACCTTGTCGAGCGCCGTCAGGCCGCTAATCTGCAGCGTCGCCTGCGTGATGTCGGCCAGCGTGGATGCTGTGGAGCTGAGGGCGTAGTTGCCGGCGTCGGCGCCGCTCGCACGGATACCCGTCACGCTCACGGTTTTGTCCGTCCCGGCACTCTTGTTGCCGAACGTGGCTGTCAGGTAGGAAAGGTCGACATCATCGCCCGCCAGGGGTGCGCCGCTCAGAGTGACGCCCGCGGCGGTCGTGCCGTCGTACACCTTGTCCGCGCCGACCGCGCTCACTGCGAGAGTCGCGCGCGTGATGTCCGCAAAGGCGCTGGTGCTGCCGTTCACCGTGTAGTTAGCCGAGTCAGCGCCGCTGATGGCGATGCCCGATACGTCGACGAATTTTCCGGAACCGGCGTTCTTGTCGAGGAACGAGCTCACCGACGTGAGCACGAGCCCGTCGCCGGCGATGCGATTGTCTGTCAGGCTGGTCGTGGCAGCGGTCGTGCCGTCATAGACCTTGCCGCTGGCAACGGCCGCAACGACCAGGGCGCGCTGTGTAATGGTTGCCGTGAGGCCCGTCGGTTGCACCAGCGAGTAATCGCCGGCGTCGGCTCCGCTCAGCACGACCGTGCCCGCGCCGATCGACTTGCCGATGCCCGCATCCTTGGTCAGGAAGGTGCCGGTGATCGAACTGATGCTCACATCATCGGCGCCGAACACACCGCTCACGCCGGCGGACTGGGTGTTGAGGGTCGCAATCGTGGTGCCGTCGTACACCTTGTCGAGGGCGACGACGCCCGCGACGTGCAAGGTCGCCAGCGTGATATCCGCGCTGCTGGTGGCGCTGGTCGGAGCGGCGTAGTTGGCCGCGAGGCCGCCGTTCGTGCCATTCAGCAGCACGATGCCGGTGATCGAGATTCCCTTGTCGGTGCCGACGTGTTTGTCGGCGAAGCTCGCGCTTCCGGTGATCACGCCGCTGACCGTCTCGCTACCGACGAAGCCGCCGAAACCATAACTCTGGACCACGGCATTCGTGGTGCCGTTGTAGGTGCGGTCCGCGACGGTCGCGCTGAGCGTCAGCAGCTTCGGAGAAATGGTGCCCGTCGAGGTGGCGGTCGACGCCACGCTGTAGTTGGACGCGAGGCCGCCATTCGTGCCGTCGGAGAGCGTGATGCCGCTCAGGTTCACGGTCTTCGCCGTGCCCGCGTTCTTGTCGGCGAACGTGGCGCTGCCCGCGGCCGCGCTCAGCGTCTCGCTGCCGACGAAGCCGGTCAGGTTGTAGCCGGCGAGCGTCGCCGCCGTCGTGCCGTCATACGTCTTGCTCGTGATGGTGCCCGCGAAGGTGAGCGCGGCCCGGTTGATCGTGCTGGTAGTGTTGTTGGCGAAGCTGACCAGGTAGTTGCCGCCCGAATTGCCGTCGCTCACGCTCACGCCGCTGGCGGTGACGGTCTTGTTGCCGGCGCCCGCGTTCGCATCGGTGAATGCAAAGGTGCCGCCGCTCAAGGTGTCGGGCTGGTTGCCGTTGCTCACGTTGTTGTACAGCGAGCCGCTGACCAGCGCGGCCGTGCCGTTCGCCGCGGTGGTGCCGTTGTAAGTCTTCGTGACGTTGCCGGACGCGACCGTGATATTGGCGCGATTGATAGTGCTCGTCGTGTTGGCGAGATAACTGACCGTGTAGTTGTTGCCGCCGTTGCCGTCGCTCACCGTGGCGCCGCCCAGGTTCACGGTGCGGTTTCCACTGCCTGCGTTCGCGCTGGTGAACGCGTAGGTGCCGCCCGTGACGCTGTCGGTGCTGAACAACTGCGTGCCGGCCGCCGCGATGGCGGTGCCGGTCGCGGCCATGGTGCCGTTGTACGTTCGCGTCACCGCGTTCGGCGTCAGCGTGAGATTCGCGCGGGCGATCGCGAGCGCGCCGCTCACGTAGTTGATGGTGTAGTTGCCCGCGGTGAGGCCTGACGCCCCGATCGCGTAGCTGCCCGCATTGCGTGCCCCCTGCGCTGAGCCGCCATATACAAGGGTGCCGCCGAGAACCCCCGCCCCTTCACTATTGGCAAAGCCGCTGTAGACCACGCCGGCTCCGCCGCTGTAGCCGGTGCCGTCGTAGACCCGCGAATCGCCATTGACCGTGACGGTCAGGCCCGCGCGGGTGACGTTGAAGGCGGTGGCATTGCCCGCCGCCTGCGCAAACGTGTAGTTGGACGCCGTGTAACCGCCGCCGCTGATGCCGTACTGCCCGACGTTGCTGCCGGCGACGGCCGCGGTCGTCCACGTGAGGCCGCCGCCCAGCACCGAGGCGGTCTGGCCGAGCTTGAAGCCGCCCAGCGTGCCGCTGAGTGATGGATTCGTGGCGCCATAAACCCGCGTCGCCGTGCCGGCCGTGTAGGTCAGCAGGGCTGGCGTCACGGTGTACGCCGCGCCGGTCGGATCCGAAACCAGCGTGTAGTTGGAGGTAAGTCCGCCGGTGTAGCCGATGCTGTAGCTGCCGGCATTCATGGTGTTGCTGAGCGCGCTGCTGAAAGTCGCCGTGCCGCCGCTGATGACGTTGCCGGCGTTGTCTTCGCTGTCGAGCAGGCCCGCGCTGATCGCGTAGGTCAAACTACCCGTGGGCGTGTCGCCGTAGATGTGGGACGGCGTACCGGCGATGGCCGCGCTCACGGTGAGCGTCGGCGCGGCGTCGCGATAGATGAAGCCGTTGCCGCTTTCCGTGACGCCGACCGGTGCGTAACTGCCGTAGGTCGAGCCGTAGTGGCGGAACGCGGACGTGAGCCCGCCTTTCACGGTGTGCGCACCGCTCGCGAGGTCGGGCGTATTGCTGTACACCAGCCAGCGTTTCCCGGAACCCACGACAATGGCCGAGGAGCCGGCGTTGTTGATGAAATTGCCCGCGCTTTCCGTGGAGACGAACACATTGCCGGCATCGCCCTGGAAGCGGCTGCCGCTCGCCATCGTCAGGTCCCCGGACGTGCGTACCAGCAGGTCGCCCGTGATCGTACGCACGAGGCCGGACACGCCGATGCCGCCCGCGGAATCGTTGAGCTGGAATCCCGTGCCCGCGAGCGACGCGGCGAGCGTGCCGATCGTGTTGCCTGCATGGTTGAGTGTCACGGCTCCGCCGGCGTTCGCGGTGAGCGCTGCAACGTTCAGCAGAGCGCCGGTTTGCGTGAGATTGCCGGCGCCGCCCGCCGTGAGACTGACGTTGCCGCCACCCGCATCGAGCGCCGTCACGGCAAATCCGTTGGCGTCGGTGTAGCCGATCGCGCCGCCGCCCGAGTTCAGTGTCAGCGAATTCACGTCATTCGCGACATGGTTCAACGTAACCGGGCCCACCGCGTTCACGGTGAGGACGGGCGCGCTGATCGAACCGGTCTGTGCCAACCCTGCCGCGGTAGTCAGCGTGAGGCTGGTCGAGGCCGCGGCGTTGCCGATGGTCGTGAGACCGGCAGCCGAGTTCCTGACATTGACGGTGGTGCCGGAGAGTTGCAGCGTGCCGAAATTGTTGCCGGTATTCGTCAGATCGATGCCGAGGCTGCCGGCGCCGGACGCCTCCGCAGTGAAGCTCGCGACTCCAGCGACGGATATCGACGTGCCGCTCGTCTGGTTGATTCCTGTCTGCACGTCCGCGCCGGTCGTGATCGTGGGCGCGCTCGCGCTGGTCGAGATGATCCCGCCGATGTTGTTGGCCGCGTTGTCCAGCACGATGGCGTCGCCGGTCGTAAGCGCGCTGCCGAACGCGCGATTGGTGCGTTCGCTGATCACCGTCAGGTTGCCGGTGTCGGTGCGACTGCCGAGCGTGATGACGCCCGACTGGCGCAGTTCGACGGTGTTGGTGGCCGGCAGACTGGTCGTGCCGCCGACCAGGTTGCCCGCGCCGCCGAGCACGATGCTGGCGCCCGTGACGGTCAGATTGCCGCGCACCTGCAGGCTGGTGCCGGCCGCCTGCGAGACTGGCTTGCCCGTGGCGACCAGCACGAAGTTTCCGCCGACGAAGGTATTGCCAATGCTGGTGGCGGCGGCGCCGGAATTGTCGAGAGTTACGTTGCCCGCGTTGACTGTGGTGAGAACGCTCAGGTTGCCGCCGATCGTGAGCGGCGCGGTTTGCGAGACCAGGCCCGTGGCAGTCAGCGAGACATTGCCGGCGACGTTCAGAGGGCCGTCGAGGGCGATGCTGCCGCTCGCATCGACGACGAGGTTGTTGGTGATGCTCGAAGCGCCAATCCGCGTTCCCGCAGCTTCGGTGATCTGCACGTTGCCACCGTTGAGCGTGAGCGTGCCGAAAGTGTTGCCGACATTCGTCAACGTGATGTCATGCGTACCCGCGTTCAACGTGACCGGCGCCCCGCCGAGGATCCAGGGCGTGCCGCCGAGCTGCGTGATCGCGAGTGTGTTGCGCAGGTTCAAACCGGTCGACGTGCCGGCGAGTCCGACCGCACCGAAGGCATTGCCGGCACTGGTGAGACTGATGGTGTTACCGGGCACGAACAGCGTCAGGTTGCCCGAGATCAGATTTCCGCCGCTTTGCGTGATTCCGCCCGCGGCGCTCAGGTAGACAGGGGTCGACGGTGCATTGAGCGTGCCGGCAAGATCGAGAGATCCCGTGGTCGAGGAGTTGCCGATCGAGAGACTGGCGAGGGTGCCGATCGGCAGCCACGCGAGCTCCGCCGCGGTGAGATTGAGCCCGCTGATCGGAGCACCGCTGCCGCCCACCTGGGTGTTGCGACTGTTGGTGAAAGTTGCGAGCCCAAGATTGCCGGAGCCGGTGACGGCGCGCGCGAAACTGATCTCATCGCCGATGAGAGTCATGTCCGTGCTGTTGAAACTCACGAGGTTGGTGAAGTTCAACGTTCCGGTGCCGGCATTCATCGTCAACGCGGTGCCCGAAGCAGGCGCCACGTCCACGAGGTTGTTGAAGGTGATGCCGGTGCCGGCGAGGTTGCCCGTGACGGTGATCGGGCCGGTGTTGTAGATCTGCGGGCCCGAGATCGTCAGCGCGGGCAGCGTGATTCCCGAAGTCCCGTTGATCGTGAGCCCCGTGAGTGCGCTCTGCAGCCGCGAGAGCCCTGCGACCGAGCCGCCACCCAGATTCAGCGTCAGAGTCTTGTTGCTACCGACGGCGCCGCCAAAGGTCAGCGCACCGTTGCCGGTGCTCAAAGTGAGATCGTTGTCGACGCTGAGCGTGCTGTCGAAGCTGATGTTGCCGCCGCCGCTCGAGATCGTCGAAGCGCCGGAAACCGCCACCGGCGTGACGAATTGGATCGGGTCGTTGGTGGTAGTCAGATTGACGCCGACGTTGATCGCGCCGCCCGTGGCCGCGACCCGCAGCGCGTTGAAGGTGGACGCGCCGGTGAGAAAGCGCACCTCGCCCGTGCCCTGGGCGTTCAACCCCAGTGTGCCGGTGATGTTCTGGCTCTGCGCGGAGCTGATGCCATCGACGTGCACCCAGCCCGCTCCCGTGGCGTTGAGGTTGAGACCGCTCGAGCTGCTGATGCGCGCGAGTTCTCCGCCCGAGATCGTCATCTGCCCGGCCGCATCGGCCCCGCCGAGCGCGACGTTGCGCCCGTTGCTGGCAGTAAGGCTCATGAGCCCGCTGCCCGAGGACATCGTGCTGTTTCCCTGCAGGTCGAGATCGGCCGCCTGGATCGAGAGCGTGTTGTTCGATGCGGTCAGCGAGACGCCGTTGAGCAGGATGAAGGAGCCCGCGCCACTGCTGTCCGAATCCGCCATGAAGCTGATCGGCGCGTTCACGTTGCGGCTCTGGTTGAGCGTGATGTTGTTGAGCGCGGTGTAGGTCTGGTTGAGATCGTTGATCGTCGCGATACCGGGCAGCGTGAGGTTGTTGCCCGACAGGTGGATGCCCGCGAGCGGCGTGACGCCGCCGACCACACCACCGAGCACCACGTCCCCGCTGCCAGCCGTAACCACCAGGGTGTGCGGGCCGTTGAGGGTACTGCTCGCGCCGGAAAGCGTTGCGGTACCGCCGGTCGTCGCGATGACGGAGTTCCCCGCGAGCGTAGTCGGTCCGGTGATCGTGACATTGTTGTTAGTCGTGTTGAGCTCGCCGTTCAGGGAAACGCCGGCGGGGCCCGTGTAATTCTGGGTGCCGCTCGTCGTGACCCAGCCGACCGCGATGGAGTTGCCGGTTGCAGTGACCGAGGTGAGCGCAGTGCCCCCGCCGATCGCGCCATTGAAGTGCGCGGCGCCACTGCCCGCGCTCACGTTGAGAGTGCGTGCGCCATCGATTCCGGCGAAGTTCAATCCAATGCCGGTGAACGCCACGTTCGCGCCCAGCGTCATGTTCTCGTTGTAGGTCTGTGCACCGGTGGTGGTCACCGCCGTGGTGTTCACGGCGATGGTGCCTGGCGAGTCCGTCATGATGCTCGAAAGGGCCGTGCTGCCGCCGACCAGCCCGCCGAACACGGTGGCGCCGGAATCGTTGATCGTCAGCGCGCGCGCGCCATTGAGCGTGCCCAGGAATTGCACGGCGACACCGCTCAGCGTGGTGTCCGCGCCGAGTGTCACGGCGTCGTTGTACGTCTGCGCGCCGCTGGTGCGGATGCTGCCGCCGTTGATGGCGGTGGTGCCGCCCGAATCGGTGCTGACACTTGCGAGCGCCGTCGTCGAGCCAACCGTGCCGCCGAAGGTAGTCAGCCCGGTGCCGGCATTCACGCTGAGCGCCTGGCCGCCGTTGAGCGTGCCATTGAAGTTGACCGCGGCGTTGTTGGTCGTCACCGCAATGGCGCCGGTCGCCAGCGTCATCGGTCCGTTGAAGGTGATCGCGCCGGTCGCGGGACCGGTGCTGTTGCCGACCGCACCGTTGAGCGTGATGCCGCCCGCGGCGGTGAAGTTCATCGCGCCGGCCACGGCCAGTCCCGCTCCGGGCAAGGCCAATGTCTGCGCGGTGAGGTTCAAGCCGGTGAGCGTCGAGGCGAAGCCAATCTGCCCAAGACCGGTGATGGTTCCTGCGCCGCCCGCAAGCGCGTTGAGCGTGAGGATCTGTGCGCCGGTGACCGGGCCACCCAACGCGAGCGTGCTGCCATTCGATGCCACGCTGACCGCACCACCCGTGACTGCGAGGCCGCCGTTGAAGGAGAGCCCATCGAATCCGCTGACGGTGTTGCCGCCGCTGCCGCCCAGGGTGGCAACGCCCGTGAAGCTCGAACCCACATTGCCGTCGCCGAGCGTCACGTTGTTGTTGAAGTTCACCGCGCCGGCGGTGGTGATACCGGATCGGGTAGCCAAAGTGTTGCTGAACGTCGCGGTACCGGTACCCTGCACGATGATCGCCGCACCCGTGCCGTCACCCAATGCAGCCACGGCGCCGACGGGGCCCGTGAACGTGGTTGTGCCGGTGCCCGCATTGACCGTCAGATCGTTGTTGCCGTCGACCGCGCCGGCGAACAGGACATTGGAGTCGACGCTCGTGACGGTCGCGCTCGCGCCCACCGTGACGGGACTGTTGAAGCTGATCGTGCCCGCCGCCGTGCTCGTGACATTGCCGGCGATCGTGATGACGCTGCCGGCCGTGGCCGTGTACGACTGCGGACCGGCGATGGAAACGCCGCCCGAGGGAATCGTGGGGCTCAATGCCGTGACGGTGAGACTGGTGAGATTGGCGCCCATGCGGTTGAGCCCGATCAACGAACTCGTGCCCGAATTCAACGTGAGCGCGTACGGACCCGACACCGAGCCCGCGGTCTGGAAGGCCAGTGCGGAATTGTTGGAGTTGATCGTGGCCGCGCCGTTCTGCAGCAGCACGCCGCCGTTGAAGGTCATGCCGTCGTAACCCGTCAGGTTCATGCCGCCGGCGCGGCCGAGCGTGACGAGCCCGGTGAATACCGAAGCGGCGTTGCCGTCGGCCAGCGTGACGGTATCGCTGAAGACGACGGGACCGGTGATGGCCAGGCCGTTGTTGGCGGCGAGCGTGCTGTCGAAACTGGCACCGCTCGAGGTGATCTGCAACGCCGCGCTCGCGTCCCCGGTGCTGCCGAGTGCGCTCACCGCGCCATGAAACGCGACCGCGCCCGTGCCGGCATTCACGGTCAACTGGTTGGTCGCGCCCGCGAGCGTACCGGCGAAGTTGATCGCCGAATTCGTGGACTGGATGCTCAGGTCCGCGCCGAGCGTGACCGGGCTCATGAAGTTGATTGCACCCGCCGCCGTGCTAGTGACGCCGGCGGTGAGCGTGATGCCACCGCCGCTGGTGTAAGTCTGCGCGCCGGCAATGCCCATCTGCGGCAAGGACAGCGCGGTGGCGGCCGCGACCGTGAGCGAAGTGCTGGTGGCGTTGACGTTGGACAGCCCCGTCACGGTGCCGGTGCCCGAGGTCAGCGTCACATCGTGCGCGCCGATCGTCACGCCGGAGGTGCCACCGACGACCGCGACTGCGAAGGTGCCGTTGTTGGTGAACGCTAGGTTGCCACCCGAGAAGCCGGCGGCGAGGTTGCTGACGTTGTTAGCCGCGTTGAGCAGCGAGGCGCTGCCGGTGCCGATCAGGCGCAATGACGGCGCGGTGATGGCGCCCGATTGCGTGATCGCGCCGCCGGCCGAAATGGTGAGCGTGCCGAGCGCGGAAATGGTCGAGGCGCCGAAATTGATGCCGTTGATATCGGCGATGTCGGCGTTCGACGCCGACACGATGCTGACGGTGCCGAAGTCGCTGGCCGGATTCGCGTTGAGCACGATCGCGTTGGCGGTGCCCGCGGTGAGCGTCGTGTTGCCGGAGATCGTCCACGCGCCGCCGTCGGTGATGCCGGCCGCCTGGTTTTCGGTGACGGTCGCATTCGCGCCCGTCAGTGTGAGGTCGCCGAGCTGGTTGGTGGCCTGCGACAACACGATGTCGTGGCTGCCCGCATTGAGCGTGAAGGCGGTCGTGCCTTGAACCCACGCCGAGGCCTGGGTGATGTCGTCGTTTTCCGTGATGCCGACCGTGGTCGGCGTGCCGCTGATCGCGAGTGCCCCGAGTACGTTGGCGGCGTTGTTCAACGTGATCGTGTTGGTGCCGGCGTTGAGCGTGGTCGTGCCGGTGGTGGTCCATGCCCCACCCTGCGTGATCACGTCGTTTTCGGTGATGCTGGCCGCGCCGCCCGTCAGCGTGAGGTTGCCGAGGATGTTGGCCGAATTCGTGAGCGTGATGGCCTTGTTGTTCTCGGCCACGAGCGTCACCGGAACGCCGCTCATGATCCAGGCGCTGCCTTGCGTGATCGCATCGTCCTCGGTGATGGCGATCGAGATCGGCATTCCGTTGGTGGTGTTGATCGTGATCGCGCCGAGCACGTTGCCGCTGCTGCTCAAGTTGATCAGGTGATTGCGCGCGTCGAGCGTGACCGGCGCCGCGCCCACGTTCCAGACAGACGCCTGCGTGAGATCGGTGTTGTCCGTAATGAGTACCGAGCTCAATGAACCGGGCGTTCCGGTCATATTGAGCCCGAGCGGGCCGATCACGTTCGTCAGGTTGTCGAGCGTGATGGTTTTGCCGGTCGGATTGGCGACCACCAGGTTGGTGACGCCGGTGGTAACCCAACCGGTGTCGTTGGCCGCGTTCCAGATCGTGCTGGTGCCATCCGTGATGATTCCGTTCTCGGTGATCGTGACGTTGGTGCCCTTGAGGTACAGGTCACCGAGCACGTTGCCCGCGTTGGCGAGATTGATGTTGCCGCCGCCCGCGGTCGTGCCGCCGATGTTGTAGGCGATGAGCTTGACCACGCCGGTGCCGGTGTTCCACGCGCCCGCGCCGTCGCGGATAGCGTCCGCGCTGGCGGTGTTCTGCGCGTAGATAGTCACCGTCGAGGCGACCGGAACCGTGCCGGTGCTGCCGGTTGCGCCGGTGACCTGCAGCGCGCCGAGAATGTTCGTGGCGGTCGGCAGATTGATCGAATAGTTGCCGGAGGCGAGCGTGGTCACACCATGCAGCGTCCAGGCGGCGCCTTGCGTCATGCCGTTGATGTTGTCGCCCGTCTCGGTGACGGACACCGCGCCCGCGCTGCCCGCACCGCTGTTGAACTGCGTCAGCGTCAGGTTGCCGAAGTAGTTGGCCTGGGTGAGCGCGATCGCCTGGTCGTCGGAGGTGGTGAGCGTGATCGCGCTGTTGGTGACGTTCGTCCAGGCCGAGGCCTGGGTGATCGCATCGTTCTCGCGAATCGTGACGAACCCGGCGTTGTTGATCGCGAGATTGCCGAGCACGTTGCCGGTCTGCGCGAGCGTGATGCCGCTGGTGAAATCGTTGAACGTGGTAGTGCCGCCGTCGAGCAACGCCGTCGACGCGAGCTGCGTCAACGTGTAGCCGCCGTCACGATTGTCGAAGGTGACGGTGCCGTTCGCGGTGACGTTGCCGAGCACGAGGCCCGTACGCGGGTTCAGCGTGAGGTTGTTGGCCGATGTGACGACCAGCGTGCGCCAGAAATTCTGGTCGTTGTCCAACGTGATGTTGTTGGCGCCGCCGGCGGCGAACGTAGCGGTACCTGTGCCCGCGCTGCCGATATTCATGTAGTAGCCGGTGTTGCCGCCGACCGAGCTGTCGGTGATGGCGCCCGCGGCCGTCACGGTGAGGTTGCGCTGCACGTTGAAATACAGGTTGCTGGCGTACAGGTCGATGGCGTTCGCATCGACGACCGTGACGTCGCGCGCATCGCGTACCGAGAAATGGTTGAAGTCGTTGCCGGCGTTGGTCAACACCACGTCGGCCGTGCTCGCGCTGCGGAAGGTGCTGATGCCGTTGGAGGCGTTGTTGACCACCAGCGCGCCGGTCTGCGTAATGCCACCGTTCGGCACGTCGACCACCAGGTTGCCAGTGAGCGTCATCGCCGGCAGGCTGATCGAGGTCGCATTGTCGAAATAGAACAGCACGTCGCGCAGGCCGCCACCCAGGCCGTTGATCACGGCCGCGCCCGAGTTGACGTTCTTGATGAGCACGTCGCGCCAGGCACCCGCGCCCGAAGTCGCGATCGTTACCGCGCCCGCGAAGGAATTCTGCGCGCCGGGATAGCCTTGCAGGTAGTTCACCAGCACCGGGCCCAGCCCCAGATCGCTGTTGGCCGCCGTGGTGGTGAAGACAGAGGTTCCGGCGACGACGAGGGGGGCGTAGTTGTCGTGCTGATTCACCTGCGAGATCGAGCCGCCCGCGGTGACGTTCAGGTTTCCGCTGATCGTGTTGGTGCTGGGGCCGAAGACGAGCGCGTTGGTGTCGGCCAGAGTGACGTTGTTGCCCGAGATGATCTGGATCTGGTTGAAATTGTTCGTCGCGGTGTCGAGCGTGATGTTGTTGGCGGCGCCAGCCGTGAGGTAGGTGTAGTTGACTACCGTCACGGTACCGCTGTCGGTGATGGCACCGGTGGTGCCAATACCGAGGTTGTTGCCGTTCACCGTGGTGGTCGACAGGTCCACCGCACCCAACGCCGCGATGCCGAGGCTGCCGCCGACGACAGTGGTGCCTTGCAGGCTGACCGCGCCCTTGCCGTTGATGGTCGCGTCGCTGCCGACGGTAGTCGTGCCGCTGGTGCCGAGCGTGATGGCGCCGGAGGTGGAACTCGTGGCATTGAACGTGGTGCCGACCGAGATGGAACCGGTGGATATTGCACCGACCGCATTCAGCGTCAGCGCTCTTGCGACCGTCGCGTTCGCGATCGTCAACGCGTTGCTGTCGGTAAGCGTCACATAGCCGCCGGTGCCGGTCGTGCCGGTGCTCGCCGCGGAAATCGTGACGGCACCACCAAAGTTGTTGCCCGCGTTGCTGAGATTGATGTACGGATCCGCGTAGCCGAATCCGCCGTCGGTGACGGTGAGACTGGTGGTCCCGGCCACGACGACGTTGCCGGTCTGCGCGATGGGGCCACTTGCCGACTCGATGAGATTGCCTGACAGGTTGGTGGCCGTGAAACGCATCGCATTGGTGTCGGCGAGCGAGGCGTTGCGCGCGGTCAGGCCGATGAAGGTGAAATCGGTGGTGGCGCGATTGATCGTTACGTCGCCGGTGCCGACGCCAAACGTGGCCGTGCCGCGTACGATCACGCTGCCCAGCGTGTTGGTGACGTTGCGCGCGGCAGACGACGTGATGTTCATGTTGCCGGTCACGGTGATTTCGCCGAGGTCGATCGCGCCGCTCGCCGCGGTGCCCGACAGACTGGTCTGCGAAATGTTGAAGGTGCCAGCGGTGACCTGGCCCGTGCTGATCACGCCCGACTGATCCTTCGTGCCCATGATGATCGTGAGCTGGCCGGCGCCGGCATCGATCAAGCTGTTGTTGATGAACACCGCGTCCGTGGCGGCAATGCGATTGCTGTCGGCGCCGGAATTGTTGACGGCGAAGAGGATGTTGCCGTCATCCGAGCTGACGCTGCCATTCAATATGATGCTGCGGCCAGCGATGAACGTCAGGTCGCCGCCGGCGCCGGCGGGGCGGATGGTGACGATCGAGCTGTTGAGCGTGATGTCGTTGTTGGCCTCCAGAACGACGGCGGTGCCCGCATTCGTCATCGTGGTGATCGTGTCCGGCGAGATGGTGCTGTCGAGAAACGGCCAGACTGAGAAATCTGCGACGTCGGCGATCGTCCCCACGCCCCCCGCAGCGATGATGATGTTCTTCGGATCCAGCAGCAGCGTGCCCGCGGAGCCGTGCGCGGCGCTTGCGTCCACCATGCCAACGAAAGAGAGAGTGTCCTTGCCCGAGACTTCGACGAAGCCGCCGTCGCCCGATTCGCTGCCGCCGCGCGCGGATATGTCGCCGGCGAAAGTAGTTTGGCCGTCGGACCAGACGGCAACGTTACCGCCGGATCCTGACTGCGTCGCGCTCGCGTCGATCGTGGCGAGGCTGCCCACGACGACCTGGCGTGCGTTGACGATCGACGTATCTTCCCCGTGGAAGCCTCCGCCGACGAACACATCGCCACCGCCGGTGGCGCCGGTCGCATCGATGGAGCTCGCGCCGAACAGGCCGACGCGGCCGCCGGTCAAGGTCACTTTGCCGCCGCGCCCGCGCCGGCTCGAGCTGCGCAACTGCGTGCCGCCGAGCAGCGCCAGTGTCGGCAGCCCGATCGGATCGGAAGGCGGGGGCTCGCCGCCGGCCGCGACGAGAATTTGTCCGCCCGCCGCGCTTCCCGAAGCGTCGAGCACCGCATCCTGCAGCGTGACGTCGTGACCACCCACGATCGCGATGTCGCCTGCCGGGCCTGGCGAGTCGCCCATGGAGATGGCGGAGATCGCACCCGCAATCTCGATATCCTGCGTGGCTTCGATCCGCACGCTGCCGCCGCTCACACCTGAGACGTCGAGCGAACCGCTGGCGGTCTGCACGATGTCGGTGGCTGCCAGCGCAATGTTGCCGCCCGCGACGGGCCACTGCGCCGCCGCGGCCGTGATCGCGCCGCTGTTGATGATCGTAGGCGCGGTGATTTCGACGCTGCCCGCGGGACTGCCATCGGCGCCCGCATCCGCATTGATCGTGCCGCTGTTGTCGACGACGTCGCTCGCGTCGAGCACGATGCGGCCGCCCTTCTCGGACAGGCCCGTTGCTTCCAGCGTTCCCGTGTTGTTGACCACCCCGCCCTGCAGGCGATCGAGCGCCTTCGCCGAGAGAATGATCAAACCACCGGGCGCGAGCACGGCGCCCTTGTTCTCTACCAATGCCGCAATTGTCGACGGAGTGACGGTGATGCCCGCGAGGTGGTTGCCATCGAGGTTCAGGGTGATCGATTCACCCGACGCCAGGGCGACGGTCCCGAGGCGCGCGATAATGACGCCGCTGTTGCGCACTTCCGGCGCGAGCAGCGCGATGTATCCGCCAATCGCAGTTCGCAGTTCGCCGTCATTGACGACGCTGCCCGTGGCACCATTGCGATTCAGCGTGGCCTTGCCCGCCAGAAAATCGGCGTTATCGATGCTATGCGTGGTGGCCACGAGGCTGCCGACGTCCGCCGTTGCGCTCTTGCCGAAATAGACGCCGCTCGCGTTGGTGAGGAAGACCTGCCCCGTGGAGGTGATCGAGCCGAAGATCTGGCTCGGATTGCTGTCGTGCACGCGATTGAGCGTGGCCGAATCGCGATTCGGCTGATTGAAATTGACCTGCGCGGCGCTGCCGACGTTGAACGTGTTCCAGTCGATGATCGCGCGCTGCGTACTCTGGTCGATGTTGAGAGTGGCGATGCCGGCAGTGTTGCCGGGCGTGAGGATCGCCGAACCTGCGACCACGTTGCCGCCGGTCGGCAACTCGTGCACGGGCGGCGCGACCCCGATTTCCTGCGCCAGCACTGGCGCGCCGAACATGGCGAGCAGCACGGCCAGCAAACCCGCCGGGCGGCCACTGCGTTTGCGGCGACCGCGCGAGATCTCGGCGACCGGTACCCAGCAGTCGAGAGCTTCGTTGCGGACGAGGCGGAAGGCGCGGTTGATGCTGCCGTGTTTGTGCATGGGATGGTTCTCTTAGAAGGGCATGCTGGCTTGGAGCCAGAATCTGTTTTTTGTGAGCGAGCCGTCCTGGTCATCGCCAGTGCTCGTGGGATTCGGATTGCTGCCGAGGCGGCGCGAAACGGTCGCCTGCAAGGTCAGGCCGAAGTTCGCGGTCCAGCCCGCGCTCACGCCCACTCCCGCAAGATCGGCCGAGTTGTCAGCGACGGCGCCCAGGATCTCGTTGTCCTTGTTGATGCGCACTCGGCCCGCGTCGACGAAGCCCGTCAGGTTGAAATTCGCCGGCAAGCGCGTGCGCACCTCGAGGTTCAACAGCAGCCCTTCGGACCCGGTGCCTTCATCCTGTGGATAGGCGCGTACACCGGCGGCGCCGCCGAGATAGAACTTCTCCGACGAGTCGAGATTTTTCGAAGCACTCTGGCCGGACAGGCTCGCGTACAGCGAGACGCGCTCGGTGAGAACCTGCAGCCGCGCCGCAGAGTAACGCAGCTTGTTGAAGCTGCCGGCGGTACGCACCGTCAGCGCATCGATCGATTCATTGGGAGAGCCGGCAAGATCGATGCGACCCTGCACGAACGCGATGCTCATCGTATTCGAGCCGCCGCCCATCAGGGAGTCGAACGAGTTGGCGTACAGACCGAGCGCTGCCGTCTGTGCCGAGTACTTGGTGGTCGTGACGCCCACCGACGAGTTATCGAAGTGTTTGTCGTCGGCATTCAAGCCGACATACAGATTCATGAGACGCCTGCGCAGCAGCGGATAGCTGGCCTCGAGACCGACGGTGTCCGAGATGCCGTGCGCGTCGAGCGCGGCGAAGTCGCTCGTGACAATGTCGTAGGTGAGATGCGAAGCGCTTGCGCCGACCCGAATGCCGCGGCTGCCGAGTGGCAGTGAATACGCCAGCCGTTGATAGTCGCTGCCCTCGCTGTGGAGCAGCAGTCCGTCGGCCCGGTCGCCGACGTGCAATGGGCTGTTCAGGCTGGCCGCGGCGATCAGACGTTCGGCGCCGGTGAAACGCGCGCCGGCATCATCGACGGTGAAACTGCCGTTCATCGCCGGCCCGTCTTCGAGCGCGAGCACCAGATCGGATTCGGCGTAGTTCCTGCCCTCCTCCAACCGGCCCGTGGCGAGCACGCCGGGAAGATCGTTGATCAGCAGCAGGCTGCGATCGAGTGCGCGCACGTTGAGCGGCGCGCCGGGCTCCTGCGCGGTGGTGACAATGTTCTGCATTCGCGCCACGGAGACACGAGTGCCTTCGCCCTGGACACGCACCGCACCGAAGCTGGCCTCGATGATTTGAATCGTGACCGTCCCATTCGTGATTTCCTGCTTGGGGAGGTACGCACGCACTACCCATCCCGCTTTGCGGTAGGCATTGGCCACCGCGATGGCCGCGTCCTGCAGACCCATGAAAGTGATTGCGTGACCGCGAAAGCTCTCGACGGAGCGTGCGAGTTCAGTGCCCGACAGCAGTGTGTTGCCGGCGAACTGGAATTCGGTGACGGTGACGGTGGTGCCGCCCAGCGACTGCATGGGCGACGGCGGCACGAATATCGGCGCCGCCTTGTCCGGCAACGGCTTGCGCTGCTGCTGTTCGATCTGCTGCAGGACGGAGCCTGCGTCCGGGACCGTCTGCGCGAGCAGCGACCCCGGAGACAGCAGCGCGGCGGCCGCGCAGAACAATAATCCAGGATGAATGCGCCAGGAACGCGCGTGATGGCGTACGCCCATTCAGTGTCTCCGCCGCGAAGCAGCTTCGCGTTTCGCGCCTGCACGGCGCATGAAGGGGCGGATCCCTGAGCCCGGGTAGTTAGAACACCCCGATGCTCGGCGGGCGGACCGTAGATCGACGGCCATGGGCGCCCGAACATGAATAAGTCCGGTAACCGCGGCGCAGCGTAGCAACCGCGGCCGCCGTCACACTTGCGTGCATCACGGAATCATGCTGCCGGTTCTCTTAGGGCGGAGCCTATTGCTACGCCTCCGTCGAGACCGACATGGCGTTTTTCAGTTGCTGATATTCCGCGCCAACACCTTCTCCAGATACGCCTGCGCCGCATCCGCCTTCGACTGCGACAACCAGAAGACGGCCCGCTTGCGTTGCTCGCGCGACAGGGATTGATCCTCCGCCGTTGCGATCAGCGCGCGTGTCGCCCGCTCCTCCGGCAGCTGCGAGAGCGCGAAGATGGCCTGTTCGCGAACCTGGTCGTCGGCATCCTTCCTGAGCGCTGCAGCGATCGCGTCCTCAGACTGCGCGGCACCGGTATGTGCGAGCCAGAACCAGGCCTGGGCACGGACGTCGCCGTCCTTGTCGGTGTTGCCCAGTCGAATGAGGTCCGCTGTGACGCGTGGCGATTTGGACTGCGTGATCGAGAAGGCCGCGTGCTTGCGTACGTCCGCGTCCTGGTCGTTGAACATGATGGAACTCGCGACCTCGGCGCCAGCGGCACCCCGCAGCAATGCGAGCCAGAAAACTGCTTTCTTGCGAGTCTCGGTGCGACCGTCTTCGCGGGCCATGGCAACCAGCGCGTTGTGCGCGAGGCCACCGCGATGCATCGCCAATCCGGCCAGCACGTTCTCGCCGAGATCATTGCTCTCGGCCGCTGCCGTGCTGCTCTTGGAAAGCGTCATCAACCAGCGTGCACTGTCGTCCGTCGTCGTGTTGATGACTTGAATCGGCGTCGCAGTTTCCACCGGGCACGTCGCGGACAAAACACGCAGGCGTTCGACTTTGCCGCCGGCAACGCGCGCATACACCCGGACGGCGTCGGTTGTCGCGTGGTCGCGGGTGCCATAATTGCTCGGGTCGCGATCGAGTTGGCAGGACATCCGGGATGCTTCGCGATCATCCCAGTTGCTCCAGCAACAGAAAGCCGGCGCACCTTCGACGGCCTCGACCTGCCAGCTCGCCCAACCGTCTCGCGGCAGCGTGAGCTCTGCCGAATGGACTTGCGACGCCAGCGCGAACAGCGCGAGACACAACGCGGCAGCGCGAATCGTCTGGATGTTCATCACTTCTTCTCCAGTGCGGCATCGATCGCCTGCAACGCGACATCACCATCCATCATCGTGAGCGTGCGCAGCAGCGCGCGCTTCTCATCGCTGGTCTTCGCGGCCCGGTACAGCGTCAGCACGCCCTGCTCGTCGTGCGCGATCAGCATGCCCTGCAGCGCGGCATCCCTGATTTCCTCGTCTTTGCCGCGCGAATAGATGTCGCGCAGCGCGGCGCGCGCCGCATCGTCTTGAATGATGCCGATCTTGCGAACCGCCTCGATACGAAGGGAGCGTTCGCCACTGCCCTCGGCGATCTTGCGCAAGCTGGCGAGGTCGCCGCTGATCGCAAACGCATCCACCAATCCGCTCGCGGCATTCGGCCGGTCGCCGAGCTTGCGCAGCTCGTCGGTCGCGCCCATCGCCCCGAGGATGCGAATTGCCTGGTTAGCCTCTTCGTCCGATTTGGCATTCAGCGCTGCCTGGTACACCGCATCCTTGCGCCCGGCGATCAGCCAGGCCTGCAGCACGTCATGCTTCACATCGGAATCGCCTTGCTTGTAGATTTCCTGCAGGGCGTCGAGCAACTTCGGATCTCCACCGATACCGATGCTGCGAATCGCTTCGCCGCGCATGGCGGTATCCGATGAACCTGCCGTGTGCGCCAGGATCGCCTTCGCCTCCGGCAAATCGATCTGGCTCAACACGAACAAGGCGCGCCGTTTGACCAGCGTCGTCTGCGAACCGGCGAGCACCTTTTTGATGATCGGCAGCGCGCGCTCGCCGGGTTGCGCCATCAGGCCTTCAAGCGCCGCCAGCGCGAGCTCTTCGTCGCCCGAGGGCGCGCGTTCCGCCTTGCTCGGGCGTTCGCGCTCCGCGGCCGGGGTGGACGTCGGCGGCGTCTGTGCGTTGGCCGTGCAGCAGATCGCACAAGCGACCATGGTAGTTAGGATGCGATACATGAGTTGTTCCTCGAAGCTATAGGGTATTGGATGGCGCTGCGGCGTCGGCACCCAGCCGGGCCTGCATGACTCTCAATTCGAAGCTCAGCTGCGCGACGCTGCTCGCAGACGACTCGCCGCGGCCGTCCGCGGCACTTTCGAGAATCGGCGTGAACGCGCGCAGCACGCGCGCGAGCTGAGGTTCACCGGCACGCTCAGCCGCCAGTGCGTAAATCCGGTTCTGCCCGATGATCGTCTCGATCAGCCGGGCTCGTTCGCCAGGGGTTGCATCGCCCAGCGACGCGAGCCGGCGCTCGGTGCTCGCGAGATGCCATTTCAGTCCGTGTTCGTAAGCGGACGCCTCGTCCGTGCTGGTGGCGCCTTGCGTTGAAGCAGTCACCGCGTTGTCAGGTGTCTGGTTCGGCGAAGGCTGCATTGCTTTCTGGATGCCAAAGATGAGCGCGACGACGGCCACTGTGGCTGCGGCCGCCTGCCATCGCGGTTCGGCGAAGAACCGCCGGCTCGGCGGCACCACGCGAGTTTCGCTGGTCGCGCCCGCAAGCGCCTCTCGCCAACGCTGTTGAACCTGCGCGGGCACCGGAACTTCGGGCAGCGCCGCGGCCGCATCGAGGCGCGCCACGAGGCGTTGCAACCGCTGCGCAAGCTCGGGCTGTTCGCTGAGCGCCGCGCCGATGCGCGCGCGTTCGGACGCGTCGAGTCCGTCGCGGTAGTAATAAAGGAGCAGGTCGTCATCGGAGATCATGATTCGCCTCGCCATACGTGCAGATCGACGCGCAGCTTGCGGACCGCGCGGAACAAGATGCTCTTGGTGTTGTTGATGTTGGTGTGCAGGCTTTCGGCGATCTCATCGAGACGCCAGCCTTCGATGTGTTTGAGCAGGAAGGTTTGCCGCTCCATCGTCGAGAGGCGCTGCATCGCGACTGCCAGATCCCGGCCCAACGCGTCCAGCACGTAATCGCTGTCGGGCGACGCTGTGGGCGCGGCAACCAGGGTGTCGACATCGAGCTCGTCCTCGGCTCGAGTCTTGCGCCGCCGCATCAGATCGATCGCCGCATTGATTGCAATGCGATGAATCCAGGAATCGAGCGCGGCCTCGCCGCGGAAATCATCGCGACGATGCCAGGCTTTCAGCAGGGCTTCTTGAACTGCGTCGGCAGCCAGGTCGGCATCGCGCGTGATTCGCAGGCAGGCGTTGTACCAACGCACACTGCGTTCATTGAGCACGGTCTGGAAGGCGTCCGGCCGAGCCCAGGATTTGAGAAGGGTGAGCACGGAACTTGGACGGGTGAGCCTAAAAAAGGTTAGGTCACCAATATTGGATTCTTATCGCGGCCGGTCGCTAAGTACCTGATTCAGTGAGTCTTGCACGCTCGATTCTCAATCGAGCACCTCGATGAACCCCGTGGGCCGGTTTCCCTCGACAATTTGCCAACGCCGGAACGCGCCAAGATCTTGAGCCGTTTCGCCCTCGACCAGGAGAATCGCGATCTGCTCTTCGATGGTGAGAAGTCCAAGCACACGCATGATTCGGCCTGGCTTTGCGCACAGCTGCGGCGCTCCGATCATGTCCCCTTCCAGCGACTTTCTAACTACCCGTACAGTCATGTTTGGGAGCCCACTGTTAGTGACCGGCACCCGCAATGTTGCGCCGGCGTTGCTGAATTGAATGTGGGCCCGAGATTACGAGTTCTTCATTCTCAATATGTGCAAGAAGTGTCGGGCGTCGAGACAGGAAGCCGCCCGGCTCATTCCTCGCGAAGCTCGCTAAAGCACGCGCCGAGATAGTCGAGGAGCGCCCGCACCGAGGGCAGCAGGCAGCGTGGATCAGGATACTCCCGCAAGTACCTGGTCACTTTCGATGTCGTCTACCACCTGACAACAATCGGATCGCTGACGGGCAGGTCCGCCGGGAAAGCGGAGGAGTTCATGTACTCTTCTTGAACCTGTATCTATTGTCACTGGTCCGACTGGCGGCCCGTATACCTGGGTTCCTCTGATCAGTGGACGGCGGCGGCTGCCATCTTCGCCGGATCGTGCCGGTAGCGGAACACGAACGGAAACACGAGTCCTAGTACTAGCGCGTAGCCCGCGAACGACAGCCAGATGCTGTGCCAGTCGCGCACGCCGTGCGTCGTGTAGTGGTCAACCACGGCGCCCGCGAGCATCGTGCCGAAGAACGCACCGAGCCCGTTCGTCATGATCATGAAGAGTCCCTGCGCGCTCGCGCGGATGCGCGGGTTCGCCTCGAGGTTCACGAACATCGCGCCCGAGATGTTGAAGAAGTCGAACGCCATGCCGTACACGATCATCGACAGCACGAGCATCCACACGCCCGGGCCCGGATCGCCGAAGGCGAAGAGCCCGAAGCGGAACATCCAGGCGAATATCGCGATCAGCATGACGACCTTGATGCCGAAACGCTTCAGGAAGAATGGGATCGTGAGGATGAAGACCGTCTCTGAGATCTGCGAGATCGAGGAGAGCAGGATCGGGTGGTTCACGCCGAACGAGTCGGGAAATCGCGCGTTGAAGTCCGTCAGGAAGTCGCCGCCGAACGCGTTGGTGATCTGCAGCGCACCGCCGAGCATCATCGCGCAGAGGAAGAAGACGACCATCTGCGGACGCCGGAAGAGCACGAACGCGTCCAGTCCGAGCGCCTCGACGACGCTCTTGCGGACCGAGGCGCGGTACGGCGGGCAGGCCGGCATGGTGAAACCGTAGAACCCGAGGAACGCCGCGGCGGTCGCGCTGATGAAGAGCTGCCCGGTCGTCAGCACGCCGCCGGAAAGATCCGTGAACCACATTGCAAAGACGAAGCCGATCGTGCCCCAGACGCGGATCGGCGGGAATTTCTGGATGAAGTTCAGGCCCTGCTGCTCGAGCACGCGGAAGGAGATCGTGTTGTTGAGCGCGATCGTCGGCATGTAGGCCATCGCGTTCAGCAGCATGATGACGTACAGCGTTTTGTAGTCGCGCACGGTCGAGGCCCAGACGAGGAGGCCCGCGCCCGTCAGGTGCAGAATTCCGTACAGGCGTTCCGCGTTCACCCAGCGGTCCGCGACAATGCCCAAGAGCCCTGGCATGAACAGCGAGGCGACGCCCATCGTGCCGTAGATGCTGCCGATCTCGATCCCCGTGAAGCCGAGGCTCTTGCTCATGTAGGCGCCGAAGGAGATGAGCCACGCGCCCCACACGAAAAACTGCATGAAGTTCATCACGGTGAGGCGGACGTGGATATTCATTGGCGCCACGCTACCAGAAATCGCCGAAAGCGACGGGGATGAGATAGAGGTTCGAACGGCCGCGGCCGTTGGCGGTGAAGCGCGCGGCAACGTCGTACGCGGTGGGCAGCCAACTGATGTTAGGCATTGGACGGCGTTCGGGGACCGACGCGCCCACACGCTTCCACATCAGATCCAGGACCGTTTCGATGTGCGCGGCGAAGTGGCCACGCATCCAGCATTCGTGGATGCAGCGGTCCGACAGCGCGCGGAACGGTCGTTG
>Ga0193752_1000165_pt1 | contig 85812 bp, 64 predicted proteins | sample H1c1metaG_FD_144924 | JGI IMG/M metagenome (GOLD analysis project Ga0193752, IMG submission 144924) | Soil microbial communities from a riparian zone of the East river system, Colorado, United States - H1c1 | ecosystem: Environmental > Terrestrial > Soil > Riparian zone | place: USA: East River... | reverse complement strand
TTTGCTCTCGGTGCTGATCATGTTGCGCTTCGGAAAAATTTCCACGATATACATGGAAGACAAACGCGAACGCAACTGGCCGCTGCTGCAAACGGCTATTGTGTATGCGGCCGCGTTTTATGTACTCAAGGATATCCCGGTTTTCATTCCGATTTTTATTCTCGGCGCCATTGCATCGATGGTCATCGCGATGGTGATCAATCTCAAGTGGAAAATAAGCCTGCACATGATTGGCATCGGCGGATTCTGCGGAGGACTTGCCGCACTTTTTATTCTCACGCAGGAAGGATCGCCGGTATACCTGGCTTTCGCATTCATACTCGCAGGTGTATTGGGCACTGCACGCTTGCTGCTGGAAGCGCACACGTCTATGCAGATCCTCGCCGGATTTATGCTGGGATTTACAGTTGAACTCGGACTCGCACTGAGTGTTGTGAATTAGCGCTGGATCACAATTTCCTCACGCATAAAACCAGATTCATTCTCCCGCAGATTCCGCAGATGTGAAACTTGCTGGAAATTTTGAATGATTTAATTCGCCGCGGCGAATTGATTCCTGCTAATCGATCCTTTCGAAATTGTGCAACCGTAGAATCTGCGTAATCTGCGGCAAAAAATAGCGCTGTGATTTTAGCGGATAAAAACCGTGACACAATACCGGTCGTACCTGAACCAACATTCATGCACTACTTCGCGGTGTTCGTCACGATACCGGCAACGCGGTCGTAAGGAACGGCAATCACAATTTCCTGTCCGTTGGTGAGAATGATCTTTGTTCCTTTTCCAAAACGGGCCACAGAGCGAATATTATTTTCATCAATGAAATGGCTCCCAATATTGATAAGAACGCGGATTTCATTGGATTTCGGGGTGTTTTCGCTATGATTTGTCAAGGGCTTTTGCTATATTTCGTTGTACTAAGTTAGGCTAAGTTGGAAGATCATCACGCTTTCCACAATCCGGTGTTGAAGTTTACATGACATGCAGCGGACTGCGCACTCCCATTATCCGAACTTTACGGCGAACTATTTTATTGAACCCTACATACATTGAAACAGCGTCTACTTTTATCCCTGCTGTTGTTGCTTTCCGGTTTTGCACGATCTGCTGATCATTATTGGGTCGGCGGAACGGGTAATTGGAACGATGCAAACAACTGGTCATTGGAACTTCAGGGTGCCGGCGGTGCCGGGATTCCGACTGCAAATGATAATGTGGTCATCCCCCACCATTTTATTAACGGCATTAAGATTGATACAATCACTATTGACGGCGATGTTTGGTGCGCAGGTCTCTGGATCAACACGTACGTTGATCAGATCTTCGGCTGGGAGAACATGGGCATCTCCACGTTGAAAGGAACAGGCACCATTCATATCAGCGGCGATCTTTCTATCAACGAAAAATTTCCGGATTTATTTACGGGCACCTGGTTGCTCAAAGATGCAACTTCGGATTACCGCGATAATTCAATGGCATCCATCACCACCAAAGGACATGTCTTCGCCGGGAAAGTGGTGATTGAAACTCCTTCGAAAGGACATTCGACCAACAGTTACATGGTCACGAATTCATTGTATGTCAACAATACCATTGAGATCGGAGAAAGCGCATCACTTTACCTCAGTGAAAATGCACAGGTAGCTGCGTTACAGACAACCGAAGGAAAAAACTCCACGACCGTTATCGGGTACAATGCGAAATTTTACACCGTGGGAGAAAGGCCCGTTACACAACGCGTCAATAATCCGGAAGAAGTGGTTCTCAGTCACACCGTAACCACAACAGTAATTCCGAATCCATGCAACGGCGATTGTTTTGCGTCCGCCACTGCAGTTGTAACCGGTGGCGTTGGTCCGTTCGGTTACCAATGGAGTACTGCACCTATTCAAACTACACAAACCGCAACCGGTCTTTGTGCAGGTACATATCTCGTTGTAGTTGTTGACTCGTCCGACATGAGCCAGGTTCCGGCTTTTGCTATTGTGCAGGATCCGCCGCCACTTGTTATTTTCTTCTCCAATACACCACCCACCTGTAATGGATTCTGTAACGGGTCGAGTAATTCATCGGTTGCCGGTGGAACTCCAGGATATGGTTATTTCTGGCAACCCGGTTTACAGACCACACCGAATATCGCCAACCAATGCGCAGGCACATACACGCTTACCGTTACAGATCTGAACGGGTGTACGCGCATGCAGACTTCTACCATCACGCAACCCACTGCGCTTAACCCGAACGGAACATCACAGAACGTAAGCTGTTTCGGATTATGCGATGGATCTGCATCCGTTGCGCCTTCGGGAGGAACACCCGGTTACACGTTTACGTGGACACCCACTGCATCAACACTCAATACGATTTCCAATCTTTGCCCGAGCACACACACGTGTACAATTACAGACAACAACGGATGTACAGCAACGTACTCCGTAGCCATCACACAACCACAACCGCTCGGTGCAACAAACGGTGTAACCAACGCTTCGTGTTTTGGAGTCTGCGATGGAGCCATCACCACATCACCATCAGGAGGAACTGCGCCGTACGGCTATAACTGGGCACCGGGCAATCAGACCACGCCTAACATCAGCGGGCTATGCGCAGGCTCGTACACATTGACCATTACAGACGCGAACGGATGTACAACCACGCGCACAGTTACTGTTACAGAACCAGCCCAGTTATTTGTTGCGCCTACAGGAACCAATATTTCCTGCTTCGGTATCTGTGATGGAACCGCAGCGGCAAACGCTTCCGGTGGAACAGCACCGTACACGTATCAATGGTCGCCGGCAGGTGGAACGGGCCCCACGGCTTCGAATCTTTGCCCGATGCCGTACACCGTGCTTGTTACCGATAACAATGGATGCACAGCCACCGGACAAATTCTCATCACCGAACCCAGTGTTCTTCTCGCCAACGTTACCGACATTGACGTAACCTGTTTTGGAGCCTGCAACGGTTCCGCAACAAGTGCACCAACGGGCGGCACTCCGGGATACACATACAGCTGGGCGTTGTCCGGTGGAAACGCAGCAACCACTACTCCGCTTTGCCCGGGAACATATACGGTTACTGTTACCGATATCAACGGATGCACAGCTACAGGCAATGCAACCATTACAGAACCCAGCCAGCTCAACACCGGTGTAACCAGTACGAACGTATTGTGTAACGGTCAATGCAACGGAACAGCAACTTCCAATCCAAGCGGCGGTATTGGACCGTATTCTTATCTCTGGCAACCCGGCGCATTTACAACACCTTCCGTGAATGGTCTCTGCGCAGGATCATATACACTTACGGTTACCGATGCAAACGGATGTACGCGCAACACAACAGTAACGATCACGCAACCGAACGTGCTTGCAGTTACATTGAATGCAGGTAACGTCGTCTGTAACAGTGTGTGTAATGCAACCATTGCAGCAAACGTCTCGGGCGGAACGGCATCGTTCACCTATCTCTGGGCACCCAATGGCGAAACCACGGCAACACTCATCAATCAATGCGCGGGAAATTATACCTGCACAGTTACAGATGCAAACGGGTGTACAGCCACCGCGAGTGTTGTCATCACGCAACCAACAGCGCTTACACTTACACCGAGCTTCTCCAATGTCACCTGCTTTGCTATGTGCGATGGAACCGCCGGAGTTGTTGCAGGCGGAGGTACACCACTGTATTCTTACCTGTGGGCTCCGGGCGGACAAACAACACCTAACGTTACCGGATTGTGCGCCGGATCGTACACCGTAACCGTTACAGACGCGAACAATTGCACAGGCAGTGCAACCATTACAATCACAGAGCCGAATGCAATTCAGAGTAACGTCACCTGGGTGAATGCAAGTTGTTCCGGGAACTGCAACGGAACGGCCATCGCAAATCCGGTCGGAGGAACAGGGCCTTACTCGTACCTGTGGATGCCCGGAGGACAGACCACTCAAAACGTAAGCGGACTTTGCGCGGGTTCGTACACAGTAACTGTTACCGACGCTAACGGATGTACGCAAACGACTATCATTAACATTACGCAGCCGCAACCACTTTCCGCAAACGTTTCAGCAACATCTTCGAGCTGCGGACTGTGTACCGGCTCTGCTTCAGTATCCGTTTTCGGAGGAACATCTCCTTATGCTTATTTCTGGTTGCCAAGCGGTGGAACGAATCCGACAGCAACGAACCTTTGTCTCGGTACATACACGTGCAGCATTACAGACGCGCAGGGATGTACAACCACAGCATCGGTAACCATTACACAGGTTGTAAATATTCAGATCACCAGTTCCGGAAGTACACCAAGTTGTTATGGTGCATGTGATGCCATTGCAAGTGCCAACGCATCAGGTGGCGCTTCACCGTATACATATCTCTGGCAGCCCGGCAATTTTACAACGCAGAACATTACCGGCCTCTGCGCAGGGACATGGACCGTAACTGCAACAGATGCGAACGGTTGTTTCAGTTCGTCAACAATCACGTTCAACAATCCGCCGCAGCTCGTGGTCACCGGTGCGTTCACCGATGTTTCCTGTAACGCGCAATGCGATGGAACAGCAAGCGCCAATGCCATCGGCGGAACAGGTTCATACCAGTATCTCTGGTTTCCCGGAGGACAAACGACTCCTTCCATCACCAACCAATGTGCAGGAACTTACACCGTACAGGTCAGGGATTCGATGGCGTGCGATACTACGATCATCATTACCATCAATGAGCCTACTCTCATCCAGGCCAACGCATCCGCAACACCGGCAAACTGTACGCTGTGTGACGGTGTAATTACAACAGCCGCTTCAGGAGGAAGCGGACCTTACACGTACTTGTGGTCACCGGGCGCATTCACCACACCCTCGGTCAGCAATCTATGCCCGGGCATTTACACCGTAACGATTACTGATGCAACAGGCTGCGCCACGAATACGCAGATCGCCGTAAGTAACCTGAACGGCCCGACATTGTCTTCCACATTTACCAATGCCACCTGCGACAGTGCCTGCGACGGAACAGCAACGACTGTTGTTACCGGAGGTGCCGGACCATTTGTGTATGATTGGTTACCGGGTTCACCAACAGGTGATGGAACTCCATCCGTTACCGGTTTGTGCGCAGATACATTCTTCGTACAGGTTACAGACAATGTGGGTTGCATCACATTCGACCAGATCATCATCACCGATCCGCCTGCGCTTTCCGTTATTCCGTTTCCAACCGGGGCAAGTTGCTTTGGTGTGTGCGACGGATCAGCAGTGGTAAACGTGAGCGGTGGTACCGGACCTTACATATACCTGTGGGCACCGGGAGGGGAAACCACTCCGAATATTTCAGGCAAATGTGCAGGCACGTACACGGTAGATGTTACCGATTACAATGGATGCACCCGACAGATTACCGTCACGATTACCGAGCCGGCGCAGATGGTGTTGAATATGACTTCGTCAAACATCACATGCAATGCCGCGTGCAATGGAAATGCACAGGTGAGTGTATCTGGCGGAACCGGTCCGTTCTTCTACACGTGGTCGGCGGGACCTATCGTTCCTTCGATAGTGAATCTTTGTCCGGGAACGTATACGGTGAACGTTGTTGACATAAATGGTTGCGCCGCGATTGACTCCGTGATCATCACAGAACCAACAGCCTTGCAACAAAACGTTTCGTTCACCAATACCAATTGCAATGGCGGATGTGACGGAACAGCAACTGCAACAGTAAGCGGAGGTTCTCCTTCGTACCTGTACCTCTGGTCGCCGGGCGGACAAACAACGCCGGGTGTTAGCGGGTTGTGTGCCGGTGCATACAGTATTACGTCTACAGATTCGCTGGGTTGCCAGATTGTAAATTCCCTGACCATACAGGAACCAACAGCGATGGTACTCAGCATGGGAGCATCCGCTGTAAGCTGTTTCGGATCGTGTGATGGATTTGCTTCCGTAAATCCGTCCGGTGGTTCTCCGGGTTACACGTTCAGCTGGGCGCCATCAGGCGGAACGCTCGCAACTGCCACAGGATTGTGCGCGGGAGCTTATACCGTAACTGTAACGGACAACAACGGTTGCATTCAAACAAACACAGCGACGATCACAACACCAACATTACTGCAGGCAAATACTTCGTTCACGTCACCATCATGCGGCGGCGGTGCCGATGGAACAGCAATTGCAAATCCAATCGGTGGAACCGGAGTTTACCAATACCTCTGGGCACCGGGCGGACAAACCACGCAAACTATTTCCGGTCTTGTTGCAGGAACTTACACAGTAACTGTGCGCGATGCAAACGGATGTACGGATGTACAAGTCGTGAATGTGGTGGCTACCGGAAACATGACTCTTGCGATGGCGAGCGCTCCTGCAAACTGCGGAGTGTGCAACGGAACAATGCTCGTAACACCGAGCGGCGGAACCGGGCCATACACATACAGCTGGACCGGGGGATTGCCTCCGCAGGCCAACCAGGTTGGTGTGTGTGCAGGAATTTACACGGTGACAGTTACTGATGCCATGTTGTGCCAGGACACATTTGTAGTTGTAATGAACAACAGCGGCGGACCAACCGGTGAAACAGTAGTTACAACACCGGTAAGTTGTCCGGGTGTGTGTGATGGAAGTGCAAGTGTTACACCGATTGGCGGAACTTCTCCATACACGTACTTCTGGAACCCGGGTGGACAAACTGTAAACAGTCTCACCAACATGTGCGCGGGAAGTTATTTCCTGCAGGTAACGGATTCAAACAACTGTATCCGGTTCTCTCCGGTAACTGTTGGAAGTCCGCCACTGATTCTCGGAAATATATTCGTGTCCAACGCATCCTGCAATGGAGTGTGCGACGGATCAGCTACAGTAAATCCAACCGGCGGAACCGGCCCGTACTCGTTTGTCTGGGGACCTGGTGGACAAACCACGCAAACCATTTCCGGGCAGTGCATCGGTACGTACACGGTGACAATTACAGATGCCATGGGATGTTCGCAAAACGATACGGTAACAATCGGCGCATGGAATACATTGACAGCATCGGCGCTCGCATCCGGGCCTACGTGTAACGCCGCATGTGACGGATGGGCTACCGCAAATATTTCTTCGGGCACAGCACCGTACACATTCCAGTGGAGCGATCCGCTCGGACAAAACACAATGACCGCAACAGGTCTCTGCGCAGGAACATTCTCCGTGGTGATCAATGATGCATCAGGATGTGGTGCAACGGCTACAGTAACGATTACAGAACCGCCGGCCATTGCAGTCAATCCAACCATCACACCTACGTCGTGCAATCAGTGCAACGGTGTAATTTCTGCCAATGCAGGCGGTGGTGTAGGTCCGTACACGTATCTCTGGAGTACAGGCGCAACAACCTCATCACTCATCAACGTTTGCGCAGGCGTATACACCGTGATCGTTACCGATGCAACCGGTTGCTCGCAGACATTCACCATTGGTATGACATCCAGCAACGGGCCAACAGCATCCGGTCTTACAGGAACGGATGTCTCTTGCTTTGGTGCGCAGGATGGAACAGCATCCGTAAATCCGGTTGGTGGAATCCTCCCTTACACGTATCTCTGGGTTCCTGCCGGACAAACTACTTCATCAGTGAGTGGATTGAATGCAGGAACTTATTACGTGCAGATTGCTGATTCAGCCGGATGCATACTCACCGACAGCATTCAGATTTCATCTCCATCACAGATCGTACTGAATCAAACAATCACAAATACCGATTGCGGATTGTGTACCGGTCAGATCGTTCTCAATCCAAGCGGCGGTGCCGGCGGATACACCTACCTCTGGGCGCCGGGCGGACAAACCACTTCAACGATTACCGGTTTGTGTGCAGGAATTTACACCGTAACTATTACTGACACGAATGGTTGCAGCCAGGTTGTTCCTGTTCCGATAAGCAATGCAAACAGCTCGGTTGTATTGTCAACAAGCGGCACAGACATTACCTGTTTCGGAAGCTGCGACGGACAAGGCTTTGTTACTGTCACCAGTGGAACAGGCCCATTCACATTTGCATGGAGCACAAGTTCAACCAACGACACGGTGACTGCGTTGTGCAGCGGAACATACATTGTCCAGGTAACTGATGTGAACGGATGTGTAAGTTCAGGAGCAGTTACAATTTCTGAACCATCGCAGCTTGCCACATCATTCCCGTTCACCACAAGTGAATTGTGTATGGGTGCGTGCGACGGATCCATCATGGCCATTCCTTCGGGAGGAACATTGCCATACAGCTACGCGTGGACACCAAGCGGTCAAACCACGCAAACGGCAACCGGTTTGTGCAGCGGGCCATACTCAGTAATTATCACCGATGCAAACGGGTGTACAACCACAAGTGTCGATACGATTGTTTCACCATCGGTATTGATCCTGGGCGTTCCTGTTGTAACTGATGCGTTCTGCAACAACTCTCCGGATGGTGCGATTGATATTTCAGTAACCGGTGGTTCATTGCCATACACGTTTGCATGGACCGGCCCGGGAACATTCACCGCTGTTACCGAAGATATTTCCGCGCTCGTTTCGGGATCGTACACCGTACTCATCACAGACAACAACGGTTGTACAGCACTCGATACGATTGTCGTTGGCGCACTCACAACAGTAATTGCCGATGCAGGACAGGACACAACAGCCTGTGTTGCCGGACAAATTACACTCGACGGAAGTGCAAGTGTAAATGCAACAACATTCGCCTGGACGGTATTGCCATCCGGTAACAACGTTGGAAATTCTGCAGTAACAACTGTTGTTCCAACAACCGGAACAAACACATACGTGCTTACAGTCACCAACAACGGATGTACATCGACCGACACGGTTCTCGTGATTTCATTACCGCAGCCGTTTGTAGATGCCGGCCCTGATCTCGCGATTCTCGCCGGACAAACTATTGCAATCGGTGGCTCGCCTACGGGCAACGCCGGTGTAACGTATGCGTGGGGGCCTTCAACAGGTCTTGGCGATCCGGCAACACCAAATCCGGTTGAGTGACAATAACGAAGTACAACGTACATCGTTATTGTCACTGACTCTGCAGGATGTACGGCAAGCGACACCATGATACTCGATGTGGTTCCTTCGGTTTGGATCCCTGATGGATTCTCTCCGAACGGTGACGGAACGAATGACACGTGGGTGATCGACAACATTTATCTCTTCCCGGAATGCGAAGTAGAAGTTTACAACCGCTGGGGCGAGATGTTGTTCCGTTCAGTTGGATACGGCACACCGTGGGATGGACGCTACGATGGAAAAGAATTGCCGGTAGGAACGTACTACTACATCGTGAAACTGAACGACCCGATGTTCCCGGATGTATTCACCGGACCATTAACAATCATGCGTTAAGATGAAACCAGCTATGAAAAAAATTCTCGGCCTTCTTGCAGGAATTCTTCCGCTGGTGCTCACTGCACAGCAGCTTCCGCATTACAGTCAATACATGGTGAACGATTACGTGATGAATCCTGCGATCGGTGGAAAAAACGATTACTTCCTCGGCATGTCAGCGAACCGTTACCAGTGGGGAGGAATTACAGATGCACCGCGTACATACATTCTCAGCCTCCACGGTCCGTTGAAATGGGACCACATGGGTGTAGGCGGACAATTGTTCACCGACATTGTAGGTCCAACGCGAAGAACAGGTTTTTATATGTCGTATGCGTATCATGCGCCGCTCACGGATAATCTCACATTGTCATTCGGACTCAGCGCGGGCATCCTGCAGTTTATGGTGGACGGACAAAAAATTACGTTGCATGATCCGGGCGATGTTGTGCTTACCAATTCCTTGCAGAGTGTACTCATGCCCGATTTCAGCGCCGGATTTTATTTGTACAATGACCGGTTCTGGGTAGGTGCATCGTGTTTGCAGATCCAGCAGAACAAGATTAAGTTTTTCGATTACATGTCGAATACAACGAGCGTACTGAATCGCCACTTCTTTTTCACTGCAGGATATCGCCAGCCACTGGGTGATGATTTCATCATTGAGCCGTCGGCACTGGCAAAAATGGTTGCGCCGGTTCCGTTCCAGTTTGATGCTGGTTTGCGCGTGATTTACAAAGACAAAGTCTGGGTGGGTGGATCGTATCGTCACCTCGATGCCTTCACGATGTACATGGGATTTGTGTACAAAGAAAACCTGCAGTTCGGTTACGGTTACGATTTCACGACGACGAATCTCGGGAACTATTCTACCGGCACGCACGAGTTGATTATCGCGGTGCGGTTTAACAAGCAGGGAATAAGGAAGCCGGGGTCGGAGAAGCAGTTTGATTGATGTGTTGTAATCTTGCCACTAAGGCACAAAGGCCCGAAGAAACACCAAGGAATAAGAAGAAAGATAAAGAGTTAAGACTTTTCTTAGTGTTGCTTGATGACTTTGAGACTTCGTGGCAAGACTTGCACCTTCCTTCCTAAACCAAAAACCTTTGTGTTGCTTTGAGACTTGGAGCCTTCGTGGCAAAACTTACGCCTTCCTTCTTCAAACCAAAAAGTCTTTGTGCTCCTTGGAGCCTTTGTGTCTTCGTGGCAAAAAAACTTCACGCCTTCTTCACCCATATCGACGAATCCCACCACCCCTCATGATGCCAGTTCTCCCGGAAGTGCGCTTCGTTTTTGAAGTCCAGTTTTTCGAGCACGCGCCGTGACGCATCGTGACGCGGATCAATATTTGCTTCGAGCGTATGAAGCTTGATATCGTTCAACGCATACGAACAAATTTTTCCGAGCACCTCTGTCATGATTCCGAGATTCCACCAGCCCGGCAATAATTCATAACTGATCTCTCCGCGCATGTGCTGGTAATCGATGTGCTTCAACCCTGCCGTGCCTACAAGCTGCTGAATCTCGCGGTGATAAATTCCCCAGCGGATTCCTTCCCGGGTTGCGAATTTTTTTCGCCACTCCCAGAGTTGGAATTCTGCTTCACTCAAATCTTTAAACGTATGCGTGCCGCGAAATTCCTGCACCTGTTCATCCGAAAACAGGCGAAGAATAAATGAACGTTCCTTCACTGGAAGCCAAACCAGGTTTGTGCGTTCAGTTCGCAATTCGGGAAACTGTGCGGGAAACAGTTCGATGGGGTGCATGCAACGAATGTACAATATCTAAGCATGGATAAAAACGGTTGAAACCGTTTAGCAACTGTGCAGATTTTCATTGCCGGGGCTTAAGCCCCCGGCAATGAACAGTCCTGCCTCACTCAACCGTTTCAGCGGTTTTCATAAACACTTTGTAACCTAAACGGAGACCTTATCCAAACCACAGTATTCACATACTATTCATACAATGCCCTATATTTGCGCTGATTCTTTCGTTTCCCCGCTGAAAGATCGCGTGTTGAGACCGTTGCATCCCGATAACTATCAGGAGCAGTAACCACGGAAACAAAAATGAGTACATGAAATCATTTTTTGATAAGAACTCAACCGTACGCACCGTCCTTTTCGTTGTTGCGATCATTGTCTGCACTACGCCACTGTCGAGTCCACCGTTTGCCTTGCTGCTTGGTCTCGTGTTTGCACAATTCATCGGTCACCCGTTTGTACATCTCAACCACAAGTCAACCGGGTTGCTCCTGAAAGTTTCCGTGGTGGGACTTGGTTTCGGGATGAACGTTACGCAAGCCATGGAGGCTGGCAAAAGCGGGTTGCTGCTCACGATCACATCGATTCTTTTTACGATCCTTCTCGGAGCATTGATCGGAAAATTATTTGGCCTCGATAAAAAAATCACGGCGCTTGTTTCTTCCGGAACGGCCATCTGCGGCGGAAGTGCAATTGCTGCGATCGGCCCTGTGGTTGGCGCAACCGACAAAGAGATGTCTGTGTCGATGGGAACTATTTTCCTGCTGAATTCATTGGCGCTCGTGATCTTCCCTCCTATTGGCCACTACTTCAATCTCACGCAACAGGAATTCGGATTGTGGTCTGCCATTGCCATTCACGATACGAGTTCCGTAGTTGGTGCAGCAAGTACGTATGGTGAAGATGCTTTGCATATTGCCACTACCGTAAAACTCGCGCGCGCATTGTGGATCATTCCGCTGACGATTATCATGGCGTTCTTCTTCAAATCAGGAAGCAACAAAATGAAAATGCCCTGGTTCATTTTGCTTTTCGTTGTTGCCATGGTGCTGAACAGTTATGTGCCGTTCATTCACGATCACAGCGACACATTGTTCTCCATTTCAAAAATCGGATTGTCGGTAACGCTCTTTCTGATTGGTGCGGGATTATCCATGGCAGAGATCAAAGCCGTTGGATGGCGTCCGCTTGTGCTGGGTGTGATCCTGTGGTTGTTCATCAGCGTGCTTTCGTTTTTCGCGATCACGCGGTTGGCTTTTTAGTTTAACTAAAAATCACCGCAGAGGCGCAGAGTTCCGGAATTACCACCAATCATGTGAGTAAGCAATGATCGCTGAGCACGCCCTCTGCGATCCGTGCCAGCTCCTTAGAGTGCAGTACTCTGCGCCTCCGCGTCTCTGCGGTGAAAAAACAAAAACCGTCTCCAAAAAGCTAAAAACCGCTTACAAACGATCATTTTCCGCTCATTTGTCTGGTTTTTGTCGGGTAAAAGCATCCCTGCGAACTGCGTATCTTTGTACCGGGACTCCTTCAGAGTATTCAGCTAAATTGAGAGGTATGTACGTAGAACAGCTTTATACCAATTGCCTTGCAGAAGCCGCATATTGGATTGAATCAGATGGTGAAGCGGTGGTTATCGACCCGATCCGTGAAACAACGCCGTATATCGCGAAAGCCGAAGAACGCGGCGTAACCATCAAATACATTTTTGAAACACATTTTCATGCCGATTTCGTTTCCGGTCACATCGACCTGTCGAAAGCAACCGGCGCTGAAATTATTTACGGCCCCAAAGCCGATACGAAGTATCACGTGCACAACGCGAAAGACGGCGAGGAATTCAAAGTCGGAAAACTCACCATTCGCGTGATTCATACACCGGGACACACGCCGGAATCGACCTGCTATTTGTTGCTGGACGAAAACGGAAAAGAGTACGCCATCTTCACCGGCGATACACTTTTCGTAGGTGACGTAGGCCGTCCCGATCTGCTCGACGGCACCATGACCAAGGAAGAACTTGCCGGAATGATGTTCGATTCGCTGAACAACAAACTGAAAAAAATTCCGGATCACGTGCTCATGTATCCTGCGCACGGACCGGGTTCTGCCTGCGGAAAAAATATCGGCAAAGAAACCTGGTCGACCATCGGCGAACAGAAAGCAACAAATTATGCAATGAAGATCACCGACCGTGACGAGTTTATCAAAACCGTTACCGAAGGGCTCGCTGCACCACCACAATATTTTTTCAAAGACGCCGCGATCAATAAGAACGGGTACGAAAATATCGACAACGTTCTTGAACGTAACGTAATTCCGCTGGATGCGCTCAAAGCAAAAGCGGTACTTGAAGCAGGTGCACTTGTGTTGGATACACGAAGCGCCGATGAATTTGAAAAAGGATTCATTCCCGGTTCCATGTTCATTGGTCTCGATGGCACATACGCTGTTTGGGTCGGGACACTCATCGACATCAACGTAAAGCTGTTGATTGTTGCGTCCGAAGGCCGTGAGCGCGAAGCCATTCTTCGTCTCGCACGCGTCGGTTACGAAAATGTAGTTGGATATCTCGAAGGTGGAGTTGACGCGTGGAAGAAAGCAAATCTTCCGGTTGACACGATGAAGTCTGTCAACCCCGACGAATTCGTATCGGCGATGAACAAACAAAATCACGATGCTGTTCTCGATGTGCGTCGTCCCGGTGAATGGGATAACGGTCACACCGAAGGTGCGGAGCATGTTTGCCTGAGCAGCTTCTCTAAACCGCATGGAACAGATTCCATTGACAGGAACAAACCGTATTACGTGCATTGCGCAGGCGGTTACCGTTCAGTGATTGCGATTTCCATCCTGAAACAAAAAGGCTACACGAATCTCGTGAACGTGCGCGGCGGATGGCGGGTGCTGGAGGGAATGGATTTCCCGAAGGTGATGCCGGAACTGGCGTAATCGATTTGCTGATTCCTGATTGGTCGATTTGCTGATTTTCGCCTGCGGCAGCAAGGATTTTTTTGATTTTATTATTCGACCCCTTCAGGGTCGCGTCAAAAACGCTAACGCTTTTTTGATATTGATATTTGACCCCTTCGGGGTCATGCACCACATTCTTTCTCTTCGTTCAAGCGTGTTGTGAAACGCCCGACCCTGAAGGGGTTAGTGATCAAAAAAATAAAAATTCCTTGCTGCCGCAGGCGCACTCCCCGCCTCGCGCAGATCAAATTGGCAAATCGTTTCACTATATTTCACGTATGATCCGCAATCTGCTGACACCGGGTATCATCACCATCATCGTATTGCTCACGCAATGCGAAACGCCCGTTCCGCACGAGTACAACATCTACGAGAAATCCATCCAGAAAAAAATGCGTGCCGAAAAATGCGTGATCAGTTTTGACAGCGCCAATTCACTCGGCGAGCAGAAACAAACCATCCGCATCGAAGTATTTAATCCGCACGAAGAAATTTCCGCTTCACCGTTCTGGTATACATCTTCCGTTACTGCCCTGCAATATTACTGGGATACCAACGGTGAAGATTTTACGGAGTATGAATACATCGAAATAAAATTAACGCAGGAAGATTCTACAGACGGCTCCGCGCAAAGCCAGGCTGACGGACTTCCGATCAGTTATGTTCTTCTCGCCGATTCGTTGTACACAATCACGCTGGCCATTCTCCAGGATCCCGGTGGATTGGGATTTACAAAGTCGGAGAATTCTTTTGCCGGCAATTTCACGACTACGCGTTTACAATTGCACGACAGCGCCCGGCAAAAGATGATCACGTCTCCATCGCAAAAACCGACATGCATTCCCGGCGGTTTTCAATACCTGCAGTCCGGCAGTTCCAACGAAACGCTCATCTTCGTTTACGTGTTGGAAGAACATCCGCACGGTACAGATGAACACCGGTTCGTGTTTTCGAAACAGACGCGGAAGATTCTGGATTATACGGTAGCACCGTTATGATGTGCTGATGTGTAAATTTGAAGATGCGCAGATGCGCCTGCGGCAGCAAGGAATTTTTTTGTTTGCGTTATTAACCCCGGGTTACGTTCCTTCGGAACTCACCCGGGGTTAATAACATTCGACCCCTTCAGGGTCGCTATGCTCAATACCCTTTCACTTCGTTCAAGGGACATGCGACTCCTCTGGAGTCGGAATAACATTGCATCCGGTAAGTATTTTATGATCCCGGAGGGATCACATGTCCCTTGAACGAAGTGAAAGGAAAAAAAAGAATTCCTTGCTGCCGCAGGCGCGCCCTGAGCTTGCCGAAAGGCCCATCAGCATATCAAAGCGTAGCGAACTCATAGCCCCGCTCTTTCATCTCCTCAATATACCGCGGTAACGCATACAACATCCGCTCTTTCGCTTTCTCGCTGTCGTGAAAAACTACGATCGATCCGGCGCGCGAATACATGAGCGCGAGTTCCAGGCAATGTTCCTTCGCGTAGGTTTTATCGAAGTCGTAGGTGAGCACGTCCCACATGATGATGCGGCAGTGACGCGAAAGTGTATTGAAATGCGAGCGGCGCATGTGCCCGTACGGCGGACGGAACAACGGCGAGGTAACCAACGCACTGCATTCTTTGATGTCGCGCATGTAGTCGCGCCACGAATGTTTCCATCCATCGAGGTGATGCATGGTGTGGTTTCCAACGGAGTGACCCGCATCAATCACCTGCCTGAAAATATCGGGGTTGCGCTGCACGTTTTCGCCCACGCAAAAAAATGTAGCCTTCACATCGTACTGCTGTAAAACAGACAGTGCCTCGGTGGTTACACCGGGCACTGGTCCGTCATCAAATGTGAGATATATTTTTTTTTCGTTCCGGGACATTCTCCACGTTGCGCCGGGATACACCTGGCGAAACACCTGCGGAGGACGAACCATCAGCTTCATGCAGCAGAGTTACTTCGGGTTGGCTCCTGTCATCGAATCCATTTTCTTCATCGCTTCCATCAATGAATCCATGTTGATGTTGTCCATGTTCATTGGCTGCGGCTGTTGCTGCTGCGGTGGAAATTGCGGTTGTGCCGAACGCGGCGTCAGTCCAATAGCCGTCATTCGCGCTTTGTACTGTGCTGCCATTTCCTTCTGACCGTAAGTCTCCGCGTAGTTGTTCAACATGTCGAGCGCAGAAGAAAGTCTTCCGAGATCGCCGTCGTACGAAGCGCGCCATTCTTTGTGGGTACCGGCAACCTTCGCGAAGAACTGGTACTCCTGTTCACACACGGAGAAAAGTTCTCCCGAAAGTTTATTCGCTTTATCAATCGCGCCGGCTTTGTAATACGCTTCCACAGCGTAAACCATGGCTGGCTCCAGCGGAATCAATGAAGTTGGCATCACCTGCAGGCAACGGTCAAGTACTTCAACCGCTTGTGCCGATTTGCCTTCATCGTTCAGCAACTTCGCGAGCGACATCATCTGCAAACGCTGGTTCGTTGTGAAACGCAGGTTGTTTTCGTCCATGTAAATTTCTGCGCCTGGTTTATCGAGGCCGCCCCAACGGAAATTCTTCATGATGTTCGTATACATCAGGTCCGTGTTGCAACCAACCATTTCACCAAACAGTCCGCGCTTGTCTGCACGCATTGGTACAAGACGGTACGCAAGACCTTCCAGGTTAAACCAGTCGTCGAGGTTCAGGTAACTGTCGCCACCTGCGGTAACCGCAAAGTATACCGGGCGTTCCCAGTTGAACGTTGCGAGCAGATCGAGGATCATAAGATCCGCTTTCAGCAGGTATTGTTTGTTGATGGTCCAGCGCAGTGTATCAGCGATCATGCTATCCGGAGTGTTCGCAGGAACAGTTCCGTTCTTTTTCACGAGGGCTTTGTCGACCGTGATATACACTTTGTTCGTAGGCAGAACGTACACAGTATCTGTGAATGATTCATCATTGTCATCAACAGAACGACGCACCTGCGTTACACTTGGATCTCCTTTGATGAGCAAATCCATGAGTTTACGCGCGCTCATTTCCGGAGCAGCCGCCATACGTTCACGATCAAAGAAAACCTGGTCGCATGAACCGGAACGGTATTTCGAACGTGGCAATGAGAACGGAACACGTTCTGAATCGTATGCTTTGCGGTTCGCCTGGTCAATGTACCAATCGGTATTGAGGAGGCTCAGGTTGAGTACGCGGACATCTGTGCGGTATCCTTCCACTTCCTGCTCGTACCACAACGGGAACGTATCGTTATCACCATTGGTAAAGAGGATCGCTCCTTTCGCGCACGTGGCGAGATAATTTCCTGCAAAGTCGCGCGCCGTATACCGGTTCGATCGGTTGTGATCGTCCCATCCATCCAGGACCATCAGTAACGGTACCACTGCGGTGATGATCAAACCTCCGGCTACGGCAACCAGTTTACCGGCACGTTCACTCTTCTCGCCAACTACTTTGATCAATCCAATCAGTGGCGACTGAGCCATACTAATCGCCAGATCTTTTCTTCCCACAATACTGCGCAGGAAGTGAATGACGGCAAATGCACCGACTCCAATGTATAATGCAAAAGCATAGAACGATCCGGTGTATGCGTAATCACGTTCACGCGGCTGAAGCGGATATTGGTTCAGGTAAATTACAATCGCAAGCCCCGTGAAGAGGAACATCAGGAAAACCACGAGTGCGTTTTTCCAGTCGCGCACAAAATGGAAGATCAACCCGATGAGTCCTAAGAGGAATGGCAGGTAGAAAAATTTATTGTTCGCTGCATTGTCGCGGAGACGTGCAGGAGCTTTCTCCATATCCACATCCTGGAGCATCCCGATACCACTCTGCCAGTTTCCATCCGTAGGATTTCCATGACCTTGTATGTCGTTCTGTTTCCCGGCGAAATTCCACCAGAAGTAACGCATGTACATAAACTTCACCTGGTACTGCCAGAAATAGGTAAGGTTTGCCCACATGGTTGGTTTCTTGAACGTTTCCATTTCGCCGGTCTGGCGATTCATGAGCTTGAGCTTTGTGTGGTTCTTCGCAACGTTGCCCCACTCTTCGTAAGGCTGCACGTGGCTCCGTTGGTTCTGCTCCCACATCCTTGGGAAAATGGTACTCATTTCGCTGGCAAACTTGTAATTCGTTTGTTTGCGTGCATCGATAATTACGTATTCGCCAAGATTTTCATCCAATGCGTAAACAGGATTTCCATCGTCAGCAGGATCTTCTACGTTCAGTGGTGCATTGTAATACGGACCGTATGCAATCGGCCAGTCACCGTACTGCTCACGATTGAGGTACGACAGCAAGCTGATGGCGTTCTCCGGGTTGTTTTCATCCATCGGTGTATTCGCTTGTGAGCGTACAACGAGAATGAAGAACGATGAATAGCCAATGAGAAGAACCGTGAACGAAAGAAGAATCGTATTCAGTACTGCGCGGTTGTTCTTGATGCGATGCACCAGGTACCCGGCTATAGCAATAGTGAGCAGTGTCATGAACCACGAGCCATAAGCCATTGCTCCGAAAAGCGCGAACGCAAAAAAGGCGCCACCTACATAAAGGAACCGTTTGTACAATGTTTCACCGCCGCGGCTCGTATACATGAGACCGGTTACGATCATTCCCACGAGAAGAGCGAAGTAAATGATTGTACCGCCGTTCGGAGGAAGTCCGAGCGTGTTCACGAAGAACAATTCGTAGTTCGCAGCAGCATTTACAATTCCCGGGATAATTCCGTTCTGGATAACGCCAAGCAAGCCCAGCGCCACAAGACCGGCAATGATCAACCCTTTTCGTGTCGGATTCTGGTTACGCTTGAAGTAAACGATCATTACGATCGCCGGAATCGCGAGGAGGTTCAATAAGTGAACACCTACGGAAAGACCCATCATGTATGCGATGAACACAATCCATTTGTCGGCTTTCGCGGTATCGTCGGCATCCCATTTGAGAATAGCCCAGAATACGAGTGCTGTAAAGAAGGATGACATGGAATATACTTCACCCTCGACCGCTGAGAACCAGAACGAGTCGGAGAATGTATAGGCCAATGAACCAATAACGGCGCTGGCAAAAATGCCCCACATGCCTGATTCGGAGATCGAATTGACGTCAGCAACTTTTTCAACCGCTTTCGCCAGTTTACGTCCGAGGAGGGTTAAAGTCCAGAACATGAACAGAATGGTGAACGCGCTGGACAAAGCCGACATAACGTTGATCATCATCGCCACCTGGTCGGGCCCACTAGCAAAAAGGGTGAAAAAACGCCCTAAAAGCATGAAAGTAGGTGCTCCCGGAGGGTGACCGACTTCCAGTTTATACGCACAGGAGATGTACTCTCCGCAGTCCCAGAAGGACGTAGTAGGTTCAATTGTTGAGAGATAAGTGAATGCTGCGATCCCGAAGATGATCCAGCCTAACACATTATTCAGCAATTTAAAACGTGATGCCATGAGGATAAGGAAATTACTGTGGTTTGCCGGCGAAGATAGCGATTCTGACTCTTTGCAAACCGTTAAAATAGGCCCAAGGAATTCAAATTTTTGTGAAAAATCAGAATGATTTCTATTTTTGCACCCCCGGACGAGGAAACTGGTCCGGAAGATGACCGATGGTGTAACTGGCAACACGTCTGATTTTGGTTCAGAAGAGTCCAGGTTCGAGCCCTGGTCGGTCAACGAAAAAAGCCACTCAAAATTTTGGGTGGCTTTTTTATTTGAGGGCCTTAACGCTGCAAAGGCTAATAGCCTTTTGAGGGTTAGGACCCTTGCATACCTCTACTTCTTTTTCATTTCGCGTAACATCTTCACCGACATTAACCCAAGGATCAACACCACAATAACGATCGCTCCCCAGATCAACGTGTTGTCTTCGAAAACAGAATTCACTCCCGAGACTTTTGGTTTCGTCGGTGGTTCCAATGCCTTTCGTGATCCCGTGCTGACCACTGGCATTTCGATCACATTATTCTTCAGAAAATATTTCAGATCGTATTCCGGAAACTGCACGGTGTCATTACCAAAGCGCAATGTGTAATTCATCGCGGGATTGAGATTCGCCACCAGGTAACTCTTGACCTGGATCGCATGAACTTTTTCCACGCGTAGTGGCTGATCATCGGCATTGACAATCCGTAAAAGCAGATGTTTGACGCGACGCCCGTGCACACGGATTTCATTCGGCCCTTCCGACGAAAGCATGGTGATGGAAAGCAGCGATTGCTGCGGTGGTTTATTATCCGCGAATCCTTCGTTGGTGATTTCGTACAACCGCGCACCACGTAAATATTCCCCGGTAGGATTGACTGTGCTCAAATCAAATTTCAGGTAATCCACCAGTTGCGTATCGGCAAACACGATGTCAATCTCCGACATCTTCAGCGTTTTGTTTTCCGTCTGCTGAATGCTCACACCGGGAAGCTCCATCCAGTTATCGCGGATCGAAACCGGTGTGGTGCGCTCCATTCTTCCTGCGCGAACCACGAAAACCGGGCTGCGGTATTCCTTCCACCATTCCGACCAGTTGTCAAAACTAAAACGGTAATACGTGTAATCGTTCGGAGGAAAATCGAAGCGAACGAGATTCGTGGTTTTTTCTTCACCACCGTTGAACGTTTCGTAGTACGTGGTGGTATACTCATCCTTCACCGCAAACCAGTTCTGGTTATCGTAACTGCCCGAGAGCGTCATTCTTCGCGTCGCATCAGCGTTGTTCACTTCCAACACAAGATGGTTAAGACCGTCATAGTGTAATGGGTTCATGATCGTGATGAACGAATTTTTCGGATCATCGCTGCGATCGGTGATTGGAAGTTCCACAAGCCGGTCTATTCCTTTTCGCGTAGTGTCGTACACGATGAGGTAAGGAATTTCAATCCCGGCAGAATCGTAGATGCGCACATCAGGAAATCCCCATTGCACGGCTCCTGTCACCTCGGGTTGCATGAGAATGCGGTGATACCCGGGTGAGTCCACCGGTTCCACGGGCACTTCCCAGCGAAACGTTTGACTTGTTGCCGGTGAAACCGCAAGACAAACAAGAACAAAAATGTTAAGCAGGTTTTTCATCGGTCGCTTCATTCGTGGTTGATGATTTATCGTCGAGAATTAATTTTTTCAGTTTCTGGTAGAGGAATGAAACCAGCAACAGGATCACGCCGCAAAGAATGAACTCGGTGATCTTACCGGTTTGCGATTCACCGTAAATCCCCAGGAGCACAAGCTTCACCACGGTGATGAAGAAAAGTACCAGCGAAATGATCCGCAGCTGCCTGTTCTTTCTTCGCATACCAATGAGGATCATCGCGAACGATGAAATTCCCCAGATGATCGGGAACCCGACCTTGTGGCTCATCGCCAGGCCGTCGTTGATATTTCCACGCACGTCGTTGATGCTCCATCCGGCCGAACCGGGATCAACACTGTACGCCATCACAATGAGGTGATCGAGTTCTGCGCTGAGTATAAAAACAGAAACCGTACACAACAGCCAGAGGTACACATTGCGCAGTTGTTCCGGCACGGCTCCCTCCTTGCTGAAATCGCGCAGGCAGATAAATCCGAGCACGAGAATAGCAATGGAGTGCACGTAATGCCACAGGTACGGCGTCATTCCCGATCCACCGAGCAAGTGCGAATCTCTCACATGTATTGCGGAGAAATGCGGGAACACCAGCGTGAGCACCATCATCGCAAGAATGGAAATACGCACCGTCCAGCGGAGAAATTCCATTCCCAGTGGTTTGATCGCATACCATGCGGCGAGAATGAACACCACAAAGTAACAGGACGATATCACCGCAATGCCATGACCACTGAACTTGTGTGCAACCAACTGGTATTCGAGTTCAAGAAATCCGCCAATGAACAGGATGAACACAGCCATGCTTCTTAAGAGTTTGCCATACGCATCCGTGCTCCAGGTGCCGCCGATGTATTCTTCATCGTGCCTGCGCAGGAAAACCGCACTCAGGGCGAGTGAAAGAACTGCACCAAGCGTGGTGATGAATCCTTTGTTGCTCATGATGCTTATGTCGCTGTGTGAAAGCAGGTACACGTTCATCCAGTTGTATGCGAGGCTCAGCACAAGCACTACATTAATGAGCACCGAAAAAACTTTGATGATCGCTAATCGGCTCTTCATGTACAGCCACAACAACAGGACGGCTTCTGCGGCCCAGAAAAGTGTGATGTGATTTCCATTGAGCTGAACAGGCGCGGCCAGCGAAACAAATGTGATCACAATGCCCACGAGAAAATACACGAGGGTGCGGTCCACTTCCTGCCGCTTGAAAAGCAAATACGCGAATACAAAATTGAACGCCGCAAGTACAAGCGTGAACAGGCCGGTGAAGTGATCCAGTTCCATCCGGTGCAACAGGTAATACGATGCAGCATAGTAAAGACCGGTATTCGCAAGCATGCTGATGATCTCAAACGCTTCGAATTTCCGTTTCGCTTTTACGTTGTTGATGATGTTCATGAGGAAGAACGTGAAGTAAAACAACGTGCCAAAAAGCAAAGCGCTTCCGTCGTTCACGTGTCCATTCGTAACGATATCTTTCTGCAATGCGCCGGCGTAAAAAAGTATCGTAAACACAAACGAGAGAATGGTTACGATGTTCCATTTTTTGTAGTACGCAAGCGCGAGCATTCCTGCATCAAGGATGAGCATGTAAATACACAGGACAACGAAATTTCCATCACCCGTTTTAACCATGAGTGGTGAGGCAAATCCGCCGACGATAGCGAGAATGGCCAATTCTTTCCTGTCGTATGCAACAGAAAGCAGGACCGTAAATAACGTGACGACGACCAGCAATGCGAGCGCGACCGGTTGTGAAAATATATGGTAGACCTGGAAAGAGTACGAGATCGTGAAGTATAACGTAGCGATACCTCCGCCGGCCAATACTGAACTAAACGTGGTATACGATTTACGCAGGCGGTGTGCAACACCAATCAAAATACCGCCGCACAAAATACCAATAGCCGTTCTGCCGATTTCATTGATCCAGTCTTTGTCGATGGCGTATTTCACGAAGAAAGCAATACCGGTAACAAGCACCGCGATACCGATGAACGTAACCAACCGCTCACCAATGAATTTTTCGAGATCGGGATTGCGTTCGAAAAATCCGGGCTTCGTTGGTTGAACCGGAGGAGTATATTTCGGCATCGGCGGAAGAGACGAAGACGCAACAACCGGTTCGGGCTGAACATTCGGCACCACAGGCGGTGGCGGCATAACCGGCGGAACAACCTGTTCCACAACCACAGGTGGAGTGTATACAGGAGGCGGTGGCGGCGTGTACACCGGTTGTGGTTGCTGGTAGCGACGGGTCTCTTCAAAGAATCCGGCGCCGGTAAGCATGTGATGAATTTCGATCAGGCTATGCCGGATCTCATCCGTTTTCCTGTAAAGTTCATCGAGTTTTTTCTTGACATCACTGGGACGATCAGCCATGAGGGGAGGTTTTATTTAGATATGTGTGTGAAAAGACGTGTGCGAACTTCGACAAAGGCGAGCCAGTCCACAGTGCGCAGTAATTCAGTGCGCAGTAAAGTACGGCTTTCGCAAACTGAGGGCGTGGGTAGGGCCGCAAAAGGAAGATGCAGAATGGTGAAGAAAAATCCGGGGCAGTATTTTTCAAGCGGTAGCGGGTGGTGCTGGTGGAATTCTACGGACAAGGTTAGGAAAGGTTCTTGTGAAGATTTCCCAAAGTCGGATTCTGAATTTCGCGGAATTTCAATCTTTTGGCTTTGGCAATAACCTGCTATTCGATTGATTGTAAGCCCGTAAAGAGGTTCCGGTGGTTGGACAAAAACAGGTCACAAATACATCGTGGTTTTAGAGAATTTTAACGGGAAACCCTTGGTGACCCTTACAAACCCTCAAAGGCATATATGCCTTGCAGGGTTAGTAAGGGTATGCCCCACCCTTGCACACCCTCAAAGGGTTATTACTAACTTTGTCCCCGCTATGCAAAGAATTATGATGAAGTCGAAAATCCACCGGGTTCGGGTTACCGAAGCCGACCTGGATTACATCGGAAGTATCACCATTGATGAGAACCTGATGGAGGCGTCGAACTTGGCCGAAAACGAGCAGGTACATGTGTTTAATTACCGCAACGGTGAACGCATCATTACGTATGTGATCAAAGGTCAGCGCGGTTCAGGAATTATTTGCCTGAACGGACCCGCAGCCATCAAATTCTCCCCGGGAGATGAGGTGATCGTGGTGGCTTATGCGAATGTCGATGAAAAAGATGTGGCTGGATTTACACCCGCCGTTATTTTCCCCGATTCAAAAAACAACAACACCCTAAACGCATAAGCGTGAAGAGTAAACTCGGCCAGGTTATCCAGTTTGTAATTTTCTTCGGACTTGGAGCCGGGTTGATGTGGTGGCAATACAGCCGCTTCACACCTGAACAGAGTGAACAGTTTCACACCGGTTTGCGCGAAGCAGATTATTTCTGGTTTTTCGTGGCTGTGTTTATCGGGATGCTTGCACACCTCATGCGCGCAATCCGCTGGCAGATGCTGCTTACGCCGCTCAACCGCAAAGCCGGACTCGGAAGTCGTTTCTATGCCGTGATGATCGGTTATCTCGCCAACTATGCCTTCCCGCGTTTGGGTGAAGTAACGCGTGCCGGAGTTTTGAAAACCAGCGACGATATTCCTTTCGCGGAATCGTTCGGGACGATTGTTGTTGAACGCATCGTCGACCTGTTGTGCCTTGCCGTTATTTTCTTCATCGTACTCATCGTACAATTTGCAGAACTGCAGGCGCTGTGGTTAAAATACCTCTGGAATCCGGCCTCCGAAAAAATTGCAGGCATGATGGAAAATCCTGTTTTGTTTTACGGTGTGCTTTGCGCGATTGCGTTGTTCATTGGAATACTCGTGATGCTGCGCAAACGGATCACCGGAAAATTATCGGGCAAAGCAAAAGCATTTTTCGTGGGACTGAAAGAAGGAATGCTTTCCATCAAAAAAGTTCCAAACCCGTTTTTGTTTATCGTACAATCGCTGCTCATCTGGACGGGCTACTACCTTTCACTTTACGCCTGCTTCTTTTGTTTCGATGATACTTCCTCGCTGACTTTGCACACAGCATTGATCCTGCTTTTGTTCGGAACATTCGGCGTTGCATTTACACCGGGCGGAATTGGCGCATACCAGATTATCATCACCGAAATAATGATTGCTATTGCACCTGCAACCATCGCAGCAGCTGCACCGTTCTCGTGGCTGTCGTGGGGAGCACAGGTGGCAACAGTTGTCCTGTTTACAGGAATTGCTTTTGCAGTTCGCCCTGCACTTAACAAACTACGACCATGAGTTCACTCGACTACGTCAAAGTGAAAATTCTGACCCGCGAAGCGATTCGCTTCCAAATGGAAAAAGCACATTACTTTCAGAAAAAAGTAGTGTTCACCAATGGAGTTTTCGACCTGCTGCACCTGGGTCACGTTGATTATCTCTCGAAAGCCAAAGACTGCGGAAACATTCTCGTTGTGGGAATGAACAGCGATGCCTCCGTGAAACTGCTCAACAAAGGAAGCTCGCGTCCGTTGCAGGATGAAACTTCGCGTTCAACCGTTCTCGCTTCGCTGCACTTCGTGGATTACGTAGTGGTGTTCGATGAAGAAACTCCATACGAACTGATCAAAGTCGTTCAGCCGGATGTGCTCGTGAAAGGCGCAGATTACAAGGTGGAGCAGATTGCCGGACATGATATTGTGCTTGCCCGTGGCGGCGAAGTGAAACTCATCGAAGTTGTGGAAGGTTATTCGACGAGCGCCATTGAAAAGAAAATAAAGGACAGTGCCCGGTAATCAGTACACAATGCGCAGTATACAGGTGCACCTTCAATCACGACATACTGCGCACTGCGTACTGAAATTACTGCGCACTTTTTTACCTGCATTTCTCATGCTTTTCTCCGTCAATGCCGATGCGAAGGACTGGAGAAAATCGTTCATTGATACGTATGTCAGCGTTGAAGTGCCCTGGGGGATGGACAACACAGATTCTGCCGGCACGCGGATCATGCAGCAATATTTTGGCAGCAGCGTATTGATCATTACGCGAACGGAAACGGGAGATACGCGACCTGCAGACCGGGAAGAACTGGATGAAAGATATTCGGCAGTCATTAGCAAATATGTCGGCGATTTGCGCGGAACACTTTCGGACAGCACGACATTCATCTCCAGCGGAATTATTGGTAAAAAAATTCACGTTGCTTACAGGCATCCTTTGAACGATTCTGATTTCGTAGCAGAGATGATATTTTTCCTGGGAAATAACCGGTTGTATACTGTTCAATATCAACACCCGGTTTCCGCAACGCCGGTGCCTGAAGCAGAACGCGCGATGAATTCTGTGCAGCCCACAAAAAGCTTCAAACCGGACCGCCAGTTTGAAAAAAAGAAAGGTTGGAATATGTCCGGGCGTGCGTTTGCGATGGGCCAGGCTGTCGGGTATTTAATTGCTGTTTGTGCGATTGCCTTCTTCCTGTTTCGCTGGATTCGACGTAATAAGTCACTGTAAAAAAAAGTTTGGAAAGCGTAAAGCAGGCGAGTAGGCAGACGGACTCACTCTCGTCTTGCCTACCCGCCTTCTTTTTTACTACTTTTCAGCTATGAATCACGTCTTCTCCATCGGCATCAACGAACGCCACACGGTCTCCATCGAGTACGACCAGTTCTGGCTTGGCCGTTTCGATATCAAAGTCAACGGGGCCACCGCAATCACGAAATCGTTCATGTTTGATTTCAAGATCTCCCGCGATTTTGATATCTGGGTAGGCATTCACGAAAAACATCACATCCGTATCAATAAAACGCGACCGGTTTTCTTCGCCGGTTTTCAGCCGCATACCTACACGATCTGGATTGATGGGGTGATGGTGAATCGGTTCGAAGCCTGAACAAAATTTATTTACTTTTTTGCCACTAAGCCTCTAAGGCACAAAGGTGCACAAAGAATCTCCGTGCTGCCTGGAGTCTTTGTGACTTCGTGGCAGTTTGGCACCTGACTAAAAATATTAGTTTTCTCAGCACGCCATTTTTCCTCTCTGTACTTTTGTATCATTCAATCTGATTTTTGATTTTTTGATACTGAGATTTTAGGATTTATGGCTAAGACAAAAACACAATTTTTCTGTCAGAATTGCGGACAGAGTTCTCCGAAATGGGTTGGAAAATGCGCGTCGTGCAGCGAATGGAATACGTACGTGGAAGAAATCATCAAGAAGAACGATGATCCGCGGTCATCACCTTTTTCCGTGCGTGGAAACGGCCGCGTAGTAAAACCACTGAAGCTGGATGAGATCACCGCGGGAGAAGAACACCGCGTGCCGCTGTACGACAAAGAACTCAACCGCGTACTCGGCGGTGGACTTGTTCCCGGCTCGTTGATTTTATTTGGCGGAGAACCCGGCATCGGAAAATCAACGCTCATGCTGCAACTCGCAACGAATGTGAAGAACATGCGCGTGATGTATGTTTCCGGTGAAGAAAGCGAACAGCAGATCCGCATGCGCGCAGAACGCATCGGGATTAAAAACACGGATTGCTTTATTCTCACCGAAACAAACACGGCGAATATTTTTCAGCAGGCGGCAGTCATTGAACCGCAATTGCTCATCATCGATTCAATCCAGACGCTGCACACCGCGCACGTGGAAAGTTCGCCGGGAAGTGTTTCGCAGGTGCGCGAGTGCGCCGGAGAAATGTTGCGCTACGCGAAAGAAAACAACGTCCCGATTTTTCTTATCGGTCACATCACGAAAGACGGTTCCATCGCCGGACCCAAAGTCCTGGAGCACATGGTCGACACGGTTCTTCAATTCGAAGGCGACCGCAACCACGTGTACCGTTTGCTGCGCACCACGAAAAACCGTTTCGGTTCTACCAACGAGCTCGGCATTTACGAAATGCAGGGAAGCGGTTTGCGCGAAGTGAGTAATCCGTCTGAGATACTTGTTACATCACGCGAAGAACCGGTGAGTGGAGTTTCCATTGCCGTGCTCATGGAAGGTTTGCGCCCGATGCTGATCGAAACGCAGGCGCTCGTGAGTTCAGCCGCGTACGGAACACCGCAGCGTTCATCCACCGGGTTTGACCTGCGCCGTCTCGGCATGTTGCTCGCCGTGCTCGAAAAGCGTTGCGGATTTCGTCTCGGCGCGAAAGATGTTTTCCTGAACATCGCCGGTGGATTGCACGTGGAAGATCCCGGCATTGATCTCGCAGTAGTGTGCGCGGTACTTTCTTCCAATGCAGATATCCCGATCGGTAATGGAATCTGTTTCGCTGCAGAAGTTGGATTGAGCGGAGAGATCCGTCCCATCACGCGCATCGAGCAACGGATTTCCGAAGCAGAAAAACTTGGCTTCAAGGAAATTTACATTTCGAAATTTCATAAGGGGCTGAAGCAGGATGCATATGCGATACGGTTGAAGATGTGCGGGAAGATTGAGGAGGTTTTCAGCGGATTGTTTGGATAGGATTTGTTTTGCGCGACTTAATAGGAACGCGGACCCCGCGCTTCGCTTGGGGCGCAGACCCTTCGGCAAGCTCAGGACGCGGATTCTCGCGGATGATCGCTTCGCGATCGGGAATGATTTAAAAGGATTTTGGTTTATTATTTTTTGTTGGATTAGTATGTTACATGGAGAGATTACGGATAAGATTTTGCGTGCGTATTTTACGGTTTACAATGAATTAGGATATGGATTTTCGGAAAAGGTCTACGAAAATGCCATGTGTAAAGAAATGCACTTGCTGGGACTTGAACCTTCGAAACAACTCCCAATCAAAGTTTTTTATAGGGGAGAGGTAGTTGGAGAGTTTTTTGCCGACATCCTGGTTAATAACACCGTGATTATTGAATTGAAAGCCTGTACAGTATTGCATGAAGATCATGAACATCAATTGATGAACTACCTGAAAGCGACCGATGCTGAAGTTGGTTTGCTACTCAACTTTGGAAAGAAGCCCGAATTCAAACGGAAGGTTTTTAGTAATCGTGAGAAGTGATAGCTAAATGCTGCTTAATAGGAACGGGCTCTTCGACAAACTCAGGAGGCGGATTAAGCGGATCAGCGCAGATTTAGATTTCGTTACAACTTCAAATCGCGCAGCGATTTAAAATCCGCGAAAATCCTTTTCAATCCGCGCCCCGAGCGCAGCGAGGGGTCCGCGTTCCTATTAAGTCCCACAAATCGCGCAGCGATTGAATCCGTAAAATCCTTTACTGCCGTATAATCCGCTGCGAATATCTCTCCTCCCCTTCAATCACATTCACAAAGTAAACTCCACGCGCGAGATTGGAAACATCCAACTCTATTCTTCCTGATGCCGCAATCGCCTGACCATAAAAAACTTCGCCGAGCGTGTTTACAATTTCAATTTGCACAGGACCGGAAACTGTGGACGGTAATTCAATGATCAATGTACCTGTCGATGGATTTGGATACGCGCTGATCACTTTTTCCTCCGGCTGTTCTCCAACACTCAGCGGACAACTCATCGGGTATTGAAAATAACACGTGGTGTCCCAAACCTGGTCAGTAACAAGCACCATGCACATGAACCCGGGTGGCAAGCTCGTGAGTGTAGTTGGAATTTCATGCACCACTGTTCCCTGGCCCTGCGCAAAGAAATAAAACAGTCCCTGCGGATTTCCAACGGTGTCTCCCATCATATCAATGACCTGGATCGTCGGATAGTTGATGTGATTCGTATCGCCGCTGAAAAGCGTGACTTCCATTTCATTGTTCGCGGTATCCAATTGAATATCGAGCACACACATCATCGAGCAATTCGCAACCGGTTGCGCGAACGCGGCGAGTGAACATGCGCTGAAGAGAATGAGTAAAAAGTTTTTCATGGGATAATTTTTTGTTCTGTGAATACACCAAAGTTAAGGTCATGAACTCTGCACAACAAAAGGTCGTGGGGAATTTCTTACTCGTTCTTCCCCGGTAGTAAGGGTGGAGTTCCCAAGGCAATCGCAGTTATTGAATCAAATTCGTCGGTTTCTACGTGGCATGTTTTTGCTGGAGTAGGATCATGCAACTAACACATACACAATGAAACCTGCACTCCTTTTATCTGCAATGCTGCTGATCTCCACCGCGTCATTCGCACAACCCAAAGATTTTGACCGAAGAGCTTTTTCCGTCGGACCTATTGTGGGCATTGGTCATTCCTGGATCATGCCTTATGCCAATGCGCGATACATGCCTTCGTTCAGCGCGGGCGCTTTTGCCATCTATTCAACAACCGAACACTGGGGCATTGGAATGGATGTGCGTTATTCGGTCGAAGGTTCACGTATCAAAGAACCGGAATTCGATACGCGCAACGAACGCATCAACTATGTACGTGTTCCGCTCCGCCTGATTTATTTTGGAGGAAACTTCGGTGATAATCTCCGTCCCAAATTTACACTCGGACCATCCATGGGATTTCTTGTTGGATACGACGGGCCCGTCAACTCTACCGAAAGTACGTTTGATTTTGGAGTGACTGCATCCGGTGGTTTCAACTACCTCGTTTATCCCGCTACCTGGCTAAACGTCGATCTTGGTTATTACCAGGGATTAACCGATGTCATCCGTCACACCGGTATGCGTGAGATGAACGGAAATGTACAGTTGAACGTAGGTATCGCCTTCGACATATAAAACGTCATCATCGGTATCAATATCGGTCGCATACAGACACTGACACTACTCCTTCCTTATAATCTGCGCCGAAAAGCGAAGGTTTAACGAACCGCCGGCTCAATCAAAGTCAAGGCGCCTTTTTCGGTATTCAACTCGGCCATGATACCCACCGGCAAAGTGAACTTGTCTTTGATGTGACCAATGGCAAAGCCTTTAATTACCGGGTAATTCCGGTTTTTGAAATGGTGATCAAGCACCTGGTCGAGTGTGAATGACTTTTCCGGTTCCTCCGGTTCGCATTTTGCGCAGGTACCGAAAACAACTCCGGCCAGCTTGCCGAGAATTCCACTTTGATCCAATTGCGTCAACAGGCGATCGACGCGATACGGTTCTTCTTCAGTTTCTTCCAGGAATAAAATGGCGTCTTTAAAATCAGGAAGAAACCCGGTGCCGATCAGGCTGCAGATGATGGACAGATTGCCGCCGAGCAAAATGCCTTTCGCATAACCGGCGTGAATCACCTGCACCTGCGGGTTCGTCATGCGGAAAGGAAGTTCTGCATCCTGCACAACGCTCAGGAAATTTTCCGTCGTTGCTCCTTCCCAGGTTGAATTGCCAACCGGTCCGTGGAAAGTTACGAGACCGATTTTCGCATACAGCGCGAGGAGCAACGTGGTAATATCACTGAAGCCGGAAATAATTTTCGGGTTATCCGGAATCATTGTCATGTCAATGAATGGAAGCATGCGTGCACAACCCCATCCACCACGCAATGCAATGATGGCTTTCACTTCTTTATCGCTGATGAACGCCATAAATTCTTTCGCGCGGAATTCATCATCACCGGCGAGATAACCGGTTTTCGTTTTTGCGGTCTCTCCTACTTTCACGCGAAAACCCATGGCCTCAACAGCGGCTGTTGCTTTCGGAACTGTATCGTCGTTGAAAATTGCACCGGCCGGGGCCATCAGCGCAACGAGATCGCCTTTCTGAAGTTTGGGTGGAAGAATGATCGTTGGAATTTCTCCGGTGACCCTGTTGTCGTTATTGCCTCCCAGCATTTTTCCTGCTGCGAATAAACCTGCGGTAAGAGAAATGTTGCGGATAAATTTTCTGCGGTTGTGCATGCAACGAATTTACGATTAACGCCTGCGGCAGCAAGGAATTTTTTTGATGTCCCTTTCACTTCGTTCAAGGGACATGTGATCCCTCCGGGATCAATTCTCATAGGTAATGAGCTGACGACTTCGGAGAAGTCACGATGACCCGGGGTTAATAACACAAAAAAAATCCTTGCTGCCGCAGGCGAAAAACATAACCCGCCAATCGTAATTCGCAAATCACAACTTGAGCGTCACCCCAAACTGCACACTTCTTCCTGCAACCGGGCCCCAGGTCATCCATCCATCGAACGACTGATCCGTAGGTTGCGTTCCGAACAGCACATTTTTCTGGCGGTAATCGAGAAGGTTGAATGCGTTCACGAAAAATTCGTACTGTTTTCTCACACCCACTTTGTACCTGAATCCAAGATTCACCGTGGCGAATTGCGGACTTTGATCCTGCTGTGGCAAAAGCTGGCTACCGGTGTACTGCAAAGCCAATCGTCCGGAGAGCCGGGTGTCGTAACTTCCGTAATTCAACGCCATGTAACCCTGGTGATTCGGTGTAAGCGGTTGCTGCAGTTCAACATTTCCGTACTTCAGCACAGAGATCAGGGATGTGTATTCAATTTGCACCCTCCACCTGGAGCTGAAACGGATTTCACTTCGTGCTGTGATACGATGCAGCAATCTGTTTTTGATCGAATACACCGAAATCATTCTCGCATCGGAATACAAATCAATGACCGTTGTGTTTGATTGCATCATGATTCCGTAGTCCACTGTTGCCAACCAGTACACACTGTTGCCGTTGTTGTGGTAAGTGAACTGGGTATTGAAGTACCAACCTTCATCCGGGCGAAGTCCGGGACTCACCGATAATTCGCGTGAACTGTACATCAATGGCAACAATTGTCCGACTGCCAGTTGTGGATTCCGGTATCGTTTTCCGGCAATGCGTACGCTGAATTTATCCCGGATGTAATTCACCGACGCATTCGGTAAAATGATTTCCTTGAATTTACTGTCGTATTCGAAACGCACACCGCCTGCAACAGTCCACAGCAAATTACGCCATGTTGCATTTCCGTGCGCCGTCACCAACTGGTTCGACAAATCAAGCCGCAGGTGGTTCCAGCTTTCTTCGCCATCAGCATAATGAAATCCGGCCCCATAGTTGAAGATGAAATCTCCTGTCAGCAAGTCATTGTTGATCTGCGTAAATGCAAGCAACGAACGCGAGTGATACCTGTCGATACCGAATGCCGCATCCAGCGAAGCCGCTGCAAAAGAAGAATTGATCGTCAGCCAGTTTTGGCCACGCAATTCAAAACCAAAACGGGGCTGCACGTAAATACCCATGGCCCTGTCGCTGGTTGTGTATGCACCAACGGCATCGGTGGATACTTGCCCGCCCTGCATGTTCGAATGATGCACCATCAGTTCATTGGTGAAGAATGTAAGGTGCGACGGTTTCGTTGATTGTGAATTGTATTGCAACATGTGAAAGCCAGTCACCGCAAACACGCGCGGAACATCTTCGAATCCATCGTCATTGCGGTCGGTTGACGTTCCTTTCCATTGCTGGCTGATCTGCGTCTGGGAATAAATTTTATTCCCTAACTGCGTGTAATGATTGAAGTAAAGATTCTGAGCGCCCAGGTGCGTTCCGGACAGCGAGATCCGCCCGCGACCTTCTTCCCTGGTGCTGAAAGCCAATCCGTACGAGCGCATCGGAGAAAATCCAACGGAAGCTGCAGAGTTCTGCCCCGCCAGCGAATTGTAACTTTTGAGCATATCGGTTGTGACTGCAGAAAATATTCGTCCCGATGCTCCGGGTGTAAAGAACGGTCTGTCGTAACCCATCGCATTGCTGTGCACGAGACGTCCGTGATAAAAACCATTCACGTCCTGGAGCGGTTGCGGATCCTGAAGCGCATTGGCCGTTACCGGCAACCCAACCGGCTCCGGCATCCGTATGATTATCGAACTATAACTCCCGCTGCAGCCAACAATACTCTGTAAACTGAGAATGGTCACTTCCTGCAAAGTGCCGCTCATGGATATGGCAGAGTTATCCATTCCATACGGCATCGGCACGGGTTGCTGTACTGCAGAATCGCCTTCGCCGGTTTTATTCCGCACGCGATGATCAACCGCGATGAACGAAGTATAATTGGTGAGCATGCCGTACTTCATCCCGATTGCAGTAATCTCCGTTCCAACACTCGTGTCGGGACTGTTGTAACCGTAGTAGGACATCTGCGGACCTCCGTCGAGATAACTGAGATACTTCACCCGTTCTCTTGCCCAGAGCAAACGGATCGCTTTGTTTTGTTTCCGCGGTTTCACGGAATCAACACTGATCTCTTTGGTGTAATTGTTTGTACCGGTTATGCCGCTCACACTGATTTTTCCTTCCGCTTTTCCGCGATATTTTCCGGTGATGATCAAAGGACGATCAGCAAATAAATCGGGCACCGATATAGGATCGGTTTCGTAAGCGTCAAATCCTTCGTACTGAATGGAAATATTCGTGAGCACGGGTGAAGAAATGTATCTCCTGAAACGTTCCGCCGCTGAGTCCGCTTCTTCGGCTTTCGTCACTACAAACGGTTCTCCGTTACCGGCGAATGCCATCGCTTCGATGAGATACCGGTTCGAACTGCTTCCGATGCCGAATGCAAAAACGTTTGCGGAGTCGAGATTTTCGCGCATCGATTTCAGCACGGCCGCTTCTGCGGAGATCAGTCCATCGGTAACAATAACGATGGACCGCGAAAAACCTTCCTGCGCAGGAATGGCCATCGCGGTTTTCATGGCGCGGTTCAGTTCTGTTCCGCCATTGCTTTGTACATGGGCAATAAACGCGAGTGCCGAATCGACATTGGCAGAATTAGCATCCACCGATTGCGCAGAAAACAAAGCAGCTCCGCCGGCGAATTGTACAACATTGAATTTATCCGTTGGCCGCAAGCCGTGAACAAGATTGCTCAGTAATTTTTTGGATGTTTCCATCGGGTAACCTGCCATTGAACCCGACACATCCATCACAAAAATATATTCACGGGGCGGAATGCTGTCGAGCGGTACACGTTTCGGTGGCTGCATCATGAGCATGAAGAAATTTTCATCTTTCCCTTCATACAGCATGAGCCCGGTTTGAATTTGTCCGCCTGCGTAACGGTATTGCAGAATAAAATCGCGGTCGCCAGCTTTTGTTTCTGAAGGATCGAGCAAAACACTCGCCGTGTTTTTTTCGTTGAACGACAAAAGTGTTTTGTGCGTCGTGCTGCGGATAAATTCAAACGGAATGCATGAAGCGATGCTGACCGTAATTCCGAAATCGTACGCCGGAGGAATTCCTTTTTTGGTGTACGGAATTCCTTTTGTAGCCGTGTTGGTATTGCTCAATGAGGCGATGTCATTCATTCCTGCACCCGTGTAACGCGGCGCAACCACGGTTGGATATACAAACTCGTACACGCCATTGACGGGAACAAGTTTTTCGGTGTACGACATGCGCACGATGATTGAATCGCCGGGCATCACGTTGGCCACATTCATCGTAAATACATTCGGGCGTTGCTGCTCGAGAAGTGATACGGTTTTTCCGGCCTGTTGCGCTTCGGCGTATTGCTGGCGTGCTTTACTTTTCTCCTGGATCTCTGCAGTTATTTTTCTCCGGCCAATCTGCATTTCCATGGCATACACGGCAGCATTGGTTGATGCGGGAAAAGTATACACGGCTTCCAGCGGACGCGTGGAGTGGTTGATGTAGACCTGCGTAATAGTCACATCTGCAATTACACCGGCGATATCTACTTCAGCAGACGTGGAGCGCAGCGGAAAATCCGGGACGCTTTCACCGCTATCCACATTCACTACAAAATAAGGAGAAAGCGATCGTTCATTCTGCGCAGAAAGAAACATCGGCAAAACGAAAAAGAACACGCACAGGAGTCGCAGCATTGGCCAGGTTTTATTACATGACGCATAAAACGAAGAATTGCATACGAGATTGCCGGACGTAAAGATTATTTAACCGCAGACAACTAAAAAAGCCAGAAACGCGTGTTCCTGGCTTTTTTAGTGATTCAGTGTTTATTTATTGGTTGGCTCGAGCACTTTGAAGAGATCATCCAGGTTCGGGATCAGGATGATTTCTGTTCTGCGGTTTTTCGCGCGCGCTTCTGCGGTCTTGGCCGGGTCAACCGGGAAATGTTCTCCACGACCGGCTGCCGTAATTCGTTTCGGATCGACGCCATTCTGGATGAGAATTTTTGTCACCGAGGTGGCACGCATCACGGAAAGGTCCCAATTGTCTTTGATCTCTCCGCTTCCTTTCATCGGCACGTCATCGGTATGGCCTTCCACCATGATATTGATGTCGGGATTCTGTACAAGGACTTTCGCCAGTGCAACCAATGCGCTTACACCTCCTGTTTGAACCGAAGTGCTTCCGGAAGCAAACATGAGTTTATCGTCCATGGACACGTATACTTTTCCGTTCTTCTGGGTTACGGTCAATCCTTTTCCTTCGAATCCGATGAGCGCATTTTTCACTTTATTCTGCAAGGCGGTTACTGCGGAATCTTTGGCGGCAAGCGCACGTTCCAGTTCACGCACACGCATTTCGCGTTTGAAAAGGATCGCGTTGAGTGAATCGAGTGAGCGCTTTTGTGCTTTCAGGCTTACGTCGAGTTTCTTCAAAGAGTCTTCCTTGCGGAACAATTCTTCCTGGGTGAGGTTGAGTTTACCAACCAGCGCGCTGTTTTCTGTAGTCTGGCGCTTCGCGAGATCCTGGTTTTGTTTAAGCAGCAATTCGTAGTTCGCTGTGAGCTGGTTGTATTGCATGGTGAGAATACGGTAACGCATTCCGCAGCCCATGGTATCTACTTTCAGCTTATCGCGTTCGCTTGCGCATTCTTTGATCTGCTTATCGAGTTCAGCTTGCTTCGCGTCGTAATCCATGCAACGCGTTTTCAGGCTGTCTCTTGTTTTTTCAGCTAAAGCAAGTTTGTCCAATACTTCCTGGTGCTTGCGCTGCGGCACGCATGCCGAGAGGACAAACATGACAACAATTGCAGCTGCAAATAATTTCCTGGTCATAGGTTAGGGTTTGAAATTTCGTTCAAAGATAAAGATCAGATACGCACCGGCCGGTATTGTTAAAGCAAGTTATTAACCTGCCTGTTGTGGAATACCAATGAAACATCTGGCGCAGTTTATGCGTTATTACAGCATAAAACGTGCCTTTAATTTTGCGATTATGACACAACTGAGCGAAAACTGGATCACCGAGAAGCATATCGACTTTGAGTACAAGAAGTACCTCCTTCTTGCCTGGTTGCAGAAAATTGATGACGATTTCAAGACCATCCAGCTATATCCGTCGCTGGCCGAACTCGTAACGCATTACCGGAATGCCTGCCTGCTCCGCCAGAACAAATCGATGCTGGATGAGAAATTCCCGCTCGCGTTAGTCGGGGTGCGTCCCGATCAGTTGAAACTGGTATTTGAACCCGTTGTGAAAGACGACGCGCTGATGAACGAGATCACCCGGATCCTCGATTTTTCCATTCCGAAATTTGAAGAATGGCTCAAAGAAGGAAAACACATTTATGAGTTCATAGAAAATGAAATCGAAATGTATCCCGTGGGAATTGTGCCGCTGCGTACTTCCGAAGGATATCTTTTTCTCAGCCAGGGAAAACAGGATACGCGGGTGTACAGTTTTCAAATGACCATTTACGATCAACCCGATTCGAAATGGAGGGCGCTGCGCACCACGCACATTACCGACTGGAAAAGGACGATCGTAAACTCCTACGAATCGATGAAAATCGAATTGATCCGTTCGCATACGGAATTACCGAACCCGGCAGTGTACGTTGCAGAAAGTGACTTGGCTATTCCGGTTGAAGCCACTTTTTTGCCGGTGGCGAAACGGATGTTGATGAAGGCGATCTCTGCAGAATAGCCGCAGAGGCGCGAAGGCGCAGAGAAATCGCAGAGTCTAATCCGTGAACTTTACTTCCTGTGATCAACACCTTTGCGTTTCCTTTGCGGCTTCGCGCCTCCGCGGCCATAAAAAAACCCTTTCACTTCGTTCAAGGACATGTGACTCCTTCCGAGTCATGGGCTTTCCCTGAAGTTCAGTGTGTTCAGTGCATTCCGCGTACTGAAAACTTAGAAATCGTGCAGCGATTCTTTGCGCTTTGCTTTGCGGACTTTGCGGCTTTGCGTCTATAAACGCGAAACCGGCATCGAGTTCCCTCAACGCCGGTTCAATCGTATTCCAAAACTATTTCTTCGTTGTGTCTTTCGCTGCTGCCGGCGCTTCTTCCACATCCAGCCACACGCGTGTCATATCACGGTGTTCCATCGGGTTGATGTCGAAATTGCGGACGTTGCGCTGCACGAGACGGTCATTCAATTCGTAATAGATCGGCATGATCGCTGCGTCTTCCATCTGAACGCGATCGGCCTGAAGGAAAAGATTGGCTCGTTTCGCCGGATCTCCTTCATTACAGCTGCGTTGAACAGCGAATCAAAACGTGGATTCGAATAACGCACTGAGTTTGTGGATGAACGTGTGGTCAGCTGCATCGGAATATGCGGGCTGTACAGTGTGGTCAGGAACGTTTCCGGATCCGGGTAATCGGCATTCCATCCTATTCTCCAGAAACTGGCTTTTCCTGTTTCGATGGATTCAACGTGCTGTCCCAAAGGCATGGTTTCCACTTTCACCGTGATGCCGAGCACTTCGCTGAGTTGGTGCGCTACGTAATCTGCAGTGATCGTATTGCGGTCACCACCACCGCTGTTGATCTGCAGTGTGACTTCCGGGAAACCTTTTCCACCGGGGTAACCGGCTTCAGCAAGGTATTTACGCGCCAGGTCAGGATCATACGAAAATCCTTTTACGCTGTCGGCGTGATAACCGACAACACTCGGAGGAACAATCCCATAAATTCCCGGGATTGCATCACCATTCAGTTTCTTATCGGCGATTTCCTGGCGGTCAATCGAATAGTTGAACGCCATGCGGACTTTCACGTTATCGAACGGTGCAAGCTTGTGCTGGAAACCGTAGTATGTGAGACTCATTGCAGGAGCAGTCTGAATCACAAAATCGGTTCCGTGTTCTTTCGCTTCATCGAGTTCTCCCAGGATGTCTTTCGCCATTTCAACAGGCAAACGGAAAACCATGTCGAGCTCTTTGTTTCGGAACGCGATGATCTCAGAACGTTTGTCTTTGATGAAACGGAACTGCACGATGTCGAGGTAAGGAAGACGGTTTCCGTGTTCGTCGAACATCCAGTATGTTGGATTGTAATCGAGAATTACCGACTCGCCCTCTTTGATGCTTTTTACTCGGAACGGACCGGTTCCTACGCAATGGATGCGCATGTCGTCGCCATATTTATCGAGCGCTTCTTTCGGGTAAATCCATCCGCCTTGTGTAGCGAGGATCGAAAGGAATCCCGGCATCGGGTGAGTCAATGAAATAGAGATCGTGGAATCGTCAAGCACTTTGATTCCGGAAACGCCACCTGCAGGGAATGATTTTTTTTCAGTCGCTGCAAAGTATTCGTTGGCCCCAACAACACGGTCTTTGAACGTGTAGCTGTACTGCTGATTGTTTGTGGAATACGTGCAAAGCTGGTCGAAGCAGAATTTCACGTCGGTTGCTGTGAGTTCGCGGCCCTTGCCCTGCGTTGTTGCAAAGCAATCGTCATCGTGAAACAACACTCCCTGGCGGAGGTGAAACACAAAACGCATATTGCTGTCCATAGGCTCCCACCGGCTTGCCAGCCCCGGCATAATGGTCAGGTCTTTCTGGTTGAATTTCACCAGTCCTTCATATACCTGGGTGCCGATGTGGTGACTCACCACGTCAACGATGTTCAATGGATAAAGCGTCCGGAAATCTTCCAGTTCATTCATTCGGAAAACACCGCCGTATTTGACTGGACCTTGCGCAACGCGTGTACCAGTGTGCTCTTCTGGACCACCGTTACACCCTTTGCTACCTACGATCACAGCTCCAATAAGAAGAGCAGATGCGAGAGCACCGGTTAATCTTTTCATAATCTAATGGGTTCTGCGTTTATTACTAACGCCTAAAGTAGGTAAAAAAGGCTTATTCAAAGGTATTTTGACCCGGAAGGGATTAGCCCGTAAAAACACCCAAAATAAAAATTGGATGGTTTTATCAATATTTACCTGATAACCAATGAAATAGGACAATGATCCGAATGCTTGACATCAGGCAGTATCGCAGCCATTTGAAGGTCGTTTTTTAACGTTTCACTGGCCATCTGGTAGTCAATCCGCCACCCCAGATTCTTCGTACGTGCATTGAAACGGAAGGTCCACCACGTGTAGTGGTGCGGGTCTTTATTGAAATGACGGAACGTGTCGATAAATCCGCGGTCCATAAATTCCCCGATCCATTTTCGCTCATCCGGAAGAAATCCACTCGAGTTTTTATTGCTTACCGGGTTATGGATATCAATCTCTTTGTGACAGATATTCCAATCGCCGCAGATCACTAAATCGCCGCGTTGCGTTTTCAGTTTATCGATGTACGATTGAAAAAAATCCATGCTTTTGTATTTGAAATCCTGGCGCACATCGCCGGTTGTTCCGGATGGCAGATACAAACTCATCACGGACAAGTCTCCGAAATCTGCTCGGATAATTCTTCCTTCCGAATCGTACAACGGATTTCCGCAACCCACTTCCACGTGCGTTGGTTTTTTCTTCGACAGAATGGCAACACCGCTGTATCCTTTCTTCTCCGCCGAATGCCAGTAGTGGTGTTCGTAACCGGCTTTCTCAAAAATGGACAGATCAAGCTGGCTGGCGTCGGCTTTGATTTCCTGCAGGCAAACAACATCCGGATCTTCACTCTGAAGCCATTCGATCCACCCTTTTCCCAATGCAGCGCGGATGCCGTTTACGTTGTAGGAGATGATTTTTGTCATAACTTGATCTTTTGCTAAGGTCAAATGTACAACTTGTAAATTGTGGTAATGTCGCAGCTTCTTTGCTGCCGCGAATTACACAAATTACGCTAATCGTACATTCGCGCAATTCGTGTAATTCGCGGCTGATAATTTTTAAACAGTGCTCTATGAAAAACGCCCTACTTTTCCTGACCGCTTCTCTTTGGTGCATCACACTTTCTGCTCAACCCGGATGGCAATGGGGATACGAAGCAGGTGGTCCGGGGAATGATCTCGGTTATGCAATCAAGACAAACGCCAATGGAACAAGTTATATCACGGGACGTTTCAATGCAACCGCCACGTTCGGAATGAACACCATTTCCAGTTATGGAGGTCCCGATGTTTTTGTGGCGAAATATACCGTGAACGGAAATTGCCTCTGGGCTGTGCATGGCGGATCAACGGAGATGACCGATCCGTATGGAGATGAAGCAAACGGAATTGATCTTGATGATTCCGGCGCGTGTTACGTGACAGGAAATTTCTGGGGCCAGGCCACATTCGGAAGCGCAACAATTGGCAACGCGATTTCAACAGTACGGAACATTTTCCTCGTGAAATATGATCCATCCGGGAATGTAGTTTGGGCTGTTTCTTCCAGCGGAAATATGTCAAACTGTTATTCGCGGGCTGTTCGAGTAGACAACGCCGGCAACATCTGGATCACCGGTTATCTCGGCGGCAATGCTGTCTTTGGTTCATACACCCTGTCGGGCCCGGGCGGTTACGCTGTAAAATACGACAGCAACGGGAACGTATTGTTTGCAACCAAAATCGGTTCCGGATCATTGGATCTGTACGGCATCACCAGTGATAATTCCGGAAGTATTTACGTAACCGGTTACCTGCAGGGATCTGATGTTATCGGTTCTGTAACCTACACGTCCACCGGAATGCGGGATGCGGCCGTTGTCAAACTAAACGCTTCGGGAACGGTTTCGTGGGTGCGTCAATCACAGAATTCTTCGAATACAGTGACGCTTGCACGCGCCATATCCTGCGATCCACAAAATGGAGTTTACATCACCGGCAATTTCGAAAGCACTGCGCTTTTCGGGTCCACTACGCTTACTGCACCGCTGTTTGGAACCAATTGCTTTATCGCGAAACTTGACACAGCAGGAACTTTCACCTGGGCGCAGCAATCAACAGGTGCGTGCAATGCATACGCGATCACCACCGATCAAAACTCGCAGGTGTACATCACCGGAAATTACGGTAACACAATTTCGTTTGGCGCCCAGACGCTGAACAACAACAGCACGGGCTCCAATGCGTTTATTGCGATCTTTGAACCTGCCGCGGGAGTGTGCCTTTTCGCTATTGCGTCGACTGGTCAGAATCCGGGCGCTTTCGCTTTCGGGATCAGCACGGATAACCTCGGTGGCACTTACATCACCGGCACCGACAAAGCTCCCGTGATTTTCGGGACAGACACCACGCTGTTCATTGGCGGCGAAGATGTTTTTATCGCCAAGCTATTCGAACCGGAACACGTTGGGATTGAAAACATTTCTGCTCATTCATCGGTCAATCTCGTTTCCTCGGAAAACAACTTTCTGCTGGTGGTCAATGACGAACATGTGATGCAGAACAATCCTGTTTTCATTCTGTACGACATGACCGGGAAAGAAGTGATCCGTACCGCGATTACTTCGGCCACAACCACCATCAGCAGCGCAGGGCTGGCAACCGGAATTTACAGCTGGCACGTAATCAACGCTTCTGGTTTTGCTACCGCAGGTAAAATTTCCCGTTTGTAATTCGGAAGTGAAACCGCTTAAGCGGTTGAATAGCCAATCGCTATCCAGCAGACTTCCCAAGCGGTTTCAACCGCTTTCCATTTCAGCGACATCGAGTAAATGATTTCAAACTGAGCCACTACCTATAATTCACATTTCACATACTAAAAGGCATGCAATTTCGTTTTTAGGTGTTCCGCGCGCACCTAAATCAAAATGCATGATCACCGGCCGTAATTCCCGTCTGCAATTAGTGGGCTGTAAATCGTAATTTTAGAGATATTCCCATCCCAACAAGCAATGGCAAATCATGACCTGGCAATACATCCAAAAAATAACCACGGCGACACGGCGCCCAATGTTTGATAACCATTGCCCGCGTCGGCACGGTGCTGGTAAATATCACTTCGTGATATCATTCCACGAGTATATTTGGGGTTACACATTAAATCGCGAAGCGATTTGCTCCGCCCGCCGTGCTGACGCGGGAAACAGATTAAGCAATGCGCTGTGCCGCCGTGGTTATTTAAATTTCAGTGTCCTGAAGGGATAGTTACCTAATTTTATACGCGAATGTCTTTTCGCAGTCGTTTCCTGTGTTTGCTGATGTTCTGCTCATTCGCCGCAGGAGCCCAACCGTTTTTCCCGGAAAGGACCCGCACTTTTTCTGCGAACAGCGATACCATTCAACTCGATACGCTCAGTATTGTTCCCGCTACATTCCGGGCACGCATCGGAGATCAGCCGCTGCGCGATTCTGTGGATTACAAACTCGATGCCGCCGCCTCGTTGCTCATTCTAAAGAATAAAAATCCCACAGACAGCCTCGTCGTTACGTACGAAGTCTTCCCGATCCTCTTCACGCAATCGCGTTCGCATAAAAACCAGGGAACGATGACTTCGACTCCCGACAATCGCGTCAATCCGTTTTTGTATTCGCCGCAAAAACAAAAAGCGGATGACCCGTTTGCCATGGGCGGTTTGAACAAGAGCGGAAGTTTGTCGCGCGGAATTTCATTCGGTAACAACCGCGACGTGTCTGTGAATTCAAATCTCAATCTCCAGATTTCCGGCAGGTTGACAGACAATCTCGACCTGATGATGGTTGCAACGGATGATAATCTTCCGATACAGGCCGACGGTACTACGCAACAACTGCAGGAATTCGATCGCGTGTATATTCAGCTCACGTCGAAGAGTACGAAGCTGGTCGCCGGAGATTTTTTCACCGACCGGCCCAACGCGTATTTCATGAAGTTCAATAAACGCGGACAAGGTTTGTCGGTGCGCACTGTTGTTCCGCTGGGCATTCAACCTGCGAATGAACGTGGAAACCTGCAGCCGGTAGACACAACCATAAATAAATCGCAGTTGATTATTTCTGCAGCCGCTGCAATTTCACGCGGAAAATTTGCGCGCAACATCATCCAGGGTGTTGAAGGAAACCAGGGGCCGTATCGTTTGAAAGGTGCAGAGAACGAACTGTTCATCATTGTGCTTTCCGGAACGGAGAAAGTGTACATCGATGGAAAACTGATGATGCGCGGACAGGAATACGATTACATCATCGATTACAACACGGCTGAAATTGTTTTCACCGCCAAACAGCAGATCACAAAAGACAAACGGATTGTTGTGGAATTCCAGTACAGCGACCGGAACTATTCGCGCTCGTTGATGCACAGCGGAATTACCTGGGAAAACGGCAACGCAAAACGTAAATTCAGTTTTACCGTCAATGCGTTTTCAGAACAGGATCATAAAAATCAACCGGTACAGCAAACGTTGACTGACGAAGACATTTTCATTCTTGCCGCGGTTGGTGATACGCTGAACAAAGCGGTGATTCCCGGTGCAGACAGCGTGGGCTACTCAGCCAGCGAAGTCCGTTACGTGCGGAAAGACACCATTGTCAACAGCATTTTATATTCTCCGGTGTACGTGCAATCCACCGATGTGGAAAATGCGGTCTGGCGATGTACGTTCTGGTACGTGGGTCCCGGCAGAGGAAATTATCACCAGGTGAATGCTTCGGCCAACGGAAAAGTTTTTGAATGGATTGCGCCCATTGCCGGAGTTCCGCAGGGCGATTACGAGCCGGTGATTGTGATCATCACACCGAAGAAGCGGCAGATGGTTACGTTCGGCGGAACACACGTCACAAAATCGAGTGAGTTCTACGCAGAACTTGCCATGAGCACGTACGACCAGAATACATTTTCACCGATCGACAGTTACGATGACCAGGGATATGCCGGCACGGTAGGTTACAAGAAGAAAAAGCAACTCCGCGATTCGCTCGAAGTTTCCGTGACTGCGAAATACGAATACACCAGCCGGTATTTCACATTCATTGAACGTTACCGTCCTGTGGAATTCGAACGCGACTGGAATTTAGGTTGGGGATCGTTTCGCATTCCGACTGCCGACCAGCACATGATCGTTTCTTCGGTCCGATACGGTTCAATGAAACAGAAATTCACTACGGGTTATGATTTTTCTGCGTTCAATGAAGGAGCGCAATACACCGGCATCAAAAACGGAATCGTACTCGGTTTCAATACCAAATGGTTCCGTACGATGTTCACGGGAAGCATTCTAAATTCTACCGGTTCGTATGGAAAAACAAATTTTCAGCGTGAAAAACTAACGGTCACTATTCCGCTTGGAAAAATATTTTCCATCGGTGGCTGGGAAGAAATTGAGTTCAGCAAGATCCGCAAACCGGGAAGCGACACACTGCAGTTCTCCAGTTTTGGTTTCATTGAATGGGAAGCATTTGCACAGGCAGGCGATTCGAGTAAAACATCGGTGCGTGTTTTTTACCGTCAACGCACCGATTGGTTACCGCGCTACACCGCATTGGATATGACCACGTACGGCGAAAGCGTTGGTGCAACAATCGGGTTTAACCAGCTGAAAGATCAGCGCCTGAATATTACTGCGAGCTACCGTCGCCTCGACATCCGCAATTATCTGCTGACCACGCTCCAGCCGGATAACACGGTAGTAGGTCGTCTCGAATATTCCGTGCGCCTGTTCAAAGGCTCCGTGAACCTCACCACGTTTTACGAAGCTGGTTCCGGTCTCGAAGTGAAAAAAGAATTTTTCTATCTCGAAGTTCCGGCCGGGCAAGGTGCATACGCGTGGACCGATTACAACAGCAACGGCGTGAAAGAGCTCAACGAATTTGAGATCGCGCTCTTCACCGACCAGGCGCAATACATCCGCGTGTACACACCCACGAATCAATTTGTAAAAGTGTACACCAGCCAGTTCTCGCAGGGCATTCAGCTGAAAGCGCCGCAAACGTGGCACCAGAAAACAGGAATTAAAAAACTCGTTGCGCGTTTCTCTGACCAGGCTGTTTACCGCGTCGACCGGAAAACACAGAGCGAATTATTTGAGCACGCCTTTGTTCCGCAACTCGACGATGCCGGCGACACTTCACTGGTGACATTGAACGCCACGGTGCGCAACACTATTTTCTTCAACCAGCTTTCAAGCAAATTCGGTTTGGATTATACCTGGAAATGAATTTCACCAAATCCGGATGCGCTGGAATATCACGCGCGCATTTTCGTTTCTCACCGAATACAAAAACGGTGTGAAGTCGAATTCGTCGCAGTTTTTCTCCACGCGCAATTACCGGATCACGTACTTCGAAGCAGAACCGCGGATCAGCTACCAGCCGGGAACAACGTTCCGCGTGAGTTTGATTTACCGGTATTCGGAAAAGAAAAATCTCGCTGATCTCGGTGGAGAAAACACGGTGCTTCAGAAAATGGGCATCGAATTGCGTTTGACGAAAGCTTCGAAGGGCGGACTTACGGCGGAGTTCAATTACTTCCGCATTGCATACGATGGAACGGTGAGTTCAACCATCGGTTACGAAATGCTTGAAGGATTAAAGCCCGGAGAAAATTTCACATGGAAAGCCGGATGGCAGCAAAGCTTAGGTGCGAGCCTGCAATTGACGCTTGGTTACGAAGGAAGAAAAACGCCGGATAACAAACCGATACATACGGGAACGGCGCAGGTGCGGGCGATGTTTTAAACAGGTGTAACCCTAAAAGGGTTTAGAACCCTTTCAGGGTTACACCTGTCCCCAACATCACCTCATCCGACCAAACCTGGTACGAATACATTCCCGCAGCCAAGCCCGTCAATGAAACACGACCATCGCGCGGAACCTGGATTTCCATTACCGTTTCTCCCAGCGTATTTACCAGTGTGAAACGCGCGTCCGGATTCATCGTTCCGTTAGCAAATGAAATCGTGATCACGTCGTTCGCCGGATTTGGAAAAACAGACACCTGCGAAAAAGGCGAAGCTGTTGTTTCCACCGAAAGCGGCATCTGCCGTTTCCTGATCTCACCCGTCATGCTGTTGATCACGTAGCAGTCGCCATCAGGAGTAAGATACACGCCGTTGCTGTTGTTCATGCCCAGCTGCTCAAGCGTCCAGTTTTGTCCGTAGTCTGATGACCACCGGATCGTGCTCAAACCGAAAACCGAAGCGCAGAATTGTTCGTGTGCATCCATGTGATTTCCGTAATAACTGTCTACACTCTGAAAGGAAATTCCACCGTCAATTGTTTGCCAGATTCCGGAAGTCATGCCCAGGTAATAACCGGTGTCTGCATTGATAAAAGCAATGGCTGCACCGATGTACATAGAAAGATTACCGTTCACGCGAAACCACGTTGCGCCTGCATCGGATGATTTCTCGAGGTAAAATCCGTTTCCAATATACACGGTAGATGCATCAGCCACGTCGAACGAACCCTGACCGAATAACGTATCCATCACTACGGAATACGTAGCGCCGTAATCGTCAAAGGAGCGAAAGTGGCTGTCGTTGTTCATGTAAAAACCGCTGCTGTCGCTGATCACATCCAACCCGATGGTGCCGTAGCTCGCATCGAGAGTGTGAACGGTCACGGTCGCGAAAGCGTCATCGGTATACACCATCACACCCGGTGTGCCGCCTGCGCTTACATAGCCGGATGTAGCGGAGCACATAGCGATCTGGCTGAAAGATGCAAGCGGCAGAGCAATCTCTGTCCAGTTCAAACCGCCATCCGTGGTTTTGAGTATGAAACGGCTTCCACTGTTGTAATACCCCAGCACAAATCCATCCTGCGCAGTTGGGAAATCTGCATCGATATAAATTTTTGATGGGTCGGTGTAAACCGCGTTCCATTGCGCAGAAAGTGTAATCACCGTCATGCACGCGATAAAAAGAGTTACTATTTTTTTCATGATTTCATCTATTTGCCATTACAAAAGTAGACTGTTGCTTTCCCGGGTATACGGCAATTCCGGTTGCATTTCGGGAACTTCAAGCGTGGTGTAACCCTGAAAGCGTTTAGAACCCTTTCAGGGTTACACCCGTTCCCAACATCACTCCATCAGACCAAACCTGGTAGCTATACATTCCCGCTGCCAAACCGGTCAATGAAATTCGTCCATCGCGCGGAACCTGTATTTCCATCACTGTTTCTCCCAACGTATTTACCAGCGTGAAACGTGCATCCGCATCAATCGTTTCACCTGCCAATGAAATCGTGATCACGTCATTCGCCGGATTTGGAAAAACAGACAGTTGTGCGAAAGATGTAACATCAACATCAAGCGCCACCTGCCGTTTCCGGATCTCACCGGTCATGCTGCTGACCACGTAACAATCGCCACCCGGAGCGATATAGACGCCACTGCTATAAGGCATTCCGAGAAATTCGGTGGCCCAGGTTTGTCCATAATCAGATGACCATCTGATGCTGTTCCAACCGGAAATGGAAGCGCAACAGGATCCGTTGGCGTCGATCCAGGTCCCGGGATAATTAATTACGTTCTGGAAGGAAAGTCCGCCGTCCATGGTTCTCCAGATTCCGTAGCTGGCCCCGATGTAATATCCGGTGTCTGAATTAGCGAAAACTATTCCCTGGTCGATGTAATCGGGTAAGCCATCGTTCACGGAAAACCAGCTTGCCCCTGCATCAATACTTTTTACGAGTTGAACTCCGTTGCTGACATACACTGTTAACGGATCTGCCACGCAGAACATTCCGGTTCCCGTTAGTGTATCCATCACCGGAGAAAAAGTTGCGCCGTATTGATCAAAAGAACGAAAGCGGCTGCTGTTGTTCATGAAGAAACCGCTGCTGTCGCTGAGAATGTCCAGTCCCATGGTTTCAAAACTCATATCCAGTGAATGGGAAACCGTGCTGGCGAAACCGTCATTCGTGTACACCAAAATACCGGGTGTGCCGCCGGTGCTTATATAACCGGATGTGGCCGAGTACATAGCGATTTGATTGAAGAATCCTGTGGGCAATCCGCTTTCCATCCAGCTCACACCGCCATCTGTGGTTTTGAGCATGAACCGGCTTCCGTTGCTGTAATGCCCGAGTACAAATCCATCCTGTGCAGTAGGGAAATCTGCATCGTCGAATACCTTGCCGCCACCCGTGTACACCGTACTCCATTGTGCGGAAAGTGTGAGCGCAGTAAAAATTGCGAAATAAAGCGTTGCTATTTTTTTCATGATTCCATGTATTTGCCACTACAAAGGTAGATCGTGGCGTTCCCGTGCCGATGACAATTCCGGTTGCATCCCCGGAACTTCAAATGGCATATTCTTTAAAGGTCAACCGGGAGTAGAGGCCCAATAATTACCGGATGTGTCATCCCGATATTTAACGGTAAAAAAATGACAGGTGAATCGTTGATCGTGTTTTTCGCGCGTTCAGTCCTTCGTATCTTAGCAAAGACATGACGAAGAAAAAAGCGCTTTCCGATCTTGCATTGCTGATCCGTTCCATGAGTAAAGCGGAGAAAAGGGCATTCCGCCTGGAGAGTTCGCTGTACAGGACCACCGACGATTCCCCGAAAAATTATCTCCGCATTTACGATGAACTTTCTCGCCAGGCCGATGCAAAGACCGACGCAAAACCCGGCGACCAGGAATACCTGTTCACGCTACTGATTGATTCGCTCGGACAACAGCAACGAAAGTCTTCACTTGAAATTGATCTCCGCGACCAGCTTTCTTCCGTAGCTGTGATGCACCGGCGCGGGCTGGATAAAAAAGCGATGCGTCTCCTGGATAAATTGCTGCAGCTGTCGTGGGAATCCAACTCCTGGGAATTCGGTTTGGAAGTTACCACGGTACACATGCAATTGCTTACGAACCTCGAGGACATGGATACTTTTCGCCATATCGTTGAGGAACGAAAAAAATTGCTCGATGCACTCGCTGTTTTCCACCAGTACGATGAGCTCGTGGTGGAACTTTTTTCGGTGATACGGACACATGACCATACCGGAATACCCGGCTTCCTGAAAAACGTTTTGAAAACAAAACCACCGGCAGATGTCCGCTCACAGATAAGCCGTCATCACCTGTTGGCTCACGGATATCTTGTGCTGCACGATTTCGATTCGACCGAAAAACATCACGACCGCATTCAACAGCTGTTCGAAGAGCACCCGCTTTTCCTGCGCATGCGTACGCTGCAGTACATCATGAGTGTGCTCAACAGTGGAATTCTCGCATGGCACGCGCGAAAAATCAATCGCATGAAAGAAGCGCTCAATCGTTTGGACCAGCTTCCGAAAATTGTTGGTGCCCTCCAGGCGTCAGACCGTGAGCGGATCACGCGTTACCGGCTGGATCTGGCGTTGCGTTGTCACCTTCTGGAAAATGAACCGCGGTTGAATCTTCCACTGGTTCTCGAGATCAACAACGCATTGACGCGCGACATGCAAATGGAACCACACCGCGCAAATTACCTGCGCTACTTCCTGGCTTTATCGTTTTATTACTGCGACCGCAACAAGGATGCCGTGAAATGGTTGCAGCCGATTATCGACGATGAGAAAAAAGGATATTACAACCAGAAAATATTTACCCTCGCATTTCTGCTGCGCGCTGCCTGTCATTACCAGCAGGGAAATGATGATATCGGTGATGCATTGATGCTCGGTTTCCGGCGAAACAAGTTCTTCTCTTCTCTCCGGAAAGGGCCGCAGTTTATTGCACTCACCAAATCCATTTCAACAGGATACAAGGGAGAACACTGGTTGATTTAAAAAAACAGGCCGGGATACTATCCTGTTGCTTTTCGCGTTATACGGTCGCACACAAAACCTGACACGATGAAATTCTTCTGTATTTACTGCATTGCACTTACATTCCTGTGCACGCATGCCGCTGCTCAGCCCGTTACATTTTCCTGGATGCATCACTCCGGTGGTATTTATTCCGATGCAGGAACGAACATTGCAACGGATGCCGCCGGAAATGTGTATGTCGCCGGGCACTTTCGCGACAGTCTCAACTTCAACAGCAGCTTACCCGGTGGTTTCCTGGTTGGAGTTTCTGACTTTGATATTTTCATTGTGAAATATGATTCAAGCGGTCAGTTTCGCTGGTCGATACATCTCGGCGCGACCGGAAACGAATTTGTCAAATCAATAAACATCGACAGTTCCGGCAGGTTGCTCGTAGCCGGTTCATTTGAGGATCCAATGGATTTTGATCCTGACACATCAACGGCCATGCTGTACGCCACAGGATTCAACAGCGTGTTCATGGCCTGTTACGATACTTCAGGAAACTACCAATGGGCGAATGTCATTGGCGGCAATTACGGCGTATATGCCAATGACATGGCCGTAAGCCCATCCGGAGAAATATTTCTCCTCGGCACTTTCCGCGGAACAGCCGACTTTGATCCCTCCGGGTCTTCTGCCCTTTACTTCTCATCCTTCCCTGCGCTGTATGTTGGCCGTTATGACTCCGATGGAAATTACATCAGCGTGATGCGATTGATTGATACCATCGTGGGAACATCCATCGATATCGATCTGTCGTCTGCTGTATACATCACCGGGTATTTCACAGGCGCCGCTGATTTTGATCCTTCACCTTCCAATGCCGTTAACTTCAACACCAGTGCCACCATCAGCGATCTTTTCATAGCGAAATACACCGCGGCAGGAAATTATGTGTGGGCCAGGCAGATCGGCGCTGCAGGCCCCGAAGAAGGCGCTGCGATACAATCAGATGCGCTGGGTAACCTGTATGTGTGCGGCTGGTTCAACGGCACAGTGGATTTTGATCCAGGCCCAGGTGTACAAAATATTACATCGCTCGCCGATGATGCATTTGTATCACGTTTCGATACAGCGGGATCACTGATCTGGATCAACACTATGGGATCAACCGGTCACGATTATTTACGTTCGCTCGATCTTACTCCATTGGGAACGTTGTGTGCTGCGGGAAGTTTCTACGCCATCTGTGATGTTGATCCTTCATCCAACACGGTGAATCTTAACGCACCGGGTTACGCGATGTTCATTGTGGGATACGATACGGCTACGGGAAATTACCAGTGGTCGGCAGCGCCTGAAAATTCGATGGAGTCAATACCAACGGAAGTTTCGGTATCGCGAACCGGCAGCATTCACCTGGCCGGTTATTACAGCCAGGATGTTGATTTCGATCCGGGTGTAGGAGTAGCATTGGCGGTGGGATACCCGTTCAACCAGGACATGTTTGCTGTTAAGTACACCTTGAATTCGGTTTCGGGAATTGACGATGAACTTTCTGCAGCTTCCATTGAATCGTATCCGAATCCGTCAACAGGTCACGTGAGTATTGATCTGGATCAACAATCCGAAGAGGTAACTGTTCTGGTTTACGATGCTGAAGGCAAATGCATTTCCAAAGCGATGTACAGAAATACAGCACGAATCGAACTGGACATCGCCGGAGCGGCTGGAGTGTATTTCGTGAGCATTCAACCGGAAAACGGTGTCGCGCGCCAGGTGAAGGTGATCAAAACGCAATAGAAGGTGCCAGGAAAACCGCTTAAGCGGTTAAGTAATCAAGGGTTGTTCTATTGCCGGGGGCTTAAGCCCCCGGCAATAGAACAACGGTTTTGCCAAACGGTTTCAACCGTTTCCTATCGAGCGTATGATTGCAACCTTCGCTGCGTGTACCGCCCGGAATAAATTCCGTAATTTTCTGTTTCATTAATTGTCGTTCCGATGAAACAGTTCTGCTTTCTTCTCCTCGCGGTCAGTCTCACCTGCGGGATCAACGCACAAACCAACATCATCTCTACCAACCCGCTTGCGGAACAGGTGATGCTCGGAAATTACAACCCGGTAACGTACCAGGCGACAAACGTATTGAATCACCCGGACACGATTTCACAGGGAATTCTGAACGAGGTTAATCCCGATTCGCTGAAAAGTTACATCCTGCAACTTGCTGCATTCGGGAACCGCAATACCGGATCCGATACGGTTTCAAATACGTTTGGTGTTGGCGCAGCGCGTCGTTGGGCATTTCAGAAATTCACAGAGTTCAGTGCAGCGAATGAAAACCGTTTGCTTCCCTCCTATCTCCAGTTCGACCGTTTGATCTGTACCACACCGCAGCACCGGAATATTTTCGCTGTGCTTCCGGGACTGGATACATCCGACAAGCGTATTCTCATTATCGAAGCTCACATGGATTCGCGGTGTGAAGTGCTTTGCGATTCGCTCTGTTCTGCACAAGGTGTTGAAGACAATGCAACAGGTACTGCGCTTGTATTGGAACTCGCCCGCGTGATGAGCAAATACAGCTACAACCAGACGATTATTTTTCTCATCACCATCAGCGAAGAACAGGGCCTGTACGGCGCTGAAGCATTTGCAGAATACTGCACACAGAAGGACATTGGCATCAAAGCCGTGCAGAATAACGACGTGATCGGTGGTGTGATCTGCGGACAAACTTCTTCTCCGCCGAGTTGCCCGGGCATTGGAGATATCGACAGCATCGGTGTGCGTTTGTTTTCAGCAGGAAGTTTTAATTCGCCGCACAAAGGATATTCGCGTTTCATCAAACTCGAGTATAAAGAAATGATCGCGCCGTTTTCTCTTGTTCAGACCGACGTGCGTATTATGTCGCCCGAAGATCGCACAGGACGTGGCGGAGATCATATTCCTTTCCGCCAGAATTTCTTTACTGCCATGCGGCTCACTTCCGCGAATGAACACGGTGATGCCAATGTGGCGAATGTCAACTACAGCGACCGCCAGCACAGCACGCGCGATACACTGGGCGTGGATACAGATGGGGACCAGGTGATCGATAGTTTCTTCGTTGATTTCAATTACCTCGCACGAAATGCGGTGATCAACGGCAATGCCGCAGCAATGGCAGCGATCGGACCGAAGACACCGGATTTTCTGTTGGGTGTTCACGACAGCGATCTCGTGATTGTTGTGACGCAACAGACGCAGTATGCCACCTATCGCGTTGGAGTACGAACAACCACCAACGACTGGGATTCGGTGTACACGTTCACCGGCACATTGATCGACACGATTGATGTTCCTCCTGCGGCCTGGTACCGCGTGAGCATTTGTTCTGTCGATACCAATGGAATTGAAAGCATTTTCTCCGGTGAAATTCAATCGACACCTGTGGGTGTTGAAGAAATTCCGGCGACATCAAGCGGTGTAACGCTCATGCAAAACCGTCCGAATCCGTTCGATGAAGCCACGTACATTCTTTTCCAGGTCGACAAGATGCCCCAATACAAAACGGCTTCTGTGGTCATTACAGATGTAACCGGAAAACTGGTGGAAGAAATTCCGGTGGAGTTGCAAACCGGGTTGAATGAAGTGCTGTACACGCACGGTTACGGCGCATCGGGAACTTTTCTCTATTCGCTTGTGATTGATGGTGTGACGGTGCAGACGATGGAGATGGTGTTCGCTAACTAAACCCTCAAAGGGTTTATGGTGTATCACGCGATTCTTCAGTAAACCCTTTGAGGGTTACTGCAGTGTCATCGTCGTCTCCCCGATAATCGCACCATCGCACACAATCTCGATGCGGTACAATCCCGGCAGAAACTCGTCTTCTTCTTTCGCTTTGTTGCAATACATCAGCACGCTCATCGATTGGTTCTGGTAATCGATGGTTTTTTTCGAGGCGAAATACCCGCGGTTGTTTCCGTTCCAGGAGAACTGGTGATCCGGATCTTCAGATTGTGTAAGCTCTTTTCCATCCGGCGTCATCACGCGGAGGTACACCGTGTGTGCGCCTGACTTCGTGAGATCGTTGTCGGCAACATCGAATGAAATTTTCAGCTTATCCGTTTTGCTCGCCTTGTTGGTTTCCGATTCTTTTTTTCCGTTGCGCGATACATTCACACCCGAAGCGCGGGCGTTGAGCGTTGTGAGCAATGCGGCTTTATCGATACGCCCCTGGAGTTGTGATTTCTCGTCGGTCACGCGGGTTACTTTGCCTTTTTCCTCATCGAGCGCTGTAAGCACTTCCTGCTTTTCAGCACGCAGTGTATTGTTGAGCGTATTCAGTGAGTCGATGGTCACAATGTAACCCTTCATGATTGCACGAAGCGTTTGTGTTTCCTTCTTGAGCTTGGCAATGATGAACGCATCGCCTTTGTGTTTATCGGCTTCAACCAGGAGCGAATCGATGTACGCTTTCTTCGCTTCAAGTTCTGCAGATAGCGTTGCATCGGTAGTCTGCAGTTCCGCGTATTGTGCTTTCAGGTCTTCGAGATCGCTTTTCACGTCTTCGCGTTCCTGGATCACTTGCGTGATCGTGATCTCGCGTTCAGCAACAATTGTTTTCAGTCCGCTGTATTGTGTGGCAAGATACACGCACAATCCACCAAGGAGGAAAATAATTGCGAGATACAGAAAATGCAGTTTCCTGTTATTTTGCTTTTCGTTATTCTTCTGGTCGTCCATTTTTTTGGGTAATTATCCTTTACTTTAATGCTGCAAAAAGCGTTCCTGTATTAGCGCAAAATTAATCAAATATGGTTGCCGGGAAATTCGTACAACTTGCTGATGACTTCATTGGCCTCGTTTATCCGCGTCTTTGCGTGGTTTGCAATGCCAATCTTGTCAAAGGCGAAGATGGGTTTTGTATTGCTTGTGAAACAGAGCTCCCCCGTACATTCGATGAACTGAACCCTGTTGAAAACCCTGCTGCAAAAGTATTCTGGGGCCGTTTTCCCCTCGAAGCAGCAGCTTCCTGTTTCGTGTTCAAAGGAGAAGGAAAAGTGCAGGAACTGGTCCATAAGCTCAAGTACAACGGACGCAAAGATGCGGGAATTGCGGCCGGAAAATATTTTGGCAGCATCCTTAAGGATATTTCACCATTTTTAACAGGAAACCTCATTGTTCCGGTGCCTTTGCACGAGGATAAGCTGCAAACACGGGGATATAACCAGGCCGCCTGTTTTGCGCAAGGGTTGTCTGAAGCGATGAATATTCCCTACAACGAAAAAACATTGATCCGCCTGAAAGCGACCGCCTCCCAGACGCGTAAAAACCGGGAAGAACGCTGGGACAACGTGGGCGAAGTGTTCAGCGTTCCGGCGAAGAAACAACTCGAAGGAAAACACATCATCGTTGTGGACGATGTAATCACAACCGGTGCAACGATTGAGGCGTGCGTGTTGCCGTTCCTGGATATTCCGGGTGTGAGGATCAGTATTGTTTCGTTAGCGGCTGCAAGGGATTAACCCACCATTGTGAAAAGTTCGCCGCAGATTTCGCAGATGACGCAGATCGAAACTGATTAATAATTTTGAATGATTCAATCAGATCGCGAAGCGATCATAAATCAATTGAAAAGCCGCAGATGACGCAGATCGAAACTGATTAATAATTTTGAATGATTCAATCAGATCGCGAAGCGATCATAAATCAATTGAAATTGAATGATAGAAGTGTGATCTGCGCAATCAGCGAAATCTGCGGCAAAAAAAGAAGCCGGGTGCATAATCCAATTCAGGCGTTTGCCTTCGGTACAGCATTCATTAACAGACACGATATGCAGTTAATTCCGATCTTTGCGCACTAAATCATGGCAGAGTCACTTCACATCACCGGACATTCCAAAGCCGAAAAATACGTTTCCCTGTTTCCGCAACTCAAAGCGTTGTGTGAAGGTGAACCGGATATGACCGCCAACCTGGCAAACATTTCAGCTGCACTCAAACAAGCGTTCGGATTTTTCTGGGTTGGATTTTACATCGTGCGGAAGAATGAACTTGTGCTTGGGCCTTTCCAGGGACCGGTTGCGTGCACACGCATTGCATCGGGCCGCGGGGTGTGCGGAACAGCGTGGAAAGAAAAAAAGTCAATCGTTGTTCCCGATGTTGAACAATTTCCGGGACACATTGCATGCAGTTCCGACAGCAAATCAGAAATTGTTGTGCCGGTATTCAACTCCGCAGGCATGGTGACCATGGTGCTTGATGTAGACAGCGACGTGCTGAATGCTTTTGATGAAACGGACGAAAAACATCTCGTGGAAATCTGCACGTGGATCGGGCAATTAAATCACGGCGATGCAGTATAAACAACTCATTGCCCCGGTTATTTTTCTTTTCACCGCCTGTGCACAGATTGTGACGCCCGACGGAGGACCGAAAGACGTAACTCCGCCGCACGTGGTCGAGTACGCGCCCGACAGCGCCGCAACGAATTTCAAAGGCACGCGTATCGTCATCCGTTTCGACGAATACATTGCACTGAACGATCTGAACAAGCAGCTCATTATTTCTCCTGCGGTGAAACGCAGACCGGAAATCACCGTGCGCAAGAAAGATATTGTCATCGAATTCAAAGACACGCTGCAACCGAACACCACGTATTCAATCAGTTTCGGAAAAGCAATCCGCGACATCACGGAGAATAATTCACTGGATAATTTCCGTTACGTTTTCTCCACCGGCCCGGTCATTGATTCGCTCAAATGTTCGGGACAGGTTGTGAACGCGCATACACTCAAACCTGAAAAAGGCATGCTCGTGATGCTGTACCGGAATACCAGCGACTCAACTCCGTACCGCGAAAAACCATACTACTACACGCGCACCGACGATAACGGAAATTTTCTCCTCACAAATCTTGCGCCGGCCACGTACAAAATCTTCGCACTGGAGGATGAAGGCGAAGATTATCTCTACAATACCCCGGAAGAGCGTATTGCATTTACAGATAGTGTTGTCAGCCTGGGTGACGATGTTGATTCATTGCGCCTGCTCATGTTCAAAGACAGGCCCACCAAACAATATCTCGTGCGCACACACCAGATGGCGCCCGGACGATTCCGGTTGGGATACAATTTACCGGTTGCTGATCCGTCCGTAACGTTTATCCCGCCATTGCCCGCGTCGATGGATCCATACATTGAATACAACGCCGCTGGCGACACCATCAATATCTGGTTTGCCAAAGTGGACGTGGACTCCGTGAGTTTTGTGGTGAAGTCGGGCAACACAGTACTCGATACCGTTCCGTTGAAATTGTTGAAACCTGATGGTAAAAAACCGGTGCGTGCCGGTGCAATCAATTATCGTGCGTTGCTGATCAGCAACAATGCGCCGGGAAAAATGTTGCCCGGAGATCAATTGATCCTTTCGAGTTCAAATCCGATCCGATCGATCGACACTTCGCGAATCATTTTTCGCAAGGGTGCCGACACGCTGGATCCCAAACTGGTACTCAGTGCAAACCGGAGAACACTTTTATTCCAGCATGATTTTCCGGAGGACAGCAGCTTCTCCGTTTTCATTCCGCCGGGAACAATTACTGATTGGTACGGACAGAAAAACGACACGATCAAACTCGGTTTTATTGTACAGCCTGCGCGGCTGTTTGGAAATCTCGCGATAAAATTTCCTGTGCTTTCCGCCGGAAATTATATCGTGCAGGTTGTTGACGAAAAAGACCGTGTAGTGAAAGACACTGTGATCACCGGAGTTTCGTCGTGCCGGTTTTCGGTCATGTCCGCCGGAAATTACCGCATACGCATGATCGTTGATACAAACGGAGACGGGAAATGGACGCCGGGAAATTACGAGGGAAAACGTCAGCCGGAAAAAGTGTTTTACTATGCGACTACGGTGAGGATACGCGCGGGTTGGGATATGGATGTTGAGTGGAGGATTGAGTAAAACAGTGCGCAGTAAAAATAGTACGCAGTGCACAGTCCGTGTAACGGAGTCTGAATTTTCATAGCTCTTTCCATAGACGCAAAGCCGCAGAGGGCGCAAAGCAAATCGCAAAGACTTTTGGATCAGGAGGCAAAGCCCGCAGAGAATCGCTGCGCGATTACTTGGTTTGGATGCGATTCAACTAATGAAAAACAATATCATGATTTTGTCTTCGAAGCATTGAATTAAGCCTCCGAACCCATACCCCGGACTGCCTACTTGCCTACTTTTTTCGACTCCCTACTTCTTCAATTAACGAATCATAAAATCATCTGCGTCAAACCCTGCCGGAAACGCCTTCCTGAACTCCGTCAGCTCCTGCATCGAAAAACGTTCAGAGATCACTTCTTCAGTTGAGATCATCGCAGCGGTAATCAGTTCGCCACGGAAATTATACATCGCAGAATCGCCGGAGTGATAAATGAAATTGCCGTCGTTTCCAACGCGGTTTACACCCGATACGTAAGCGAGATTTTCCATTGCACGCGCCATCAGTAACGTTTTCCATGCATGTGCACGGCGCTCAGGCCAGTTGGCAATGTAAATGAGCAGGTCGTATTCGGCTTCCATTTTTCCTTCGGCCGAACGGAAACGGTTGCGGCTCCACACCGGGAAACGCAAATCGTAACACACGAGCGGACAAATTTTCCATCCGTTGATTTCAACGATGAGTTTGTCGTTGCCGGCTGCATAATGTTTGTCTTCGCCCGCCATCCGGAACAGGTGACGCTTGTTGTATGATTTGTACGAACCGTCGGGGTTTACCCAAAGCAAACGGTTGTAGTACATGCCTTGTTCTTCGACAATAAAGCTTCCAACGATTACAGCTTTTTTCCAGAAGGCCTGTCCCTGCATCCAGCCGAGTGTTCTGCTGTTTACGGGTTCTGCAAATTTTTCGGGCTGCATGGAAAATCCGGTGGTGAACATTTCGGGCAGCACAATAATATCTGCCTGTCCGTTCCAGGCACGCAGCTTCTCGGTAAACATGTGCAGGTTCGCCTCTTTGTTTTCCCAGTGCAGTGATGATTGAACAGCGGCAACCGTCAGGTAAGGTGAAATCATGGGTGCAAGTTACTGGTTTACCATGGAGAATCGCGGGAAGGCAGGGGTGGATTTTTACCGCAGAGGCGCGGAGACGCAGAGGGTATGAATTTGTAAGCCTGCTGTGGTCGCGGAGGATTCGTTCTTTTTATGCTTGTTTTTTTACCACAGAGCCCCTCTGCGGTCATTGCTCCCTTAAGTACTGATCTCTGCGCCTCCGCGCCTCCGCGGTGAAATTAAATTACCCCGGTTCTATTCTGCAGTAATCATATAGTGCCCCACCGCATACGCAATCAACAGGAAAACAAATGCACCGTAGTCGATCCTTCGTCCGAGCAACGCTTTTCCCCTCCGGAAAGAGGCGTTTGAAATAACGTTGAAGACGATGCTGACGAAAATCAACGCAAAAGTAAGGTTGTGGATTTTGTCGACTATCGTAAACGAAGTGTGATCCGGAAGTGATGAATCCACAATGTACTTGTTGCCCACGGCGGCAAACAACGCACCTACCGCAAGACTTGTACGTGCACCGATTTCAGCTCCGTCGAGGAAGAACACAGCGAGTGCAATGAGAAAAGCTACGTACAGCCCGAGAAATAATTTGAGAAAAATCCGTTTGCTCCCGCGTGTGATCTTTGTTTCGAATTGCAACCGCGCGTAAGAGCTTTTCCCTTCCAGCGTTGGATCGCCGTACGTGGTGTTGTAAGTTTTTACCGATGGAAGGATTTTGAATTCGGCAATGTTCCATCCGTTCAGGTCTACCGATTCATCGATCCGCGAGTTTGCCGTGTCGGCAATATACACCAGCTGTGAAGTATCAAGATCTGTTTCTTCAAGAATCACTTCGAGGGTCTGATCGTCGAGCGGGAAACGTGCAATCTCCCAGTTCTTCTTGATCATGGCCCGGCATTTCTGCACCGACCAGATGTAATCTCCTTTTTTCTCCGTTGTGCCGTATTCAAAAGTCTGGCTTTCGGAATTGAAAATCTCCATCGTTCCCATGGGATCGATATCGGGGTTCTTGTACACGTACCACACCCAGAAGTCAATTCCGAAATCGTTTTCCGCAAAGCCCAGTGAATAAACCGACGTGATGTAGACACCCACTTTCACTGTGTCTTTCACAGCCGGGCCTCCTGTTTCGCTGCTGTCGGCAACGGCTAAAGTATCCTGCGAAAATGCCGGGATGGAAATCAAGCAGAAGAGGAAAAGTGAAATCGTGCGGAAGAGGTTACGCATCCTCAAACGTACTATATTTTCATCAATTGCTCGGCTGCTTTCTCCAGTGTTTCGTTTTTCTTGGCGAAACAAAAACGCAGCATCTGGTCGTACACGGGTTTGTGGTAGAAAACCGAAATGGGGATGGCGGCAACTCCGTTGTCCTTGAGCACACGCACAGCAAAATCAGTATCCTTTTCCTGCGAAATGGAATTGTATTGCAGGAGCTGGAAATAGGTACCCGGCGCTGTGACCATGGAGAAACGTGAACCGCGGATGAGATTCACAAAGAAGTCGCGCTTCTCCTGGTAAAACTGGCCGAGTTCGAGGTAGTGATTTTTGTTGGTGAGAAATTCGGCGCAGGCCACCTGCATGGGCGTGTTGCACGAGAACACGAGGAACTGGTGCACCTTGCGGAATTCGGCCATGAGTTGTTTGGGTGCAACGCAGTAACCGATCTTCCAACCGGTGGTGTGAAATGTTTTACCAAACGATGATACGATAAAGCTTCGCGATGCGAGTCCCGGGTAACGGGCCACGCTTTCATGTACACGGCCATCGAAGAGAATGTGTTCGTATACTTCATCCGAAAGCACGACGATGTCGGAATCCTTCGTGAGCTTCTCGAGCTGGCCCATGTCGTCGGCACTCATCACTGCACCGGTAGGATTGTGCGGTGTGTTGATGATGATCATCTTCGTGTGATGGCTCACCAGTTTTTTTACTTCGTTCCAGTCGATGTTATACTGCGGCGCTTTCAACGAAACGAAAACCGGTTTGCCTCCGTTCAGTAAAATCGCCGGTTCGTAACAGTCGTATGCCGGTTCGAAGATGATCACTTCATCGCCTTCACGGATGGTAGCGGCAATAGCAGTATAAATGGCTTGTGTAGCGCCTGCCGTAACGGTTATTTCCGTTTCGGGGTTGTACACAGTTCCGTAAAGCGCTTCCGTTTTTTCGGCAATCACTTCGCGCAGCCGGGCTACACCGGGCATGGGCGCATACTGGTTGTGACCGGCTTTCATGGCTTTGTGAACAAGCTCGATCAGTCGTGGCGGACATTCAAAATCGGGAAAGCCCTGCGACAGATTAATGGCTTGATGTTCCGTGGCCATTTTCGACATCACCGTAAAAATGGTGGTGCCCACGCGCGGAAGCTTGGAACTTACAGATCCTGCAAAATCAGGCATAATGGGGGTTACTTGGGTTAGTATCTGACTAAAGCGAAAGGTAAAGTTTTGTAAGCAAATCCGCTGTGTAAAATATTCCACAGAACAGTATTGAGTACGGAGTTTGTGCATGTCAGTCCTCAAGAACCCGAAAATTTAAGTAACCACGGAGGCACGGCGACACGGAGTATTATCACTTCGTGATATTGGCCAGCACCGTGCCGACTCGGGCAATGGTTATCAAATATTAAACGCCGTGTCGCCGTGCCTCCGTGGTTATTTTTTGGATGCATAACAAGACATGATTGGCCGGTCTTACCATTCGTTACGCTGCAACACCGGCATTGTTACGCAGGAACGACCGCTTCTTACCCATGGACTCTTGCGGCATTCGTGCGGACTATATTTATTCCTGATCATTATTCGCTTTAAAAATTAAACCCAAAAAACGAAATCATCATGAAGACAAAAAGACGAATCGGAATGTTTGTCGGATGCGTGCTGGCCACGCAGATACTTACGGCAACATGCACAATCAATCCCCTGGATTATACCGGCAGAGTGGTTTCCGGTGCATTCGGCAACGATTTTGGCGATAACAATAGTCGCAACTCACTTGCGATGATCCGTGGATATATCGGAATAAACGGTGAGGACAGGGGAGCGCTCACCGTATATAAACACGGAGGAAGTCTATGGCTGGCCTGGGATGCACCGTATGATGTTACCAACATCACCGACCGTGTGGTTTCGGGTGATTTTGATAACGACGGATCTGTAGATGACGTTGCCGCGATCTATGATAACGGAAGCTCGAGCACATCCATCCACGTATGGTCGGTTTTTAATACGGTCGTGGGTAACTCAGTTACGTACACGAACAATCTCTGGACATCCAGTACGTATGATGCAACGAAGGTGACAGGCCGCGTTGTCTCCGGCGATTTTGACAGCGATGGGTACTACGATGATATTGCCGCATTTTATGATTACGGCAGCGGTGTAGTAAAGCTCCATGCCTGGTTGCGGAACAACAGCGGCGGCTTTACATACGTTTGGTGGTGGGAAGCTTCGGGATACTATTGCAGTATGTTCACCGGGCGAGTAGTCAGCGGAGATTTTGACCGCGATGGTAATTGCGACGATATTGCCAACCTGTATGATTATGGTGGCGGGGAGATGCGCATTCATGTATTCACCGGCAACGGTGGGTCGGCCTTCAACTACAGCGGCGCTAACGGATGGTGGTCGGTGCCTTCAGGTTACACGCCGTCGAATATTACATTCCGCGTGGCCACAGGTAACTTCGATCATTCCGGTGTTATCAGCAATCACAGGAGCGACGACATCGTAGCCATTTATGATTACGGCAGCGGCGCTGCTAAGGCTCACGTCTGGACTTCCAACGGAAACAGCTTCAGCTATGCCTGGAAATGGGAGGTTACCGGTTTCACCGCGACGAACATTACGGATCGTTTTGTCAGCTTCGACACCAATCCAAACGAGGATGATACCCGCACTTACGGCATGGCAGCGCTTTACAATTACGGCACGAGCTCCACTGTGGCATACCACTGGCAGGCATCGACAGGCGGCAGCTGGAATTTCGGTTCGTCCATCGGTTATTTTTGTCCTCCACGATTGAGTCCGGACGCTGTTTCACCCGATGAAACAGAGATGACACCGGCGCTCAGTGTCGATGCATTTCCAAACCCGAACGATGGACACGTAACCGTGGAGATCGCTCCGACCGCGGAAGGAATGACTTCTTTAACGATCGTCGATATCACTGGCCGCGAAGTATTTTCCAGCGCAATAAACGCAGCTGCAGGCTACCGGCAAGAGATCGACCTTACGTCTTTCGGAAAAGGCGTGTATATCCTGCGTATTGTTGGCCCTAACGGCACAGCGGAAACGAAGAGATTGATCGTCGAATAAAGTTACCTCTTCACGAAAAAAGAGAGATTGCTCCTTGTGAGTGGTCTCTCTTTTTTGTTGACCGGTAATCCGCTGGAATAATTACTTCATGTAGCCTGCGGATTTTGGGCCTGCGTGCCCATATTTCCGACTCCCGACTATTTCTTAACTTCGCCGAAATATATTTCAACACAACCCAAACCAGATGACAATCTCTGAAAAACAAGTGGTATCGGTGAATTACCATCTTACTGTTCCCGGCGAAAACGGCGGAGCGGAAATCACCATTGAAAAAACTTCGGTTGAAGATCCATTCGTTTTTCTGATTGGTGCCGGACAGTTGCTTCCTGATTTTGAAATGAACCTTAAGGGCAAAAAATCAGGAGATACATTTGACTTCCGCGTAACAGCAGCCAATGGTTATGGCGAGTACCAGCTCGACCATATCGTTAACCTTCCGATTGAAAATTTCCTTGACCAGCAAGGAAAACTCGATACCGAAATGATTGCACTCGGAAAAAATGTTCCGATGGTAGACAATGAAGGTCATCGCCTCTGGGGAAAAGTAATTGAAATTGGCCTTGAAAACATCAAGATGGATTTCAATCACCCACTCGCCGGAAAAGAATTACACTTCGCAGGTGAAGTGCTTGATGTGCGCGAAGCCAGCAAAGAAGAGTTGGATCACGGGCATGTGCATGGAGCAGGCGGACATCATCATTAGTGCGCAGTAAAAACAGTGCGCAGTAAGAACAGTGCGCAGTACGCAGTACAAAAAAATCCCGTTGACTTCGTCAACGGGATTTTTTTGTGTCAGTAAAACTGGTTAGTATTTCACGATGCGGGCCACAGAAACTTTGCCTGTGATTTCGTCCGTTACCGAAAGCATATAGGATCCGGCAGGTTCATCCGCAATGGATGTTTTGATTGAGTTGTTACCGCTTTGCTGCAGGTGCTGTTCGTCTACAACAACCCGTCCGGCAATGTCGGTGATTACCACACGCACGGTTGTTTCATACGTGGTAGTATAATCAAACGTAATGTCGCCATCCGTTGGCATCGGGTAAATATTGGTCAGTGAAACAACTGCATCGTGATGCACAATGTAAATCACCTCCGAAAACGTACTGAACCCATTGAAATCGCGCTGGCGCAAACGGTAATAGCTGATGCCTTCCTGCATGTTGTAATCGCGGAAACTGTAATCAAGCGTTTGCGTACTGTTCCCTTCGCCATCAATCGTACCGATGGAATCCCAGGCTGCTCCGTTCACGGATCGTTCGACGACAAAATAATCGTTGTTCAGTTCGCTCGCGGTTTGCCATTGCAGGAGATGATGATCGTCCTCCGCTTCACCCCAGAACGAAACCAGTTCGACGGGTAAGACGGTACAATCGAGACTGGCTCCACCGGTGAGGCTCCACGTGAGCGTAAACGGATTACCGCTGGATACGTAGTTGTCGATAACCATCACGTAAACGTCACCGGCAACTGCGGGGAACGTTGACACCCATTTATCGCCTCCTGCCCCTTCCGAGACATCGACGGCCCCGTTTCCGCAGCCCGTGTTTCCTCCCAAACCAGAATAAGAACAGCGCAATGGCTGAAGGGTAGTATTCATCGGGCACTGGATTTCGTTAAATGGGCCCCAGATCGCAAAGTCGTAATCGTCGATGCCATTCTGAGGTGCAATGGTAAAACCAACTGTTCCGCTGGTGGACGGTGAAAAGTAATACCACGACGACTGGTTTTCACCTCCCGAAAGACAACCGTCCCAGGGATTGGCAAGGTCACTTACCGAACCATCGCCACTGCTGTTCGCAGTCAGGTTCGCATTGTTGCAGATGGTTGTTCCCCCACCCTGCTGGCAATCCTGTGCATTGGGTGTAAATGCAGGGGCAGTGCCCGGTGCAATAACACAACTGACCGTTGCAGACCAGCCTACGCCGTTTGTAGTTCCGTTGGAGCGGAAACGGCAGGTTAATGCCCGTGTAGGATTGGAGGCGCTGGCTGTAACCGTGAACGCACCTGCATTACCACTGTACTGTCCAATCAGCGGACCACCGGGACCATCATAAATGGCCATGTAGTCGCTGATCAGTTGCGTATTGAATACGGTAAACGTAAGGCGCATATACTGGCCGGCCGTTGAAGGATAGAATGTATACGATGCGTGAACGCCGTTCGCGTAATTTCCGCCCGCGCCGCCATTGTCGACAAATGTTCCTGAACAGGTGGTTGCGTATTGGGCACTCACGCTGGCATTCGCCATAGTATACGTTTGCGCATAACAGGCTGCAGAAACGCAAAGCACGGCGAGGGTAGATAAAATTTTCTTGCTCGTCATGGCTTAGTGAGTTTGCGGAATTTCGCCCGGGTCAAGCACAGGGACCTGGTGAATTTCGTAGGTATAAGGCAGTTGATTGATCGGAACCAGCGTTAAAGTGAATCCGTACTTCCCGAATTCGCGGGTGTACACGCTGTCGCGCGCGCGCAGGTGTTCATACGTTGAAACGTCAAACATCAGCGAATCGAAAGGAAGACAATCGAAACACTGTATTGGTTCAACGATAAACGAAGCGGTGAAATAGTAAACAATGGAATTGAGTTCCGTTGTGTCCTGGAGCGCTAACTCCTCGAGTTGCTCCTGCGTGTAATGAAGCATGATCACCGGATTGCTCAAGGCTGTTTGAAGCGCAGATTGTGCATTGGCTTTCGGGGGGGAAAAAACGCACAGAGCAATAACAATGACCAGTAGCCTGGTAAAGTGTTTCATTTTGGGTCTTAAGAGATTATTCAGCGTGTTTGCCAACGACTGACGAAGGCTAAGTTAGTGGATTTATACTCAAAAATGAAGAATTGGTTACATCGGCTTTTGACATCGAACGACAAAAGGGACTTTTTTGCTCCGAAAAGCGCGATTTCAATTCAGATAGTTTGCTAAATGTCCGGGAAATGTCCGGGAAATGTCCGGGTGAAGAGCTAAGCTACTGGATTATGAATCAGTTGTTCCCGGTAGTAATATTGAGGAAGTCTTTCCAGTCGCCCAGGTTGGCCATCACCTGCAGCTGGCGGTAGCGCTCATGAAATTCTTTGTCGTCGTGGATTCCGTTCAACTGCTCAATGCGGTAACGATCAAAGTTCAGGAGTGCTGTTTGTTCTTCAGAAGTTAATGTGTCACCATTGAACTCCTTGTCGCGAAGGTCATTAATGCTCATCGTGCCACCAATCTCTGATTTGGCAAAATACTTTTTTAGTATGTCTTCGCGTAATGTCATAGTAATCGTGTTGCAAATGTAACGTTCCGGCATCAGCAGAGGTTACTGTACAAACGCAGAATTTTCAACAGTGGATTGTTTGGAGAGGAGTTAAATCAGTGTAAAGTAGACGAATAAGGTAGCTCGGGAGGAAGTGTCAGTGGTCAGTGTCAGCGTCTGTCCCTATACAGAAGGGTCTTCGTGGGGACTGACACTGACCACTGACACTTAGCTACCTCCGTATTTGAAACAGACGCGGACTATTTAAGAGAATCCTGTTTAATAACATCCGGCACCTTAACCTTCTTCTCCAATCCTCCAAGGCTATCGAGGAGGCGCGTGGCTTCCGGATCGCCCGGACGGATAACGAGTGTTTTTTCGAGTAATCTTCGCGACTCCCGATAAAAATCTGGTGTGCCCATAATTCCCCGCACCACAGCCAGGTTATTATCCGGGTTCAGTGAATCGTTCACCCAACGTGTTCTTACACTGTCGTTGTAATGCGCAGCACGGTATCCCTGCGCGAGATTTTGTTTCACGGCCTCATCGGTTGCGCGCTGGTAGGCCATATCGAAAGCGTGTTCCGCTTCTGTAAAGTTCCGCGACATATAACTCGCACCTGCGTAATCGGCCCAGATCTTACTGTCAGCCGGGTAAGCCTGGAGCGCATAGTTGTAGAACTGCGCAGAAGCCGCATAATCTTTCTGCAACGCTTTTTGATTGGCCATAGCCACAAACATCTGCGCGTAACTCTGCAGGATCGGGTTCGACGGGAAAATTTCGTACACCTTTTCCCACGCTGCTGCTGCCGGGGCATACTCCTTTTTGTTGTAGTAACACAAGCCAAGGTTCAGCCAGCCGTTTGCATATTTAGGATGCAGTTCAACCGCTTTCTTCAGGTAAACAATCGCAATGTCCGCGTAGTAATTCACTGAATCCTGGTTGGCTGAATCGCCCGAGAGGTATTTGATCCCGTGGTCCATATAGCGTGCGCCGGCATTGCCGTTACACAATGCGCTTTGCGGATGCTTTTTTACATCTGCAATGAAAAGTGTTTCATCGTCGGTCCATTCATCATTGCGTTCGAGCGTAAGCATGCAGGCCGGTATAGTCAATGCAATGACGATTCCGGTAACAACCAATTTCCCTTTCCCTGCATCGAGCCGTTCAGCAAGCCATACAATTCCCCACGCGAGCAACATGCAGAAGCCAAGCGAGGAATGATAGATCAAACGTTCGCCCATTGTTGCTCCAATGTCGAAGAGCATGTTGTTGATGAGCATGAAGAATGCGAAGAAGAACAACATCGCGAATGCCATCGGGTGACGGCGTCTCCAGAGCTGCCATGTTCCCCAAACCATTCCACCCATCACGAGCAACGAAACGTATACCCAGATGTCTTTGAAACTGGAATACGGGAAATGCTGGTATGAATAGTCGGCGGCGAGCGGGAACGGGAATATGAGCAGCCACACATAATCGTCGAGGCGGTTGATCTTCGATGTAAGTTCTTGCGCACCCTTCGCTTTGAGGTACGGATCGTTCAGCGGATCCTGGAATCGATCGGCCACCGGATCGCTGTGGAAGCCTACGGTTCCTGCACGTATCAGCAGGTAGAGTACCATCATGCCGCCAATGGGCAGGAGCAAATGGCCAAGTTCCCTGAGCGTGCGTTTGTGGAAGATCATGAGGCCGGCAGGAATCAATACGATCAGCGTAACCGCGTATTCTTTAGACAACAAAGCGAGGAGGAAAAACACGAGACCGTACACGATATCGCGTCCTTTTCTCGATAGATCATACCGGAAGAAATAATCCAGCGTGAGCACAATGAACATGAGCGAGAATATTTCATCGCGGCTTTTTACGTTGGCAATTACTTCGGTATGGATCGGGTGAATGACGAATAAGATCGTAGCGAGGAATGCGAGATCTGTATTCTCGCGGAAGATGTGGTTCCGCAGAAAACGCAGCAGGATAACCATGGACAACGCAAACCAGATGATCTGGAAAATGTGCCGGGACGTTGCGATATCCAGGTTATTTTTTTTGATGTCCATTTCCAGTTTATTCTTCTCACCAATAAGCCGCGACTGGCTGCCGAGATCTGAAATACCCTTCTTCTGCATTTCGAAAAGGGAATCGCGGACTTCTTCAAACCGTTCTCCGTACGTTTCACCAAACAATTGCTGTTCGATCGCAAAACTCACAATGGAAAGCGGACGGTAACGGCCACCGGAAAGCTGTTGCTCAACGCCCATACTTTCGTAGAAGCTTTTGTAGGCATCGTTGCCCATGATCTCCCCTATTCCACCAACGCCTTTCTGCACGTAGAGATTCTGGCGCATAACGATATCGTCGTCGAGCGCGTATTTACCATCATAGGTATTCCAGTAAAATCCAATAGCCAGTGCAACAATTACAGCAGCTTGTATTGCGAAGTCGCGGACAAAAAGAAATCCTTTCGCGTTGAGATCGGGCAACTGGAATATTTTGGTGCCGCTTTTTGATCCTTTGGATACAGGTTTAACGGGGACTATGCGTTTGGCCATGGTGATGCGAAGCTAACAAATAGTTGGGAGACGATAGACGTCAGACGGGAGGCGAGAGTGCACTGTGCATAGGCCATGCGCGCCTCCCGTCTCCAATCTCTCGTCTCCGAACTAACAACTGGCACGGTTTTTTCGGCTAATCCCCGCTTTCCACGTTGAGAGTTGCCCACTTCAGTTAAATTTGTTGAGAATGAGTGTAGTTGCCCGCGCAAAATCCTTCCTCAAATCGCGTTACAGTTTTCTTCTGCTGGCCATCCTGTGCTTGCTGCTGGGTTACCTGTGCTCGATTTCCCGCGGAACCACCGCCGGACCGGGATTGAACGGTTTTGTTTCCACGCTTCATGAGAAAGAAAAAGACCTCACGGCTGAACTCGACTCTTTATTCGCTACCGCCCAGGGCAAATCGTATTCCCAGATTTTTCTTTCCGAAAATGTGCGCACACGCGATTTATACCGCGACAAGGGAATTGTGCTTTTGATTTACCAGGGTGATACATTAAAGTACTGGTCCGACAATTCCGCTGCGGTAGAAAACTACATGAAGGAAGTTTGCCTGGATCAACGCATGAGCCGGCTGCGCAATGGCTGGTTCGAAACGATTCAACGGACCGACAACACGGGGCGCGTGTATCTCGGGTTGCTACTCATCAAGAATGAATATCCATACGAGAACCAGTACCTCATCAATTCATTCGCTGAAGGATTCCGTATGCCACCCGAAACAAAAATTGTTGTCGGGCAACCAGAATCAACGACGAGTGTAAACGCCAGCGACGGCACTTATCTTTTTTCGCTCGTGTTCAAACAGCAGGGCAGCACAGACCTTTCTGTACTCCAGTTGCTGCTTCATATCCTGCTTACGCTCCTTGGCGGTGTTTTTCTCATCGCGTTTCTGCGAAAAGAAAGTTCATCACTGAGAAATTCTTTGGGCAAACGATGGCCGGCGGTTTTGTTTGTTGCTTTCATTGTACTGCTTCGGTTCCTGACCATCCTCATTCATTATCCTGCACCGTTCTACGATCTTCCGTTGTTCAGCCCGCTGCATTACGGTGATGCGAATTCATTCTGGAACCCGAACCTCGGCGATTTTCTCATCAACGTATCACTGTTCTTCTACTTAGCGGTGTACGTCAATGCGCACCTGAAAAAATATCCTGCATCTATTCCTGCCGCTGATCCTTCTTCGGCTGGAGGAAAATGGAAAACCATTGGCCTGGCTTCGCTGCTGCTCTGCATACCTGCTGTTGTTGCGTGGGGAATCAACTCCATGATTTCCGGTTTGGTGCAGAACTCCGACATTTCTTTCCAGGTCAACAATCTCTTTGGCCTTTCCGAATACAGCTACACCGGCATCTTCATGATTGCATTAATGCTGGCTTCATTTTTTCTTCTATCGGAAAGCATTTTGCGCATACTGGAAGCTTCACTGAAGCCGCGCAGAAACCGGTTGATTGCCTTGCTCATTGCTACCGCTGCAGTGAGTGGTGTGCACCACCTGTTCGGCAGCGTTGACCTGCTTGCCATTCTGTGGCCAATGTCCGTTCTCTTTGTGCTCATCCTGCGCAACAGCGAAGAAGAAGGTGAAGCATTTTCGTTTTCCATCATCGTGTTTCTTGTGTTGCTGTTTTCGTTTTACACCACACACATGCTGCTAAAACAAGGCATGCATAAAGAACACGACAGCCGCATTGTATTCGCCGACAAACTCGCAGCCGAGCAAGATCCTTTCGCGGAACATTTCTTTTCTGAGATCGAAGAAAAATTATCGACAGACACTGCGCTTATACGCACCACGCAGGCGCCCACTCCCGATTTTGCGCTCTTCGAAAAAACAATCCGGCAGCAATACTTCAGCGGGTACTGGGAAAAGTACGAAGTGAAAGTTACACTCTTCGACACCATGTGTACGCCGCTGCTGCGTTCGAGTTCGCCCTGGTCCGATAACATCCTGCACTTCGAAGAAATGTGCGAGAAAGAAGGCGCGCCTACATTCAGCGACAATTTCTTCTACATCGATAAAGGAACAGGACGCATCAGTTATCTCGCGAAAGTTGTTTTACAATATCCCGGTCGCGAAACGCATCTCGGGCAAGGCACGTTGTTCATTGAGTTCGATTCGAAACTCATGTCGGAAGAAATCGGTTTCCCGGAATTGCTTCTTGACCGTGAACTTGGATTGAATCAAAAACTGATCAACTATTCGTACGCGAAATACAAAAACGGTCAGTCCCAACCGTCGGTTTCTATATACCAATACGGTCTCACCACGGAATTTATTCCGGGAAGCGGGCAGTATAATTATATAGAAACCGACGGTTGGGACCATCTTGTTTATCGTCCCGACGAAACAACGATCGTTATCCTGAGTAAAGTAGAAGAAGGCTGGCTGGGCAAAGCCACAAGTTTCTCTTACATCTTCGCGTATTTCAGTTTGTTGCTCATTGTTTCATTGTTCCTGCGGCAATTGCTCGTCACCGGCCCTACCTTCTCCAATCTCACATTCAAGTACAGGATCCAGCTGGTGCTTGTGATGATTGTTTTGGTTTCGCTTGGACTGTTTGGTGCAGGATCGATCTATTACATCCGGCAGCAGTACCAGGTAAAAAACGCGGAGATCATCAGCGAGAAAGCGCATTCCGTTGTGCTCGAAATTGAAGGCAAGCTCCAGGAAGATAAACTGAACGCTTCGTACCGCGATTACGCGACGTATCTTCTCAAAAAATTCTCCAATGTATTTTTCACCGATATCAATCTCTACGATCCGGAGGGAAACCTGTACGCCTCTTCCCGTCCAAAAGTTTTTGACGAAGGACTTGCTTCGCGCAAGATGAACCCGGAAGCATTCGGGCAGATCAGCGTGATGAAAAAATCGGAATACATCCACGACGAGAACATTGGTAATCTCGCTTATCTCTCCGCGTATTTACCGGTGAAGAATAAAGAAGGTCAGCTGCAGGCTTACCTGAACATTCCGTATTTCGCGAAACAAAACGATCTTGAAAAAGAGATTTCCACTTTCATGGTGGCGCTCATCAACGTGTACGTTTTCCTTTTCGCGCTTGCTGTTCTTGCGGCGATTTTTATTTCCAATTACCTGACACACCCGTTGCGTTTGATCCAGGAAAAAATGCGTCAGGTAAAACTTGGAAAGAAAAACGACCCGATCGAATGGAAGAGCAAAGACGAGATCGGCAGTCTTGTCGGGGAATACAACCGGATGATCGTGGAGCTTTCGAACAGCGCGGAATTGCTCGCACAATCGGAACGTGAAAGTGCGTGGCGAGAAATGGCCAAGCAGGTTGCACATGAAATTAAAAATCCGCTGACGCCGATGCGCCTGAGTATACAATTGCTTGAGCGCGCGTACAAAGACAAAGCGCCCGACATTGATCAGAAAGTGGAGCGGTTGTCGCGTACCGTACTCGAACAGATCGATACACTTTCTTCCATTGCAAGCGCATTTTCTGATTTTGCAAAAATGCCGAAGCCCATCCTGGAAACAATGGAATTGCGCACCGTAGTTCAGAACACGCTCGAACTCTTCAGCGAAAACGATGAAGACGTTGAGTTTGAATTCCGCGATGAGGTGAAAGGTGAAATGACGATCTCCGGCGACCGCGAACAATTGCCGCGCGTATTCAATAACTTATTCCGCAATGCGATCCAGGCGATTCCCGAAGGACGTAAAGGAAAAGTTATTGTTGAATTGTCGCGGCAGAATAAGCACTTCATTGTTTCTGTGAAAGACAACGGAACCGGAATTGCAGATGAAGTGATCGACAAAATATTCGTTCCGAATTTTACTACCAAGTCAACCGGCATGGGCCTCGGCCTTGCGATGGTAAAAAACATTGTGGAAGGTTGCGGCGGAATGATCTGGTTTGAGACGACGAGAGATAAGGGGACGACGTTCTACGTGAGTTTTGATGAGGTAACGGAATAGACAGGTAAAAAAGTAGGCAAGGAAGAGAGTAGGCAAGTGAAAAAAGCAGGCAAGTAGGCAGTCCGCTACACGTCACTACCTCCTTACCTGCTTTTTTCACTCGCCTACTCCTTTATACTTATATTTGCCCGATGAATCGCCCGATACGTGTTCTTATTGCAAAAGTTGGTCTCGACGGCCACGACCGCGGAGCAAAAGTGATTGCTTCTTTTTTACGTGACGCCGGAATGGAAATCATTTATACCGGTCTTCGCCAGACTCCCGAAATGGTTGTGAATGCAGCGTTGCAGGAAGACGTTGACGCAATCGGGATCAGTATTCTTTCCGGTGCGCACATGACTGTTTTTCCAAAGATCATGACCATCATGAAAGAAAAAGGAATGAGCGACGTGCTGCTTACCGGTGGTGGAATTATTCCGGATGCTGACATGAAAAAATTAAACGAGATGGGCGTTGGCCAATTGTTCGCTCCGGGAACGGATACCTCGACGATTGTGGATTATATCACGGGGTACGTGAAAGAGCACCGGAATTTCTAAGTTATAGACGCAAAGCCGTAGAGCCCGCAAAGAAAAAAGCGCAGAGATTTAATTCCTGCGCTTTTCTTATGTCTTTGCAAATTCCTTTGCGAAAATCTTTGCGCGCTTTGCGGCTTTCCGTCTATTTCACGAGATACGTATCCACATACGTCCTGATCCGCTCTTTATTCTCCGGGTTCCACTTTTCAAATTGCGGTTGAATGGAAATGTGGTACATGCTGATGAACACGTAACAATCAAGGAAGCCCGCCTCTTTCATCTTGCGTGCAAATGAAAGTTCCGCGCCTTCTCCATTCTCGAGCATGTATTCCCAGCTGTACACTTCCATGTACTTCGCTTCGGTCTTGTCGTTCTTGTCGGTGATGATTCCGCGCTGGTTGCAGAAATATTGAATCTCAGATTTCGCTTTGCGGTAATGCGACCACGGCGAAGTTTCAATCGGGTCCTGAACGAAATTCAACGTGTTCGGATAGAACAAACGCGACACCCAGTGGCGGTCAAACGACTTACCTTGCTTGTCGCAGATATCTTCGAGTTTGATAAACATGCCCACATCAGGATACACCGCAATTCCGTCGATGCACGCCGCGTAAGCTTCACTCCATTTTTTTTGCTTGATGTACCCATCCGTCAGGTACTTGCGCGGCTCCAGTAAATTCGGGCGCATGTCGCAGGCCTTCTGGTACCAGGTGATCGCCTTGTCGAAATCTTCATTGTGAAAATACGCATCGCCCAGGTACAACGTAGCCTTGTAATATGTGCTGTCGATCTCAACGGCTTTCTTGTAATGACGGATGGCTCCGGTGTAATCCTCCGCTTTGAATTTCTCTTCGCCCTTGGCGTACTCCTCTTTCGCTTCTTTATCCGGACGATCATTCGTTTCATCGACCATGAAAATGCGAATGATGATGGAAGCCAATTCCTGTTTTTCGCAATGCAAAGTAGCGCGTGATGCGGCCGCCAGCATTTCAATTTCGTAACCCGACGATTTTGATTTGTCGAGGAAATTATTCTGCTCGCGTTTCGAACCGCCGTACTTTTTTTCTGCAGTCTCGAGGTCTTTGTTCAGCTGCACGATGTATCGGCTGTATTCCATTTGCACGCGATACCTCCAGAGATCTTCGTTCTGAAGATTGTTTTTCTGAACCTTATCGAGCGTGGCAATTCCTTTGTCGTGTTTGCCTTTGTTGAAGAGCTTCAGTGCCTTGTTCACCTGTTTGTCTTCGGCCTCGCTGAGTTGTGCAAACGAGTTTGTTGCAACACACAGAACGAAAAGGAGGAGGAGTATTTTAATCTTGCGCATGAAATTGATTTTATCACGGCAAGATAAGTTCTTATGTGTAATCACGGATATTTTTCAATGATTCATCCCGGTTTAAGCAGGCTTTTTTAACATTTGATGGGTTGGCCTGCGCCCCTTTATTCTCAGGGGTTTGAGGCCGCCCAAAGCGCCCGAATGATGTATCAACACCTTCTTTTTTTCGATCAAATTTGATTTAATCTGAAAAACGCATATATCTTTGCGCCATGCGATCCGGAATTCCGGGTTCACTAAAATTGAAAAATATCAACATGAAATTCACCGCTATCACCCACCTGCCTTCATACATGATGTGTATGATGTGCTGCTGCATGCGTTGCAGTACGGAAGGTGATATGCTCAGGTGAAGAAGATTGTTGGTGTGTTGAGCGAAGCCCTCCTGGTACAAACCAAGGGGGCTTATTTTTTGCCCGCCGTCTCGGAAAAATTAAAAATCAATCAGACAAAAATAATTTTGAATGCAGAATCTCAGAGCAGAATTGGAAAAAACAAAACCGGGACAACCATGAAGCCGATCATTAAACATTTTGTTTTCCGTAAGAGTAATTTTCGATGTTGGCTGATGCGCACTTCCCTCCCACCGCTTGACGCGTGTCGCAGAATGCCGCGTGAAATTGTCAAATTGAAAATTACACAATCGAAAATCGAATCAAAATGTCACACACAATCATATATCCCAAAGTAACACTCGTAGGCGCCGGTCCCGGTGATCCTGAACTCATCACGATCAAAGCCGTCAACGCGCTGGGCGAAGCCGATGTTGTATTGTACGATGCACTCGTGAATACGGAAATATTAAAATACGTGCCTATCGAAAGCAAAAAGGTTTACGTTGGAAAACGGGAAGGACAACATGCCTTCTCGCAGGAACAGATCAACACGCTTCTCGTAGATTATGCGTTCACGCATGGACGCGTGGTGCACCTCAAAAGCGGTGATCCGTCCGCGCCTGGCCGGGGAATCGAAGAACTTCAGTACGTGGAGCGGTTCAATATTGAAACGGATATTGTTCCGGGTATACCGGGTTCTGTTGGTGTTCCGGCTTTGCAACGCATTGCGGTTCCGCACCTTTTACCCGAACGGGAAAATCACTTGTTGAATTAGAAAAAACAAATCTCAAAAGTCAAACCAATTAAAATCAAAACAACATGTCACTACGATTAGGAGATACCGCGCCGGATTTCACCGCGCAAACAACAGAAGGAACAATTTCCTTTCATGAATGGCTCGGCGACAGCTGGGGAGTATTGTTTTCGCATCCTGCAGATTACACCCCGGTGTGTACCACCGAACTCGGAAAGACCGCCAAATTAAAACCGGAATTCGACAAGCGCGGTGTGAAGGTGCTTGCGGTTAGTGTTGATCCGCTCGACTCACATCACGGCTGGGTGAAGGACATCAACGAAACGCAAAACACCACGGTGAATTTTCCGATTGTTGCAGATGCCGACCGGAATGTGGCCACGCTGTACGACATGATCCATCCAAACGCCAGCGAAAAATTCACTGTACGTTCAGTGTTTGTGATCGGTCCCGACAAAAAAGTGAAACTTACACTCACCTACCCTGCAAGCACGGGCCGCAACTTCACAGAACTACTTCGCGTGATTGATTCGCTTCAGCTCACAGCGAATTACAGCGTGGCCACACCGGCAGACTGGATTCATGGAGAAGACGTGGTTATTGTCCCCGCTATCAAAGACGAAGAAATTGCCGTACGTTTTCCCAAAGGATATACGCGCATCAAACCGTACCTGCGCATTACACCGCAACCCAATATTGAATAATTCATGAAACGTTTTCTTTTCATTGCCTTTATTTTTATTTCGGTTTCCGCTGCTGCGCAGTCCGCACCTGTCGTACAAACGCGCAGGATGATCTGGACCACCGCAGCTGCGGAGTACCGGTTCCGGTCCAACTGGTCGTGGGTAAGTGATGCGAATTTTCGTTTCGAACCCGTTGACGGTGATATTTTCCAGTGGTGTGTCCGCTCCGGCATTAGCTACAAAACCAAAACAGGAATCACCATCACCGGTGGGCTGGTGTATTTTCAACACTACGCGAATCCAAATAGCAAACCGCCGCGTCCGGAACTTCGTCCCTGGGAAGAAGTGTCAATGAAAATTAATCTCAGTGCGCAGCATATACTTTCGCCGAGAGTGAGGTTGGAACAGCGTTTCATGAAATCGTACGTAGGCGATGAACTGGATAAAACATATACACTTCACTCGCACCGGTTGCGTGTGCGGTTGGAATACACGTTTCACATTCGTTCGGCTCAACCGAAGAATTGGTTTCTGCTTGCAGGAAATGAAATAATGTTCTACAGGACCTTATCCGGATTTACAGCACTCGATCAAAACCGCGCGTGGGCAGGATTCGGGTACAAATTCTCCGACATACTTTCTGCGCAACTCACCTATATGCATCTTTACCAGCAGAAAAACAGTAATGCGTTTGACCAGCTACACATTGTCCGCCTGGCCGTGCAATTTATTTTCACGAAGAAAAAAAAGGCGTCATGAGTGGAGAATTATTTCAACCGGAACAGTCTGTAATCGCCGCGGCAGAACAGGAGAATACACCGCAGAGTAATTTCCAGGAAAAGATTGAGGAACTGAACGACGGTACTATTCTCTCGGACAGCAACAAGAACCTGCTTTCGCTCCAGCCTCACCTCGCGCAGGAAATAATACAACCTCCGCGAAAAGCGTGGTGGTACTGGGCCTTGTTCGGTATTGCTGCCGTTGCTTTATTGGCTACAGGACTTTTGCTTTTCCGGGTCTTCACTTTTGAACAGATCGGTGGACTGGTGGAGCGTATCGGTTCGAACATCGACAGCACGCTGTTCATTTTTATTGCCGCCGGTTTCATTGCACAGATGGTGGACGGCTCTCTCGGAATGGCATACGGTGTTACGGCTTCTACCTTCCTGATGTCGTTTGGAATTCCACCTGCCGCCACAAGCGCGAGTGTGCACGCGTCTGAGATTTTTACAACCGGCGCTTCCGGCCTGAGTCACATCCGGTTTAAAAACGTGAATGCAAAATTATTCAAGCATCTTCTTTTACCCGGAATAGTCGGCGCCGTTTTAGGTGCGTACATCCTGAGTTCACTGGCAGAGTACAGCGGCTACGTGAAGCCGATTGTTTCCGCGTACACGCTGACCCTGGGTGTGATCATTCTCGTTAAGGCCATCAGGAAGCTGAAAGACAAACGTAAAGTAAAACGGATCGGGGTGCTTGCCCTCGTTGGTGGGTTTCTCGATTCAATCGGTGGCGGTGGTTGGGGACCGGTTGTTTCTTCAACGTTAATTGCACAGGGAAGAAATGTGAAGTACACCGTTGGATCGGTTAACCTCGCGGAGTTTTTCATTACGCTGAGCAGTTCGATCACGTTCTTTTTCTTCCTCGGCATCCAGCACTGGCAAATCATTACCGGGTTGATCATCGGTGGAGTGATTGCCGCGCCGATTGCTGCGTACATTACGTCGAAAATTCCGGTACGGGCCGGATTGATTTTCGTGGGAATAGTTGTTGTGATTGTCAGCCTGCGAAACATATTGAGTACATTTCTATGAGCATGATCAACGCATTGAATGAACGTTATGCACCTCTTTCGCCCGAACAGCGTATCGCAGCGCTGTACACGGATTTTACAGATGTGCTTTTGACTTCTTCATTCGGAACAACGTCGGCCGTGCTGCTCGATATGTTCAGCAAAATAAATCCGGTGCAGGAAATTTATTTTCTCGACACCACGTATCATTTCGCCGAAACGCTGGAGTACAAACAAATGCTCACGAAACAGCTTGGTCTCACAGTGCATGAAGTAAAACCGGAAGAATGGAAAAATAATTTCACCAACGCCGACCAGACCTGGAGTAAAGATCCTGATCTCTGTTGCTCGATCAATAAAGTAGAGCCACTCGATAAGATCAAGGGAAAATTCAAAGTCTGGGTTTCCGGGCTCATGCAAAGTCAGAGCAGTTACCGGAAGCAAATGAATATCTTCGAGCAGAAAAATGACATCCTGAAATTTTACCCGATCATTGACCTGAACGATAAAGATGCAAAAGCGTACATGGAGAAAAATAATCTGCCGGAACATCCATTGGTGCGTCACGGATTCAGTTCGGTAGGCTGTATACATTGCACGGTGAAAGGACGGGGAAGAGAAGGACGATGGGTGAACCGATCGAAAACGGAATGCGGACTTCATATGTAATTCTATTCTGCCACTAAGACACAAAGTCACAAAGCCCCACAAAGGAATAAGAAGAAAACCGAAAGAACTTCGTGTAGCTTAAAGTCTTCCTTCTACAAGCTCAGGACGGCAAACAAAAAAATAACGCTCAACAAATACAAATAGCCACAAAGGCGCAAAGACACAAAGCAGCACCAAGATTCTTTCCTTCAATTCTTCGTGCATCTTAGAGACTTAGCGCCTTAGTGGCAAATAAATAACGCTTAACAATAAATTATGTCACAGGATAATAAAATTTCAATAGCTCTTTTTGGATTTGGCTGTGTAGGCCAGGGATTGTACGATGTATTGAACCACTCCGAAGTGCTCCAGGCGAACATCCGTAAGATCGGTGTGAAAGATCCGTCGAAGAAACGCAGCGTGGATCAGTCGCTCATTACGTATGAAAAGAACGACATTCTCGATCGCAAAGACGTGGATGTGGTTGTAGAAATGATCACTGATACCGAAGAAGCCTACAAGATCGTGAGCACAGCCATGCGCAATGGCATGCACGTAGTTAGCGCCAGCAAGAAAATGCTCGCCACGTATTTCGATGAGTTGTACCGCATCCAGGTGGAAACCGGCAAAGCGCTGATCTATGAAGGATCGGCCGGAGGAAGTATTCCGATCATCCGCACACTCGAAGAATATTACGACAACGAGTTGCTCGGAAGTCTGCGCGGTATTCTCAACGGCACAACCAACTATATTCTCACGCGCATGGAGCTTGAGAATAAAGATTACGGTGTGGTTCTCAAAGATGCCCAGGACAGTGGTTTTGCCGAACTCGATCCGTGGATGGACGTTGCCGGTTTTGATACACTCTACAAAAGCATTTTGCTGAACGTGCATGCCTTTGGTGTAGTGCTGAAGCCGGATGACGTGCTGAACCTCGGCATCCAGAACATCTCATTTGCCGACATCCGTTACGCCAAAGAAAAAGGATTGCGGATCAAACTCATTGGCAGCGCTGCAAAATCGGGCGACAAATTCAAAGTTTACGTGATGCCGCGTTTTGTGAAACAGGATGACGAACTGTATAAAGTGCTTTACGAATACAACGCCATTGAAGTGGAAGGTGCGTACTCGTGCAAGCAGACTTTTGTAGGCAAAGGCGCGGGAAGTCATCCTACCGGCAGTGCCGTACTTTCCGATGTTTCTGCATTGACGTACGATTACAAATACGGTTACCGGAAACTGAAAAAACTTGAGAAGAACAACGGCGGGAAAAATCCGGGCAACACGGTTCTTGACAATGATTTTTCAATCAAAGTCTATTTACGTTTTACAGATAAATCGGAACTGATCGGGCTAGACATCATCCGCGTGGTGGAAGAATACAAATCACCTGAAGTGAATTTCATTATTGCAGAAGTGGGATTCAGGTCTTTGTTCGCATTGAAAGGGAATAAAGATTCAAAGGTATTTGTCTGTGAAGTGGAATAGTGTTGATTTGCAGATGTGTGCAAAATCCGATCCGCCTGCTTGTCACCCCGGCTCCGCCCGGTTGACGTGGAGAAAACATTTCGCAGCTTGTTTCGCAGTATATTGCAAGATGATCCTACGCTTCATTCTTGTATTCCTTTTTGCTTCAACAACACTTTCTGCTCAGCGCAAAGTTTCGGAAGTCTGCGCGCAGCAAAAGGCCTCGTACGATTCCGCGATGCGTGTGGAATACGGAGATTCTCTTTTTGAAAACTGCTTCGTATTCGATACAGGTTCTTACGTGTGGGCTGACCCGAATCATATGTGTTTATGGAACGACACCATGATCGGGGATACGGTACGCACCTATGATTTTTTTTACTCCTTCAGATTTCCCGGATCGAAAATCGATGAAACAAGCTCTTATCGTCCTGCAACTGACCGTTGGGGAAGATTAATTCCTGATACATCGGGATCTTCACCGGAACATTGCAAACTGATCGGGGAAAAACAAATGGACGAAATCACCCGGAAACATCTCGGTAAACCACTCCGCAAATGCCACACCCGTATCTACCCGTTTGATTCTTATTCTCCTCCCGACTATTCGGAGACCGTGTATCTCGACTCCACACATGTCTATCTCGAAGTCGAATTCGAACGTTACCGGGGATCAGGAAAGAGAGGAACAAAATTTACTTCCTTTACCAAAACTCTTTTGGTAGATGCATGCACCGGTGAAGTGATCGGGAAAGACCGGGAACGGTACAAAGGAGTTTCCGGGTATTTTTAAAACAAACGTAGCGGTCGATAAATCCTCCCCGGCGTACTGCGCATCCGGATGAACTGTTTTATGTCGTCAATGTTCTTTGTCATGTTATCAGGAACACTTCAATCGTGCGAAGTTGCAGGGCTCGAATGTCTTCGCTTCGCAAACTTCCATGCCCAATTGATCAGCACAATCTGCAACGGAATCCGCGCCACCGAAATCCAGAACATCATCGTGTCTTTACCGTAAAAGTGAAAACACATCGGAATATGGATCACGAAAAAGAAAACGGACAACATCGCAATGATCATCCATGCAGAAAATCTTCGCGTTCGTTCGACCAGCAGCAGAATTCCGAGAATGATCTCCACCACTCCGCTGCTGTAGTTTGCGAATTCCTGGTAAGGCAACCACGCGGGCATCACCGACAAATAAAACGACGGATTGATGAAATGATTGATTCCACCACCGATGTACAACGCAACCATCGCGTACAGTGAAATTTTCCAGCGGGGAATTTTTCCCATGATCAAAGATCCATTCCGTACAAACTTAGTTCTTCCGGATCGCCTTCCATGTGAAAATTTTTCTCGAAACGAAGTCCGAGACTTTCGAGCAAACGAACAGATCGCGTATTGTATGCGACAGTGATTCCAAGCACACGCGGAATTTTCAGTTGCCGCGCCAATCCCAATACCGCCGTCGCAGATTCGAATCCGTAACCTTTGCCTTCGTGTTGCGGAAGAAACGAAAATCCGATATCCGGGTAATCGTGTACGGCACGCTTGAACAATCCGCAGTTACCCACCGATTCTCCCGTTTCCCGGAGTTCGACCATGTAACCGTCGTAACCGTTTTCCACGTAACGTTTCATCACTCCATTTTCAAGATACGCGATTGCGTCTTCTATGGTGCGTACTTTGCGGTCGCCGACAAATTTTAAAAAGGAAGGCGAGTTCAGAATTTCAACGAAGAACGCGGCGTCCTTCTCCGGAATAACTTTCCGGAGACGCAATCGTTCTGTTTCAAGAACGTACTCCATGATTACATGGCAAACTGGCAAATGATTCCACCCATGATCGCAAGCGTTACCATCCAGTAACCTCCGTGAAGTGCAATGTATTTGAAACCGCGACGTTCAAACAAAGCGTTTACTGTGATGATCGGTACTACAAAAAACAGCGTGGTCAGTGTTCCGTGGAAAGCGCCATGTTTAAACGTTCTGTACAGCGTGCCGTACTTCGCCATGAAATCGCTGACGTATTTACCAACTTCCGTAGCCGGATCCTGTGCTCCCGGTACATCCGCGAAGATTGAAAAAATGTGCGCCTGGTGAATAACCATAGCCATCAAAGCAACGCTGATCAGAAATCCCATCACGTATGTGACGCCGAAAATGACAGGCATCCTTCCTGTTTTCAGTTTTTCTTCGGTCACTCCCGAAGCTTTCATCCAGGGATTTCCAAATGTTTTCGGATTGTACCAGATAAAACCGATGATGAGTGGAATAAGGGCCGAAGCCAATAAAGTGTACAGTGTATGCATGATTGCCGTTTTTTGGTTTGTGTCAAAACAAAGTTAGTCTTTCAATGGCTCAATGGTGCGAATCATCACAAAATCATCCTGTGCATCGGTGCCTAAAACGAATTGCGTGGTTCCACAGATCCGGAAACCTTCGCGTTGATAAAAATTGACGGCCTGGAAATTTTTCTGCCACACATCGAGACAAATCGCATCGTGCCCGTTTTCACGCGCGTAGTATTCCACCGCTTCGAGCATCGATTTTCCGATCCCCTGCCCGATCAGGTTTATACGCGTGTACAAACGTGCGATCTCCACAGGATTACTGGCTTCGGTTTTTCTTTCCGGCGATTTAACCAGCTTGACGTACGCTACAATTTCACTTTTGCTTTCGCCGAGCAGGATTTCAACTTTTTCTGAATTCAGTTCTTCATTCAATTTCGCTTCGCTGAAATTTTCAGAAATGTACTTGCGCATGTTTTCACTGGTATTGAAACGGGCGTATGCGGCGGTAAATGTTTGTATCGCGAGGTCACGGAGATCGTCGAGATCATCGGGGATGGCAATGCGCGTGGTGATGTCGAAGATGGGTAAGATACTCTTTGGTATTAAAATATTGGGGTATAAAAGTTCATGTTTACGGTTACACGCGCAATCCAACAATCAACATATCATCCACCTGCTCCAGGGAACCTCTCCAGCTTTCGATGGTGGTATCGAGAATACGTTCCTGGTCGCGCATGTCCTGGTCCTGGATCGACAAGAGCATGGCTTTCATTTGCGTGAGCTTGAATTTCTTGCCCTGGGGTCCGCCAAACTGATCGGCATACCCGTCGGAGAATAAATACAGTGTATCACCAGCCTGGAGTTTCAGCGATTGGTTTCCATATTTTTTCCCTTTCTCTTCTGCGAAACCTCCGATGGAAATTTTATCCGCTTTGAATTCCTGGAACATTTTTCCGCGGAAATGATACATCGGGTTGAACGCACCGGAGTAATGCACTTCCATGAGTTCCGGATCGTACGAGATCAATGCGATGTCAACACCGTCGCGCACACGTACATCGTCGATGGTGTGCCGCATCTTGTCGCTCATCAGGATATTCAGTTTGTCGAGCACAGCTCCCGGACTTTCCAGTTCGTTGCCTTCAATCGCGCGGGCGAGCATGTCATTCGTTACAATACTCATGAACGCACCCGGTACTCCGTGTCCTGTACAATCGACAGCAGCCACCCAATAGCGACGCTTGCCATTGACTTCAACGCTGCGGAAGAAATAGAAATCACCGCTCACGATATCTTTGGGTTTGTACAGGATGAACGAATCACTGATCACCTTGCGCATTTCGCTTCCCGGGAGCAGCATCGCGTCCTGCAAACGTTTCGCGTAACGGATACTGTCCGTAATTTCTTTGTTCTTCTCCGCGAGCTCTTCATTTTTCAATGCGAGTTCCTGTGTGCGTTCGTCAACTTTCAACTCCAGGATTCTCTTCTGCTTTTTCAGTTGCCGTGTTCTCATCTGGTCGAAACCGTAAATGCAGAAGATGACGAAGATGGTCATCAGTCCGTAGAACGTAAACGTTTGCCAGAACGGAGGCTTCACAAAAAAAGCATACTTCACCGGTTCTTTGTTCCACACACCATCATTGTTGCAGGCCTTCACCATGAACACATAATCACCGGGAGGAAGATTGGTGTACACGGCTTCGTTCTGTTTCATCGGCAGCGGCGACCAGTCTTTGTCAAAGCCTTCGAGCTTGTACAGGTAACGTACTTTTTCCGGACTCGTCAGACAAACACCGTTGAACACAAACGTAATGTGATTCTGATCGTACGTGAATTTTCCTTCTTCCGGAAATTCTGCGTCCTGCATAAATATTCTCAGTCCAACGATATTCGTCAGCGGTTCGGTATTGTTCGGAACATTTTCTTTCGGATCAAAACACACGGCACCCATAATCGTTCCGTACCAGATTTTTCCATCCGCATCAATACTTACGGCATTCGGGTTGACTTCAACGCCGAGAAATCCATCGTTCTTTCCGTAATGCGTAAACGCGCTGTCCTTCGTATTGAAACGATCAAGTCCGCGACCGGTTCCGATCCAGATGTTGTTGTCCTTGTCGGCAATCAACGCGTACGGCGACTCGGTCGACATTCCATCCTTCGTGCTGTAGTTGCGGAATGTACGTCCATCGTATTTGTACAA
>Ga0193752_1000164_pt1 | contig 86213 bp, 77 predicted proteins | sample H1c1metaG_FD_144924 | JGI IMG/M metagenome (GOLD analysis project Ga0193752, IMG submission 144924) | Soil microbial communities from a riparian zone of the East river system, Colorado, United States - H1c1 | ecosystem: Environmental > Terrestrial > Soil > Riparian zone | place: USA: East River... | reverse complement strand
TTATAATGTGGCTGTATCCGGAATGACTGCAAACGGAACTGTGATCGCAACTATTGCCGCTGGTGTCGCCATTGATGCAGGTGGTAATCCAAATGCAGCTTCAACAAGCTCTGATAATACGGTTACCTATACCGGCATTGTTGATCCTCCACCAACGGTTACCATTAACCAGGCGGCAGCTCAACCGGATCCAACAGCTGTTTCGCCAATTAATTTCACCGTTGTATTTAATGAACCGGTAACTGGTTTTGCAACCGGTGATGTAACATTATCAGGAACAGCGGGTGCAACAACAGCTACTGTTACAGGAAGCGGTACTACTTATAATGTAGCAGTATCTGGTATGACTGCAAACGGTACGGTGATCGCCACCATCCTGTCAGGCGTTGCCATTGATGCAGGAGGTAATCCGAATGCAGCTTCAACAAGCACGGATAATACGGTTACTTATACCGGCATTGTTGATCCTCCACCAACAGTTATCATTAACCAGGCGGCAGCACAACCGGATCCAACTTCTGTTTCGCCAATTAATTTCACCGTTGTATTTAATGAACCGGTAACTGGTTTTGCAACTGGTGATGTAACATTATCAGGAACAGCAGGTGCAACAACAGCAATTGTAACCGGAAGCGGTACTACTTATAACGTGGCTGTATCTGGAATGACTACAAGCGGAACGGTGATCGCCAGGATCCTGGCAGGTGTTGCCATTGATGCAGGTGGTAATCCCAATGCAGCTTCAACAAGCACCGATAATATTGTTCAATTTAACGCTGGGTCTTGTACACTTACCTGCCCGGCCAATGTAATTGCAACCAGCGAATCCTGGGCCTGTGGTACGAATGTCACTTATCCTCCGGCCACTGCAAACGGCAATTGTGGTGAGTGTATAACTTACAGTATGCCATCCGGATCATGGTTTGAAGTAGGTACAACAGTCGTAACGGTAACATCATCCTCCGGAGCCAGCTGTTCTTTCACAGTTACTGTTAAAGACCTGACAAACCCTATTGTCAACGAGCCGCAGGATATTTACATTAATGCCGCAAACAATAGTTGCAGCAGGGTAGTGAATTTCCCGATCAAAGGATACGACAATTGTCCGGGTGTAACTGTTGCTGCGGTACCTCCTCCTGGCAGTGTTTTCAATGTTGGCACAACTCCGGTTACCATCACCGCTACTGATGCTTCCGGCAACACAGATTCACATACTTTTAATATTACGGTTGATGACAAACAACGTCCGGATATTACTTGCCCGCCTAATGTAACAGTCGGTACAGAACCGGGGATTTGCAAGGCTCATATAATATTAACCCCTGCAACGGCAACGGATAATTGTCCGGGTGTAATTGTAACTGCTTTCAGGCATGATTTCAAAACCCTTGATGATTATTATCCCCTTGGTGTCACTACCATTACCTGGAAGGCAACCGATGCAAGCGGCAACTACAGGGAATGTATCCAAAAGGTAACCGTCAAGGATATGCAAAATCCTGTGATCAGCAATATCATTGTGAACCCGCAGGTTCTCTGGCCTGCTAATCATACTATGAGGATTGTAAACGTAGATTATAATAAGTCAGATAATTGCGAAGAGCCAACAGCCACGCTCAGTGTTACAAGTAATGAACCCATCAGTGGTACCGGTCCCGGCGACCTGTCGCCAGACTGGCAAATAATTGATAAATACACTGTTAAATTGCGTGCAGAAAGAGCTAATAACGGAACAGGCAGAATTTATACGATTAAGATAACTGTAAAGGATGCAGCAGGTAACATTACGATACATAATGTTCCTGTATCAGTTCCACTCAATAAAACCACGTTTATAGAACCGGGTGACCAGCCAAAAGGATTAACTGCAGAATTAACAGCGCAAATAATGCCCAATCCCACAGAGAATGTGTTTAACCTCTTGATAAAAGGCAACACAAACGAAGCTGTTGATATAACTGTTTTTGATATTACAGGACGTGAAGTTCAACGCATTAGAAGGGGGGCCAATAACCTGGTAAGGTTTGGAGAAAACCTGATGAAGGGCACTTACATCATAGAAATAAGACAGGGAAAAAACAAAGTAGTGGTGAGAGGAGTGAAACAATAAGGTTTCAATGAAATAAAGCCGGCTCAAAAAGAGCCGGCTTTTTGTTTTCAGGAACGAAATGATAAAAATTACTTTTGGCGGAGAAGGATTTTTATACCTTTATTTAATGTCGACTTTCAACATCGAATTTAAAGCCTCTACAAACAACCTTGCAGCATTGGAAGCATTACTACTGCTTCATAAGCCCCTATTCATCGGCGAAGATCACCAGGCAGACACTTATTTTAATGTGCAATCTGGCCGGTTAAAATTAAGAGAAGGCAATATTGAGAACGCACTGATACACTATGAGCGGGAAGATTTTGCAGGGGCTAAATCAAGCTATGTTCTGTTATACCAGCACCAGCCTGATATAGCGCTGAAAGAAATACTTATTAAAACACTCGGCATAAAAGCCGTGGTGGATAAAAGAAGAAGGATCTATTTCATCAGCAACGTAAAATTTCATTTTGATACAGTAGAGGGGTTAGGAACATTTGTAGAAGTGGAAGCTATTGATAAAGACGGAACCATTGGCAAAGAAAAATTACAGGCACAATGCAATGAGTATGCAGCATTATTTGAAATAGCGGATGAAGATTATTGTTCGGTTTCTTATAGTGATATGATCTTGCAAAAAGATCTTTCGCTTTAACCACAGATGGCCACAGATTGAATTTTCACAGATAACACAGATCTCTGGTTAAATCATAACTTTGCCCCATGGCAGAAGACTTAACCATCATACAAGGATCCAAGACAGAAATTTACCAATCACTCATCCCCCAAATAGAAGCATTGACAGAAGGTGAGCCTGACCTCATTGCCAACCTCGCAAATGTGAGCGCTGCACTAAAAGAACAGTTCAACTGGTTATGGGTAGGGTTTTATTTGGTCAGGCCCTCCTCCGCTAAAGCTACTGAGGGCGAGAATGAAGAGTTGGTCCTTGGCCCATTCCAGGGACCCGTTGCCTGCACGAGAATTAAAAAAGGAAGAGGCGTTTGCGGCGCCGCCTGGCAAAAAGCAGAAACACTGATCGTTGATGACGTAGAAAAGTTCCCGGGGCATATTGCCTGCAGCAGTTTATCAAGATCAGAGATCGTGGTGCCCGTCATCCGTAACAATCAGGTGATCGGCGTGCTGGATGTGGATAGCGAATTACTAAGTCAGTTTGATGAAACAGATAAGAAGTATTTAGAAAAGATTATAGAAGCAATTCCTTTTGCCTCTGTCCCCTAAAGGGAACTTATATTGTTACATTATTATTTTATTAAAGAAAAGAGGTTTAATTTTTTTTACTCTTTAATCCCCCTTTAGGGGGCGGAGGGGGTGGCGTATTATCCTTCCATCCCCACAAATACCTGCATGCATAGGTCCTGTACGGGCTCCACTTTTTTGAAACGACCAGCATTCTTTCTTTCATCGCTTTCTTATCAGCCGCATCAATTTTATAAAGTTTACAAACCGCCTGTTGTATCCCCAGGTCATCAACTGCAAAAACATCTTCCCTGCCAAGGGTGAACATGAGTATCATTTCCACCGTCCATTGGCCCACGCCTTTTATTTGTGTAAGGTATTTTATCAGTTCTTCATTACCCATCTGGTAAAGTTTCGCATCCGTTATCTTTTCATCAATAAAAAAGTTACAGACATTGATCACATAATTTGCTTTTGCATTACTCAATCCAATGCCTCTTAATGTTTCAAAAGGAGTGGCTGCTATCTGTTGTGCTGTTGGTTCTTTCCCCGCATACAATTCTAAAAAGCGCCGGTGAAATACATCCGCCACTTTTGTACTTAATTGCTGGCTCATGATGGAATAGCACAGGTGCAAGTGCACATTTTTTCTCTTCCCCAATTCAAAGGGCTCCTGCAGGTCAAGTATTTTTTTGAACTTTTTGTCTTTGGTAAGGTGTATGATATGTTCCATATGCTAAGAGGTCAAAAGAGAAAAGGAGAGAAACAATTTATAATTTCTCTCTGCCAAAATTATTGAATACCCGGTATATTCCATCTTTCATTAATTCAACCTTAAAATTCAGTAATATCCCATACTTAAGATTTAAAAGGGAGAGCTGTGTTCTGATTTGTTTAAAAAATATCGGAGGTAAAGGATATATAGATTTTAGTTCAAGTACCAGCATCTCTTCTACTAATAAATCTAACTTATATGCATTGTCGATTTGCAAATTATCATATTTAATTGGCAGCACCACCTGTCTTTCAACCTTAAAACCCTGTTTATTTAACTCATGATATAATATCTCTTCATACACTTTCTCAAAACACCCCGGCCCAATTTTGGAATGGATCTTTATACACAGATCTATAACTATGCCGGTGAGGACATTAATTTCCATAATGTTGGTATTAAACTTATGGATTAAATCTCCTCATTATTATTTTTACTTCTTGGCTTAAATTCTCCTGGATTTTGCTCTTTTTCTCTTTTCCCCCCTTAACCAATATCCCAGCTCATTTCCCCGCCCTTCTCATCTTTCAAATTAATTCCTATTGATGCCAATTGATTTCTTATTTTATCGCTTGTTGCAAAATCCCTTTTTGCCTTTGCTTCTTTTCTTATCTCTATCAACAGGTCCATTACTCCGTTCAGCGATTCATTATTGGAAGAATTTTTTAACCCGAAAACATCTTCCAGATAGACCTTAAATTTTTCCTGTAATAATGATAAGGTTTCGGAAGAGATCGCATCTGCTTTTATCAATCCTTCTTTAATTGAATTGATTACCGGCACCAGTTCAAACATATTTCCCAAAACCCTGGCTGTATTAAAATCATCATTCATGAACTCATCAAATTCCTTTACCAGCTTATTCACTTTAGCATCAAGTTCCATATCGCTTGCTTCTCCCCTGAGACCCGCCGCTTGTCCACCGGACCCAGTGGGCAGCTTCTTCAAACTCTCGTACGCATCCCACAACCGTTTTAATCCTTTCTCCGACGCCTGCAATGCTTCATTGCTGAAATCAAGTGTACTGCGGTAATGCGTTTGCAGCATAAAGAACCTTACCGTCATTGGCGGGTAAGCTTTTTCCAAAAGCGGGTGACTGCCGGTAAATAATTCCCCCGGTAAAAAACCATTGCCCAACGATTTACTCATACGGGTTCCGTTCACCGTAAGCATATTGGTATGCATCCAGTAATTGGCCGGGCTTGTGTGGTAGCAGGCCTGGCTCTGGGCAATTTCATTGGTATGATGTGTTGCCGCAAGGTCCATTCCGCCGCCATGTATGTCGAACTTCTTACCCAAATATTTTTCACTCATCGCCGAGCATTCAATATGCCATCCCGGGAAACCCATACCCCATGGGCTTGGCCATTGCATCAGGTGTTCGGGCTTTGCCTTTATCCATAAAGCAAAATCAAGCCTTCCCTTTTTTTCATCCTGCCCGCCAAGTTCCCTTGTTCCTTCCAAAAGATCATCCATTTTGCGGTTGGTAAGAATGCCATAAGGTTGTTCCCTATTATACTTTTCCACGTCAAAATAAATGGTGCCGTTCACTTCATAAGCATATCCATTGGCTAATATCTGTTTGGTCATTTCTATCTGCTCTGCTATATGTCCCGTTGCTGTGGGCTCAATAGACGGAGGTAAGGCGTTCAGCAATTGCATTACCTCGTGAAAGCCCAGCGTATATTTCTGAACGATCTCCATCGGCTCAAGCTGTTGCAGCCTTGCTATCTTACTGAACTTATCATCTCCCTCATCACGGTCTCCTTCCAGGTGGCCGGCATCGGTTATGTTACGCACATAGCGAACCTTGTAACCCAGGTAAACCAGGTAGCGGTAAATAATATCAAAGGAAAGAAAAGTGCGGCAGTTACCTAAGTGAACGTCGCTGTACACGGTTGGTCCGCACACATACATGCCCACGTGTCCTTCAGTTATGGGTTTAAATATTTCTTTTTCCCTGCTAAGCGTATTATATATTTTTAATGACATGATTTTTATTTTGATCCGGGCCTTTGGTTATTAATTGAACATCGTTGCGTCGCACTCTTGTACAGTTTCAGCAACTGGCAACAAAGGAAAGGTAAATGTAAATTTTTTACAAAGATATTAAGCTATGCCGCAAGGGCAACAGAAAACCTGGTATGGTATGAATACTTTCATGCAGGGGGCGAAGATATTACTTTTTGTCCAGTTGGAGGTCGGTAATGACTGGAAAATGATCACTCAGTTTTTTATTGATGCGTGCAAACTGTTGCACATCAAACCTGGCATCGGCAAAAATATTGTCTATCCGCAACACCGGGGAAATGCCCGAAAAGGTCCTTCCAAGCCCGGCACCTTTTTCAACAAATGCGTTTTTCATTCCGCTGCCGATGGTATGGTAAGCGTAGCTGTTGGGCACATCATTGAAATCGCCACAAACAATAACCGGGTAAGGGCTTTTATTTATCTCTGCCCGTATCCTTTCCGCCTGCAGCTTCCTTTTTAAAAAGCCTGCTTTAAATTTACTGATAATGCTTTTGGATTCCTTTATAGCGTCTTTATCTTCCACAGATGGCTTATCGATATATTTTAAATTGTCACGGCTGAATCTTAAGGTTTGCAGGTGAACATTGAACACCCTGATCGTATCGGTGCCTTTTAAAATATCCACGTACTGGAAAATGGAATTATAATTATTGGGATAAAAGCTAATTGTTTGCCTGTTGATGATGGGATGCCTGGAAAAGATGATGATCCCAAAATGAGCATAACCCCAAAAATCTTCTTTTTTATTGTAGGAATAATGATAGTTTGAGAATTTAAGTGTTTCTAAAAACTCATCCATATGCCCGTGATCTTTTACAGTGCTGTCTTCAGCCACCATTTCCTGGAAACAGGCAATATCAGGCTGGTATTCATTTACCAACTCAAGCATACCGCTTTTTTTTTCCGGGTGCTTTTTAATATCCAGCACGTTGAACTGTGCAACATTCCAGCTCATTACCCTTAAGGCATCCTGTTGCTTTGCTGTTGAAAAAGAACTTGAAAAATTAAAAGGGATAATATTAAGTACCGGTTTGTACGCAAGTAATATGGCTATGACAGAGATCAATGCCCGGGCCCGTTTGATGAATAACCACAAAATAAGGAATACCAAAAGTGCCAGCAGGAAATAAAAACTTGTGAGCGTAAGAAACCCAATTGGCCAGAAATATTGCGGGTTAAACAAATAACCGTAACAACCCAGCAAAAAAAGTACTGCTACAATAACATTGGTTATAATAAAAAATTGTTTCGCCAGCCTGCGAAAAATATTTTTGGGCATGTTATAAAGATACGATTTGGGCCAAAAGCCCCGTGTTAAATTGATGAACGGCCATTAAGGTTTATTCTTCGCTCGCTTTTTTAAGAATATTCTTTTCTTCTTCGGTAAGAAAATGATAGCCCTTTTGGTTGATCTTGTCAAGTATCTCATCAATACGCTGTTCTGTAATATTGGAGGTTTTATGATATGGGCTTCTGTTACCTGTGTTGTAAAAGACTTTTTCTTTTGCTGAGTATTTGTTCTTTTTTTTATTCGGGTTAAAGAGATCAATGAACCAGCTATACAGTTTATTCATCCAAATGCTGCCGTCTTTCCCCCTGCGTAACAATATCACAAATAAAAATCCTGCGGCCGCGCCGCCGATATGCGAAATGGCCTGCGCCGGGTATTCAGAAACACCGGTAAGGTCTATCGCAATGTAAAAAATAGTAAGCACCCATATCGGTATACCGCCCCTCAGCATCCTGAAAAACCGGTAGCCTGGCGCAATCATTGTCACCGCAACAGCCAGCGACATTACCGCAGCATTTGCCCCTATCAGCCCCGTTGCTTCCGCGGCCGGTTTGCCTGCCGGGATCAAAGCGCTTGCTGTTATAAAGAACAGGGCACCTGCAAGGCCTCCATACAAATAAATGGGGATCATTTTTTTATTACCGGTTATATTTTGTAAAATTGATCCGAATGCCCATAACCATAACATATTGCTGAAAGCACGCAGCAGGTCAACATCGCTGAACATATAAGACAAAATGGTCCATGGCCTTTCAATCAATTTAGAAGTATCGGCAGGTAATTGAAACCACTGTAATATTTTAGTATAATAGGCATTGTGGGATTGCTCATAAACGTCAAAAGAAACTTTGAGCGTTAGCAGGATCAAAAAGAAGATCACGTTAAATACAAAGAGCCACATAAGTGTATTGCCCGGCTGCCCCAATGTATATCGTTGCTTCTTTATTTTATATTCCTGGTAACGGTCTGATTCACCCATATTAACTAAGCGGCTTGTAATGCAAAACTACAAACAGTTAAAGCAACTAATGTTAGTATTAATAGAAAGTTTTTTTATTGGTCTTATTCCAGTATATAACAAGCAGGATCCCTATTAATGCCCCTCCTATATGAGCGAAATGGGCTATGTTATCACCGGGCACCTTTGAAATTCCGCCAAAAACATCCAGGGCTATGATACCTATTATTGCCCATTTTGCTTTTATCGGAACGGGGATCGGGAAGACGATCAATTGTGTATTGGGGAACAGGTAACCGAAAGCGGCAAGCACTCCCATTACAGCGCCCGAGGCGCCCAGGGTACAGTTCATCCGCAGTATCAATTGATACCTTTCATATAGATCGGTGTCGATCACAGCATGGTCGATGTCCCAAAAATCGAACATATATGACCCCATTTGTGCAAGCGCTGCGCCCAAACCACAAATAAAGTAAAAGATCAAAAACCGTTTAGGACCCCATACTCTTTCTATTGTACTGCCAAACATCCATAAGCCAAGCATATTGAAAAGAAGGTGAAAGATCCCCCCGTGCATGAACATATGGGTTACTAACTGGTGGGGTTTAAAAACTTCTGATTTATAATGATGAAGCGCAAACATGTCATTCACTTCATTAAGCTGGGCCCCTCCGCCAAACACAACCTGTGCAAAATATGCCAGTACATTAATGATGATCAGGTTCAGCACAACCGGTGTTGTGCGCTGAAAACTATTTCCGTAATTATTAAAAGCCATTTTACAAATTTAACGGTTAAATCCTATTTCAGTTTCAGCAATACCACGCATTCAATATGGTGCGTATGGGGGAACATGTCTACGGGCTGAACTTTTTCTACCGAATATTTTTCACCCAGCAGCCCTATGTCCCTCGCCTGCGTTGCCGTATTACAGCTTACATAAACAATTTTTGGTGCTGCGATCTCCAAAAGCTTGATGACCAGTTTTTCATGCATACCTGCCCGTGGCGGATCAGTAATGATAACATCCGGCCTCCCATGAACCGCGAAAAAATCATCATTGCAAATTTTAATAACATCGCCGGTAAAGAATTCGGCATGGCTAATATTATTCAATGCCGCATTTTCCCTGGCATCTTCAATAGCTTCTGCTATCACTTCAACCCCTATGATCTTTTTGGCGAACCTGCTTAGAAAAATGCCAATGCTTCCCGTACCACAATATAGGTCATAAACAATTTCGTTGCCGGTAAGCCCTGCAAAATCCCTGGTTATAGTATATAGTTTTTCTGCCTGTTTGGTATTGGTTTGAAAAAATGATTTGGCGGAAATTTTAAATTGAAAATCCTCCTCACCGGGTCCTGCGGAAAGCTTTTCAATTGCATATCCTTTGCCATGATATACCTGCGGTGCAAGGTCATATATGCTGTCGTTCCATTTTGGATTGATGGTATACAATAGGGTCGTTATGGAAGGAACCTGTTTTAAAAGATGGTCAAAGAGTTTTTTTCTGTCTTCTTCAGCATCATGGTTAAGGCAAATATTTACCATCAGCTCGCCGGTAGTGCAAAGCCGGATGATGATATTCCGCAGCCAGCCCGTATGCTCCCTGATATCATAGAATGAAAAATTATTCTCCAAAGCAAATTCCCGGATGGTATTCCTTATAAGATTATTTACATCGTCCATCAGGAAGCATTCCTGTATATCGATCACCTTATCAAAGATCCGGGGCACGTGAAAACCCAATGCATTTTGTTGCGGCAAAATCTCCGCCTGGCCTATTTCATCGTTGGTGAGGTATCGCTTATTGCTAAAAGTAAATTCAAGCTTATTCCGGTAATGAACGGTATCCTCTCCGCCTACGATCGGCATTGGATCGGGTAACACAACCCTGCCAATGCGCTTCAGGTTTTGTATCGCTTCCTGCTGCTTATATTCCAGCTGCTTTGCATAAGGCAGCATCTGCCACTTGCAGCCTCCGCAGGTACCAAAATGCCTGCAAAAAGGGGTTACTCTTTCTTTGGCGTATTCTTTTATTTTTACTACCCTGCCTTCGGCCCAGTCCTTTTTGCTTTTTGTTATTAGAACATCGGCCAGGTCGCCGGGCACTGCCCCGGAAATAAAGATCACCTTCCCGTCCTGTTTTGCCAGCGCCTTGCCTTCGGCTGCGTAATCGGTAACCAATAAGTTTTCCAGTATTAGTTTCTTATTTTTTTTACTCACAGCAGCAAAAATACCGTTTAAATCATCAATGTGTTTTGTTAACGATTTGTAATTGTTCCCTTTTGCCTTGTGGGCCGGGTGAAGAATAACCAACGATTTTAAATACATTTGCTATCCTTAAAACAATGAAAAAACAGTTATTATTCCTTTTTACGGTATTGAGTTTTAATGCTGCTTTTGCGCAAGGTTACCAGGTTACCCTGCAGAGCCCTAACTATAAAAGCGGCATCGCCTACCTGACCTATTATATGGGCAGCAACTTTAATGTTGCCGATTCTGCCGCCTTTAGCAATAAGGGAACGGCCATTTTTAAGGGCGCCACCAAATTACCGCCCGGTATTTACGTCATCTTTTTCCCCGGAAAGCGGTTAAGAACCGAGTTTTTAATAGACAGGGAACAAACCATATCTGTAACTGCAGATACTACAGACCTTGTCAATAAAACAGTTGTTACCGGCTCAAAGGAAAATATCCTTTACGATCAATACCAAAAATTTGCTGCTGTAAAAGGCAGGCAGATGTACGAGGAGCGCAATGCTTATGTGATGTCGGCAACAAAGGCGGACTCCCTGCTTCATGAAAAGAATTATAACACTTATAATAAACAAATGGGTGATTACCGGGCGGGGATCATAAAAAATCAGCCCAATTCGATGATGGCTGCATTATTAAATGCCATGAGAGAGCCTGGATACCCGTCGAAAATTCCAATAACAAGGCAGGACACGATCAATAATTACAATGAATACAAAAACCATTATTGGGACGGAATAAGTTTTATGGACGACCGGGTGATACGTACGCCTTTCTTTTTAAAAAAACTGGAGCGGTATTACAGGGAGGTCATCTCCCCTTCGTCTGACAGCATCATAAAAGATGCAGACTATAAATTATTGCTGGCAAGATCGGCTCCTGAAATGTATAAGTTCCTGCTGAACTGGCTCACGGATGAATATATAAATCCAAAGTACATGGGGCAGGATGCGGTCTTTGTTCATCTCTTTGAAAAATACCACAGCAAGGGATTAAGTAAATGGCTCAACGAAACCCAAATGGAAGCCATCAGCCGGAGGGCCTATATGTTAATGGCAAACCTCCTCGGCGAAAAAGCGGCAAACCTTGAAATGCTCGATGTTTCAGACAGCCCTGCCTCATTATATAACCTGAGTGCAGATTATACCATTGTTTCTTTTTGGGACCCCAATTGTGGCCATTGTAAGGAAGAGATGCCAAGGCTCGATTCAATATACAAGGCAAGCTGGAAACAGCATAATGTAAAGATCTTCGCAGTGCTTACGCCCGATGGAAAAGAAAATGTAAAGCCTGAATGGCTGAACTTTATAAAAACACATAACCTTTCTGAGTGGACACATGTACACCAAACAAAAGAAATGGAAGCGGCAGACCTGGCTGCCCAGAAACCAAGTTTCCGCCAGTTATATGATGTTACTTCTACTCCTACCTTATATTTACTCGATAAAGACAAACATATCATTGGTAAAAAACTTACCTGGCAACAATTAAATGACCTGCTTGAAGTAAAATGGAAAACTTCAGGTTCGAATTAAAATATAACTATTGATGAAAAAAATTTTTTTATTGTTTGCTTTTGCGTGTAGTATATCAGCCGTTTTTTCGCAAACATTATTTACCTACGGAAATACGGCTGTTGACAAACAGGAATTCCTAAGGGCTTATAACAAGAACAAAACACCGGTAAGCGATAAAGAAAAAGCATTGAGGGAATACCTTGACCTGTATGTAAAATTTAAATTAAAAGTAAATGCTGCGCTGGAATTACGGCTCGACACTTTACCACAACTCCAGTACGACCTGCAAAGTTTTCGCAGCCAGATAGAAGAAAGTTACCTCAGCAACGAGGCTGCCATGAACGACCTCTTAAATGAAGCATTTACCCGCAGCCAGAAAGACCTGCATGTTTTACATTTCTATTTTCCCGTTGATGCAACAGTGAGAGTACAGGACAGCCTGGATGCCAGCAATTCAATTTCTGCAATATATACAGCACTGGCCGGTGGCAGAACGGATTATGACAGATTGGTGGCAGCACATGCCACGGCAAAGCAATCTGACCTTGGTTTTATAACGGCTTTTACCTTACCCTACGATTATGAAAACCTTATTTATAACCTGCGTACCGGCCAGGTGAGCAAACCATTTCTTTCTAAAAACGGCTGGCATGTGTTTAAGGTTGTTGGCGAGAGAAAGGCTGTTGGTAAATGGAAGATCGCACAGATATTAATATCGCTTCCCCCGGACAATAACCCGGAAACTATAAAACTTTTGGAGAAGAAGGCTGATTCAGTTTACCAGTTGCTGAAAAAAGGCGGTGATTTTAGTATGTTGGCCAGGCAATTCAGTGATGATAAAATAACCTACATGAACCATGGGGAGATGCCGGAATTTGGTACCGGTAAATTTGACCTCCTTTTTGAAAATGAAGTTCTTAAATTAACCCGCGATGGCGAAATAAGCAAACCTTTTTTATCGCAATATGGATTCCATATAATAAAGAGATTGTCGCAAACACCTGTATCGCGTGATAAGAATGATAATGCTTCTCTTTTTGACCTTAAGCAAAAAGTGCAGCAGGACGCCAGGGTAAATAGTGCCAGGCAGGCTTTTGTAAAAGATATATTAAAGCAAACAGCTTTTAAAAGAACGGGGGGTGTTCCGGATGCCGAGCTGTTCCGTTATGCTGATAGTGTGATGACAAACCCGGGTTCAGAAACAGCGAACGTCAGCATTTATCCAATAAGCAACAAGCCCATTTATAATTTTGCAAAAGCTAAGGTTACCGGAAAAGACTGGTTTGATTTTATCCGCAACTATAAAGGCAATAACGAGCTTTACCGGGGCGAGAACAATGCGGTATTGTTGGAAAAGTTTATTTCCGCTATAACGCTTGATTATTATAAAAAGCACCTGGAAGAATACAACAGCGATTTCCGATACCAGATGCAGGAGTTTAAAGAAGGCAATGTGCTGTTTGAAATAATGGAAAGAAATGTTTGGGGAAGCGCCTCCGGCGATACTGCCGGGCTTATAAAATATTATAATGAAAATAAAAACAAATACCTCTGGACATCCAGCGCAAATATTATTCTTTTCAATGCTTCCAATAAAACAGTCGCTGACGCAGCGAGAGCTGCATTGCTGAATGGAAAAGATTGGAAAAAAATAGTTGAAGAGGGTAATAATACGCTCCAGGCCGATTCGGGAAGGTTTGAACTTTCACAGGTACCTATGCGTATTGACGGAAAACCTAAAGAGGGAACAGTTACTGAAGCTGTGGTCAATCAACAGGATGGCACTGCAAGCTTTGCAAAGATCATAAAACAGTATGATGCTAATGTGCAACGAAGTTTTGAAGAGGCTAAAGGATTGGTCATTAATGATTATCAAAATATATTGGAAGAAAAATGGATAAGCGAGCTGAGGAAAAAATACCCCGTAAAAATAAATGAAGCTGTTTTTCAATCGTTGTTAAAGTAACAAAGCTTTACGCTTATAGTATTAAAGCCTGCCAATAACTTCCATTGGCAGGCTTTTTGTCTTAGGGCTGTAACAAGAAAATCAACTGTTTAACCGTACCATAAACAGTTGAATTGTATCACTTAAAAACAAAATATGAAAACGCTATTAATTGCTTTTACTCTCACAGTAACAACTACATTAACTACAAAAGCACAGGTTTATATCCAGGGCGGATTAAATCTTGCGAACATTTCAAAAACAGAAGATGGTCAAACGGAAAAGAACAATATCCTTCCTTCTTTTAATGCAGGTATTTTAGGAAGGTTTGGCTTATCCTCCATGTTTGATCTTGAATCCGGTGTATTGGTGACCGGCAGGGGTTCTAAGGCCGAGACCTATTTTAATGGCGGGAATGATTATGTAAAATCAAAATTCAATCCCATTTACATTGAAGTGCCGTTGAATGCTGTTGTAAAGATCCCCGTAACAAAAGGCACAGGTATATTTTTCCATGCAGGCCCTTATGCAGCTATTGGCATTGCCGGGAAGTCCTCAGGAGAAACAAAGATCGGCCCGCTGATGTCAACATCAAGCAGCAGTATCAAATTCAGTGATGACGATCCTTTTACATCAGAGCAGGAAGATGCAGCTTATGATAAACTTAAGCGTTTTGATTTTGGTGTGAACATGGGTGGCGGTATTCAATTCAGTCACCTTATTCTTAAAGCAAATTTTGGTTTGGGCTTAACCAAGATCAATTCAACAGAAAGTAATAATGAAGTAAACGAAAAGAATAAATACCGCACAGTAAGTTTTTCTGTAGGTATCCCGATCGGTAAATTATAAACCACAAATGAAAAAAAACTTGAAAATCCTCCGGTTATCCCGGAGGTTTTTATTAACCTTACACGAGTTGCTTTACTACGTTACTTACCATATGTGGCCTGCCCAGTGTATAATAATGAAGTATCGGCACGCCGAATTTTTTTAATTCCTGCGATTGATAGAGCAGCCACTCCGTACCAACCTGCTCTACAGCTTCTTCTGTTTTACATTTTATTATCTCCTTGCTCAGCGCCATGGGCAGGTCAATATGAAACACTTTAGGAAGCAACGTTAATTGTTTTAAGCTGTAGATGGGTTTAAGCCCCGGGATGATTGGAACATTGATCCCGATCTCACGACAGGCTTTTTCGAATGCATAAAATTTTTCATTATCAAAGAACATCTGTGTTACAATATAATCGGCCCCCATATCTACTTTCATTTTCAGATAGTGCAGGTCGCTTTCCATATTAGGCGCTTCAAAATGTTTTTCGGGATAGCCGGCAACACCAACGCAGAACCTTGTTTTACTGGTGTTTTTAAGGTCTTCTTCCAGGTAAATGCCTGAGTTCAGGTCCATCACCTGTTTCAACAGGTCGGTGGCAAACTGGTGCCCGCCGGGTTCAGGCAGGAAAGCCGTCTCATTTTTTGCGGCATCGCCACGCAGTACCAAAACATTATCAATTCCAAGGTAATGAAGGTTGATCAATGCGTCTTCTGTATCATTAATGCTAAAACCCCCGCAGATCAGGTGCGGAACCGTGTCCACGCTGTATTTATTCATGATCGCCGCACAAATGCTTTCGGTACCCGGTCGCTTACGCACCACTACTTTCTGAAAAGTACCGTCGGGCGTTTTTTTAAAAACATGTTCGCTGCGGTGATAAGTTACATTTATATAGGCAGGCTTAAACTCCATCAGGGGATCGAGATGCTGGTATAATGACTGTATTCCCTTTCCTTTAAGCGGTGGTAAAATTTCAAAAGAGATCAGCGTGTCTTTTGCCTGGGAGATGTGTTCTGTTACTTTCATCTGTTTAATTAATATGCAAACTTAAGCAAGCTGGCATATATAATCAAACCTGCAGATAATTATGAGATTAAAACTGTGATTAATAAACAATTTTTTCAAGAAACATTCTGTTGATCAGGTAATATACATTAGTCGGAATGGGAATAGTAATTCTTGCATATTGATATTTCCATACGATCCAGCTGTTTTTATTGTACCATAACACGTCAATAATATCGCCAGCCTTTACGGCTTCATACTTAGTTAATGGTATATCCCCTATACTGGTTGCTGTTGTATCATTTACACCCCTTACTGTAAAATCCTTGGCTGAGCCTCCAAAAAAACTGGTGTAAGTATCATTTATTGCTGCGGGGTATTTGCAAAGTAAATTAGCGCTATTGTTGGCATAATGATATAACCCATCTGCTTTTACCTGCAGGAAATACACGGTTGTATCAGTTTCCACGTCTACAATTTTCAGCCATTTTTCTGTTCCGATCGTTTCTTCACTCCTGGCTACATGATTGATGGTTTTAGCATTTGTCGTTCCCCCGGGGGAATTCCACCAATAATAACTGTAGGTCCAGACGGTGCCAACTTTCGGTGTCAGGTTAGCGGGATTAATTACTCCGTCCATGGTCCCGTCAATTTCCTTCTGGCAAGACACAAGTAATGTGAGTACAGTTATGAGCGTAAGCGATAAATAAGATAATTTTGTTCGCATTATGTAAAAATTAGTGGATCGTTGAAAGTAAATTTAATGAATTTATTAACCCAGAGCTTTTTTACTACGGATTATCGAATATATGAGTATTTAAACTGTTTTTTTGCTGCTTTATAAACTGCTGTTAAATATAGATAGTGGCCATCCTATTTAAAGGTTTCCGCTATTTTTGTAATAAATTCCTCCATTTTGAATTTAACCATACAAACAAAAGACCTGGTAAAGATTTACGGCAGCCGCACAGTTGTCAACAAGGTTTCTTTTAATGTAAAACAGGGGGAGATCGTGGGTTTGCTGGGACCTAACGGTGCCGGTAAAACCACTTCTTTTTACCAGGTGGTAGGTTTGGTAAAGCCGGATGAGGGCGAGGTTTATTTAAACGACATCAATATTACCAGGCTGCCCATGTACAAAAGGGCACAAATGGGCATTGGTTATTTGCCACAGGAGGCAAGTGTTTTCAGGAAGCTGAGTGTACAGGATAATATTACGGCAATACTGGAGATGACAAAACTGAGCAAGCGTCAGCAAAAAGAAAAACTTGAATCGCTTCTTGATGAATTCAATTTACAAAGGGTGCGAAAGAACAACGGGGATACTTTAAGCGGTGGTGAGCGCCGGAGGACAGAAATTGCCCGTGCTTTAGCTGTTGACCCCAAGTTTATATTATTAGATGAGCCTTTTGCCGGGGTGGACCCGATCGCCGTTGAAGATATACAAGCCATTGTAGCTAAGCTAAAATTCAGGAATATCGGTATTTTGATCACCGACCATAATGTGAACGAAACACTTTCCATTTGCGACCGGGCTTATTTACTCATTGATGGTAAAATTTTTACACACGGCACTGCCGAAGAATTAGCCAATGATGAGCAGGTGCGCCGTTTGTATTTGGGTAAAAACTTTGAATTGAAGCGCAAGGATTATTTACATGATGAAGCTGCCCGATAATTATTTATCTTGTCAGGGAAATGAAGCTCCTCTCTCCCGCCATATCTAAATTAGCCCGCATGCGCCTGTGGCGTATAGAAAACTGGAGCAGCCACCCGGAAGCTGCACAGCGTGAGGTTTTACAGCACCTGGTTACCGCGGCTCAATACACGGAGTTTGGTAAAAAATATAATTTTGAAAAGCTTTTTACATTAAAGGAATTTAAAAAAAATGTACCCATACATGAGTATGATGACATAAAGCCCTACATACTCCGTATGATGAATGGCGAAGAGAACATTTTATGGAACACGCCGGTTACCTGGTTCGCAAAATCTTCAGGTACCACATCCGATAAAAGCAAGTTCATTCCCATCAGCGAAGAAAGCTTACAGGACAATCATTTTAAGGCAAGTAAGGACCTGCTGAGCAATTACTACAAAAATTTTCCTTCCAGCGACCTTTTAACAGGCAAGGGCCTGGTGGTTGGTGGTTCTCACCAGATCAGTAAAGTAAATGACGATATACAATATGGTGACCTGAGTGCGGTGCTGATGCAGAATTCTCCTTTTTGGGGCCAGTGGATACGTACGCCGGAATTAAGCGTTGCCCTGCTGGATGAATGGGAAGATAAAATTGAAAAGCTTGCACAGGTTACGGCGGAAGAAAATGTAACCTCCCTTGCAGGCGTTCCTACATGGACGCTTCTTTTATTAAAGCGCATTTTAGAAATAAAAGGGAAGTCTACCATCAAAGAAGTATGGCCCAATTTAGAGCTCTATATCAATGGCGGGGTTTCTTTCATTCCTTACAAGGAACAATTCAATAAGATCATTGGCGAAAAAATAAATTACCTCGAAATATATAATGCAAGCGAAGGTTTTGTCGCAGCACAGGTTAGTCCGGATGATGATGGTATGCTGTTATTTACAGAGCATGGTATTTTTTATGAGTTTATGCCGGTGGAAGAATATGGAAAGGAAAAACCCATTACCGTTGGATTAAAAAATGTGGTGATCGGCAAAAACTATGCGCTTGTGATCAGTACAACAGGTGGGTTGTGGAGGTACCTGATCGGTGATACCATCCAGTTCTCTTCCCTTAATCCATATAATATAAAAGTAAGCGGCCGGATAAAACATTATATGAATGCCTTTGGTGAGGAAGTTATCGTTGATAACAGCGACAAAGCAATTGCCTTTGCTGCAGAAAAGACCAATGCCATTGTGAATGATTATACCGCGGCACCCGTTTATTTTACAGATAACAGTAACGGTGCACACGAATGGCTTGTGGAATTTGAAAAAGAGCCCGATGATTTTAAAAACTTTATTGCCGAGCTTGATGGCAACCTGCAAAATATAAACAGCGATTATGAGGCCAAGCGCCATAAGAATATCGCCCTGCGTATGCCGGTAGTTCATATACTGCCAAAAGGAACCTTTACAGAATGGCTGAGGAGTAAAGGAAGGCTTGGCGGGCAGCATAAAGTGCCAAGGCTGAGTAATGAAAGAACAATGCTTGAGGAAATTCTAAAAATAAAATTGTAATTTAAATCATGAAATTATTAGAAGGCAAAACTGCTGTTGTTACCGGGGCCGCTCGTGGCATTGGGGAAGCTATTGCAGTTAAATTCGCAGAACACGGAGCAAATGTTGCTTTTACATACATAAGTGATGGCAGTACCGCCAAAGCAAAAACACTGGAAGAGAAGTTAACAGCTATGGGTGTTAAAGCCAAAGCTTACCAAAGCAATGCCGGAGATTTTGCCGCCTGTGAGAATTTTATGAACGAGGTGTTGAAGGAGTTTGGAACTGTGGATATCTGCGTCAACAATGCCGGTATTTCAAAAGATAATTTATTACTGCGCATGACACCGGAACAGTGGGATGATGTAATGCAGGTAAATTTGAAAAGCGTTTTCAATATGACCAAGCAGGTGCTAAAGCCGATGCTGAAGGCGAAGAGCGGCAGTATTATTAATATGAGCAGTGTTATCGGGATCATGGGAAATGCGGGCCAAAGCAGCTATGCTGCAAGTAAAGCGGGTATTATTGGTTTCACAAAAAGTATGGCAAAGGAATTGGGCAGCAGGAATATAAGGTGTAATGCGATTGCGCCGGGCTTCGTGGAAACAGATATGACCCATTATCTGAAAGACGGTGAAGCCAGTGATAAATATAAGTCGGACATCCCTTTGGGAAGATTTGCCAGCGCCGAAGACATCGCCAATGTCGCATTATTCCTGGCTAGCGGGCTGGGTAGCTATCTTACAGGCCAGGTAATAAGCGCCTGCGGGGGATTGAATATTTAAAAACTGAGCTGAAAGGCTATCGTGATCCCGTTATTTCGCTGCATGATCGTTTTGTTGTTGACTATACGTCCCTGCTGAAGCGTTTGATTGATATAGCCCATCTCAACGCTTATTGTTTTGCTGAATTTATAACCCATACATGCATGGATCCTGTTCTGGTCAAATATATTTACCCCAACGTTTTTTCCGACGCCAATAAAAATTTCATCCCCCAGCCAGGCATATAGCTTTTTACTCAGCGGGTATTGTAAGCGTATTAAATACCGGAACCGGTTTGCATAATTCCATTTTTCAATTTCGCGGCTTGCCCCTGGTTTTACCGCACCTAATAAGCGCTGCTCGATCCTCAGGCGGCTGGTAATTGAAAGCTTATTTATGTTCTGTTTTAAAATTACCTGCTCAAATATCCGGTGTTCCGGAAATGTTCCGTTAGCAGCTATCGGGAAACTACCGTATGCATAGGTCTCCGCCTCTGCATAACCCACAGCCGCAGATACCGCATCATTGATCTTAACCTGAAATGCAACCCGGAACAATCCCTGCTGCCCTTCTTTTACTCCTGTCGTACGCCGCCATTGATATTCTGCAAGCAACGAGGTTTTTTTGCCAAGGGTTTTGGTTATAAAGACCTGCCCCCAATTAATATTATTGAAGTCGTTCGCCCTGTTATTTTGTGCAAACAGGGTTTGTGCAAAAACGCATACCAGTATGGTAAAACAAATTCTCATTTTACGACGACCGGAATGCAACAGGGTGATCCAATTTTTTATGCAGCCCTAAAAATATCCTGCAATAGATGCGAATGGCGGCCAGTTCAATAAAAATAAAGCAAAGGGTAAGCAAGGCTATTAATACTGCCTGGTTGCCGTGAACATAGGTAAGCAATACATCTACACCTATAAATGCTGCTGTTACCGGGAAACCTAAAATACCTGTTGCTGCAATTAAAAATAACAGGGAAGTTGTTTTTTGCTCATACACATAGCCATGATACTTACTGAGCAAAATATCTTTATCAATGGATCTTATTTTTTGCAGGCAATAATAACCAAGGATAAAAGCTGCCAGTATCCCGCTTGCGTAGAAAATGATCTCAGTGGTATTTATATGTTCCGCGTTCATCCAGATCCCGGAAAGGATAAAAGCATGTGCTAATAAAAGGCTGGTCCAGGCTTTTAAGGCTGATCCGCGGTAAGCAAATGAAAAGAGTATCAAAGCCAGTGCAATGATCATTGAAACAATTGCTATACTGCTGCTGTTATTTGTTATGAATTCGTGTTTATATGTAGCCCCCGTAAAAACAGCAATTGCAACAACACCTAACAGAACAGAAATTATTCCTGAACGCAGGAATTGAAATTGCCCGCCGATCCATTTAAAAGGGCTCCATAAATATTTATGCATAATGGTATCCAGGTTCCATTCTTTAATGCCCAACATATAAATTGCTGTTCTTATTTTCGATACCGGTTTTTCCTGCGGAGGATGATAATGGAAATACTGGTGATGCACCAGGTAATTTAATACTGATGGGGAAACCAGTAACTGGTATGTCCTTAAAAAAGCATTGCCTGCAAAATGTACCAGCGCAAGAATGTGAAAACCCAAAGCCACTTCAATAAAAATGATCCCTATCTGCGCAGCAGAGGAATAAGCTATTTGTGTTTTTACAGTTGGCTGTACCCTTGCGATCAGTGTTGCAATGGTGCCTGTTAGTGCGCCAATTGCAATGATGACGATCTTGATCCACAACATATCCTGCCAGAAAGGCCAGGTGCGCAATAATAAAAACACACCAATGTGCACGCTTAATGAGCCATAGAAAATGGCTGATGATGAAGTGGGACCCTCCATTGCCCTGGGCAACCATGTTGTAAAAGGGAACTGCGCAGACTTTACCATCGCAGCCAATAAGAGCATCAATACAATGAAAGCAGCCATCCCGTAAGCGCCGGTTTGTTCAACCGTTGTCTTTGCTTCTCCCAGTTGTGAAAAGTTGATGTTCTGGTGCATAAGGTGGTGCATCATCCACATGGCAAGCATCATGGCAAGGTCGCTTACCCGGTAATTGGACAGGGTTTTAAAGGCATTCTTAACCGGTAAATAGCGTGTGCGATAAAAAGCGATCAACAGGAAAGAGGATAGCCCGATTATTTCCCAGCCAATGAACATTGTTTCAAAGTTGCCCGAAAAAATGATGAGGTTATAACCCAGCGCAAAGAATACTATGGTATTAAAAAAGCGCTTGTAGCCTTCGTCGCGGTGCATATAATAGCGACTGAAAGTTGATACCAGGAAAAACAGGATGGCGCCAACAATACTATACACGGCTGTTATATGATCATAATAAAACCGGATCGCAAAAACAAAGTGGTCCGTTTGATAAAGTGTAAGGAAATGCTCATTAACAGGAATGCGGCCGTTGATGAACCACAAAACTGCATATCCCACGGCAGCAATGAGGTAAAAGGCTTTCGTAAACTGGACGATCAAAATGATCGGCCTTTCCTGCTTGTTTCGCCACAACAGTGTAGCAAAAAAGGCGATCAGGGGTATGATAGAAAATAAGCTGATGGCCTGGTTAAGTATATTATCGATTTGATTCATGATATTTTTTGTTTCTGTTATATTGTTGTCGTTGGTCAGGCGACCAACGGCGGCGTTGGCCCTTGGCGGTCGCTGACCGCCAATTCTATAGATGAATAAATTTTAATCCAGCAAATACACCGGTAAATTTTCTTCTGTAGCGTGTACAATATGATTGGTCTCCATTTCACCCGCTCCTTCAATGAACTCTTCCATATTGTGAATGGTCTTAATTGCATCTGCCCGGGTAATGGGATCATACTTTGCAAAGACGCCATCCTTAAAATAATAGAATTGTTTTTCACCAGGGTGCAGCGCCACAATATGTACCCATTCATTATTATACCATTCAAAAACTTCCGGTGAGGATTGAATTGCCTTTAGTACAACTTCCGGCTTTTGCTCAACAATGACCAGCAGGCGAACGGGATCATGCACTTCTATCATTTGCCAGGGCAGACCGGGGCGCAGGTCGCCATCGCTGCTGTTGGCTACTCCAAATAAACCGAGCACATTGTGTGGGAGCTTGGTGCCGGCTCCCATTTTGATATTGTCAACCCTGCTGAAATAATATTCCAGGTTAATGCCACCGCAAACCAAACCGATCGGCCTCATTACAGCGGAAAGCACAGATCCGTCTTCGTCGGTGGTATGATCATAGCTGTTTAAAAAAGCCCGGCGGTCTAGGAACAAGCCTTTGGTGATATGCCTGCGGCCAATGATGGCTAATGTGTTGGTGCCATGCCCGAGCTCCGGCCTCGGCTCAAATAAAGAGACCGATCGGTTATGAATGGCTTTACGTACCTGCTCCAATTCCTGTTTGGTATCGATGGATGCAAATCTCCTGCTTCGCTCTTTTGCATTTAAGTTCAGGGCTGTTTCAAAATTTTGCTTGTTCAATAAATGTTGCTCTGCGTTGATCGTATCCAAAATGTTTTCGTCATAATAACCTATTACATCAGCAGCAGTATCATGCATGCTGCCTACGAACTGTGTCGTTTCCGGTATCATAATTCCTCTCGACTGTAAAACCTCCCTTACTTTTTTATGATTTAGAATATATGCAAGTACCCTCGCATTTGTTGCACCCGGCCTTCCGCTGCAGGCACCGCAATCGTGTGCCCCGTGATGAGGATTGTTGGCGCTGCTGCTGCCATGCGCAACAATATAAATTATGGGGGCAAGGTTCCTGATCATACCGATGCCGCGTAAAAACCCCTCGGCTCTTGCAGTCATTTCATCAAGCGTATAACCTATTTGCAAGCCATTCTCTACATCATCGGTGCTTCTATTCTCGATGGTTAAACCAGACGCACCATCCATATGTCCGTACGCATTGGAAATGGCGGGACTCATCTCAGGTTTAAATAAATTCAGGACTGTTTTTAAAAAAGCCCAAAAACCGAAGCTGATGCTTAAAGCGAAACCTGTAAAAAAGCCATGTGTATGTTTGGTGTAAAGCATCTCATCCTTTTTCGATGACCTGGCATCAAATTCTTTGATGAGGTATTTTGGCGTAACAGGGGCCGGGCATAGCTTATCATAGAATTTACTTCCCTGCTGCTGGAAATAAAATTCAACACCAAAAAAACCGGGAGCGCCAAATGTTTCGCAGTTTTTATCAACTGCTTCAATATGCCTTCGTATGGAATCCTCCCTTTCATCAATGCAAAATATCGCCTGGAAACTTTTTTCTTTAGACAGCGGCCTGGGGGAAACGATCAGCATTCCCTTCAACACAGAATCATAATAACTCCATTCAAATGCATCCTGCCATAATTCTATTACCGTTGCAAATTCTGTTTTAGGGATATCTGCCAGCAGGTCAACTGCCGGACCAATTACATGATTGGCCAAAGGTTTCCAATTAGTGCCCAGTTCATGGTTCAATGTATCCAGCTCTAATAGCAATTCAAAAGCTACCAGTTCTTCCAGCGTAATTGATTTCCTGTCAAGCAATGTCTGCGGATTATCCTCCACGGCAGAAATAAACCCGCTCCATCCATGATGGGCAAACTGCTGGTCAAATAAATATTGCTCAAAATATTCTTCCTTACCAACTATCGCTTTTAATATTTCAGTGATAGAATAATTCCCGGATAGGAATTTTTGTTTAATCGCTTTTGTTTTGAAAAAGCTGGCTGCGCTGTTCTTTTCAAGCATCCTCATACTGTCAATAAAATTCCTGTTTACAACCGGGAAGCTGTCCACTGCTATGCCCTGGTCAAGAAATGCACACAGGATACGGAAGAGAATAGGATGTACTTTATTGTCCAGGTCCAGCTTGTAAATATCTTTCCAGTGTTTTCGCAATTGCCCGATGCGTGGACGGTTGATTGTATCGTAGTTGCCACCCGATAATTTTTGTTCCCATTCGTGAACAGTTTCTTTACCCTTTTTATTGGCAATGACCATTTCAAGTATGTCTTTCCTGATCCGCCCGGTCTTATACATCTCCCTGTATTCCCCTAATTGCAGGTGCACCTGGAAGCCGAATATCCCCGATGCTTTAAAAATGGCGTCATAAAATTTCATGTGCTGAAATGCATGCAGGGTATTATGATGGATAAAATCCTTTAATGCCTGTTGTGACGGCAGGTAATGTTTCAGCTCATGCAACACATGTTTTTCATCAAAATTATTTATAGTCATTATTGAGTTTTTAAAGTTTAGTGAACTGATTGTACGTTTAACATGTTCTCGATCCCGTATTCTTCCTTGAACCCATCCAGCCTGCAGGTAATATTTTTAAGCGGCGCTTTTATATCCCTGAATTCTTTTATTAATTCCAGTACATCAAAATCTATATAATCTGTATGGGAGGCGTCAATTACCACCATAGAATTTTCAGGCATCCGGTCTAAGGTTTCCCTGATGGATGCTTTATTTAAAAAAGATACTTCCTCCGACAGGCGGATCTTTATAATGTCACCCTCATGGTGTTTGTCCTTATGGAAAAAATAGGAATTCTTCAGGTTGCCGTGAAGTATGGCACCAAAAGCCGCTATCAATCCTGCAACAACGCCAACTAATAAGCCTTCGCCTTTTAATGGCAGGTACAGTCCAAACAAATCAATGCCTATGATCACCAGGACCGTAACAAAGAACGGGACATACTGGTATTTGCCGTTCTTTATAATATTGGAAAAAACACTCAGCTTACACAGCTTATATCCTGTTAGCAAAAGGATGGCAGCCAGGGCAGATAAAGGGATAAGGTTGAGCAGGTAGGGTATGCTGACCACGCAAACCAATAGTAAAAGGCCATGAAATACAGTTGATAATTTTGTTTTCGCCCCGGCATGCAAATTAGCGCTGCTCCGCACAATTACACTGGTAATGGGTAATCCGCCGATAAGGCCGGATACTGTATTTCCCACGCCTTGCGCAAACAATTCGCGGTTGGTATTGGTTACCCTTCTTTCGGGGTCCAGGTTATCAATTGCTTCAATACATAAAAGGGTTTCCAATGAAGCGATGATGGCGATCATGATACCTGTTACAATTACTTTGCTGTTTAAAAAGCCATTAAAATCCGGCAGTGTAAAAAATCCAAAGAATTCCGAAACACTGCCCGCCGCTTTTATTTGCACGAGATGCTCCGGTTCAACTACCAACGGGCTGTTTGCCATTTTGAAAAACACATTGAGAAGAATTCCGGCTATCACAGCTACCAATGCACCGGGTATAAATTTTACTTTATTCTTTATAAAAGGCCTCTCCCAAACAAGCATTATCAAAATAGAAACAACACAAATGATCAATGCCCCGGTATTTATGTGCTGAAGGGGTGTCAGCAACTCATGCCAGTCCTCATTTTCAAAATCAATTAAAATACCTTTTGCATTTTTATCATAACCTATAGCATGGGGAATTTGTTTGGCAATGATCAATATCCCGATGCTGGTGAGCAAACCTTTAATTACACTCGACGGGAAATAATTTGCAATACCTCCCAGGCGGGCCAGGCTCATCAGCATCTGTAAAATACCTGCTATCAATACGGCACAAAGAAAAAGATCAAATGCCCCGATATTGGTTATTGCTGCAAGCACCAATGCCGCCAATCCTGCAGCAGGCCCACTCACGCTAAGATTTGAACTGCTTATTGAACCTATTACAATGCCGCCGATTATTCCTGATATCAAACCGCTGAAAAAAGGTGCGCCGGAAGCTAAAGAAATTCCGAGGCAAAGAGGCAGCGCTACCAGGAAAACCACAAGGCCGGAAGGCAGGTCGTTCTTTAAATATTTAAAAGTAAATTTCATCGTACTTGGTCGTTTGGAATTTGAAGTAATTCTGTTGAGGTTAAATTATTCTTCTCCCTTTCAGTAACAGGTGATATTACCGGCAGTACAAGTATTTATAATTTTTTCAGCATGCTATTACCAGTTAACCAATTAATAACTGATCCGCAGGAATGATAACATTGCTGTACTAAATAATTGAACGGCTTTTAAAAAGCTGTACGTAAAGGGAGGTGTTAGGCCCTGTCATTGGGCGGAGGAACGAGAAGTTCACCATGATAGGCATGGTAAGTGTCATCATTGTGACATTTATTATACGGCGAAACACCGGTTAATAAATTATCCATAGTATGGTGCTCATGTATATATTCTTCCGAAAGAGAGTTACCGGCATTCGGCGTTTTCTCTTCTGTTGTATTGCTCAGTGGGTTAGCTTCTTCCTCGGTAAGCGGTAATTGGGAATTCGACATTTTCTCCTGCTTGGCCAGCTCCTGCTGGTAAGCATAAACAAAAGGGGTGCTTATGGTGAGCCACAGCAAGGCCAGGATCATAATGATAGCAGAGGCCTTTTGATAAACACTATATGTTTTCCTGTTGTTTTTCATTTTAAGAATTGCAAAGTTAAGGCATTTCACTTTTTTAATCAAGCGATATACAAAAATCTTAGCTTTTCATTTTAAATTTTTCAATGGCATTCTTTGTAAATGCGCTTAATACCAGCCTGCCGCTGATGGCTGCTCTTTCTTTCAACAACTCATCCCAGTGCTCTGTTCCCTTCCAGAATATTTTTTTCATTTCGGCCATAGCATTCGGGTTTGAGTGTGCTAATGTATTTGCAAGCCGGTAAACAGATTCATCCATGTTCTCAATATTCTCATGCATTTCGGCAAACAAGCCTTTTTTTCTTGCCCACTCACAATTGCGCCATGTTGTGGCATCGATGGCCAGTGCGCTGAATGCTGCTGTTCCGATCTTTCTTTCCACTGCCGGGCCTACTACGAAGGGGCCTATGCCAACAGCCAACTCACTTAATTTAATATCTGCTTTATTTGTTGCAATGGCATAATCAACTGCACTTGCCAGTCCAACGCCGCCACCTACACATTTTCCCTGGATCCTGCCAATGATGAGCCTGGGACATTTGCGCATGGCGTTAATAACATTCGCAAACCCTTTAAAAAATTTTAATCCTTCTGCTTCCGTTCTTATAGCAACCAGTTCATCAAAACTGGCGCCTGAGCAAAATGTTCTGTCGCCCCCGCTTTTTAAAATGATCACTTTCGTTTCCTCGTGCGTTCCTGCAAAATGAATTTCTTTTGCCAGGTCATCAAGGATCTTGCCGGGCAAACTATTGCTTTGCGGGTGAAAAAATTCAATGGTATTAATGCCATGTTCAATATGGGAACTTACGTACGCCTCCGTGCTCATAAAAAATATTTTGGATTATAAATGTATGTCTTAATTCTTCTTTTTTGCTACCATTGTTAAAATAGTTGCCACCCCGGTTATTTCTCCTGTGTCATCGATCATTTCCACCAGCCACTTTACAATACCCTTATCAATATCATCTCCTCTTTTAAAATCTTCGGGCTTTTCAACAATGCGCTTATCGTTGGGCAGCTTTTCTTTACAGGTAAACCGGATGTGGATCTCTGATCCCGGGTAAACAGGTTTTGTAAACCTTAATTCATCAATACCGTAATTTAAAAGCACGGGGTTCTTTTCATAGCTGTCAACAAATAATCCTGCTGCAAGGCTCATGATAAAATAACCGTGCGCTACCTGTTGCTCAAACATAGTACCGGTAAAGTCTGTTGTTTTAATGTGCGCATAAAAATGATCGCCGCTCAGGTCAGCAAAACGGTCAATGTCTTCTGATGTGATCAGTCTTTTTTCGGTAAGGATCTGATCACCTACCTGCAACTCTTCAAAATATTTTGTGAAGGGATGCCTGCCCGGATCTTTCCCTGCAGCATATTGCTGGTAAACATTTGTGATGGCGGTGATCGTTGTTGGAGATCCCTGCAATGCCGTGCGCTGCAGGTAATGTTTTACCCCACGTAAGCCGCCCATTTCTTCACCACCACCTGCACGTCCCGGGCCGCCATGAACCAATAAGGCCAATGGAGAACCATGACCTGTGCTTTCTTTCGCACATTCATTATTCAATATTAAAATACGGCCATGGTGTGTTGCTGCACCAATTACATATTGCTGGGCGATCTTATAGTCGGCAGTAACAATTGTTGAGCATAGGCTTCCCTTACCTAATTTACTTAATGCAATAGCATCTTCTGCTTTTTTGTAAGGCATGATCGTACTTACGGGTCCAAATGCTTCCACTTCATGTACTTCTTTTGAGGCGAATGGTTTTTCATTCATCAATAATACCGGCGACATGAATGCGCCTTTGACAGCATCTGCATCAACAACATCAACGCTATCCAATGAACCATAAATGATCTGTGAAGAAGCCAGTAATTTTTGTACCTGCTCTTTAACCTCGTTGCGCTGTGTTTGCCCGGCCAATGAACCCATTCTCACTTTTTCATTCAGCGGGTTTCCAATTGTGGTTTGAGAAAGCGATGTAGCTATCGCCTTCCCTATGTCTTCCATTTTATTTTCCGGAACAAATATCCTCCTGACACCGGTACAACGCTGGCCTGCTTTTAAGGTCATCTCCCGCCGGATCTCTTTTATAAAAATATCCCACTCTGGTTTACCCGGTGTAACATCTTCGCCAAGTACAATACAATTGAGCGAATCGGCTTCCATGTTAAAAGGAACATTCTCTTTTAAAATATTGGGATTTGATTTTAATAATAATCCTGTTGATGCAGAACCGGTAAATGTTACCACGTCCTGTGAGTTCACATGATCAAGCAGGTCGCCTGCGCTTCCGCATATTAATTGCAAAGCGCCTTCTGGTAAAATTTTACTGGCAATAATTTCTTTTACAAACGCTTCGGTTAAATAACTGGTTATTGTTGCAGGCTTTACGATACAGGGCATTCCTGCAAGTAAATTCACCGCTATTTTTTCCAGCATTCCCCATACCGGGAAATTAAATGCGTTGATATGCACAGCAACGCCTTCTTTAGGCACAAGGATATGTGTACCCATAAAACTATTGTTCTTGCTGAGATTGTGGCTCTCCCCATCAATACAAAAAACCTCGTCAGGAAATTTTCTTCTTAAAGATGCATTCGTAAATAAATTACCGATGCCGCCTTCAATGTCAACCCAGCTGTCTGCTTTTGTTGCCCCGGTCTGGTAACTTACCTTGTAAAATTTATCTAAGTGATTGCGCAAATACATTGCCAGCGCTTTCAGCATATTCCCTCTTTCATGAAAGGTCATCTTTCTCAGTGCAGGGTTTCCAACACGCCGGCCATATTCAAGAATATCTTTAAAATCAAGCCCGCTTGTTGTTGCGCTTGCTATGGGATCCCCGGTCACTGCATTAAAAAGCTGCTGGCCTTCCCCATCTCCTGTTACCCATTTCCCGCCTATATAATTGCCTAATTTCATTTATAATATTTATGTTCAAAGTTAGCTTAAAAACAAAAGAGGCCCTGGCCTCTTAAATTAATTACAGCAGGTTAAATTGTTTTAAATGATGTGTTACGTGCTTGTGATGCAGCAGCACCCATTCTTCAAAATTCAGTTCACCAAAAACAGGATGGCCTGTCTTTTTGTTTGCATCGTCTTTAAAATGATCAACAAACTCATCAATGCTTTTTTGTAATCCTGCAATGGCTTCATCCATATTGTTGTTTCGCAACGGAAGAGGCTCTTCGCCCAGTACAGAAGCCGGCGCCTTCGTGTTTTCCCTGAATTCCTTATCACTTAAAAGGAACTCTTTATACTTAGGCAGGTGTTCTGCCGGTGTAACGAGGTCAAATTTTATTTTCCCGGCTGATACATAGAAAAAAGCTGCTACGTGCTCTGTCATTTGCTGGGCATTCATTTTACCCCACTTACCCATTGCGTCGGCTGGTAAGTTTTTTAATAAGGGGATGAATTGCTGTGTGAGGAAATCTAGTTTCTGCTGGTCCATATCCGTATTTATAAACACAATGTAAAACAAAAAAGCAAGCAATTATTGCCTGCATCTTTCTTTGATCAACCCGTAATTTCTTTATGCTCTTTTGTCAATTTCTTCGCACAAGCGATCAAATATCTCGTTGATTGTGCCTTCGCCTTTTACCATTACCACCTTATTAAAGGCCTTATAATGATCTGCAACTACCGCGGTTTTGGTATGGTACTCTATAATTCTTGCCCTTATCACATTTTCATTATTATCATCGCTTCTCCCACTGGTTTGGCCCCTTTTTAATAAGCGCTTTATCAGCTCTTCCTCGCTTACCTCCAAAGCCAGCATCACGATGATCGGCGCCTTTCTCAGGTCCAGTAAGTTATCCAGCGCTTTCGCCTGGGCTGATGTTCTGGGGAACCCGTCAAACAAAAAACCCTTTGCTCCGGGGTTGGTATCTAAGGCCGAGCTGATCATTCCAATTACAACCTCGTCGGGAACCAATTGACCCTTATCCATAAAGTTCTGCGCTTCTTTTCCAAGCGGGGTTTGCCGGCTGATCTCATTTCTTAATAAGTCGCCGGTACTAAGGTGTTTTAAGCCATACTTTGCAATCAATTTTTCGCTTTGCGTTCCTTTGCCACTACCGGGAGGGCCAAATAAAATAAGATTAAACATAGTTGATTACTGTCCGTATGAAGATAGCAAATATAACATACGAACTTTAATTATTCATTAACAGCTATAATAATCTCATTAAAAACTTAAAATGCCGGGTTTGCGTACATAAAACAACTATTTATAACGAAATTTGTTGAATATATGCGAACGCTTTTTTACCATACACTTCTTTTTACAGTACTATTGGCCGGCTGTGCCGATCCTGCTGCTAAAGAAAATAAATCAACAAATATGATGGACAGCAGCAAAAAAGAGAACCCCGTCTATTCAAACACCGATTCAGTTAAAGTAAATGTGAGCAATGAAGAGTGGAAAAAGATGTTACCGGCAGATGTGTACAATATTGCACGTGAAAAAGGAACAGAAAGGGCTTTTTCCGGTAAATACTGGGATCATAAGGAAGGTGGAACTTATTACTGTGCGGCCTGCGGCAATCCTTTGTTTAACAGCAACGGTAAATTTGAAAGCAATTGCGGCTGGCCCAGTTTTTTTGAACCCATCAGCAAGGGAAGCATTATTTATGCTCCCGATAATACCTATGGTATGAAACGCACTGAAGTTATGTGTGGGAGGTGTAAAGCACACCTGGGCCACGTTTTTGAAGACGGGCCACCTCCTACTGGTTTGCGTTATTGCATCAATTCCGTAATCCTTGATTTTGAAAAAGCAAAAGGCGCTGCTGAGAATTTTGAAAAGAAGCCTGCCGGTAAATAATTAGACGGTCTTCCAGGCGGCACTAAAAACAGGAGTTGCTGTTTGTGAAAGAATAAATGAGAGTTTCCCGGGGACTGTATAGATACAGCCCCTTTTTTTATTCTTTGCTAAACACGCTATAAATTTTACTTTTGCCCCTTAACTTCCCTGTTTATGAGTAAACTTAAGTTGAGTACCCTGGCTGAAACCTTGCAGGCTTCGGAAATAGTGCGCCTTGGTGCAACTATCAACGAAAAAATAAGACAGGGAGAAAAGATCTACAATTTTACCGTTGGCGATTTCGATTCTGCCGAATTTCCTATCCCGCTGGAGCTGGAACAGGATATTATGACCGCATATAAGAACAATCATACAACTTATCCGGCAGCAGAAGGAAACCTGGACCTGAGGGAAGCAGTCTCTTCATTTATTTTAGCAAGACAAGGGCTTGATTATTCTCCCAATGAAATTTTAATTTCAGCCGGGGGGCGCCCTTTGATATACTCATTATACCGATCTATTGTAGATAAGGGAGACAAGGTGATCTACCCGGTGCCAAGCTGGAACAACAATCATTATGTTCATTTTACTGATGCTGAGCATGTATTGATCGAAGCAAAAAAAGAAAACAACTTCATGCTTTCTGCTGCGCAGATCAAGGAGCAAATAAAAGGAGTAACATTACTTTCTTTGTGTTCCCCTTTAAACCCAACGGGCACAACATTCAGTAAAACAGAACTGGAAGCGATCTGTGATCTTGTAATAGAAGAAAATAACAGCAGGGGTGAATCAGAAAAGAAATTGTACCTGATGTATGACCAGATCTACTGGACATTGACCTTTGGCGATACGGTACATTATAACCCGGTATCGCTAAGACCGGAAATGAGAAAATACACCATTTTCATAGATGGTATCAGCAAGGCTTTTGCTGCAACAGGTGTTCGTGTTGGCTGGGCTATGGGGCCTGCAGATATTTTGGTAAAGATGCGTTCAATAAATAGCCACGTAGGTGCCTGGGCGCCAATGGCAGAACAAAAGGCTGTTGCAAATTATTTATTGAGAACAGAAGCTATTGATAAATATTTTGCTCATTTTAAAGCAGAGATCAATGAAAGACTGCAAAGGATCTTTACCGGTCTTCAGCAAATGAAAAAAGAAGGTTTTAAAATAGATGCTATTGCGCCGCAGGCAGCCATCTATCTTACTATACAAATAGATTATACCGGCAAAAAAACAGCCGAAGGAAAATTACTGGCTTCCCAGGCAGACGTTACTTCTTATATTTTGGATGATGCGAAGCTTGCCGTTGTTCCTTTTTATGCATTTGGCGCAGAAACCAAAAGCAGTTGGTACAGGTTAAGTGTTGGCACCTGTAAGAAAGATGAAATTGATGAGATGCTTGGAAAGCTGAAAGCTTCGTTACAAAAATTGATTTAAGATCAATTCTTACAATTTAAAAAAACAAAAGGCTTTAATTCCCTGTTGCGGATAAGCTTACGAAGATCGGGGGTCTTATTAATGATCTTATATTTATTCAGGTCTATTATTTCGTGGGCGATGATAAGGTTGTCTATTCCTTCAATGGTATACAACAACTGGTGAAGTAGTTCTACTTCATGCTCAATTGCCTGAGGAGTCATTATCTCCTGGTTGAACAAAACCAGTAAATCCCGGTTTGGATTGTTCATAGACTTTGGGGGGGTTATTATTTTATAATTACTTTATTTATATCCTACCATTCCCTGACACCCACACTGACTCTTTCTTGAAGAAGAGCAACCGCTTGTTATCAATAAACTTACGATAATTAAAAGAAGTAACGCTATTTTATTTCTTTGATACATAATTTCAAGTACAAATTAAACTATTTTCACAAACAATTATTGCATTCTTTGATGAAAGGCGAAAAATTTAACAAGCCTGGCTATAAACCCCGCGTTTTAATAGCGCCGCTGGAATGGGGTCTTGGACATGCAACACGTTGCATTCCAATTATAAACAGTCTGTTACAGCATGGTTGTGAAGTAATTATTGCGGCTGAAGGGGCCGGCCGGCAGCTATTACAGGAAGAATTTCCAAAACTGGCTTATTGCGGTCTAAAAGGCTATCGAATGCAGTACAGTCGCAATAAGTTCTGGATGCCCGTAAAGATACTTGCCCAGGTGCCCAAAATTATTCTTAGTATTTATACGGAACATCGTTGGCTTAGAAGGATCGTTAAGGAATATGGTATTGATGCGGTTATTTCAGATAATCGCTTTGGTATGTATCATCCCGCTCTTCCCTGTATATACATTACACATCAGCTGAAAATAAAAACCGGGAACTGGTTTACAGAATGGTGTGCTCAAAAAATTCATTACCGTTTTATTAATAAGTATACTGAATGCTGGGTTCCTGATACTAATGAAGAGATCGGTCTGGCAGGAGAATTATCACACCCTGCTCAACTGCCCCTTGTGCCGGTAAAATATCTTGGCCCCTTATCCAGGTTTGAAAGATCAGAAGCAGAAATAAAATTTGACCTGGCAATAATATTATCCGGCCCCGAACCGCAGAGAACTTTATTTGAAGAAATGATCCTTAATGATCTCAAGAGTTATAAAGGAAGGGTTTTATTGGTAAGAGGATTTCCGGGTAAAACATTGACCATTCCTCAAAATTTTCCATCTGTCGAAATATACGATCATCTGCCCGCAACTGAATTAAACAAGGTTGTCTTACAATCCGGTTTAATTATCAGCCGTTGTGGTTATACCACTGTTATGGACCTGGTGAAACTGCAAAAAAAGGCGATCCTTGTACCCACGCCCGGCCAAACAGAACAGGAATACCTCGCTAAATATTTAATGGCCCGGAAATATTTTTTATGTGTAACCCAACGGGAGTTTTCGCTGAATGCTGTTTTAAAAAATGCCGTTGACTTTTCTTTTACTAAAATAATCATTTCGCATAGCGGTTATGAACCCATAATAAAGGATTTTATAAAAAATTATTTTGACGGCAGGAAAGATCAATAATGAAGGAACTTATACCCTCTCTTTATTTTTTTCAGGTCAAGCAAAACAGAATAGCTCAATGCATACCAATCATCGGTATTCCTTAAGCTTTCAACCGGCAGTTCATTTAATATGGCGGGTAATGCAGTGCTGGTGAGGACGCCTTTGCGGATCGCCGGAAAATCATCGGAAGCGGTGGCATACCCTACCCATGTTTTTTTTCCGGACAGCACATCAAAAACATTTTTGTAAAACCGGCCAGGGCGTTTTTGCAAAAAAAACTGCGCTGGGAAACTAATTATAAAAAATATCGCCAGGGAAATATCCAGTAATCTTTTATTACGAAGGTTTAACGGCAGGCTGATACCATATTTTTTATTAATGGCTACATAGTCCCCGCTCATGTCTTTGCTATCGCTCCCCACAATACTGCTGCTCCCGGATGCATGAAATTTATTACGAACGCCTGCTGGCAAGGTTTGAATTATGCTGATAATTTCTTTAAAACTGAGGCCATTTTCACAAAAGATTATTTCCTTAATGGGATATTTTTTTATCAGGCCCGGTAATTGTTCAATATTTCCAAGCGCTTCTCCTGCCTCATTTGTATAATTGCTTATCCTTCCCAAAACCCTTTCCGGCATGCCGGCTTTTTGCATGAGCTTTATTATAGCAGTAAAATCTCTTTTGTCAGATACTACAATTGTTTGATGACGCTCTCCCTCTTCGTCGCCCGTTTCCAATATGCGCCATTGAATAAATAAAAGCCGCGCCAGGTTCATCATTATAAAAGCCATGAATATTCCAAACACCAGTATTCCCCTTGAGAACCTTACCGTTTCCGGTAATAATGCATAGCCGCTTAATAAAACCAGTGCTGCAATTATTGTAGACCGGACAAGCTGTGATTGTTTATACCCTTTATCATATAATCCTGAATAATATGCTGCGGCTAAAAAAATAACAGTGAAAACAGGAAATGCGATGCTCAATATGTTTGGAGAATAATTCACATCCTGCCGTATATAATTGCTCCATAAATATTTAACGGTCCAGAACGCCGTTAAAATAATTCCGGCATCAAGCAGGGGTAAGCCAACTCGCTTTAAAAGATTGGCTATTGCAGAAAAGCTTGCCCTGGCAATGATCCCCAATTGTATCAAAAATATATATACGCCTGCTTTACTTCCGCTGTATTGTTTTTTAACAAACAAACTCATGGCCTTATAAAAAAGGCGAACATAATTTAAACTACCCCGTTTTGTACTTTCCCCCTTGAAATGAATAATGGAGCTTTCTGCAAAATAGTAATTCTTATACCCTGCCTGCTGTATCCTGAAGCTTAGGTCAACATCTTCTCCATACATAAAAAAGCGCTCATCAAAATTTCCCATCCGGGTTAAAACAGATCTGGGTATCATCATAAAGGCCCCGGCCAATACATCTACTTCATGATTTTCTTTTTCAGGTAAATTACCCAGGTGATACCTGGCGAATGTCCTTGACTTTGGAAAAAGGCTGGCAAGTCCGGATAACTTGTATAATGAGGTTAATGGAGAGGGAAAAGCTCTTTTGCTTTCTTTTAAAAATTTTCCTGAGCCGTCGATCATTCTTATACCCAGCGCCCCGGTATGATTATTTGACCTGAAAAAGGCCAGGCATTTTTCAAAACAGTCTTCGGGTACCAGTGTATCGGGATTCAAAAAAAGAATGTAATCCCCTTTTGCTGTTTCAATGGCCTGGTTATTGGCTTTTGCAAAACCAACATTGTTATTGTTCCAGATAAATTTAACCGCAGGGAAGCGGGGCTCAAGAAAATCTTTGCTGCCATCTGTAGAATAATTATCTGCCACGATTATTTCTGCCTCCATATTCCTGCAGGCTTTTTGCACAGAATACAGGCATTGCTCGAGGAAATATTTTACGTTATAATTTACTATGATGACCGATAATTGCAAATTGTTCCGGGTTAGAATTTATTGATTTGGAATATTTTCATTGTTCAAAAATATAACAGGTTACTGGTTTTTTATTTCAATTCGTTTTATTAAATATTTACGATGCTTTGCTCATGGCGGATCACGTTGTGTGGATCGTATGTGCTTTTTATTTTTTGCAGCCTGGCATAATTATTTCCATAGTATTGTACACCCCAGTCCTTAAAGTTGATATCAGGATAGTTCCTGTATTGCGTTCTGATTCCGTTAGCAGAAAAAACATCCTGTACTGACTGGAACCTGCGCAGTAAACGTTCACTTTGTTTTTCTGTATCCCAGTAGGTCTGCAATTCAGAAAAATACGCAAAACGCCCTGTGGGGAAAGCAGAATTGATCTCAAATTCCGGGTTTTGAATATTTCCGCCCAGTGTATTCACCTGGTATATCATTCCTGGTGTAGTTGTAACAATATCGATCACCTTATCTATGTAATCTTTTATCTCATTAAAATTTTTATACAGGCCTGCTGATGCATTTTTGAAATACAAAGGTTCTTTTCTTCCATAAAAAACTTTTAATGCCGTTGCAATAGGCTGAGGTTTTGTTTTGGTTGTTTTATCTGATATTGCAGAAAGATCATTTACAACCTGCTGCAATTGGGGTGTATGTTTGCCCGCATTAGTTAACAGGATATAAACTGTTTTTCCGTTTAACACATATGCCGAAAAGCACGCTGGCGGGAGATTCGCTGTTGTTTCGAACCATTTTTGTAAGATCGTCTGGGCCCTTACTGTGTTAACCTTATATGATTTAAAACGAAAGCTTTGCAAAGTAGCCGGTGCTTTATGTACTTTAAATCTTAATTCTGTTACCACGCCAAAATTTCCATTGCCTCCTCCTCTGCAGGCCCATAATAATTCTTTGTCGCTTTCCGAATTCCTGATCTTTCCCGTTCCGTCTACCATAGTTACCTGTTGCAGGCTGTCGCAGGTAAGTCCGTACTTTCTCCCGAGCAAACCGTACCCGCCTCCCAATACCAATCCTCCAATACCTACACCGGCACACGATCCTCCCGGCAAAATTTTTCCTTTGGGTAAAAGAGCGTCATATATATTTGACAGGGTGCATCCGGGGCCGATCTTTATATTCTCTTCATTTAACCATTCTGTTTTATTCAACAGTGAAAGGTTAATGACCATGCCTCCGTTATTGCAGGAAAATCCTTCCATACAATGGCCCCCGCTTTTTATGGCTACCGGCAGGTTATTTTGTATCGCATACTTCATTGCTTCTGCAACGCCTTCTGTATTTACGCAAAGAGCAATAATTAATGGAAATTTCTCTATCCTTTTATTGAACCCCTTTCTGAGTTTTTCATATTCGGCATCCCCCTTTTTATAATACACTACATTTTCACTGGACACAGCTTTTGATCTCTCTTCCTTTTCATTATTTGCAAAAATATCAAAGGGCGTGCTTAACAAACTCAGGGGTGTCAGCATCGCCAGTTTTAAAAAATCTTTTCGGTGATATTTATTTTGCATCCGGTTCAATGTATATTCAAATATAGTAAAGAAGCCTTTGTATCTTTGCGCCATGTTAAAAACAACTCTTATTAAAGCCGTGGAAGCCGGGGCAAAACAACTACAACATTATTTTAACGGTGAATTCAAGATATCAAATAAAGAGGGTATTAATAACCTGGTTACGGAAGCTGATCATGCTTCAGAAAAAGCCATTATTGATATTATTAAAGAGGAGCATCCTGGTCATTTTATTTTAAGTGAAGAGACCGGCGAGATAATAATGGATAGCGAATATAAATGGATCATTGACCCTATTGACGGTACGGTTAATTTTGCCAATGGCATTCCTATTTGCTGTGTAAGTATTGGGGTGGAAAAAGCGGGCCAAATGATCCTTGGCGCTGTTTATAATCCTTTAATGAACGAGTTCTTCTTTGCTCAAAAAGGATTCGGGGCCTCCCTTAATGATAAAAAAATAGCGGTAAGCGATAAAACCGAAGTGATAAAAAGTTGCCTGGTAACGGGTTTTCCTTACACTTATTTAGACATGCCAAATGGCCCTATTCAGGTATTTGAAAGACTGGTACGTAAAGGTATCCCCGTGCGGCGGCTGGGAAGTGCAGCCATTGACCTGTGCTGGGTAGCTGCAGGGAGGTTTGATGGTTTTTACGAACATAGTTTACAGGCATGGGATAGCGCTGCGGGATTTTTAATTGTGGAAGAAGCGGGTGGCAGGGTAACCGATTTTGAAGGGAATTATTATTCTCCATACCAGCTAAGGCTGCTGGCAACCAATGGAAAGATCCATGATGAAATGCTGGAGATCGTTAATAACAGAAAACAATTGTAAAAAATGGAAAGCAGGACAGAAATATCATCTCTTGGTGAATTTGGTTTAATTGATCACCTCACCAGGAACAATGAGATAAAGAACAGCTCCACTATATTAAGCGTGGGAGATGATGCCGCGGTGATCGATCATTTTGGCAGGCAAACGGTGATCAGTACAGACCTGCTGGTGGAAGGCATTCACTTTGACCTTATGTATACTCCGCTAAAGCATTTAGGCTATAAGTCTGTGATCGTAAACATCAGCGACATATATGCCATGAATGCAACCCCAACACAAATAGTTTTAAGTATCGCCATAAGTAATAAGTTTAGCGTGGAAGCGCTGGATGAATTTTATGCAGGGCTGTATGCTGCCTGTGAAAAATATAATGTTGACCTGGTTGGGGGAGATACGACCACATCCCAGCGTGGTTTTGTAATAAGCATTACAGCCATTGGTGAAGTGGCGCCGGACAGCTATGTTAAAAGAAGTACAGCAAGGGTAAATGACCTGGTTTGTGTAAGTGGTGACCTGGGCGGCGCTTTTTTAGGATTAACCATTTTAGAGAGAGAGAAAAAGATATTTGAAGAAACGGGAGCACAACCCGACCTTGAGAACAGGGCATATATTATCGGGCGCTTATTAAAACCCGAAGCAAGAAAAGATGTTATTGAATATTTTGCCGAACGTGAAATAATCCCAACCAGTATGATGGACATCAGTGACGGCCTGAGCAGCGAGATGCTGCACATCTGCAAGCAAAGTAATGTGGGTTGTGTATTATATGAAGACAAACTCCCCTTAAATGAAGACAGCAAGGATTTTGCATACAAGCTTGAGCTTGACCCAACAGCCTGTGCGCTGAGCGGCGGAGAAGATTATGAATTATTGTTTACTGTTGCCCAGTCAGAATATGAAAAGATAAATGCCAATAACGGCCTGAGCATTATTGGATATATTACAGAACCCGGCGAAGGGAAGAATATAATTACCCGTGGCGGAAAGAAGCATGAATTAGTGGCGCAGGGGTGGAATCATTTGAAGTGATTATTACTAATCTTTTTTGTTGAATTTTTTCTCCCTGTCAAAGTAGTATAAGATTTCTTTTTCGTTATTTATTGCAATTTCTTCCATATAAAAGATCTGTGTGATCGTATCCAAAGTAATGTTATGATCTTTCAGGTACCTGGAGTTAGTGGTGGTATTTATCCTACATAGTTTCATTCCGGTAATCGTATCAAAAATTTTAGCGAGGCTATAATCTGTCCATGTCAATTTGTTAGAGAATTGTAGGAACGCCGAACCTTTCATTGTTGTATCTCTTGTCCCTTTAGTATCATATTTTTTGCTTAATATTCCTGAATCAGTATTATAATGCGCTAATTGTAACTTTTCGAAATCGAAAAGATATCCAGTTTGATTATACCATTGTTGCTGTAACATAGAATCTATTAAAACCTTTCTATCAAATTCAGATTTATGTTTATCATAAAAAAAGCCATGCGCTTTTCCTTTTTCAAATACAAAAAAGTTTTGACGTATTTCAGTTTTAACCGAGACCCCTTGAACAAGGCTATCCCACTGATAAAAATCACTATACATAACCTGGTCGCCAAAATAATATATATTAACAGAGGTGCTGTCGTATCCTAATAGTTTTCCCTGGTTATTTACATAAGGAAAATTTTGCGTCACTCTTATTGCCCGTAATTGGCTTTTTTCTTTAGCGTGTTTATTATTAAAGCCACAGGAATAAATAACCATAATTATTATCCCTGTGACTTTTAGTATCATTTGCTTACTTTGGAGTTTTTCTAAATATTATAAAATTAGTACACTGGCACAGGATTTCCCGCAAGAAAGGTTGCTGAAAAAGGTCCTGAAAAGGATTTTATTCTTGTTGTATTGATGCAGGTCCAGCTAACCTGAGATGAATAATTGCCTGCTGTTGTAGCCTTAAGCTTATCGGCAGATATAACACACGATACTCCAGAAGCTGTTGTATTTGCAGAAACACATGGCGGAAATTCTCCCGATGTTTGAGGAAATCCTGTGTATATTAAAGATTCCCATTTCCACGTGTCGGCTGGATCCAATTTATAAACTATTCCCGCATAGCTTGCCTCCCAATGCGGTGAATAGCCGGGTAGAATATTTAAAGTAAATCCACCGCCGCTACATGGCTTAGGCGCTCTTATTATTCCGTTTTGGTCAGGCGGTCCGGGAGTGCCGATCATACCATTGCCTGAATTTGTAGTTATGCAATTTATTGAATTTAAAGCTGCATCCGCTTGTGCTGCTGTCATTACACATGTGGGCACTCCATTACCTCCCCCGTTACCATTTCCTTCACCCGAGCAATCCCCGCATACGGTATAAAGATATTCTATGTTTATAATATTCCCTAGCCCATCATAGGTTACAAGATAATAATCCACGCAGTACTGACATGGTAATGCTGAATTGGGTGTTATATCATTCATATCCTTATAGATTCCGGATTGACCCGTTGTCATTTTCTTTGTTGAGTTTGTCATTTTTCCCTTCTCCAGATTCTTTGAGAATACAATACTGTAATCAAGATCATATTTTATGATCGTTCCGGTGAAGCCCGCTGGTATTTGTTGCAATGAAAAAAAATCCGGTAAAAGGTTTTGATCGATATTGGAAATATCCATCTTGTTGTTTTTATCAGGAAATAAGTAGACGTAATTCCCTGCAGTTATTCCTCCCTTCGGGTCTCCGGTAGCCAAAAGAAACTTGTAAAGAGAATTGTTCATTTCGGTGCTCTTGGCTCCCAGCTTTATTGGTGTTATATAAGTTTGGCTTTCCGGGTAATATTTTGTCCCTTGCCAGACAGGAGTTCCCGTCCGGATATCTTTATTTGCTGTAGTCCCGCTTGCCGTCGAATTCGTTTCTGATTCAAACCAGTTTTTTAGGTTTTGAAAAGAATCGGTTTGCTCCTGGTCAACCTTGTCTGGTAAACTATCTTTCTTACATCCGGTTAATAAGGCAATACTCATAATTGTAATGAATACGGCCAGGGCTTTTGTTTTCATTGTTGTACATTTTTCTTGATTAAAAATATTGTTTATGCTTTTCGTGGTGCAGGGAATATTCTCTCTTTTTGATGAGATTTTTCCTGTGCCAACTTGCTTACATGAAATTCCAAACAATGTTTTTTATCTCAAAAAATTCAGCCTAAACTTTGTTTAGTTTCAGAATATCTTTATTAAGTTTGATCGATAATCCCCGCCCAATGCCCGCATTAAAAAATAATAAGCAGCTATATACCCTGAATATTGGAAACAATATCCGAAAATGGAGAGAGCTAAAGGGCGTAAAGCAGGATCGTCTTGCAACACAGTTGGGTATCACTAAAGCCGCTTTAAGTAATATTGAGAACAATAAGACAGATATAAGTTTACACCGGATCGAACAGATCGCAGTTTGCCTTGAACTGGATGTTATGAAGCTGTTCACTGATCCCCTCGACCTGATATTCCCACGGGCGAATAAATAACAACCCGTTAAAGTAACGCCGGTTTACTTTAGTTTTAATTAGTTTTGTCTCAATGAATAAATCTTACTTCTTTATTTTCCTGCTCCTCCCGGTAATGTTTTATTCCTGCGCCACAACCAGTAAAAACTACAATCCAAATAAAAAATACTCCCCGCAGCAACTCCGGGAGGATTATTCTCTTTTAAGGAATATCCTGGAACAAAAGCATCCTTCTCTTTATTGGTATACAGGCAAGGATAGCATGGATATGTATTTTGATAGATATTATGCCGCTATTAAAGACAGCATGACCGAGCAGCAGTTTGGCTGGAAGCTGGTAGCGCCGCTTACCGATAAGATTCATTGCGGCCATACGAGCTTTGCCATGAGCAGCGCATACAATAACTGGAGCAGGAATAAAAGATTTTCATCCTTTCCGCTCTTTATGAAATTCTGGAACGACAGCATGGTTCTTACCATCAACCTTAACAGGAGGGATTCTGTTCTGAAAAGAGGTATGCTGATCACTTCTGTAAATGGCCTGGGCTACAAAGAGCTTACCGGCACTTTATTTAATTATATGACAGAGGATGGCAGTGCCAACAATGTTAATTATATCAGGCTGAGCGCAAATTTTCCCTATTACCACCGCAATGTTTTTGGAGTGAGTAAGCAGTATGCTGTGAAATATATTGACAGCACAGGAATTGAGAAAACCATAAGTATTCCCGCTTTTGAACTGGCAAGAGATAGCACAAGAAGAATAAGGCCAGTTGATCCCTCAAGAAAAGAAACCAGGCAGCAGCGCCTGCAAAGCAACCGTTCAATGGCAGTTGACACAACAAACAATACCGCTATTATTACACTCAATACATTTTCAACAGGCGGGCTGCGTAAGTTTTACCGGCAATCGTTCCGGTATATAAGAAAAGCCGGTATTAATAATGTTATCCTTGATCTGCGAAGCAATGGCGGTGGAAGAATAAACCTTTCTACGCTGTTAACAAGATATGTTTCCAGGAAGCCATTTAAAGTTGCTGATACTTCTTTTTCAGTTGTTAAATCATTGCGGCCATATGGCAGGTATATTAAGAACAGGTTCATTAATAACCTGGGGCTTTTATTTCTAACCAGGAAAAAATCAGATGGGTTGTATCATTTTGGACATTGGGAAAGAAAATTATACAACCCAAAAAACAACAATCATTTTTCAGGCAATTTATACGTGCTCACCAACGGCTCTACATTTTCTGCATCCACGATCTTCTGTAATGCCGTAAAAGGCCAGCCGGGGATCATATTGGCAGGAGAAGAAGCGGGCGGTGGCTGGTATGGCAACAATGGTATTTTGATCCCGGACATAACCTTACCCAACACCCGTCTCCGGGTAAGACTTCCTTTATTCAGGCTGGTGCAATATGATCATGCGGAAAAGGACGGCCGTGGTGTTCCGCCGGATATTTATATCGGCACAAATTATGACGCATTGATAAAAGGCGTTGATAAAAAAATGCAGCTTGTAATGGAAATGATAAAAGAAAAAAACAAGGGGAATTAATATCCTGCTATTCTATTTTAAATGAATCGCTGTCTTTCCAGAATGGAAATTTCGATCTCACTTCTTCCAGTTTTTCTTTTTGCAGCGTGATGGTAAAAACATCTTCTTCATCAGCCATATGATATAACACCTGTCCCATTGGATCTATTATTAAACTATTGCCGCTATAGTAAATATTATTGCCGTCTGTTCCCACACGGTTTACACCAACTACATAACACTGGTTCTCTATTGCCCTTGCGCACAACAAAGTTTTCCAGGCATGGCTGCGGCGCTCGGGCCAGTTTGCAACATAGATCAGCACATCATACTCTACCTCACCCCCATCCCCTCTCCTTGAAGAGAGGGGTGTTTGTCTTGCCCAAACCGGGAAACGAAGATCGTAACACACCAGCAAATTTATTTTCCATCCTTTTACTGAAGCGATCAGCCGTTTATTACCCGGGTGATAATGTTTGTCTTCTTCGGCATAGGCAAATAAATGACGTTTATCATAATGGCCATGTTCGCCATTGGGTAACATCCAGATCAAGCGGTTATAATAATTCCCACCCTCTTCAATAATAACACTCCCCGTAAGAATTATCCCATTCTCCCTGCTTACTCTTTTCATCCATTGCACGGTTTCTCCTTCCATTGTTTCTGCCAGCGTTTTCGTTTGCATGCTAAAGCCCGTGCTGAACATTTCCGGTAAAACAATTATTTCTGTCTTCTCCTCTATGCCTGCGATCTTTTGTTCCAGCAGGCGCAGGTTGGCAGATCTTTCTTCCCAGAGTAAATTGGCTTGGATGGTGCTGATGGTAAGGGTTGACATGATGCTGAATTATAAACGAATTTACGGATTGATTTCTTAAAAGGGCAGGGGCGGGTAACGGCTATTTTATGTCTTTTAGTCCCATTAAAAAACAAAAGTGTAATTTCGTGTTCCACTCCTCTAATAAGATATGGCAGGTTGTAAGCCAATGTGGTAAAAAATATTCCCCTGCTGATTCAGAAAATGCAACGTCTTTGCCAGCCTTATACTAAATAAACCATTTAATGCCATTTAAAAAATTAGAACTCATTGAGCCCATCCTTAAAGCCTTAACAGCCGAAGGATACACAGTACCAACGCCTATACAGGCACAATCTATTCCGCTGATCCTTGAAAGGAGGGACCTTCTCGGCTGTGCCCAAACGGGTACCGGCAAAACAGCGGCATTTGCTATCCCGATCTTACAAATACTGTATCAGGAGAAAGAGCAGGAACGCGGGCCCCGGAATATTAAAGTATTAATATTGACGCCAACAAGAGAACTGGCCATACAGATAGATGAAAGCTTTGCGGCTTATGGAAAATATACCGGGCTTAGCCATACGGTAATTTTTGGCGGCGTATCGCAATTACAGCAAACAAATATATTAAGGCGGGGTGTGGACATTTTGGTTGCTACCCCGGGAAGGCTGCTTGATCTTATCAGCCAGGGCTTCATCGATCTGAAATACCTGAAGCTGTTTGTACTGGATGAAGCAGACCGTATGCTGGACATGGGCTTTATACATGATGTAAAAAGGATCATAACCAAGCTTCCCGCTAAAAGACAAACTTTATTTTTCTCTGCAACAATGCCTCCTGAAATTCAAAAGCTGGCAAATGTATTATTGACAAACCCGGCTAAGGTAGAAGTTACGCCGGCGTCATCAACAGTTGATGCGATAGAGCAAAGCCTTTATCATGTTGACAAAAAAGATAAGCCTGCCCTGCTCCTGCATTTATTAAGAAATGAAAAGATCGTTACCGCCCTCGTATTTACCCGCACAAAGCACGGTGCGGATAAGGTGGTAAAGTTTTTACACAGGGCCAATATAACGGCGGCGGCAATTCATGGAAACAAATCCCAGAATGCAAGACAAAATGCATTGAGTAATTTTAAATCCGGGAATACCCGTGTCCTGGTAGCTACAGATATTGCCGCAAGAGGCATTGACATTGACGAACTTTCTCACGTATTTAATTTTGAGCTTCCTAATGTTCCGGAAACTTATGTACACCGCATTGGCCGTACTGGAAGGGCCGGTAATACCGGTATTGCCATTTCTTTTTGTGAGGCAGAAGAAAGGGAAGAGTTAAGGGATATTCAAAAATTAATTGGAAAGAGCATCCCGGTCATTAATGAACATCCTTTTCCTTTAAGTAATATTAATTTTTCTGCACCGGTACCGGGTGGGCAAAAAAAGCCCGTACAGCATTCAAGGGGTTATGGGTCATCCGACAGGGGGAGAGGAAGAAATTTCAGTAACAGCCGGCAGCGCAATAAATAAATACCCAACAGCCACATTGTTTAGAATGGTCAATAAGTGTACATTCACCCCCTAAACTATTTTAAATATGAAACATTTATTCTTCCGTTTTTCTTTGTGCAGTATTGCTTTGGCAACAATGTTTTTCAGTTCCTGTAACAACGAGGCTGCTAAAACTGAAGCCAAAGAAGTTGCCGCCTTTAGCCTTGATTCCGCTAAAGCTGCTATTGCTGCCAGTAATAAGATCTTTGGTGAAACCTTTGCAACAGGAGACTCTACAGCGTTTGCAAATTGTTATACCAGCGATGCCTGTATAAATGTGACCGGCATGCCCAGGATGTGCGGAACGGGTCCCCTTACTGCTTTTTTCAACGGTGGATACCAAATGGGAATACGCAATATTAAACTTACAACAGAAGAGGTAATGGGTGGTAAAGAAGCTATGGTAGAAACGGGGAATTATGAAATGTTTATGGCAAATAATGTTTCTGTAGAAAAGGGCAAGTATATTGTTGTTTGGAAAGAAGAGAATGGAAAATGGAAAATGCATCGTGACATCTGGAACTCAGATAGTCCTGCGCCTCCTCCACCTCCGGCTAAAAAATAAAAAACTATTTTTAATACAGCCGCCCCGCTAATCCCGGGGCGGTTTTTATTTGGTTTTTTTCTAAAATAAAAATGTTATTTTCAATTAGTTTTATTTCAATAAAAAATTTATGGCCGCCCGTAATTACTTTTCTTACATATTGAATCCACTGGACCTGTTGCGGACCAAAAAAGTATTACACGTAAATCCAACCGTTGTGGCGCCAAGGGTAGAGCCGGAGGAAACAAAACTTTTTGTGTATGATTATAATGCTGCGCATATAGATATTAAAGAGCTCGGTGTTATTTCCGATTGCTATCCTTATATCGATCCTAAAACTGTTTCCTGGATCAATGTAGATGGTTTAAAAAAGACAGATGTTGAATCTATCTGTAATCATTTTGGTATTCACAATTTAATTGTAGAAGATATTTTAAGCCTGGGCCAGCGGCCCAAGATGGATGAGATAAATGGTTTGTTGTTTTGCCTGCTCAACATGTTATACTTCAACGAAAAAGATTCTGCAGTGGAGATAGAACAGATCAGCATTGTGCTGGGTAAAAATTTTGTGATCAGTTTCCAGGAAGATGATAAAAGGGATGTTTTCAACCCGTTGAGAGAAAGACTCAAGGTCAACAACACAAAGATCCGTCAAAACGGCGCCGACTTTTTATTCTATTCCCTTATTGATATGATCGTTGATAATTATTTTGTGGTGATGGAAAAGCTGGGCGATAAAATTGAAGGGCTGGAGGAAGATATAGTACGCAGCCCGAATACCCGCAGCCTTGCCAAAATAAATATGTTGCGTAAGGAGATGATCATACTCAAAAGAAGTGTTTCGCCGGTAAGGGAACTGGTAAATGGAATTTTACGCAGTGATAGCGAGCTGATCGAAGAACGAACAGGAAAATATTTTAAGGATGTGTATGATCATATTATCCAGGCCAATGACCTGGCAGAGAACTACCGTGATATGATGATGAACTTACATGACCTCTACATTAGCAATGTGAATTTAAAAATGAACGAGGTGATGAAGGTGATGACGGTGGTAACCTGCCTGTTGGCGCCCGCAACAGTTATCGGGGGAATTTTTGGAATGAATTTCGAAACAATCCCATTGCTTCATAATAAATGGGGATTCTTTATTTCAGTAGGCCTCATGCTCTTCATCCCGCTGGCAATGATACGGATATTCAGAAAGCGCGGCTGGTTTTAAGCTCCCGGTGTTTTTGCTTTTTTATAGATCGGCACCGTGCTGCAGGGCTCTCCGTACATTATACTTTTTACTACCGGCCTTAAAAGATTGGTTATTGCCACGTAAGCTGTTTCAGGTATCGGTAATTCGCCACAGCCTTTTATTACAACTCTTTGATCTGCGTAGTTGGCCGGGTTAATTTTAGATATGTTCTTTAAGAAAAGGGCTTTGTGTAAAAAGTCTTTATCGCCAAAAACAACTTCTTTAGCAACAGGCTCCAGGTAACTTGCAGCGAGCATGTATGCCCACATGGGTATTATTGCTTCGGTAGTACAGGTGAGGGCAACATTTTTTCCTTTGTAAGGTGTTGGGTCCAGGTTTTTTAATGCCTCCCGGAATTCTTTTTCCTTCAGGATCAATCCCATAAATAAATGGTCCTTCATATCAAATACCGCTGTCTCTTCTTTAGGGAAATATTCTTCAAGATCCAGTGTAATCAGACCGCTTTCCGATACTTTATTTACAAATACTTCGTCCATGATACAAAGATAAACAAACGGCCATCACTTTTGTTGTGACGGCCGTTCAATATCATTTAAAAAAAGATCAATAAAACTTGCTTCGGTTGTCTTTTATACTCGCTTTTTTGCGCAGTGCCTCAAACCAGTTTGTGGCCGACTGGCTGCGTAATGCTGTTACCTGCTGGGCTCTGAATTGTGAAGCCTGATCCGGAGTATCTGTTGTTTTATTTGTAATAGCATCTACTTTAAAGACATACACGCCTGTTTTGCCTGCAATTGGGGCTGAAGCTTTATTCAGGTTAGCTTTATTAAAGCTTGCGCCTATTAATTTGGGTTCGGCGCCAATACCATTTATTACCTGGCTGGTAAATGTCAGTGAGGAATCCTGTCCTGCTGTTAAAACCTGTTTGCCATAAGCGGCGGCGGCGCTTTCCAGCGTGGTGCCCAGTTTTTTTATTATTTGTTCTGCTTTTTTCTCATCCCTGATTATTCCTTCTACCATTGGCCTTGCTGTTGCCACATCCTGTGTGCCTTCTTTTTGCACCTTATCTACAATGGCTACTACAAATTCATCACCGATGCTATAAGGATCGCTAACATCTCCCTGCTTTGCTTCAAATACCCAGCGTACCAGCTGGCGGGCATCCTGCATCTGGCCAATGTTGGCATCATTCTCTTTTATTAGGGTTGGGTTAGTAACCTTTCTCAGGCCGTTCTTTTGTAAATAAGCATCCAGTTTTTTAGGGTCTTTCTCTGCTGATAATTTGGTTGCATCCAGGCTGGCTTTATTAATGGTCGCTTCACTTGGCATTATCTCTTTTGCCATAAAAGCAATTTTATAAGCGGGGCCTTGTCCTTTATGCTTCAGTACCTCTATGATATGGTAACCAAATTGTGTTCTTACTACATCTCTTGAGCCTATTGGCTTTGTAAAAACAAAATCATTAAATTCCGGAACCATTTGTCCGTAGTAGATGCTGGGATACTCTCCGCCTATGTCTTTGGTTCCATCCGATGAGAATTGCTTGGCCATAGCGGCAAAATCAGCGCCGTTCTTTATTGCGGTAAAAATACTGTCGGCACGGTTTTTTGCAACACTGTCCTCCATAATGGGTTCACCTGTTTGAGGATTTACTGTTGGTATTAAAATATGGCGGGCACCTACGCTATCCGGAAGCGTGTTGCTTCCCAATACTTTTGCCATTACAAAATTCCCGTTATCTACATAAGGCCCATATACTGATCCGGTGGACTGCTTTATAATAGTGTCTAAAGCGCTGCTTCTTATCTTTGATTTTGGCAGATAGTTGCTGTCGAAATCTATTGTTGATGTATTTCTTGCCAGGAAGGTTTTAACATTGGTTTCATTGATAAAATCATTTCTTAATGCCTCAACAGCTCCTTTTGTTCTGGCACTGTCATCTGCACTTGGCAGCTGGCTAAAGGCAACATAAGAGATCATGCGTCCTTCTTCCTGTTTGAAGAGGGCCTTGTGTTTTTTCACATAGCTTTCTATTTCACCATCAGTTACTTTAATTGTGCTGTCACTTATAACACTGTAAGGAACCGCTACATAAGAGATCGTGGCAAAGCTTTTATTTTCTGTAATGTCTTTTTCTTCCATCCACGCCGGGTAATAGGCACTGGCATTCAGGAGGGCAAAGTATTTTGTAGAAATGCTGGTGAGTTTTTGGGGTTCTATGACTTGTGCATCTATCATATCCCTTTGTTCTCCCTTCATTTTTTTAATATTATTCAACGCCATGCTTACCTTGCTCATATCAAGCTGCCCTGTAGCCGGGTCGATCATTTGCTTATCCTGCAGCAAAGGGTTTGACTGGTCATTGCTTGATAATATGGCGGACAGTTCTTTAGAAGTAAAGTCGATACCGAGTTTTGCTGCTTCTGCATAAAATACTTTTTCAGCAACTATCTGGTTCCAAACCTGCTCACGGATCTGTGCCAGGCGGGATGTGCTTGGCTTTGTGCCCGACTGTTGCTCTTCCTGGGCTTCGATGATCCTTATCTTTTTATTAAACTCATCCTGTTCAATAACGCTGCCGTTCACTTTACCTATATTGGATGATGTGGAACTGAACATAGTGCCGCTTCCCTGTTTGGCATCCATTAATATAAACCCTATTAAGCTAAGCGCAATTACCACAATTACGATTGCAGCGCCTTTATCACGAATACCCTGAATAATTTGCATATCTGTTTTAAGTTAAAATGGACGGCAAAAATAGGGTAAAAAAGCATATGAATTGGTAATTTTCAGGTTGTAAATCCATTAAAATGTACATTGTACAGGGGTCAGATATATTATTAATTTATTGTTACAAGAGCATTATTAAGCTAAAAATGCCGGCGTTTTTAGGTTTTAAACATAGGTTTGTTAATAAGCCTGTTTTACTGTTGATAAGGCCCGAATTATTTATTAAAAAGTAGGGGTAAAATGAGTGTAGCTTCTATCTCATCCTCTTGTGCTGTTATGGGTTGTTATGAACCGGTGACTTATACCTTTATTATTAACAGGGATAAAATTGTAATATTAAATTATTCTTTCCCCTGCCGGACTTATTAACGGGTGTTTATAAAATAAATTAAGTTTTGTAACAGGGCTACAGGGGAATGGGGTTTTTGCTGATTCATTCATTTATTTAAATGTTAATTACCTGTGAATGAGGGTTAATAAGCTAAAGGTTTTAATTTTGCAATAGCATGGTAAATTATTCTTTCCACAAATTAACAGCCCTAGTAGTAGTAAGTGATTATATAAATAATAAGTATTAATACATATTATGGCAGATATTAACAGAGCAAAAGAAGAAGTTGAAGCGACCGGTTTTTTGGATATAGATATTGATCCCGAGCTTGATCTTTTTGCAGAAATAGAAAATTTAAAAAAAGAAAAGAACGCAATAATACTTGCACATTATTACCAGGAACCCGATATACAGGATGTAGCTGATTTTATAGGCGACAGCTTAGGCCTTGCACAGAAAGCAGAACAAACAAAAGCTGATATGATCGTTTTTGCGGGAGTTCATTTTATGGCGGAAACAGCTAAGATCCTTAATCCTTCCAAAAAAGTATTATTGCCCGATCTTAAAGCGGGTTGTTCATTAAGTGATTCTGCACCTCCTCCATTGTTTAAATTATTCAAAGAAAAGTACCCGGGCCACATAGTTATAACTTATATAAATTGTTCAGCGGGTATAAAAGCATTGAGTGATATCATCTGCACCTCATCTAATGCCCAAAAAATAGTAGAGAGCTTACCGGCTGATCAACCTATCATTTTTGCACCAGATAAGAACCTTGGGGCTTATATCAACAAACAGACGGGTCGGAACATGGTGTTATGGAACGGGGCTTGTATGGTACATGAAATATTCAGTGTCGAGAAGATAACAAGATTAAAGATCCGTCACCCGCAGGCCAGGGTAATTGCCCATCCTGAATGCGAAGCCCCGGTTTTGGCCCTGGCTGATTTTATTGGCAGCACCACGGGGTTATTGAAGTTTACCAAAAGTGACACGGCAAAAGAATTTATTGTTGTTACCGAGACAGGTATTTTGCATCAAATGCAAAAGAACAGCCCGGATAAAACATTTATTCCTGCTCCACCAAATAACAGCTGTGCGTGTAATGATTGCCCGCATATGAAATTGAATACTTTGGAGAAATTATACTTATGTTTAAAGTACGAGATGCCTGAGATCATAATGGATGAAGCATTAAGATCAGCAGCAAAGAAACCAATTGATAAAATGTTAAAAATAAGCGCTCAATATGGATTATAGAATTTTATGCAGCCGATTAAAATACGGAACATTGATTTGCTTGTTAATATTTGTTTTTTTTAGTTGTAGCGAAAAGGAAAAAAGTAATGTATCAAATACTTATTATGTGGAATTGGTAAATTTTAGGGATAGTATTAAGGATCATATAGCAAATAATATTTTCGGGAAGGTTTCTTTTTTTAAAAACAACCAACTTCAGATAGTATCTGTTAATTACATAAATGATGACTATCCGGATATGCATTACTATAAAAGCATTGAGGATACAGAAGCAAAACAACCTGGTTCAAAAAAAGTAAGAATAGAGCTTAAAGGGAATTATACAGCTGACAGCACACTGTATTCTATTCAAAGATTTAAATATGAAAATGATAGTTGGGTAAAAATATCCGATATGGGCTTTATTAAGGCAACTGCCGAAACTTGGAAAAGTGCATTTGCAGAGCCCACTAAAAACAATGAACTTCCTATAAAACAATTAGGGAGCCAGGTTATTAATAACCTTGTTTTGTCTACCTATTAAAAGATAAATAATATGGCAATTCCATCAGTTGACCTGGCTGAATTTGTATCCGGGAACGCCGGGCAGAAAAGGAGTTTTGTAAAAAAACTGGGAGAGGCTTATGAAGAAGTTGGATTTGTTGCAGTGAAGAACCATGGTGTGCCTGATGAGCTGATCGCTGATCTGTATAAGTATGTTCAGCAATTTTTTTCATTACCGCTTGATCAAAAAAAGACTTATGAAATACCGGAATTGGCCGGGCAGCGGGGCTACACCAGCTTTGGTAAGGAACACGCTAAAGGCAGCGAAGCACCGGACCTGAAAGAATTTTTTCAATACGGCCAAATCGCAGCCAATGTTTTAGGGGAAGAAGAATATCCACCGAACGTTTCTGTAAAGGAAATACCCGAATTTGATAAAACCTTTGTAGACGCATACAAGGCTTTTGAAAGCTCCGGGACCGTCCTTATGCAGGCTATTGCACTTTATCTGGGCCTTTCAGAAGATTATTTTGATAAATATATCAATAATGGAAATTCAATATTAAGGGCTATACATTACCCTCCAATTACAATTGAACCTAAATCAGCTATTCGTGCCGAACAACATGAGGATATTAATTTGATCACGCTTTTAGTTGGGGCCTCTGCAGATGGATTAGAGATATTGACAAAAAAGGGAGAGTGGGTTGCTGTTACATCGTTACCCGAACAAATTGTAGTAAATGTTGGCGATATGTTGCAACGCCTTACGAATAATAAGCTTCGCAGCACAACACATCGCGTTGTTAACCCCGACAGGAAGTTTTGGCATACCTCCCGCTTTTCTATTCCTTTCTTTCTTCATCCAAAAGGAAGGATGAGTTTAAAATGCCTTGATAGTTGTATTGACCAGGATCACCCGCAGGCATATGAAGACGCCACAGCGGGAGAATACCTGGATGAGCGGCTTAGAGAAATTGGTTTAAAAAAATGAGTGCCCGGAAAACACCGTAGAATAAAAAGTATAGATATTTACAACTGAACTTATTTTCATAATATAATTTTAAAAACTTGCTGCGGCATATTCCTTTTTTGAAGGCGGTGTTTTTGCATAGTATTTCTGCATTTGGCGGACCCCAGGGCCATGTGGGAATGGTGATGAAAACATTTGTAGATAAAAGAAGAGATATAACAAAGGAAGAGCTGATGGATTATATATCCTTTTGTCAGCTTTTGCCCGGAGCTTCTTCAACACAAACCCTTACACTTATTGGTTACAAGCGGGGAGGAATAAAGCTCGCTGTTCTTACGCTGCTTATTTGGATATTTCCCGCTTGTTTTTTAATGGGGAGCCTTTCTTTTATTGTAGGAAGTATAGAAAATTTTAACACAAGCCTTTTTCAATTTATACAGCCAATGGCTATTGGCTTTTTGGGGTATGCATCATTTAAGGCTTTTAATATTTCAATAAAGAACTTAATAACAAAAGTTATTATGTTCATTGCATTAATAGGAACGTACTTTCTTTTCAAAACTCCTTGGATATTTCCTGTTCTTATTGTTTTGGGCGGAATAGCAACAAACTTCAGCAATAAAAGAATACCTGAAAAGGAAGTGATAAAACCCAAACAAATAAGGTGGACAAATATCTGGCTTTTCGTTTTGATCTTTGTTATAGCAGGTTTTTTAAGCGAAACGGCGAGAAAACAAAACTGGGAGAATAAAAAAGCATATAACCTCTTTGAGAACTTTTATCGGTTTGGCAGTTTTGTATTTGGCGGGGGTGATGTATTAATTCCTTTAATGCTCGATCAATATGTGGTAAGGCCCGCTTCCGACAGGATGCTAAAACAAAACAGGGATGTAATAAGGGTAGAAAAGGAAGAATTACTTACAGGAGCAGGCATGGTGAGGGCTATACCCGGCCCTGTTTTTTCGATAGCTTCTTTTATGGGAGGGGTTGCCTTGAAAAAAGAAGGATACAGATTTCAGTTGTTGGGTTGTTTCATCGGTTCGGTCGCCATATTTCTTCCAAGTGCACTATTGGTACTTTTCTTCTTTCCTGTATGGCAGCAATTGAAAAAATTTGTGGTTGTCTTCAGGTCTCTTGAGGGTATCAACGCGGCTGTTGTAGGTATTATGTTTGCCGCTACCTTTTATTTATTGAGGGATATTTCTATAATTACCCCCGGCACAATTAGCGTTGTAAATATTATAGTTATTGCAGGAACATTTATTACACTACAGTTTACAAAAATCCCACCTCCCGTCATTGTTTTGTTTTGTTTGTCACTGGGCTGGTTCTTCTAGTCACGTTCGGTAATAACCACCAGTTTCAATTTCTTCCCGCACAATATCCGGGACTAAAAAGCGAAAGGATTTTTTATTTTTTATCATTTCACGTATAAGGGTAGACGAAATGTCCAATAAAGGGGCATTTAAGATATGTATATCGGCACCATGGGTTTCCTTTATATCAAAGCCCGGCCTTTTATAAATATAGACTGGATAATTTTTTACGATTACTTCGTAATTTTTCCACTTGTCCAGGTTTTGAAAACCATCACTGCCCAGCAGGATAGAAAACTCATGGTCTGGAAACTCTTCTTTCAGATATACCAGTGTATCGGCCGTATAGGAGGGTCGGGGTAATTTAAATTCAACACTGCTGGCCCGTAAATTATTCTCACCATCGATCGCGGATTTTATCATATGCAACCGATGGTATTCGTTTAACAAAGATGCGGAGACCTTAAAAGGGTTTTGTGGAGAAACAACAAACCAAACCTGGTTTAAATCGGTATAAACCACGGCATGATTTGCAATTATCAAGTGCCCAATATGAATGGGATTAAAAGACCCAAAGTATAACCCAATCTTCATAAATAATTGAAAATCAATTAATAATAATTAATTAGGTAAATTTGCCAGCTGAGTTTCTTCAACCCATATCATTTCTGCTTCATCTAAACGTAAACTTAAATGATACCCAGCGACAGTGATAGAAATAGGATCTCCCAAGGGCGCTTTTTGGTCAATTCTCACGGTTTCTCCCGGGATACAGCCCATTTCCATAAGCTTAAGAAAAATATCGTCATTTTCAAATTCCCTAATTACCGCAGTTTTACCAACTGTCATTTCCGATAGCCTTTTTTTCATCTATTTCGTTTTCAATTAACGTTTACGATCGTTACAAATGTATCAAATCAATATTGTTATATAATTTCGATTTTAGAAAATAACCATGGCTTCTGTTCAATTCTTTTTTCATAATAAAGCTCCGTTCCTTAGAGAAAGGAGAAAACTTAGACGTTTTATTGAACAAATCTTCAAAAAAGAGAAGACAGAGTTGACTAGCTTGGTATATGTATTTTGTTCAGATGAATATCTCTTAAAGATTAATAGAGAATTCTTGAAACATGATTTTTACACAGATATCATTACGTTTAACCTGGCTCAATCGGCAGATATAATTGAAGGAGAGATCTATATAAGCTATGACAGGGTAAAGGAAAACGCAAAGTCAGAAAAGGTGTCTGTTAAAGAAGAGCTTCATCGGGTTGTCTTTCATGGCGCCCTTCATCTTTGCGGCTTTCAGGATAAAAAAAGAAAGGATAAGATAATAATGAGGTCCAGGGAGAATAAGTATCTCGCATTGTACTTTAAATGATAAGCCCAAGGCGTTTCACGTGAAACATTATACCCTAAAACCCAGTAAACTGATTGTCTTATCTTTGCACCCATGTTTCCAAAATACGATATTATAGTTGTTGGCGCCGGTCATGCAGGATGCGAGGCCGCTGCCGCTGCCGCTAACCTTGGAAGCAAGGTGCTGTTGGTAACGATGAACTTGCAAACCATTGCACAAATGAGTTGCAACCCGGCGATGGGAGGTATTGCCAAGGGGCAAATCGTACGGGAGATAGACGCCATGGGCGGGTATAGTGGAATTGTTACAGATAAAAGTATGATCCAATTCCGTATGCTTAACAGGTCAAAAGGGCCGGCAATGTGGAGCCCAAGGGCGCAGAATGACCGAATGTTATTTGCTTCTGTTTGGAGAGAAATGCTAGAAAAAACAAAAAACGTAGATTTTTACCAGGATACTGTAAATGGATTATTGGTAAAAGGCGGCCGTGTTTATGGAGTTTCAACGGCATTGGGACATAATATAGAGGCAAAATCAGTTGTTTTGACCAACGGAACTTTTTTAAACGGCGTCATTCATATAGGAGAAAAGAATTTTGGGGGAGGACGCATGGCAGAGAAGGCAACAACAGGAATAACAGAGCAGTTAGTGGAGTTAGGCTTTGAAAGCGACCGGCTAAAAACAGGAACCCCACCAAGAATTGATGGGAGAAGCCTTGATTATTCAAAAATGGAAGAGCAAAAGGGGGATAGTGAAATTGTTGGCTTTAGTTTTTTAGACACTAAACGGATTACTCCCGAAAAACAGCTTAGTTGCTGGATTACCTATACAAATGATAATGTTCACGAGATCCTGAAGACCGGCTTTGAAAAAAGTCCCCTGTACCAGGGAAGAATACAGGGTACTGGACCACGATATTGTCCGAGTATAGAAGATAAAATTAGCCGGTTTGCACAAAGGGACCGGCACCAATTATTTGTTGAGCCCGAGGGTTGGAATACAATCGAAATTTATGTTAATGGGTTTTCAACCTCTCTCCCAGAACATGTTCAATATCAAGCACTTAAACTCGTCCCTGGATTTGAAAACTGCCGGATGTTCAGACCTGGCTATGCAATTGAATACGATTTTTTCCCACCCACGCAATTAAAATTCAGTCTTGAAACAAAACTGATAGAAAACCTGTTTTTTGCCGGTCAAATAAATGGCACTACCGGCTATGAAGAAGCCGCCTGTCAGGGTTTAATGGCTGGAATAAATGCTCACCAGAAAACAAGAGAACAGGATGCTGTTGTATTAAAAAGAAGTGAAGCCTATATAGGAGTTTTAATTGATGACCTTATTAATAAAGGAACAGACGAACCTTATCGCATGTTTACCAGCCGTGCAGAATTCAGGACCCTGCTCAGGCAGGATAATGCTGATCTCCGCCTTACGGAAAAAAGCTATCGTTTAGGGCTCGCCTCCCAGGAAAGGATGGAAAAAGTAAAGGTTAAAAAAGACAACGTAGAGAAGGTAAAAGAAATATTGGCAAGCATAAGCCTTGAGCCGGAGGAAACCGCCGGCTTCTTAGAAAGCGTACAATCATCTGCGTTATTAAACAAACAAAAGGCCAGCCAGGTCTTACTCAGGCCAATGATTGGATTGTTGAATATGGTTAATTATATTTCAAAAATAAAAGAAGCACTAAAGGGATTTGATACAGAAACACTGGAGCAGGCCGAAATACAGATCAAATACGAAACATATATTGAAAAGGAAAAGGAACTGGTTTCAAAAATGAGTTTGCTGGAAGACCTTCTGATTCCAGATAATTTCAATTATGAAAAGCTGGCATCTTTAAGTAACGAAGCTCGTCAGAAATTTATAAAAATAAAACCAAGAACCCTTGGACAGGCGTCAAGAATTTCGGGTGTTAACCCAAGCGACGTACAGATCCTGATGGTGTTCATGGGCAGATAACAACCCAATATGCAGCTACATTTTTTAAATATTACTCCAAAAGAATTGGTTTTTGAGAGTGTTGCAGAATACCTGCATCTTCAAAACCTGAAAATTAATAAACAGGATGATTCCAGGCCCTGGGGGGGATTTTTTGTTATAGAAGAAACCGAATCCGAGAAGTTCATAAGTTTATACTTCCCGCATCTCAGTAAAGAGGAATTGAATATTTCCGGTAAACTAAGCCCCAAAATACTCGTAGTAGCTCCGAATAAAAGACTGAGCTGGCAATATCACCATCGCCGTGCCGAAATATGGAAATTAATTGGCGGAACGGCAGCCGTTATTACCAGCGACACAGACGAAGAAAAAGAAACCAGGAATTTAAAAATAGGGGATATAATACAATTGAAACAGGGCGAGCGCCACAGGCTCGTTGGTTTGGATGGATGGGGAATAATTGCTGAGATCTGGCGACATACAGTCGCAGAAGACCCAAGTGACGAAGAAGATATTGTAAGAGTACAAGATGATTTTGGACGATAAAAAAAAAGAATAAAGTTCAGTAGCAATAACACTAGCTAGAGTTAGTTTCGGGCGCTTTAATAGAAGCAATTACCATTCTTACATCGCCATAACTAATATCTCCTGGCAAATTTTCTATTAATGTTTTATAGCTAAGAGCCCCATGTCTTGCAACAGCATCCTTTACCAGGAGCTGCGTTTCTTTATTTACCAATCGATTAATATCAATCTCTCCGGAGCCAATAAAATAAGCGAGATGCCCCTCAATAGTGGTTACTGATAGATTTCTTTCTTTAGCAATAGACGCAATGTCTTTCCCTTCTTTATACAGGTTAAAAGAAACTGTTTTGGTGTCTGTCTTCCCTTCAATTCTTTTTGGTTTTGATTCTTTTTTCGGATTCGCAGCTTTAGCGGAGATATTGGTTGCAATGTCATACCTGTCGCAATAACTTTCCACGGCTTCCAATATCTCATCTCCATATTTCTCAGCCTTTGCTTTTCCAAACCCACTTATAAGCATTAAATCTTTTTTATTTAACGGCAGATAAAGGCAAATCTCCTTTAGCGACGCCTGGTTTGCCACCATATAAATAGGCTGGCCACTTTCAGTACACTCCATATCCCGCCAGCGTTTTAAAGTGTCATATAATTCTGTATTGGAAATATCAGCAGCTATTTCTTTTTTTCCGCTTGCATAACAGGTTATATTAACACGGGGCAGCGAAAAATTTAATTTGTGCTGTAAAAAGGAAGTGAGGGAAAATGGTTGCTTACAATATTCCAGGTAATAAACAACAGTATAAATGGATAGAAATAACTGTTGTAAATATTCATTTATTGCTGTTGCGGTTTCTTTGTACTCTGTTATTAAAGGATGATTTTGAATCGAGTTACGAAATGTTGTAAATTTTGGAAAAAAATAATTAACAGCATCAATGATTCTTTTTTGTAATAATAAATTATTTTCAATTACCGCTTCTCTTCTCATCAATTCAGAAACACTTCCAATAAACTTCAACCCAACAGCTTTTTCTGACGCAAAAGCCACTTTAAGTGCATTGATCCATTCAAAAGCACCGGGATTTAATTTTTCCTTGTGCTGTTTAATATGAAATTCTAACAACCCGTAAGAAGCACTGATATCATTAAAAGAAAAAATTTCCTCCAGTAATTGTTGTGTAAAAGCCTCGCGGGCTCCGGCAAACCGTTCCGCAAGCGAGCCCTTGTGCATCAGTAACTGCTGCCCTTTGATAACATTGTTATTGCTATAAATGGCGGAAGACGGAATTCTCGAAAGCAATACGATTCCCTCCAAACTGGTGCACCTGCTTAAAGCAACATACACCTGTCCGCTGCTAAACGCGGCCCCGGCGTCTATCATGACCTTGTCAAATGTAAGACCCTGGCTTTTATGAATTGTTATGGCCCATGCCAGGCGCAGGGGATATTGGGTAAAAGTTCCAAGTGTTTCCTGTTCCAGTTTTCCATCTGACCGGTTTAGTGTATAACGGGAATTTTCCCATGTCTCCACGGGTACCTCAATAGTCCCTCCGTCACATTCAACCGTTATTTTTTCCTTCTCAAGATATTTAACGACAGCAATTTTTCCATTAAAGTATCTTTTCTGCGCAAGGTCATTTTTTAAAAACATAACCTGTGCACCTTCTTTCAAAATAAGTTCCCCATCGGCAGGATAAAGATTTTCAGGAAAATCCCCTGCTATACCAGCCTTATAATTAAAAGAACCGTTATTTAATTTTTGTAACTGGCGTTGATTGATCAGCTCTGCCTGGTTATTGTGCGAAGTAAGCGTAATATAATTTTCGCCCGGAGAAGCTGTGAAACCCGGAATGTAGCGAATGTGCAGATCATTAAAATCATCTTCACACATATCGTTATTACGCACTTTATTTAAAAGCGTTACAAAAGACTCTTCTTTTTGCCGGTAAATTTTATTAAGCTCAATAAGTAAAGGCATTTGTTCTTTAATGGCCATACTGTCAAAAAAGAATGGAGAGTCATAGTACTCTTTTAAAATATTCCATTCGTGGTTTTGCGCAACAGGAGATAATTGGTACAGGTCACCGATACATAGCAACTGCACACCACCAAAGGGTAAATGATGATTCTGCCTTATACTTTTTAAAATGGTATCAATAGCATCCATCACATCACAACGCACCATACTTATTTCATCAATTACCAGCAACTCCATTTTGCGCAGGAGCTGCTGCCTTTGTTTACCATAGCGTATTTTGGAAAGCAATTCTTTTTTACTGTTTGCAGAAGGCAGGAAAGGATGAAACGGTAACTGGAACAAACTATGTAATGTTACACCTCCCGCATTGATAGCAGCCACACCGGTTGGTGCCGCCACTACAATATTTTTGGTGCAATTTTCTTTAAGGTATTTTAAAAAAGTAGTTTTTCCTGTACCCGCCTTACCGGTTAGAAAAACATTCTCACTGGTTTCGGTAACAAACCGAAAGGCAAGGTCAAAAATTTCATTATGTTCAATAGGTTGCATTATAATAAAGATAAGACCATAATAAGAAACCGGTTAGTTTAATCATTAACCAACCGGTTGACCACCATGTGTTTTTTCTCTGTAAAAGCCTGTTTTTTTCTGTTGCCGGGTAAACGGGATTTTTATAGCATTGCTTTTGAATTGAGTAAAAAAAGATAGAAAGGCTCTCACATAGGGTACGTTGCGAAAGCCGATCTATCTTAAAAAAGGAAAATTATGCAGTAGCCTTACTTCCCAGCATCAATAATTCATTTACCTCCACCTCGGTAATGTATTTCTTGACGCCATCCTTATCCGTATAGCTGCGGCTGATGAGTTTGCCTTCTATGGCAACCTCGCTTCCTTTGTTCAAATACTTTTCAACAATGTCGGCGATCTTGCCCCAGGCTACGAGGCTGTGCCATGTTGTTTCTTTGATCTTTTCGCCTTTACTGTTGCGGTAGACCTCGTTTGTGGCGATACTGAACCGGGCCAGCTTTTTCCCGCTTTGTGTGTTTTTAACTTCTGGTGCGTTACCCAGGTTGCCGATGAGTTGAACTTTGTTTTTTAGTGCGTACATGTTTTAAAATTTTGTGCCCCGGCTTAGCGGGACGAGTTATTAATTTATTTCAATCAGCCCGAAGAGCTTTTCCGGTTGACAGGGCAAAAATGAGATACAAAAAAACCGTAGTCGGAATTTATCCCTTTACTTACCTGTATAAGCGTTTGTAAACGGATGCGGCAGGAAAACAATCAACATTAATAAGAACCCACCCTAATTCGTACTATGCTAAAACAAAAGGAAAATAAGATCTGCCTGCTTTGCGATAAAGAGCTTAAAGGAAGAAGCGATAAAAAATTCTGCGATGATTATTGCCGGGCCGCTTATAATAATGAGCTTAAAAGCGTTTGCAATAATTATATAAGAAATGTAAATAATGCCCTGGTTAAAAACCGCCGGGTACTGGAAAGCCTTTTGCCCGAAAACAGGTCAACTATAAAAGCAACAAGGGAAAGATTAATTGAAAAGGGCTTTCAGTTTAAATACCACACCCATTTATACCATACAAAGAACGGCAGCTCTTATTTTTATTGCTATGAGTATGGATATTTGCCGCTGGAAAACAATTGGTTCCTGATCGTAAAAAGAAGAGAAGAGTGACATACCTATATATTAATAGCCTAATCTGTGCAGATGCAAGAATATCAGCGTATTTTTGCTGGCTTAATTAATGAAATTGAGATCGCTTTTAAACAGAACTGCAGGGATTTTTATTTTACTTGTATGTACATTTTGCATTACCAAACACTCTTCAGCACAATGTGCTGCCCCGGTTTCTGTTTTTCCTTATACAGAAGACTTTGAAACATCAAATGGATCCTGGACTTCCGGGGGAGTCGGATCAGACTGGGCATGGGGAGCACCGGCAAAAGCGGTAATTACGGGGGCAGCCTCCGGAACAAATTGCTGGATAACAGGGGGGCTCACTGGTAATTCTTATACCAATGGGGAAGCCTCCTGGCTGCAAAGCCCTTGTTTTGATTTTTCAACCCTGCAATACCCTTACCTATCTTTTAATGTGTTTTGGGAAATGGAAAGAAGGTTTGATGGCGCCAATCTCCAGTTTTCAACTGACCTCGGAGTTTCCTGGACAAATGTAGGATCCTCATCAGCGCCTGTAGATTGTTTTAATGAGAACTGGTTCAACTTTTCACCAATAACTTACCTCTCCCCGCTTGCAACTGTAAGAGATGGGTGGTCGGGGAATATACAATCAACAACCGGAAGCTGCCAGGGAAGTGGCGGAAGTGCCCGGTGGGTATTTGCAAAACAAGCGATGCCTGGTTTAGCAGGCGTATCAAATGTAATATTCAGGTTCACTTTTGGCGCAGGCACGGTTTGTAATAACTACGATGGATTTGCAATTGATAATATTACCATTGAAGAAGCTCCGCCCAACAATGCATCTTTTACTTATTCCTGTGTAAATAATACAACGGTGGATTTTATTAACACTTCGGCATTATGCCCCTCTGTTAAGTGGTATTTTGGCGATCCGGCCTCCGGCGCAAATGACAGCTCCATCCTGCAAAACCCAATACATGTTTTTTCCGCTCCCGGTACTTATACCATTACATTAAATGCTACGGGGCCGGCTAACGCAGCTTCAACCACAACAGGAACAATAACTATCCTTGGCCTAACTACCTCGGTCATTTCAAACAATAATTGTTTTGGAGATAATAACGGATCTGCTTCCGTTACAGTTATTCCTGCAGCAGCAGGCCCTTTTAATTATTCGTGGAATACAACCCCTGTTCAAAATACAGCACTGGTAACAGGCGTTGGCGGCGGTACATATACTGTTACAGTAAATGCACTCAACAGTTGTTCTTCAACCGCAACAGCTGTAATTACAGAACCCGCAGCATTAACACATACCTTAAATATAAAACAACCGGGTTGCGGCGTAGCAACGGGTTCTGTAACAATAACAGAAAGTGGCGGCACAACGCCCTATACTTATTCATGGTTTCCCTCCGGCGGAACGGCAGCAACAGCAAATAATCTTCCTATCGGAAATTACATCGTAACAGTTACAGACAGCCGGCTTTGTTCGGAGATCATCAGCATAGATATTGCTGAAGTTGCCCCACCGGTAATTACTATGTCTAATATAAAAGATGTAAGCTGTTCGGGTTTAAGTGATGGTTCAGCTACAGCTTTGGTATCAGGCGGAAATGCGCCTTATTCATTTAGCTGGAATACAATACCGGTACAAAACTCTGCAACCGCTACAAATCTTACTCCCGGAAATTATACAGTTACTATTTTGGATAATAACGGATGTATTGTAACAGCGCCGGTAGAGATCGCACAGCAACCAAACGGGTTCTGCGGGGATGTATATTTTCCCAATGCCTTTACGCCAAATGGAGACGCAAGGAATGGGGGGTTTGGTCCGTTGGGAAATATTGCCGCAATAAGCAATTATAATTTACAGGTCTATAACCGCTATGGAGAGCTGGTGTTCAGGAGCAAAGATCCTTATCAAAAATGGAACGGCGATTATAAATCAAAGTTAAACGTGCCCGGTAGCTATATCTGGCATGTAAGCTATATTTTTAAAGGGCATGCCCGGTCAGAACAGGGATGGGTTACTATAATAAAATAGTATTGACCTAAACCGAAAGTTCAACGCTGCTGTTCCTTGGCAATATTTTAATTTTAGCCGGTTCTTTTTTTATCTCCTCCGGAAAATCATCTGCCTGCAATTCAATTCTTCTTGTGATATCACTTAAGGAAGAAAGACGCTGAAGTGTATAAGGAATGGTATCAAGACCCGAAGCAAACTTCAGGATATAGCTGTAAATACCAAACAGGCTTCCGGCCATTATCGCTGAACTCTGCATATTCTTGGATACGAGTAAAGAAACAGCAATGACCAGCAAAACCATTATCTCCATAAAACCAAAGTTCCAGGCTTCTTTATCTGAAATGCGAACCTGCCATTTACGCAGATTATTATAATGACTGCGGATGATCGTGTTGTTTCCCGTAGAAATTATATCAACCTGTTTTTCCAGTTCATCATTTTTTAATTTGTTAAGCAGCTTCATTTTCTTGCCATAAAAATGACTGATGATAATAACAGGAACCAATATTGCGAGGCAAATGCCAACAATGACCTTATCATAAAAGAATAAAAGCACCAATGAGCCGAGGATATTATAAGCTGCTTCAATAACATATACCAGGTCGTGCTCTAAAAAATCAACAAATTCCCTGGCCAGGTTAGAGTGGGCACTTAATTTGGAAACCTCTGTTTTATGATGCCGGCGGCTTAAGAACTTTGTGACCAGCGAAGTGTAAATAGCAGAATAAGTACGGGTATCATACATATGCCGTATGGTACCAATGATGAGATAAGCAAGATGGACAATTACCAAAACGATCAATCCATGGTAACTTCCTTTTATAAGATCATTAATGGCCTCGCCAAAGAAATAAAAGCGAAGCAGGCCGCCTAACATTTCCAGTGAAAAAAGGGAATACGTAAATACCAGCTGGTATCTATGCTTCATCATAAGGCTGCGCAGTATTTGAAAACGGGACATAATTCTTTTCTTTTGATTCGTGGATCAACTAATAAAAAGCCAAAGGCCGATTGAATTTGCAAACGTGGTTAGTAAGACCGGGGAAACAGGCTTATGTTTAACTGTTATGGATGGTTTCTCTTTCGGTCACTGAATTATTGGTGATACCGGTAACCAGGCCACAACAATTAACTGAGCCGCACTGGCAGTAAAAAGGCTCCATATTTTCATCCAGAAAGGTTGCGTAGTTGAGGGTTAGTTCTTCGCCTTTATTGATATTTCTTAAGGCCACTACATTTAATCCTTCATAGGTGGTATTTGGTTCACAACTGTGATTTTGAGGAGCCCAGCCGGACGGATTGTTATCCCACAGCAAAAATACCTCTTTACTCAGAGGATAAGCGTACTTCCGAAAAGTTTCCTTTTCCTTAACATTCCAATAACGCTCTACATATGTACGCGTTACAACACGCTGGGCCATCTCTTCTCCCTTGAAGATCAACTCGTTGGCACGAATATTTTGGGTTGCATATATACCATAGCCGGCAATTGCATTCCCTTTCATAGTATACTTTTTTTGCTTGCGTCGGTAGCGGGCCAGTCCTTCCTCTATGATCTTTTTTAGAAAACCCGCCTGCCCGATGCCATCTGTTTTTAAGATATAATCGGCAGACCCTTCATAACCATCTTTATAAAAAACAGAACAGGTGAAGTTTATTTCAAGAAAGAACAATTCCTTCTTTTCATTCATCCTGAAGTCAAGCCTTGCATAACCAGCTCCCCCAAAACCCCTGAATATTTTTACAGCAGCATCTTTCAATTGCTTTTCTATCACAGGATCATCACAGGGGATATTTGCTTCGGGATGAAGTTCGGATGTTTTTAAGGCATAGGTCTTAAAATGAAAACCCTTTGGAAAAATATATTCTATGGGCCTAAAGACCGTACATGTTTTTTCATCGTCCGCATTCGCAACAACCATTACCGTGAACTCCCTGCCATCAATATATTCCTCGATCAGCAACGGGCCGTATTCATCAATGATAGAAGCGGATTTTTCTAAAAGCGATTCTTTATCATGAACCAGGGAATGCTCATCAATACCTAAACTATCACCGGCCTTATCCGGCTTCACAAATAAAGGGTAACGTAAATGCCGGCATTCTTTTTCCAGGTGATCAACAGATTCCACCAAAGCAAAAGCAGGGGTTTTAATACCCTCGGTATATGCCACGTATTTCATCAGGTCTTTAGGCGGATCGTATAATACAGAGGTTGGACCAGTGAAAGGCATTTCAAGCAATTCCAAAAAATAGATGACATCAATAGAGGGAACACTCCATTCCAGGTAACCTTCGCAAAGGTTAACAAAGATGTCGTACTTCTTTTTCTTTAACTCTTTAAGTTGTTTATAGGTAGTAAGCTTATTCAGCAGAACATGATCGAACTGTGTATGGGGCATCAGGTGGCCCAGGTCCCTTGGCGGATCATAATTCTGGTAATCTACATCTGATGTAGAATAATCTGGCTGAAGAACGCAAACTTTCATGCTGTTTATTGTTTCCGCTATGCCATAAAATTAATTATGCATAGCGTCTTTTCATTTCCTTTGCCGACTGGCGGGCAAAAGCATCATTTATAATTTCTACCACCAATTCTGTAAAAGTATTTTTGCTAAAACGTAAAATAGCGCCGATAGAAGTATAATCTTCATCTTCGCTGAGTCCGCATTGTGCATTTACTTCCAATACATAGATATTCCGGGTTTCTTTATCCATTCTCAGGTCAACCCTGGTATATCCCTTGCCTTTGGTTGCAACATATGCATCCCAGCTTATCTTTTTTATTTCATCTATAAGCGACGCATCGGGTAAGGCGTATTCATAAAAATCCCCGTCATTTGGCATAGGCTCTTCTTCTTCGTATATCTCCCATAGCCTGTCAAAAGATAAAAACTTTTCCTGTTCAGGTAAAGAAGGATGGAACACCCTTTCTACCGGTGTATATATTTTAGCGTCTTTAGGGTTATTGTAAGAACCGGTGATCAACACAGTGTATTCAGGGCCTGTAATGAAAGCTTCTGCAATAAGTCCATCAGCAGCCAGGTTCCATCCCCTGTAACCATCAAACATTTTATTTACCTGCTCCTGCAATTCAGCTTTATCATGTACCACATTTTTAATACCCACGCCCATGCTTCCGCCCGATACGGCGGGCTTTAATATGACAGGAGAGCCCATTCTTTCAAAAAGATTATTCAGCCCCTTGTCCCTGCTGGTGATCGCTTTCCATTTGGCTGACGGCACACCGGCCCTGTCAAATGCACGTTTCATCGGTATTTTGGAAGTGGTGATGGCATAAAAATAGGCATCAGACCCTGTGTAGAATAATCCCTTCTCATCCAGCAACCGAACTACGGAAATGCCGGGTGTACCATTTACTTCATCGCCATCACAAAGGTTAAAAACTACGGGAGTCTTGTTACTAAACTCTTTTTCTGCTGAAATAGATTCTATTACGGCCGCATAGTTATTCATGGTAACCGGCTGCCATTTCCATTCAACCCCCAGTTCTTTGAATGTTTTATCATATTCGGCAATGCTCTGGGAGAAGTCATAGTAACAATCAATATTGGGGTCGTTACTTTCCAGGTGAGGAGCCAATACCCAGACCTTAAGTTGCTGGTATGAAACGGAAGATGATAATGGGTTAGATCTTGCCATACAATAAAAAAGCCGTTTACAGGGACAGTTTTTGTTTTACCTGTTGTTTAATAAAATCGGTTAACCGGTATTTGGAAAGCGTTCCAACTGAAAGATGAGAAGCGCCGTTTATTAATTGTAAACATTCCCTGTTGCCGCAATTACAAACAAAAGGCTGAGCCATTTCCCATTCTGTTGAGGGATAAAAAAATGTAAGCTCATCACCAGGCTGTAAAGCGGTAAGACATACCAGCTGCAATGTCGTGGTATTAAAAAAAACATTCGGCACACAACTGTGATTTATGTATTGCAAAAACTCGGGCATCAGCGTTATGTGCCTGTCAGCACCGGTTTGCACGGTTAGGTACGTTGCATACGTTTGCGTAATGCCGGCACTGAAAGTGCTGATCACATCACCCGGCGAAAAACTAACGGCTGCGTGTAATGATTTTTGGTTGGAAGAATTATTCAGTAATACATTTGCAAAAATGTGGTTACTGACAACTTCGAATTTTGGGGTAGTAATTGTAGTTGTTATCATGCGGCTTTAGAATGGAATAACCTGTAAAAGTTTAAAATAATTGAATTTTGGTTTATTGGCATTTTAATTACATATAGTAAATGTATAAAAGCATTGATTAATAAAAAAGATTATTGCCCATTATTATTGATTCGTGGATTAATAGGGATATTGTGTGAATAACCACTTTAGGTTGTTTAATGAGCCAAATGAAATGATCAACCGGCCGGTTATCGATAATCCAGCTACCTGTTGCCAGCCAGTCAACATGATCAACCCGGTTATTTTACCGGTAAATGATTGATATGAAAATAAATTTATTGTAACTTTATAGCGGTCTTATTTATTTTGAAAAGCATTTTTTATGGGCTTATTACATCAAATGGATGAATGGAGCAGGAAGCATCATCCCAAATGGCTTGTTATATTAAGGGTTGCCCTTGGCCTGTGTCTTTTTATCAAAGGTTTTGAATTCATACAGAACAGTGTTATTCTTTCCGACGTCATTTCACAAACCCCCTTTATTAAAAATGCAATGTGGCTGGCCTCCCTTATACCATGGGTGCACCTGCTCGGGGGTAGTCTTATCCTGGTGGGTCTCTTCACACGTTTATCCTGTTTGATACAGATACCTATTCTGCTGGGCGCCGTGTTCTTTGTAAATGCAAGACAGGGTATCATTTCAGGAGGGTCTGACCTGATGTTCTCGGTTATCGTACTTATACTCCTGGTCTTCTTTTTTGTAGAAGGAGGAGGTCCCATATCCCTGGACAATTATTTCCGGAATTATTCAAGGATCAACCGGGAGCATTAAAAATTAAGGTTAAAAAATTTAATAAAAAAGCCCCAACATCAATGTTGGGGCTTTTATTATATGTTCTAAAGCCCTGTTAATGGATCTTTACAAAACGCTCCGAGATGAACTTAGTATCGCCAGGCGTGGAAACCTTTAATAAATAAACACCGGCACTAAGCCTGTCAATATTTAATGTTGTACGGCTTAACCCGGCAACCACCGAACCTTCAGTTCTCATCATCATCCTGCCTGTTGCATCATATATGGTGAAAACCACCGGTGTATTGGCAGGCATATCCATAACTATGTTGATCTCTCTGTTTGCCGGGTTAGGGAAAATTCCTGTTATAGGTTTTGTAAGCGCTTCAGACCCCACGGCAAACGGAGAGAACGAAGAAACATTCTCAAGAGTTTTTGTGTAAGGATCAGCACCGGAGGCACCGGTATTCGGCCCGGGTAACCATGAAGTTCCATTGTGTTGCATTACATAGGCACGGTTCCTTTGGAAACCTGCCAGTTCCTGTGTTGCAGCCCATTGCAGTGTAACGTTTACATTGCTTCCACCCGCTGTTCCTTCCGTGATATTCCATGTTCTGTCAACAATATTGTTGCTGTACAAAGTACCGGAAACACCATTCACAAAAACACCCTGCTTAACATTTATCGTGAAATTATCTGTTACATGACCCGGGTTGGCTGAAAAGCTTACAGGATTATAGCTTGTGCTATTGATGCCTACAGGGATCGTTCTTAAATTCAGCGTTGCCACATTGGTTGCGATCACGTTCCCGGTTCCGTTTGTAATGATATGTGCGTTTACAGAACCAATGCTACTGCCGCCAAGCGAAAGATTAAATGATCCCAAACTGATATTCCCGTTATTAAGTAACAGGTTTCCTGTTACGGAGGTGTTTCCATTTAATACAAGCCCGCCTGCGCCATTCATAATTACATTTAACGCAGTAAAAGGAGAAGCAGACTGGCTTGATGCTCCGCGAAAAACCAGGTCTCCCGCCGAAGGGTTAAATGTTCCGCTGTTAGCAAGGTTGCCATATATCTCAAGTATACCTCCCACACCAACCGTTAATGAACCGCCATTGCTGATGCTGATATTTCTTGCAGTACCGTTGCTAACACTCAGGTTAGGCATAAATGGTGCGCTGGAAGGAATAAATACATCAGTGCCCGGGGTTGGTATGCCGCCACACCAGTTACTGGCTGTATTCCAGTTGGTGCTCGTAACACCGATCCATGAACCTGTAATATTTACTGTTAATGTTGCCGCAGCAGAAGTTACCGGCCCACACGTGCCCGTTACGATCACATCATAACTTCCCGCATCTGCTGTTGTTACTCCGGTGATGCTGTAAGTTGATGAAGTGGCCCCTCCGATATTAACGGTTCCTTTTCTCCATTGGTAAGTGAGACCAGCTCCAATAGCATTAACGCTGAAGCTAACATTGCCACCTGCACATACCGACTGGCTTACAGGCTGGGTAGAAATTTGAACAGACTGCAGAACAGTTAATACTGCAATATTGGAAGTAACAGGCGGACACGGAGAATTACCGTTTATTATTACTGTATAATTTCCTGCATCTGCCAGGGCAACACTGCTGATAGTATAAGTTGATGAAGTAGCCCCGCCGATATTAACCCCGCCTACCTGCCATTGATAAGCTGTTGCGTTATTGGCAACAACAGTAAATGTTACGCTGGCTCCTGTGCACACCGATTGTGTCAAAGGCTGTGTTGTAATGGATACGGGCTGGTTAACAGGTACAGTTACAATATTTGAATAAGCTGTTGCAGGGCCTGATGCGCATATAACCCTCAGGCGGTAATAAGTGGTTGATGTAATAACCCCTGTTGATGCACTTGAAGGATTTGTTTGGCCAACGAGGTCGTTAATGTTCGTTACAAAATTATCATTCGAGTACTGCCATTGATAAGATGAGCCTGCGCCTGTTGAAAAGCCTGTTGCTGTAAGTGTTGCTGTACCTGAGGCACAAAGTGTTCCTGCGGTAGTGCTGGCTGTTCCGCCTGATACAAGGGCACATGGAGGAGGAGTAAATTCAAATGCACCCGGATCCGGATTAACGCCCCGGATAGTTCCTAAAATATCATCCACAACAGCGCCCACAGGAGAAGTTCCCAGGAATGTGCCATTGGCAAAAAAGGCTGTTGGTGTAAAATTACCTGTTGGTGGATTTACAAATGCGGGATCAACAAATGAAGAGTTCAGATCATGGCCACTGCCCTGCCAGTCTGCAAATGTATTATAAGTAGTACTTCCTATCTGGCCATATGTTTGTGTTCCTCCCGGCGCATTCAGCCAGCTAACATTATAATTTGAAATAAAACTCGAAGTAGAGGCTGATACATCAAATATCCTTTTGACACCGGTGCCACCACGTGTAACAACAAAAATATTGTTGCGGATGTCTGTTCCAAACTGCGGGTTGAAGTTCGACATGTTGATGGCATTGGTATTTGATGTGCTTGCACCACTGGGGCTATTCAGCACAATAGTATTGTGATAAATATTGATGGGCCCGTTAACAGAGTTCTGCTGGATACCATATTGCGCACCTTCATTCTGCATTCCGTAAATAAGGTTGTTTTGAATAGTACCGGATGTTGGAGCTGTAGATGTTCCGCTCACGTAAACACCACGACTGATCGTTGTTGTTCCGATCATGTTCAAATGAAAATCATACATGCGGTTCTTATCCAGCATAAAGCCAAGTGAACCGGCGGGAATGGTTATACCCGCAGGTGTTACCGCATCGCTTCCCGAATTTGCCCTGAAAGGACGACGGATGGTATTGCCCCGGATCAATGCATTATTTGTATAAGACAGGTAGATTCCGAAGCCATACCAGTCAAGCACCGTGTTATTCAATACAGATATTCTTGTCAGCGGATTGGTCCAGTGAATACCCGATAACTGTATTGATGAATAACCACCAGTAACCGTATTGCCCGATATGATCACGCTGTCTGTTTGCGATCCGTCAAGCAGCCAGTTAACGCCGGAAATGATGATACCAAAACAAATGGAAGTGGAATTGGTCACCGAAACATTCACGATGTTATTCCTGATGACCAGTTTTGAAGCGCCATTTGTAATATGAATGCCTCTTCCCTGTGTTCCGTGAAGACTGTTGATCGTAAGATTTTCAACGGTCATATGCGTAACCGCATTCAACTGAAGGATATGATCATTGGAAGCCAGCGTTGGATTATATTGAAGTACCTGGTTGTTGCCATTTAATGTTACAGTATTAACTGCACTTGTTCCGGGGATGGCATTGAATACCACCTGCTCGGTATATGGCCCGTTCAGAACATTAATGGTTACTGCGTTACACACCCCGTACTGGGAAAGCGCATTCGCCATGTTTTGAAAGCTCTGATAATTTGTTGGCGATGCAGGCGCCCCGCTATTAATAGTTACTATTCCATCAAACCCTTTGCGGAATCCGGTATAAGTAAAATTGTCATTGACCGGGTTAACGTCTACACCCCCATTTGGATTGGATGAAGTTGCACTAAAATCGTAAAATGTTGCCGGCGCAAGAGGAATATTGCCCAGTGTAACAATTGTAGAAGCTCCTGAAGCCAGTGGTGGTCCCGACCAATTTACCGGGGCCTGGGGCACGCCGTTAACGGTCCAGTTGATCGTTACAGAATTCAATGTATTACCTCCTGAATTTGTTAATTCAAATTGTACGTCAAGCGTAGCCGCACAAAGTGGTATGGCAGGCAAAATATAATTTGTAATAGCGGCATCACCTGTTGGCGGATCAAATTCATAAGCACCGGGATCTGGAGGGATGGTACGTGTTATACCCATGATATCAGTTGTGATACCGGCAATAGTAACACCCTGCCCATTGATGACAGCACTTCGCGGAATTGCAGTGCCCGGCTGGAAATTAGGATCGGTTTGGAAACTGGCTGCATCCTGGCCGCTTGCGGGTTGCCAGTCAGTTAAATTAGCATATATATTATTCGGAGGATTGGTATTTACCAATCCTTTTCTCGCCGCCACATATGCTCCGTTTTCGGTATAAAAAACATTATTATTTGAATTGATGGTTGAAGCAACAGTACTTGTACTGGCAAGAGCCAATGCAGCACTATAGCTGGTGGAAGTACGGGAAATATAAAAAATATTGTCTCTTAATAATGAACCCAGGTTAGAAAGGTCTTCTTCAAAACCAAAGGCAACTGTTCCGGTAGCTGCGGCATTATCAAGTATGATGGTATTAAAATAAAACTCTGCTCCGCTTGTTCTGTTGGTGATCCCGATAACTGTAGCTGCCGGGGCATTCATATTCATGATCACATTATTCACTACTTTATTAGGGTTTGCGGGGCTGCTGCCAAAAATATATATGCCCCTGAGCGTTCCGGTGGTTGTTGGATTGGTACAACTGATAAAGTTCTTCTCAACAAGGGTATTGATATTTCCCGGGCCCGCCACCTGGATACCGTTGCTTGCACTGAAATTAACCGTGTTCCCCGTGATCGTTAAATTATTATTTTGCTGAACATAGATGGCATTGGTATTGGTGCCGCTGATATTGTTATTACTGATTACATTATTAGCCGTTGTTGCAGGAGACAATCCATAGATAACCACTCCATAACCGCCGGCCATTGTGGTATTGCCGGTAATATTAAGATTGGTAAAATGCCCGGCTGTAAGCAGGCTTGATTCGCTGGCCGTTGCGGCGATCGCTCCAAGCAATGTGGATGTACCGGTACCCATATTCACCACACAATTGCTGACCGTAATATTATCAGCACTATTTAAAATATGAATGCCAATAAACCCTGTTGACCCGGGAAACATATCAACATGAAGATTGTTGATGGTGAAATAAATAAGGTCTGCAAGCTTTATGATATGGCGGTTTGGATTACCACCAGTTTGTATGATCGCCGTATCAGATACGATGGTTTCGGCATTACCTTCGATTGTTACTCTTGCTCCAGGTCCGATTCCCGAAATATTCTGGAATATGACCTGCTCATTATAAGGCCCCGAGCCAGCGGTTACAGTTGCAGTAACATTTCCGCTTATGCCGCAAGCCGTGAGATAATCTGAAAAAGCTTTGAAGCTATTGAAATTTACTCCTGCTGTTGGCAGCCCCTTATTAATAGTATAAGCACCGGTTAAAGGAGCGCATGTCAAAATGGTTTTAGAAACTACATTATTGGAAGGGTTCTGGTCGGCACCGCCATTCGGATTGCTAACAGTGGCCTGGATGATATTTGTGCCTATAGAAAAAGAGGGCGACGCTATTGTTACTGTTGTGCTTGCCCCGGGGATCAATGATCCTGCCCATGGGAAATTCGTTGAGGCCCCGCCATTAATTGTCCAACCGATACCTGCAGTTGTTAATGTGGTAGTTCCGGTATTTCTTAATACCACATCTATATTCTGTACACCTGGAGCACCCGATACAGGATTTGGCATACTCACCAAAGCGGCATCATTACCCGTTGCGGCTATTTCAAATCTTACCTGCGGACGGGTGCCCGTTCTTGTAAGCGTTGCCGGCGGTGCAGCCGTTGTTCCGTTTGCATTTGCCGCGCCATTCGTTGTCGTGCCTATTGTTCTCCATAAGAAACCCGTTGCTGTCCAGCTGGCTGGACGTATCAATTCTGTGATGACCTGGATATTATCTGTTCCATTCCATGTGAACAGAGCGGTATTGAAATTAAAGCTGAGCCATCCCGCTGCTTCAGGAATGGTACCGCTTGTTGTTTGGTATACCATCGTCGCTGTCCCTGTCTCTGTAGCAAAATTTGGGTTAGCCGGGAATGTAACTGCTGCATTATGCTTGAGCCATACCCTTATGGTAAGGTTATTTCCTGCATAACTGGCTGCCCCGGTTTTTTCCCATGCGATACTCATCAGGGGACTGCCGGTAGTCATTCCGGCGGCGGTTAATTCCGAAGCCAAATAAATACAGGTATGCCGTTCATTCCGGTCGCCGGCAGTTGTTGTGCTGGATAAACCCGAAGTACTGGTAGTACTTGTTGCTGTTCCAATGGTTACCACTGTTTGTGCTGAAACATTATTGTTATAAAAAAATGCCAGCAACAGGGTTACAGCAAGAATAGATTTTTTTAAAAGCGAACCTGTTGAATTGAGTAAAGATTTAATCTTCATAAATAGTTTTTTGTTTAAAATTTCAGGCGCAGTATAAATTAATTAGCAATCGTTTTTGACGGAGAAAGATGCGCCCTTTACAGACTTGAAAATTAATGATTTTTATTTAGTAAAATAATTATTGGGCTAACAAAACTTTGATATTCAACAATATCATAATGCACTAATTAAGGCTGGCAGAACTACGCGGACTTATAAATTGAACCACATAGTAGCAAAGAAACAATAGTAAGAACATAGCGCCGGATCCTATGTGTCTATGCTACTACTTGCCTACCGGCAGGCAGGTGTGGTTCAAGTGGTTACTGAGTTAGTATGTAAAGTTGACCTGCGCAAGTAACAATGTTCCCGGATCAATAGTAATTTTTCCAGGGGCTGCTTTTGCCGGGATGATATATATATTTTGTTTTTTATGCAGCCTTAGTTTGACTATTTGGGGAATATCGCTTCCTGTTTTATAAATACCAATTTCCAGTGGCACATCAAATAAATATTCACCTGCGTGGTTTTGGTCAAGTGTAATGACCACCTGTTTTTTTAATTCATCATATTTCCCGCTTCCCAGCAACTTTAAATTATCCGGCCTCATCAGCCATTGCTGAAAGAACGGGGTTAGATCTTTACCGGAAACCTTTTCCATTTCATTTATAAAATCATCTGTTGTTGCATTGGAATTTATAAATTTTTTGTAGTAAGACCGGATTCCATTTTTAAACTTATCCTTTCCAATTGACTCCCTGAGCATATGTAATACCCATGCACCCTTCTGGTAAGTTATGGTACTGGTAACTTCATCTTTTTCTGCAGATCGTTCACTTACAATACTAAAGGTTGAATCCTTTTCCGCATATTTATAAACGGATCTTTTAGCTTGCTCCAATCCTTTTTTATACTCATCATAACCATAGGCATTCTCTATAAACAGCAAAGTAAAAAAAGTAGCAAAGCCTTCGCTTAGCCAGGCATCATCCCAGGTTGTTTCAGTAACAGCGTTCCCAAACCATTGGTGAGCCAATTCGTGTATCACCACGTTTCTTATTCTTTCATCTCTTTTGCCGTTAATAAGATTTTCACCATAAAATATAGCCGAAGAAGTTTCCATGCCACCGCCAATACTTGCCGATTGTATGTTGGCCAGTTTTTCATACACATAGGGACCTGCATAATCACTGAAGAACTGTAACACCTGTTTGGTGGGTTCTGCAAAATCATAAAAACCGGCCTCCCTGTTCTTTGGATAAACCCAGGATTGAATTGACTTTCCATGAAAGTCATCAACATACTGTACTGCAAATTCGGCCACGCCCAATACAAATAACCAACAGGATACCGGTACCGATTGTTTCCAATGCGTTAGCTTGGTCAAACTATCTATATTGGATTCTTCCTTAAGTAAACCGTTTGAAATAACCTTGTAGTGTGCCGGGGCCTTTACAATAAATTCTGAAGTGGCTTTTTCATAAGGATGGTCAACAGTCGGCAGCCAGTGTCTTGCTTTGTTTGGCCAGTTATCGCAAAAAAAACTCCTGCTCCCATATTTGGTTGGCCCAATTATCAGCCCTGTTTCCGGGATGCCATGATACTTAATAACGAAAACAATTTCTTTCCCGGCAGCAGGGGCAACAGGTAATTGTATAAGAACCTCGTCATTGGTATGCGTAAAAGGAACGGGCTCATTGGCCAATGTTAATGATTCAATGACCATGCCCTTCGCTTTTCTCCCTTCTGTTCTGTTGATAAGGTCAAGCCTGATCTGCTTGACATCATTTTTTTTGAACAGCACAGTAATGGAAGCTTTTCCAAAGATCTCATCCGACCCGTCAGATAAACTTAATTCAAATGCGTAATGAATGATATCAACAGCATAGTTGCGTGGATATTTATCTGCATAGCCGGTTTGAGCGAATGCCAGGAGAATAAGCGAAAGCAGGAAAGAACGGTAGTTGCGCATGGCGGTAGTTTTGGTGGGGATACTAAATGTAGGAAGAAAGTTTGGAAAAAAGTAGAGGTTACGGGAGGGGTTGAAACGGGCACATTGATGGCTGTGACTTTTTTTACGATTGCGATTTTGTGACGTCACATTTTGGTTTTTAAATTTCGTCACAGGGAATTTGAAATGTTGAGAGGCTGGCAAAAAGTGAACAAAAACTGTTTGTGGTAACGGTTTGGGTATTAAAAGCACTAACATTCAATACAGCCCAAATATACAAAAAAGGGATTGACGTTGATTACAGCACGTCAGCCCCCACGTGGCAATACCCGTTATGCGGCCGCCCTTTATTTCACTCGCTTCATCGGAAAAGTCTGCTTACGTTCTTGTCCATTTTTAGTTCCCGAAATTTCAGCTACTAATGAGTCTGCACTAATTTTTGTATAAGAGATGATTTGAGGAAAGTCATGCCGGGGATTTTCAAAAACTAATTGTGTTTCTGAAATTGTTTGGGTTGCAAAACGAACGGGCAGACCGCCATTTTGGTTTTTAACGGTCGGGATATAGAATAATCCGTCTTGCTCCTGCACCAACCGTATGTTTTCAAAAACAACCGTGTCCTTCTCTTTTACGAGGTAACTCTTTCCCGAAAATTCATTATCGTTTGCTTTATTCCAGGTTTCGTAAATACTTCCCCGTGAAGTTGTATTCTTCCAGGTTCCGATAAGCCATCCTGCTTTTTTGATGTCGTTGGCCTGCTTTGTTGTCAGGGCGCAAAGAATGACCAGGCTAACAATAGCAACGAAGAGTTCTTTTCCTGTTTTCATAGTTTACCCGATTGAATGAACTGCCATTTTGTTTCCTTCGGTGTCAATAAACATTCCGAAATATCCCATTTCAGGGCTGATCTGTGTTTTTGGAACAATTATTTTCCCGCTGTTGGTTTTTACTTTGTCTAATACGCTTTGCAGGTCATTTCCTCCATTCAGGTAAGCGATAACTCCGTCCGTTGAAGGGTTGTAATCTTCGCCTTGCACGATCGCTCCAGATACGTTTGTTCCGTCAGTAGGGAAGAAGCCCATTTTTGTGCCGAACATTTCGGTTTCTTTAATATCCAAACCTAAAATAGATTTGTAAAAAGATACAGCCCTGTTGAAATCCGTTGCAGGAATTTCAAACCAATTAATTAAATTTTCCATTGTCAGATCATTTTAAATCAGGCTCAAAGTTGCAAACTGTTTGAAACATAAAATTGTAAAAACGCGACAAGACTAATCCCCAATAAAGAAAGAGGTCATTTTTAAACTGTTTCCGTAAAATTCTTTTGGTGTAAAGCCTGTGAGTTCTTTAAAATCTTTGATAAAATGAGCCTGGTCGTAATATTCGCTTTCGTAAGCCAAGGCAGTAAGACTTGTAAATTTCTTATTCAGCAACATTTTGAGCGTGGCTTGTAAACGAATGATCTTTGATAGCTGTTTAGGACTTAACCCAATGGCTGATGAAAATTTACGTTCCAATTGCCTGCGGTTAATATTGGTCTGTTTGGAAAGTTCATCAATAGTTAGTTGTCCGTTAGCTGTCAAAATGGTTTCAACGGTTGATCTCACAATACGGTCAACGGTTTCGGTGTCGGTCAACCGGGTTAATAAAAATGTTTCAACAAGCTTTATTCTTTCGGAAGTTGAATTGGCGTTTAAAACCTTCTGTTCAATTTCATTTCCGTCTTTTCCAAACAGCTTTTCCAATGCAACGGCTGTGTTTTCCATTTCCTTTATCGGGATAGTTGCAAAAGGTAAAAATCCGTTCGGGTGAAAGCGAACAGAAAAAATGCCTGTTTCGCCTGTTGGTTCTATTTCAAGCGGTCGTGTCAGCTGCCCGATAACAAAACATCTCGGTTGGATAATGTTGTTTCCGTTTTCAGCGTATTGCCTGTACAGGTCGCCATAGTGAAAGATCATTTCCATACAGCCGTCAGGAATTATGGTTTGTTTTTCGGGTGTTTCTTCCTTTGGGCTTTCCAATAGCCAATAACATTTGACAAGTGTTGTTAAGTCCTGGCCTGGTTCAAATATTTCGTAATTCATTGAACTTTCTTTTTTTGATTGAACTTTGTTTAGGGTGCCGCATAACGGCCAGGCCTTTCTGCTGGCCATCTGCCCTGGTTCGTGGCACACGAACCGGTCTTTTTCCGTCAACCAAAGTATAAAATTATTTAAAGAACAAAAAATACCTGCGGCTGTTATAGAATGTACCCGGTGAACTATACCGGTACTTTTAAGCAACAATATCATTTTATTGAAGAATTTGGTTCGTGAGCCACGAACCAAGGCAGAGATGCCCAGACAATTAAATGAAAGCGTTGCTCTTTTATTTGAGAATATCTTTACAACAATATTATTGAAGATTTGATGGTAAGTCTATCATTAATGATTTGTCAGTTTCAACTTCATCCACTCTACGATTGTAAATGGTTACTAAATCCTTGAAACTTGTAGTTAACTTTTCTTTATTAAAGTTGCTTATTTCATTGATGTTTTGCGAAACAAATGATTCAATGCTTTCAACGGCAATTTGTTGTTCACTCACTTGTTCAGCTATTTGTCTAGCTCCAACAAGCTTGTTGTCAGGGACCAATAAAAAGGGCTTTAATCCTTGACTAATGTTATGTTTACATTTATCAAATACAGGCTGCATGGGCGCAACTGTTACATGAAAGGCAGTATGGCCAATTAAGAAATCACCTGGTCTTTGGGTTTGCATGTCTGCTGTGCTGCCACCTTCATTAGAAACTTTTATGTCAGGAAAACGAAGTTGTAATTTTGCGCCAACTAAATTTTGTGCAACATAACCAGCTTTGCCTTCAGCTATGGCTTCCCCAAGTAGGTTATGAACAATATGCCAAGTGGATAATGAAGGATTAAATGTTAGCTTTATTTTTTGACGGTTATGAAAGTCTTGAACACGTTCAACAAGAAAAGCCATCATCACTTTTAGCATTGCATTTCTTTTCGTTTCAGTTTCGCTTTCAAGCTTTTAATTTTTTAGCATTTCAAGAAGTTACTTTACTTCTGAGGGGCCACCACGGTTAGTTCTTCCACCTTCTTTTGCAAAAGGGCGCTCTTCACCAAATGCCTTAAGTATTGCCGCAACGGCTGCGCCACTTGCCCCCTTTATCTGCATTCCTCCGTCTGCTATATGAGCGATAAAATCTAAAGTGTAATCTTCCTTTAACCGATTCAAAACAACAAGAGCAGTTGCAATGCTTCCGTTTGCCGGGCCATTATTGGCTTTAACCTTTTTCAGAGAATTATACCAATCTATAAATTTGTCAGGCGGGGATTGCATAGGTTTCTATTCTTTGCTCTTTTATGTTTGAAATTTTTGATAGTTCTTGGTTTAGGTAATTGTCTGCAATCCAAGTAACGACAGGCACACAAACGGCATCTCCAAAACCAAAAAGGGCTTCGTTTGAAGTTCCCGAAAGATTGAAGTTATCTGCACCCATTAGTCTTGCACATTCTCTTGGTGTTAATAGGCGGATGTTTATCTGACCTTTTCCTACTTCTAAAAGTATTTGCCTTGCACTGCCGCCTTTGGGTGTGCGTAAACAACCGACGATGCCGTCAAAGCGGATTTCCGCCATTGATTTACCATTTCTTACTCTTCGGAATGCAGTTAAATAAGTAACTTCTTTACTTTCTTTCAGTTCTAAAACTTTAGATAAATGTCTTTCAAAAGTCTGGTTTAATAAATATTCAACCCTTTCTTTACTCCACCAAAGTGGAGAAGACTTAGCAGTCTTTTCTATAATACTTTGTAGATTATCATTAACCTCTGGAAGTTTTGGTAAGTTGTGATTAATGTTCCAATCAATTTCGGGATGGGCGTAAATAAACTTAATAAGTTTTGCAGGACGTATTTCTGTTTCAGGAAAATAATGTCGAACTGGAAGAATTTTTTCTCTTGTAAGTTTACCTACTATAAAAAGACGAACCCTGCTTTGTGGAACAAAATGAACAGCGTTAATAATAAACACATCAACTGAGTATCCTTGGCTATTGAGTGCTATTAATGCATCATGGAAATCCTGACCATTGTTAGAGCTTAAAAAACCCGCCACATTTTCAAGTAAAATTAAAGGGGGCTTCCTGTCACCCATTCCCCGAAGGATATCAACAAAACCCCAAAAGGCGGAAGAATGTTCTCCTTGCAGACCCGCCCGCCGCCCTGCTAATGAAAGGTCAGTACATGGGAATGATGCAGTTGCTAAGTCAACTTTTGGGATAATATCAGCAGATAATTTATGAATATCTTCTAAAATAAAATGGTCGCCCGAACCTGTAAAATGATGTAAATAAAGTTTTCTTTTGATCGGATCAATGTCATTGGCAAGTACTGTTGTCCAACCGGACTGTTCAAGTCCAGCACGCATTAGCCCTATGCCTGCAAAAAATTCTGCTACTGTCTTATTTTCTGTTGTGTCTTTCATTTCACCATTCAAGCTACTAAGTTAAGAATTTCTGATGGTTAAGCGGTCAGATAGGGTTGCAAACAGTCGATGTTTCAACGTCCAGCCCCACTTGCAGCAATACCAATGTTAGCGGTTCGTGCTTCTTTTCGGTCAAGTCACTTGTGTTTTAAGTGAAGATGTTTTTAATTTTCTCAAGGACTGTTAAAGGATAGCCAGCCCAAATCAAAAAAACCGGTATTTGAAACAATATAAATTCACGAAGGCCGCCTTTCCAATCTTTTGTAATGGCATAACAAATGAGTGTAATTAAGGAATGGGTAATTAGAAATGCTCCGCCAACTTTGAAAGTTTGTGGAAATAGTAAAATCAGACCACCTATTCCCAAAAACAATGACAGCAACTGAATGCCTGAACGAGAAAAGTTAGCTTTTATATAAAGTAACGCAGTTTCAGGTTTCTTTATCCATACATACGAATTATAAATAGATGCTAAACTGGCAACTAAAATCAATATAATAGTTAATGTTTTTATCATGGCTTTATTGTGGGATTTGTTCGATTAAAATTTCATTACTTGCTTTGTCATAGTATGTGCAAGTCATCTTGTCCATACAAACAGCCCATTTTTCAATGCCAAAGCTTGCACACATTCTAATGAATGTCTGATAATCTGTTTTGCCTTGTTGATGTGCTTTCAAATCTATCTTGAATTGCTCTGTAATTGTTATGGTGGCAATGGTTAGTGCCTCGTATCTTGCCATCGATGAAGTCTTGTAATCATTCGCACCGTAATAGTCGGTATGACCGTCAATCACAAAAGTTTCATAAAACGTAACGCCCAATTTCTTTATGTCCTGAATGTAAGCAGGGAAGTCTGCACCCGATCTTACTTTGCTGTGAGCAGCTTTAATTTGTTCTACTGTAAACATTGTCTTTTGATTTTTAATTGTAATGCATTATTGCGATGCAAAAGTGCGGCAACTAAAAATTGTGTAATTGTAAAAAATCGTTTTTCTACAAAAAGCGTTTAAATTGTTCGGGAGTGTCGCCAGTGAACTGTTTGAAGTCTTTAATGAAATGTGCCTGGTCAAAGAAATTATTTTCGTAGCAGATTTCAGTCAATGATTTTGTTTCATTCAAATTGTCAAGTACTGAATTGAAGCGAATAATTGAGGCGAATTTTTTTGGAGTAATTCCCACTACTTTTCTAAAACGTTTCTCAAATGGGCTTTGACTGATAAACAACTTTTCGTTCAGTTCTTTTACCCTCATTGTTCCTTTGCTTTGGTAAATAAGCTTAACAGCTTCAACGATCAGTTTGTCTGTTTGAATGTCTTTGAATTGCGAAAGTAAGAACTGCTCAACAATTTTTATTCGTTGCTTGTCTGTGTAAACAGCTGCTAACTTTTCCTCCACTTCGTTCACCTTGTTTTTTTCGAAAATGTCGTCAAGTGAAGTAATTACATTAAAAAGTTCGTTTGCAGGGCGTGAAGAAAAATGTGTAAAACCTATTTCTGTAAAATAAACCAAAACAGTTCCGATGTTATCCGAATTTTTGAAGGTTTTATAGCTGTCAGAAATTCCAGTAATTCCAGCCGATGTTAGCTTGTATAAAGTCTTGTCGTTGATTGATGAAATTTGGCCCTTATACTGAAATCCAATAACTAGTCCCGATGATGGAAAAACTTTGTATTCACTTTCCAGGTCCATCTCCGATATCACATAGTATTTTATGTAATTCTTTAATTTGCCTGCTGGAAAGTGCTTGTCAAATTTCATTTAAGCCTGTTGGATGTTATTTGTACGGTTGCTATAGCATGACCGCTAACGGCCACGGCTTGGCGATGTAGTGGAATTTGAAAATCGTCCGCCCGGAACCGCAGCCGAAAATACAAAAGATGAAGTTAACAAACAAAAGCCCAACAGAATTACGTCCGCCGAAACTACTGCTGATAGCGAAAAAATGCCGAAGCTAACAACGTCCAGCCACCATATTGCCAAACCGCCTGTTGGGCGTAGTATTAGTTCTCGATGATTGTTTTTAAGAGAACTAAGAACAAGCAGTATTTATTTATTTTCATTTTTATTTCAATTGCGTCGGCAGGTTCGGTTTCTATCATTACGGCGTATTTTTTTAAACCAAAATATTCTGTTTTTTTTGTTTCGTCATATTTAGGTTGTCCAGACGAATAATTTTTGAACTTTAAATATTTAACCCAGTCAAAATATTCTTGCTTGTCCAAAGTTGTGTATCTGATCATATCAGTTGTGTCATTTTTTTGATAAATATCACAAAACCTACTTCCCGCTTCTCTGTCCCCCAAGGTTGTTGAATATTTGTAAGTAAGTATTTTTTTAGTTGAATCAAATTTTACAAATTCATAATTATTCGTCACTAAAATTTCCTCAATATTCTTAATGTGCTTTCCAATACATTGTTGCATTTTATCTAACTCCAAATTTTGTCCACTAATGAGATTTGAGTTATTTAAGAAAAGAAGAAGAAAAAGTAATTTTTTCATTTATGATGTTCGGATTTTGAGTTAGTTCCTTTTAATTAAGTTTCGACAGAAAGCCTGTAATGGCTTTTGAAATATCATTGTCTTCTTTCAAAAAGCAATCGCCAAAAATGTCAAAGCCAAAGAAACTACTTGCATTTACATTTTTTTGAATTTCTCCCCCGGTTGTCAATTTAGGAATATGCAATTGAAAGCCTTTTTCATTATTTGTAAATGCCCAATCATATACTCCCAAAAATAGCTTGCCAAATTTCGTTTTTTCATCTTCCCATTGCGAAGAAATCTGTTTCATTTTATTTGATGCTTCTGCATCGGAAAGGTTGTCAATAGAACCAGCTAAAGTGAAATGATACATAAGTGTTTAGTTTTTTAGATAACGAAGTGTCTGTTAATATTACGCCCAACGTCCAGGGCTTTGTGCAGCTTGGGTATTTGTAGCTGTGTCCGCCCATGTGACGATGTAAATTAACAAACGGAATTTATAAACTGAAATTAAAACTACTTAGTTAACGGTCGCACCAATAGTCAATGCTGCATAACGAACCGCTGCTGAAAGATTGCTGGTCCTGCCCAAGTTGCACAAAACCCCATGTTAGGTGCAGCCCTTTTTTGTCTAACCGCCAATCTCCAATAGGCGAAACTTTTTCTTGTCATTTATGGACTTGTCGTTAAATATTTCTTCAAGCGACATACTTATTTTTGAGTTTTCCACCTGTCTAATCGTTTCATTCCTCTTGTAAAGAGCCAAGAAAAAAATCTTGAATGTCCACCTTCCATCATTTTTTTCTGGCAATATTCTTGAAATTCCGAGACATTATTTCCCTTGTAAACAAATTCGCCATTTTCATAGCAATAGGAACAATATTTTTTGCTAATACTTTTGTCCGCATTTGTTCCGCCTCCTTTTTCGTCTCGTTTTAATGGCATTCCGCAAGACTGACAGTTTTTAAATTCTTTATCCATTTTTAGCGTTGTTTTATTTTGGTAGAGTGCTTGGTTGGGTTGCACCTAAC